>ERZ773235.355-NODE-355-length-62156-cov-6.201092_pt1 | contig 62156 bp, 59 predicted proteins | sample MGYA00580522_ERZ773235 | MGnify/ENA primary metagenome ERZ773235 (study PRJEB29015, sample SAMEA2737797) | human gut metagenome | biome: human gut; feature: human-associated habitat; material: faeces | place: China | collected 2012 ...
GGCATCACCCTGACGGCGGGCATCGTGCTGCGGCTGGCGGCGCTGTACTTCGTGCTGCGCATCATCGACGGCGCGGCCAGCTACTATATGTCCAGCATCGGCCACATCATGGGCGTGCACATCGAGACGGATATGCGCCGCGATGCCTTTGACCACCTGCTCAAGCTGGACCACACCTACTACAACAACACCAAGGTCGGCACCATCATGGGCCGCATCACCAACGATCTGTTCGACGTGACCGAGTTCGCCCACCACTGCCCGGAGGAATTCTTTATCGCCTTCATCAAGATCTTGGCGTCCTTCCTCATCCTCTGCCGTTCCAGCTTCCCGCTGACGCTGGCGGTCTTCGCCTGTGTGCCGCTGATGGGCATCGTCTCGGTCAAGCTGAACCAGAAGCTCCGCGCCCGGTTCCGCCAGCAGCGCGTCCAGATCGGCGAGCTGAACGCCACCATCGAGGACAGCCTGCTGGGTCAGGGCGTGGTGAAGGCCTTTGCCGCCGAGGAGCAGGAGCGGGCAAAGTTTTTGCAGGGCAACAAGGACTTTGAGCAGATCAAGACCCTCGGCTACTACGCTATGGCCGCCTTCAACACCTCCACCCGCCTGTTCGACGGCCTGATGTACCTCGTCGTCATTCTGGCGGGCGGCCTGTCGCTGGTGTACGGCAAGATCAGCGCGGGCGACCTCGTGGCCTACGTGCTCTACGTCTCCACCCTGATCGCCACCATCCGCCGCATCGTCGAGTTCGCCGAGCAGTTCCAGCGCGGCATGACAGGCATCGAGCGCTTCGCTGAGATCATGGACACCCCCGTGCCCATCCACGACGCCCCCGACGCAAAGCCCCTGCAGCCCGGCCCCGGTGCCATCCGGTTCGACGACGTCAGCTTCGAGTACCCGGATGACCACAACAAGGTCCTGCACCACGTCAGCCTTGACATCAAGGCCGGCGAGCGTCTGGCGCTGGTGGGCCCCTCCGGCGGCGGCAAGACCACCCTGTGCAATCTGATCCCCCGCTTCTACGATGTGACAAGCGGCCACATCTACATCGACGGGCAGGACATCCAGCACGTCACCCTCAAGAGTCTGCGGCAGGATATCGGCATCGTCCAGCAGGACGTCTACCTCTTCAGCGGCTCGGTGGCGGAGAACATCGCCTACGGCAAGCCCGGTGCCACCCGCGAGGAGATCGTTGAAGCGGCCCGTCTGGCGGGCGCGGAGCGGTTCATTCTGGCCCTGAAGGACGGCTTCGACACCTACGTGGGTGAGCGCGGCGTCAAGCTCTCCGGCGGCCAGAAGCAGCGCATCGCCATTGCCCGCGTCTTCCTCAAGAACCCGCCCATCCTCATTCTTGACGAGGCCACCAGCGCCCTCGACAACGAGAGCGAGATCTTGGTGGGCCACAGCCTTGAGAAACTGGCCCACGGCCGCACCACCCTGACCATTGCCCACCGCCTGACCACCATCAAGAATTACGACCGCATCCTCGTCCTCGGTGCCGAAGGCATCGAGGAATCCGGCACCCACGACGAGCTGCTGGCAAAACAGGGCGTCTACTACCGCCTGTGGAACCAGCTTCCGGGCAAGGATACGCTGTAAAACTTAAAATCAACGCATGAAAAAAGCGAAGCGGCTGAATTTTCAACCGCTTCGCTTTTTATTGTGGAAAATGAAGCCTTACTCTCCCACGATCAGGCGCACTGCACCATAGATACCGGCGTCGTTGCCGAGGCTCGCGGACTTGATGGGCGTCTCGCGGCAGGAGCGGAAGGCATACTCCTTGAAGTGCTTGACCAGCGGGTCAAAGAGGACATCCCCTGCGCGGGCCACGCCGCCGCCCACGAGGAACATTTCGGGGTCGGTGGTGGAAGCGATGCTGGCCAGCGCCATGCCGAGGGTGTTGGACATCTCTTCCACCTCGCGGGCCGCCAGAGCATCGCCGCTGCGGGCCGCATCAAAGACATCCTTGGCCTCGAACTCTTTGCCGCGCAGAACGCAGTCTGCATCCGGGTTCTCTTCCAGCAGCTTCTTCATGCAGCGGACAACGCCGGTGGCGCTGGAATACTGCTCCAGACAGCCGCGCTTGCCGCAGCCGCAGACCGCCGTCTCGTGCGGATTGACCGTGATGTGGCCGATCTCGCCGCCCGCACCGTGGGTGCCATCAACGACCTTGCCGTTGACGATGACGCCGCCGCCGACGCCGGTGCCCAGCGTGACCATGACCGCACTGCGGCAGCCCTTCGCCGTGCCCATCCAGATCTCGCCCAGCGCCGCCACATTGGCGTCGTTGCCGACGAGGACCCGCAGACCGTCCAGCAGACCGGACAGCTGGGCCGAAACATTCCGCTCGCCCCAGCCGCCGAGGTTGGCGCAGACGATGGGCACCACACTGGAGTTCAGCACGGGGCCGGGCACACCGATGCCCACGCCCTCGACCTGCTCGGCAGGGATCTCCTTTTCGGCCATCTTGCCCCGGATGGCGTTGGCCAGATTTTCAAGGATGTGCTCACCGGCGTTGGAGGTATCGGTGGGCACCTCCCACTTTTCCAGCAGCGCGCCGGAGGTGGTGAACAAGCCGACCTTCGCGGTGGTGCCGCCGAGGTCGATGCCGAATGCGTATTCTTTCATGATTCATTTACCCCTTTTTTCGCAGCGGTCTCCCGCTGATTTTTACCTTGTGAACAGTATAGCATATTGCCGGAGTGTTTGCAATCTGCCCGTTCCTCCACGTAAAAAAGCGCCCCGCCGCAAAGGCAGAGCGCGTTTTCAGTTTCCCAAAAAAGCCGGAATTCACTCCGCGTCGGAGTCCTCTTCGTCGTCCTCGTCATCCTCGTCCGTCTTGGGCTTGTAGAAAATGCCGCTCAGGAAGATGCTGATGAAGTACAGCAGACACATAGGCACTGCCACGAAGCACTGGGACACGATGTCCGGCGGGGTGATGATGGCTGCGATCAGGAAGATCAGGACGATGGCAACGCCGCGGCCCTTCTTCATGATCTCCGGGTTTGCGATGCCCATCTTGGCCAGAATGATGGTGACCAGCGGCATCTCAAAGACGCAGCCGAAGATGATGAACATCGTCAGGCAGAGGTTGATGTAGCTCTCGATGCTGATGGATGCCGTGATGTAGTCGGTGCCTTCCAGCGTAACGAGGAAGTTCAGCATAAAGGGCAGGGTGACCTTGTAGGCAAACAGCACACCGACACAGAACAGCGCCAGACCAAACACCAGCACGAGCCGGAAGAAAAAGCTCTCGCTCCGCTTCAGGCCGGGCTTTGCAAAGGCGTAGATCTGATACAGCGCCACCGGGATGGTTACGATGACGGCTGCGATCAGCGAGACGCGGAAGTACTGCATCAGTTTTTCCTGCGGGGCAAGGAACACGAAGGTATAGTTCGCGTTCATTGCCATCGCCGTCAGCAGGTCGATCAGCTTATCGGAGATCGCCAGAAATCCGATCACGCCCACCACAAACACCGCTGCGCAGATGATCAGCCGGTTCCGCAGCTCTTTCAGGTGGCCGGTCAGCGTCATGCTGCCGTCCTCTGACATGACTTCGGCTTTCTTTTTGCGCTTTACGTTTGTAGCCACGAATTACTCCTCGTCCTTCTTCTCGGCCTCGTCCTCAGACTTGGCCTCGGTCTTCTTGGTCTCGCCGTCATCCTCGACGTCGTCCATGCCTTCCTTGAAGTTCTTCATGGTCTTGCCGAACATCTTGCCCAGCTTCGGCAGGTTCTTGGGTCCAAAGATGACCAGAACGATGATCAGAACGATGATAAGCTCCTGAGGTCCGATTCTCATAATAATAATCTCCTTTTTACCTTGCCGCGCCGCTTTGGCGGGCTAATTTACAGTGTATCGTACAACCGCGGGCGCGGGTGCATCCAAAAATTAGACGTTGGCTTCCTCGGCGGGGGCAGCCTCCTTGGGTTCCTCCGCAGGGGCAGCTTCGGCAGCGGGGGCGGGTGCCTCAGCCTTTTCGGCAGGCTGCTCCTCGGCCTTCACCGGTTCGGCAGCGGACTCCGCCTTTTCAGCAGCGGGTTCCTCAGCCTTCGCGGGCTCTTCGGGCAGCTCCTCTACGGCATCCTCCAGCTCAGCGACCTCCTCGGCCTCTTCGGCCTTCTTGGCCTCTTCCTTGCTGGTCTTGCCAATGTTGGTGAAGCTCTTGGTCACGTCCTTCATGCTGTCGTCGATATCCTTTTTGATATCGGTCAGCGGGGCGACGGCCTCCTTGATGGGAGCCTGAATCTCATTCAGCGGCTCCACCACGTTCTTCTGGATCTCCTCCGAAGCGGCGCCGGTGTACTTTTTCAGCTCCCGGAGCATCTTGCCGAACTTGCGTGCGTATTCGGGCAGCTTGTCCGGCCCGATGACCACGAACGCAACGATCACGACAAGGATCAGTTCAGTAAAACCAATTTTCATAGCGTTCCAATTCCTTTCCTCCAACACGGGCATTCCTTTTTTCAGTTCCCATGCTGTGCTGTTCTGGGGTGCGGCGCAGCATGCGCCTTTCGTTGCCCTATGTATACCGAAAGTCAATGAACTGTATATGAATTTATTTTGAACAGTTTATGAACAAGAGGGTTTTCGGTTTGTTTTTGATAACGCACGGGATACTCGTGTAGACATATTACAAGTCGGATACGCTTTGGACGGTGCCGTTTTGCATTATCGGACGGGATTGGTCAGCGAACCGATGCCGTCGATCTCGCACCGGACTACATCGCCGGGCACGAGGAACTGCGGCGGATCCATCCCCATGCCGACGCCCGCCGGGGTGCCGGTGGCGATGATGGTGCCCGCTTTCAGGGTCATCCCCTGCGAAAGTTCGGCAATGACATGGTCGATATCAAAAATTTGCAGCGCCGTGTTGGAGTCCTGCCGCTTCTCGCCGTTGACGAAGCTGCGGATGCCGAGCTTGGGCGGATAGTCGGCGAACTCGTCCGCCGTGACGATGCAGGGCCCGATGGGGGTGAAGCCGTCAAGGCTCTTGCCGAAGTACCACTGCTTGTGGGCGGTCTGGACGTCGCGGGCCGACACATCGTTCAGGATGGTGTAGCCGAAAACGTAGTCCTGCGTCTGCCCTGCGGGCACATCCTTGGCGTCCTTTCCCAGCACCACCGCCAACTCACACTCGTAGTCCAGCTTTTTCACAAGGTCGGTGTGGGCCTCGATGGCCCCGCCGTCCGGCACGGCGCGTGTGACCCGCTTGGAGAAGTAGATGGCGTCCTGATGCTGGGTCGCAAAGGCATCGGCGGAATATTTCTCCGCCTCATCCGAGTGGGCCATGTAGTTGATGCCGAGGCAGATGACGTCCTGTGCTGGGGCCGGGATGGGGCTTTCCGGCGTGACGGCCTCAATGGGCAGGGCCGGGATGCCCGCAACGGCCAGCGACAGCCCCGCCCGCACCTGCGGCGTCAGAAAGGGGATGGCGTCGGACAGGGTCTCATAGCTCAGCCCCAGCCAGCTCAGCGGCCAGACCTGCCGCCCGTCCTTCGATAAGATCGCCGGATCTTCCACGCCGTCCGGCAAACGGCACGTGATAAAACGCATAGGGGCCTCCTTTATTTCCGATAAGTATCTCTGCGGTACAGCAGAGTCGTCTCTCCGGTCTGTACCTTGGTCTTTGTTTTTTCCAGCAGGGTAAATTTTGTTTGTCCTGCGCTGTAGTCTCGGTCGTTATTGACAAAAATCGAACGTCCGCAAAAAGTGTCCTTCTGCTTTACCGAAAAGAAGAACGTAATTCCTTCTTCCAGTTCAAACTTGATCAGGTAATCTGCATCGATCTTCGTCCGGATCGGCGGGATCTGCCGGGCCAGCTTTTCCCCGGAAAATCCATAGATGAGCAGAAATTCGTCCATCAGCACATCCAACTGCGCCAGCGCATTCAATCGGCTGAGAAACTTTTCGGACTCCTCTTCCCAATTGGATGCTTTCCGCAAATCCACAAGCGTGATCTTGCCCGCAAGAATGTCTTTGAACAAACGTTCCGAGTTCGTCTGCAAGCGCGGATGCTTCAGACGGTGTAGCCCGGCCAGATGGCGGAATTCATACGCTGAGAACGAAAAAATCAGCGAAACGCGGGCATTTTTCCGCGCGATCGTGCAGTCGTATGTATAACCGCAAAGTTCGGCATATTTTCGAGCACACGATTGCAGGGCGTCCATTGATTCACATCCTTTTTCAGCAATAAAAAATGCGGAAGCTCGAATTGAACTCCCGCAGCACATTTTCTTTCAGCGGCACACCGCCTGAGTCAAGTCGTGGAATCTGTGCAACCCCCTAAGAGAAGCTCCCTGTCGTCACCGCTTGACCGGCACTACAGTTCAACGCTTCGCACAAACACTCAAGTTGTTTGTTTCTAGTTCTATTATATGCGGAACGTGCAATTTTGTCAATAGCAAGTGATTTTTTAGTGCCGATACGCGATGGCGTTCTGGATACGGTCGGCTTCGGCGGGGCCGGCAAGCTGGCGGACGAGTTCCAGTGCAAAGGGGATAGCGCCGCCGAGGCCGTAGCTGGTGGTGATGTTCCCATCCACGACGACCTCTTCATCGTGGACCACCGCACCGGCAAGCTGGTCTTGGAAGCCCGCATGGGCGGTGGCGTTTTTGCCTTCCAGCAGCCCCAGCGAGGCAAGGATGCTGGGGGCGGCGCAGATGGCGGCCACCTTCTTGCCCGCCTTGGCGAAGGCGGCGCAGGTGTCGGTGACGGTCTTGTTGGCGGCAAGGTTCGGGGTGCCGGGGATACCGCCGGGCAGCACGACCAGATCCACATCGGAATAATCCACCTCTTCGGCCAGCGCATCGGCGGTCAGATGAATTTTATGGCTACTGACCAGCTCTTTGCGGCCCATGGCCGACGCCACGATGACCTCGACCTTGGCGCGGCGAAGAAGATCGACGACGAGAAGGGCCTCGCACTCCTCGGTGCCGTCGGCGAAAAAGACAACTGCTTTGCTCATACTGCGATACTCCTTTTTCAAAGCGATAAAAAGCACCGCAGGGCGGGTGCTTCCCGGCCCCGCGGTGCGCGGTCTTGCGGTTATTCCTCGGTGGCGGCGTCTGCCTTTTCCTCCAGCAGACGGCGGAGCACGCTGTCATCCTTGCTGATGACCCGGCTCACCCGGCTGATGATGGCGCTGGACGCCCCGATGTTGCCCATGATGCTGGTGTAGCTCTGCTTGCTGACGAGCTTTTCCGCGATGTTGTAGCGCTGCTCCATGGCGCTCAGTTCGGCGTAGCTGCACACATCCTGTAAGAAGCGGTAGCACTCTTCCGGCGTTTTCAGCTCCAGCAGTGCGGAATACAGGCCGGACTCTCCGGTAGGATGATCTTTTGCCATAGCGTTTTTCCTCCCTCATGATTTGGGGTTGGTCTGGCCCGCAAGGGGCACTTCAGTACACTACTTTAGTGTAGTACAAACGCAGGAAAATTGCAATGGGGAATTTCAGAGCATTTTCTCCATTTCGGTCAGCTGCATGGAGATGCCCGCCGCCACATTCTCCACCGGCTTCAGGATGCGGTAGCCCCGCGCCTTGAAGAATTGCTGCACGGGCAGACACTTGGTGTGCACCTCACAGCAGACGCGGCCCCGGCCCTCGCCGCGGGCCAGCCGCTCGCAGGACATGACGATGTCCCGGCCGATGGCCTTGCCCCGGTACTCCGGCTTGAGGTAGAGGTGCAGCAGGTGCAGCACGGTGTTTTCCATCTTCCATGCAAAGTAGCCGATGAGCTTATCGCCCAGAAAAACGAGGAAGTAGTTCACATCGTTGTCGATGTCCTCCTCGATGGCCTCGGCGCTTTGCAGCGCCTCCACCAGCGTGTCCAGCTGCTTTGCCGGGTAATAGCGCTTGTAGACCTCGTGCCAGAGCTCGCTGGCAAGGTCGGCGGTCGTGTGAATGTATTTGGCCTTTGCGACCAGCTTGTAATCCGGTTTCATAGTTCTCCTTCGGTTTCGGGTTTTGTGCCGCTGCGGCGGCGTTTTTCTTATTGTATCACACCCCGCCCAAAAGTGCAAAACAAAAAGGCGGCTGCGCCTTTCAGAAGCGCAGCCGCCTGATTGCCGTTTGCATTGGAACGAGTGTGTTTTACAGCGCGGTCTTGATGTTGTGATGAGTGGAGCTGTAACGAACAACTGCTTCCATCAGGGCGAGAGGCCACAGAACGACCTTGCCCAGAATCTCGGCCGGCTTGACACATACCGTGTCCATGCTGTTGATGCCAAGCAGAACCAAACAAGCGATACCGCAGCCCAGAATGTAATAGTACATAATCAAACCTCCTATATTTTTCTACGGGTCATAGCCCGAAGTTCATGTGTCAGCGGGGCGTCTTTCCGCTCTCCGCACTCATACTATACCGCAGTTTTTATATAAAGTCAATAGTTGAAATCATGAAACAAACGAAAGCATCTGTTGAAGTTTCTTTTACTCATTGAAATAAAGTGTTGAAGTCTACTTTGCTTTATAAACGTGAAGTCATTGCCCTGAATTGGCCGCAGCACGGAAACACTTTGTTCATATTTCGGGTCAAAACGCCCCGGAAACCGGCGTTTTGTTTTCTTTGCAAGTACAGGAAATGCTGCACAAAAGTCCTGTTTGAAGTTTGTGCAGAACGCCGTGCAATAACAGCTGTTCCTTCCTCGTTTACAAGTTAAGGAAAGTCGTGTCGGAATTTTTGTTTTCGAAAGCCGGAGGGCCCCATCATGAAAGAAAAACTTTGCAAAAAAATCTTGGGTTTTCTACTCGCCTCCCTGCTCCTGCTGACCGTTTCGCCGCCTGCCTTCGCGGATATGGGGCCGAAACCGTCGGTCACGCTCAGGCTCTACATCTACAACGACCAGAATTACGCCGTGACTCTGCTGGGCAATACAGAATCCACCGGCCCATGGAGCGCCCCCAGCGCATACGGGGACTGGATGGGTTCCCGCAAGGTGTGGGAAGCCTTTCAGGCTTACGATGCGCCGGAGGGGTACTACTTCCTCGGCTACTTCGAGGAATACTTCGGCGACACCGAACAGACCTTCACATGGGGGTACTACCCGCCCCAGAAATTCTATGTGCTCCTTTATAATATGGACACCGGGGTCTTTTCCATTAGCAAAGAGCCGGTCCAGCGGTATGCGTTCGACAGCGAATGGCAGGTGCTGTTCGACCCGGAGGACGGCTGGATGCACGTCTACACCAACCGGACCGACAGCGACCAGATTTCCCTGTTCACCTCCCGGTTACTCATCACGCTGATTCTGGAGTTAGCGCTGGGTGCTCTGGTGTTCGGCCTGCGCGAAAAAGCCCAGCAGAACCTCATCGGCGGGGTCAATCTGGCCACCCAGCTTGCACTGAACCTTGTTCTCCACTACGGGCTGTTTTATCTCGGCCCATGGGCGGGCTTTGCGCTCTACGCCGGAATGGAAGTGCTGGTCTTCGCGGTGGAAGCCTCCGCCTACTGCCGCTGGCTGCCATGGCCGGAGGGCAAAACGCCCCGCCCGGTGCTCTACGCCCTGACGGCCAACCTGCTCTCGTTCGGCGTCGGCTGGCTTTTGAACGAGCACCTGACGAACGCCCAGATCCGGTGGCTCAGCCTTGCGGCCCTGTTCCTGTGGTACACGGTGCCCAAGTTGGCGGGAAAAGCGTGTCTTTCTAAGCAAAACGCACAAGAAATCGGCAAAAAATTGTGATTTTCCATTCTTGTTGCCTGAGAGGAAATGCGCTATAATAGAACCATCAAATCGGCGGATACCGGAAAGGAGAAACAAGCGCTATGGCAAAAACATCGCAGGTCGTTTTAATGGAAAATGAATTTTACCTGATCAAGGCCCCGAACGGGAAGGTGTTGGAGGTAAAAAACTTCAATACCGAGAACGGCGCTGCGATCCGGCTTTGGGATTACGCGGGCCATCCGTGGCAGCAGTGGCAGTTCGTGGACGCGGGCGAGGGCCGCTGGCGCATCCAGAACCGCTTTACCGGCAAGTTCATCGACCTCGCCCTCAGCGGCGTGGTAGAGGGCACATGGCTGCACCAGTGGAGCCGCAGCAGCGGGCTGAGCCAGTGCTGGGCGCTGGAACCCACCCGCAACGGCCGCACCCGCATTCGGAACGTGCTGGCCGACAAGTACATCGATCTTGTGGCCATGAACACCTCGAACGGCGCACAGGCCCAGATCTGGAACTACGTTTCCGGCGGCAATCAGGAGTGGAACCTCGTCCGGGTGGACGCTTCCGCCGCGCAGACCAACGCCCGCGCCGATGAAGCCCACGACCCGGAGCCGACGCCCTCCCAGCGCAAGCACCAGAACGATCTGGTCCGGAAGCTGAACAACGCGGGCAAAGGCCGCGCTGCACGCAAATAACCAAACAACACAAAAGGCGTCCCGCGGGGCAGACTGCGGGACGCCTTTTTGAATGAAAAATAGAGGAGAACTCCCATGAACGCAGAATTCCCCATGCTGAACACGACGCTGTGCTATCTGGAGCAGGGCGGCAAGTGGCTGATGCTCCACCGCGTGACCAAGAAAAACGACATGAACCACGACAAGTGGATCGGCGTGGGCGGCAAGTTCGAGCCTTCCGAAAGCCCGGAAGACTGCCTTCTGCGGGAGGTGCGGGAGGAAACGGGCCTGACCCTGACGAACTACCGCCTCCGGGGCATCGTGACCTTTTTGCTGGGCAGCCTGACCGAGTATATGTTCCTCTACACCGCCGACGGCTGGACCGGCGAGCTGGTGAAGGATGCCGCCCGGAACGAAGGGGTGCTGGAATGGGTGCCGAAGAGCGAAGTCGAGGCCCTGCCCGTCTGGGAGGGCGATAAAATTTTCTTCCGCCTATTAAAAGAGGACCGCCCGTTCTTCTCCCTCAAGCTGAAATATGAGGGGGATGATCTAACGGAAGCGGTCCTTGATGGGGAACTCCTTCCGTCATCGCTTCGCGATGCCACCTCCCTCAAAGAGGGAGGCTAATAGGCTCCCTCTCCGAGGGAGCTGGCGCGGCAACGCCGCGACTGAGGGAGTCTTAATTCAGTTTCAGATCTCCTTCTTTGATCCAGCCCAGCTTGCGCTCGATTTCGCAGAAGAGGACACTGAGCACGGCGGGCAGGACGAAGCAGAGCAGCAGCATGGCAGCCCAGTCCATCGGGGTGATGGCGGCCTTGGTACCTGCGGCGATGTCGTTGACCCAGCCGGTGTAGACGCCGATCTGGCCCACCAGACCGCAGGTGCCCATGCCGGAGGAGACCGCCGCGCCGTTCATCTCAAAGTGGAACAGGCAGGTGGCCAGCGGGCCGGTGATGGCCGAGGCCAGCGTGGGGGCGATCCAGATGCGGGGGTTCTTGATGATGTTGCCCATCTGGAGCATACTGGTGCCCAGACCCTGACTGACCAGACCGCCCACGCCGTTTTCCTGATAGCTCATGACGGCGAAGCCGACCATCTGGGCGCAGCAGCCCGCGACCGCCGCGCCGCCCGCAAGGCCGGTCAGGCCCAGTGCCGCGCAGATGGCCGCCGAAGAGATGGGCAGGGTCAGCGCCACGCCCACGATGACCGACACGAGGATGCCCATGACCAGCGGGGCCTGTTCGGTAGCCCACATGATCAGGGTGCCCACCTGACTTGCCGCCGCACCGATGGGGGCCGCGATGAGCATCGAGAGGCCGACGCCGACAAAAATAGTCACCAGAGGGGTCACAAGAATATCGACCTTGGTCTCCTTGCTCACGGCCTTGCCCAGCTCCGCTGCCACGATGGCAATGATGAGGACGGCCAGCGGGCCGCCCGCTCCGCCCAAGGCGTTGGCCGAGTAGCCCACCGTGATCAGGCTGAACAGCACCAGCGGCGGGCAGTGGAGCGCCCAGCCGATCGCGCACGCCATCGCCGGGCCGCTCATGGCTGTGGCATAGCCGCCCAGATCCACCAGCGTCTCAAGCCCGGTCTGCTGGCCCAGCGTCTTAATGATGGTGCCGATCAGCAAGCTGGCAAACAGGCCCTGTGCCATTGCGCCCAGCGCCTCGATCAGGTAGCGCTGGGGGGTAATGACGATATCTTTTCGTTTCAAAAACTCCTTGAAGTTCGACATAGAAATTTCCGCCTTTCTTCCCGGCATCTCACTGCAACGGGACTGCATGTCCATCATCATACCATACACCTGTCAAGACAGCAAGTGGAATTCTCCTTTTTCGTGAAAAGAACCAAATTTTTTAGCGGCAGACGCAATTTTTGCGCCGGATGAACCGTATCCTTTGTGGAGCGATTTTTTCTTTTCCGTTCATGCTTTTCCCGACGCACCGCTGCAAAGAAGATTGACGGGGACCGGGGGTTGGGTGTATACTGGAAGAGTGAAACTAGGATTACAGATCCGTTCCGATTCAACCGGGTTCGTTTTTGCCGCGGGGCGGCCGCTGCCCGATGATTTTTGGAGGAAAAGCTAACGGTATGAAACATAAATTTTCATCTGTTTCGAATGATACATCCGCAAAGCGGTCCCACCGCGGCGTGGGACAGGCTGTGGCGGCTCTCGTCATGGCCTTGGCGCTGACCATCGGCGGCGCGGGCACCACCATCCTGCTGGCTTCCCAGCCTGCGGGCCTGACCGTTGCGCCCGTCACAGTCGATTGGGAGGAGAGCAGTTCCCTCAAGCACAACAACACCAAAGAGCACCCGTCCGAGCCCGCTGCGTCCAGTACAGCAGAGGAACCGGCTGCGGCAGAGGACGAAGCTGCCGAGCAGGAACAGCCCGCCGCTTCCGTCTCTGCCCCTGCCGCCAGCGTGACGACCGCAGAGCCCGCTGCGTCCAGTGCAGCAACCGCTCCAGCGGCCCCTTCCGAACCGGCCGCTGAGCCGGAACTCGCCGTCCCTGAAACCGAACCGGAAGAAGACGACCCCATGGCCGGTTCGGCAGAGGAGGTAGACCACGAAAACACCGCCTTCCCCCACTTCGTGCAGGAAACGGAAGAGCTGGCCGCGGAGGACCCGCTGCGCGCCCCGGAAGAGACCGCAGATGACGTCTCGGAAGAAGTCGCCGAGACTCCTGCCGCCTCCGAAAACAGCGGGGATCTTTCCGCCGCTGCGATCACCGACACGGACGGCACCATCCTGCTGACACCGGAAGAGATCCGCGCCGCGCTGGACGCCGGTACGCTGGACGAGAGCAGCGTAGACACCCAGTGCCTTGACAGTGAGAACGGCTTCCTGAAATGGCTGTGGGAGTTTCTCTTCGGCAAAAAGGACGACACCCCTGCCGCCCCTGCGCCTGTCTACTCCGGCTGGCGTGTGGAAAACGGCAACACCTATTATTACAGCCAGACCACCAACCAGCGGGTGACCGGCATCCAGTCCATTGACAACAAGCTCTATTACTTCGATGCCAACGGCGTCAAGCAGGACGCCACCTTCGGCATCGATGTCTCCAAATATCAGGCCAGCGTGGACTTTGAAAAGGTCAAAGAGGCCGGGGTCCAGTTCGTCATCATCCGCCTCGGTTACCGTGGCTACGGCTCCGGCACGCTGGTGCAGGACCCTAAGTTCGAGGAGCACTTCACCAACGCGCGGAACGCCGGTCTGCGGGTGGGCGTCTACTGCTTCACACAGGCCGTCAATGAAGACGAGGCCCGCGAGGAAGCTCAAGCGTGCGTCTACGTCCTGAACGGCCGCCAGCTCGACTACCCCATCTACTATGACACCGAGGCCACCGGCACCGGTTCCGGCCGCGCCGACGGTCTGGGCGTGGAGGACCGCACCAAGTGTGCCGTCGCCTTCTGCGAGGAGGTCAAGGCCCTCGGCTACCAGCCCGGCGTCTACGCTTCGACCACATGGTTCCGCAAGCACCTCGACATAAGCCAGCTGACCAAGTACAACATCTGGAACGCCCACTACAATGTTGCCAGCAGCCCCATCGCCTGCAACATGTGGCAGGGCAGCTGCACCGCCCGCATCCCCGGCTACGGCGGCCAGATCGATGTGAACATCAGCTACATGGGCTGATCCTTTCCCGACAGCAAAAAAATCCCGGAAACCAGACGGTTTCCGGGATTTTCGTTTGCCCTAAGATCAGGCGAACATATCCTTCAGCTTCTTAAAGAAGCCCTTGCGCTTTTCGTAGTTTTCCTCTTTCAGGGTGCCCTCGAATTTCTTCAGGGCGTCACGCTGGGCCTTGTTCAGCTTCTTGGGGATCTCGACCTCGCACTTGACGTACATATCGCCCCGGCCCCGGCCGTTCAGGTACTGGATACCCTTGCCGCGCAGCCGGAAGGTGGTGCCGCTCTGGGTGCCTTCGGGGACGGTGTACTCCACCTTGCCGTCAATGGACGGCACGGTGACGTTGTCGCCGAGGACGGCCTGACTGTAGGTAATGGGCACCGTGACCCAGACATCGTAACCATCCCGCTGGAAGACCTCGCTGGGCCGGACAGTGACCATCACGATGACATCGCCGGAGGGGCCGCCGTTGGTGCCGGCATCGCCCATGCCGCGGAGCGCAAAGCTCTGATCGTCGTCGATGCCCATGGGGATGGACACCTCCAGCGTCTTCTTAGTGGCCGTTTTGCCGGAGCCATGGCAAACCTTGCAGGGGTTCTTGACCAGCTTGCCCTTGCCGCCGCAACGGGAGCAGGGCTGCTGGGTCTGCATCACACCGAAGGGGGTGCGCTGCTGGCGGATGACGTAGCCGCGGCCGCCGCAGTCGGGGCAGGTCTCCGGGCTGGAGCCCGCCGCGCAGCCGGAGCCGTGGCACTCGGTGCACTCCTGCTGGCGGGTGATGGTGATGTTCTTCTTGCAGCCGTGCACGGCCTCGTCAAAGCTCAGGGTGATCCGCACGCGGATGTCCTGCCCCTTGCGGGGGGCGTTGGGGTTTGCCTGACGGGACGAGCCGCCAAAACCGCCGAACCCGCCGCCGAAGATATCGCCGAAGATGTCTCCCAGATCGACGCCATCGGCACCGCCGAAGCCGCCGAAGCCGCCCGCGCCGCCGCCGTTCTGGGCCGCGTAGCTGGGGTCAACACCCGCGAAGCCGTACTGGTCGTACATCTGGCGCTTCTTCGGGTCCGAAAGCACCTCGTTGGCTTCATTGACTTCCTTGAATTTTTCCTCGGCATCCTTGTCGCCGGGGTTGTAGTCCGGGTGGTACTTCATTGCCAGCTTGCGGTAGGCTTTTTTGATCTCCGCATCGGTAGCGCTTTTGGATACCCCCAGCACCTCGTAGTAATCACGCTTTTCCTGTGCCATATCCCTCTAACCTCGTAAACCCACAAAGGCCGCTCCGGCAAAACCGGAGCGGCTTTTGCTTATTCCTCAGCCCACATCCGCCGGTTTGGCCGGACGTGTGCCGCTTGTATCAAACATTAGACTTCCTTGAAGTCGGCATCCACGACGCCGTCATCCCCCGGCTTCTGCTGGTTGTTGTTCGCACCGGCATCGGGGCCCGGCTGTGCGCCGGCGGCCTGCTGAGCGGCTGCGGCTGCCTGATACATCTTCTCGAAGACGTGGCTCAGAGCATCCTGCTTTGCCTTGATGTCGTCGATGGAGCCGGACTGCACTGCGGTCTTCAGCTCGGCCAGCTTGGCCTCGGCCTCGCTCTTGACGTCGGCGGGCATCTTGTCGCCGTTCTCCTTCAGCATCTTCTCCGTCTGGAAGACCATCTGGTCGGCACCGTTGCGGATATCGACCTCTTCGCGCTTCTTCTTGTCGTCGGCAGCGAACTGCTCGGCTTCCTTGACGGCCTTATCGATATCGTCCTTGGACATATTGGTGGAAGCAGTGATGGTGATGTTCTGCTCCTTGCCGGTGCCCAGATCCTTTGCGCTGACCTTCACGATGCCGTTTGCATCAATGTCGAAGGTGACTTCGATCTGAGGCACGCCACGGGGAGCCGGAGCGATGCCATCCAGATGGAAGACGCCGAGGCTCTTGTTATCGCGTGCGAACTCACGCTCGCCCTGCAGGACATTGATCTCGACCGAGGGCTGATTGTCCGCTGCGGTGGAGAAGACCTGACTCTTGTGGGTGGGGATGGTGGTGTTGCGCTCGATGATCTTGGTGCACACGCCGCCCAGAGTCTCAATGCCGAGGCTCAGCGGGGTGACATCCAGCAGCAGCAGACCCTTGACGTCGCCCTGCAGGACGCCGCCCTGGATAGCAGCACCGACAGCCACGCACTCATCGGGGTTGATGCCCTTGAAGGGCTCGCAGTTCAGTTCCTTCTTCACAGCGTCGTAGACGGCGGGGATACGGGTGGAACCACCGACCATCAGGACCTTCTTCAGGTCGGAAGCGCGCAGACCTGCATCCTGCAGAGCCTTGCGGACAGGGGTCATGGTGCGATCGACCAGATCAGCGGTCAGCTCGTTGAACTTTGCGCGGGTCAGGGTCATATCCAAGTGCTTGGGGCCGGTAGCATCGGCGGTGATGAAGGGCAGGTTGATCTGGCTGCTCATTGCGCTGGACAGCTCGATCTTTGCCTTCTCGGCAGCTTCCTTCAGGCGCTGAGCGGCCATCTTGTCCTTGCGCAGGTCGATGCCGTTCTCGGTCTGGAAGGCATCCGCCATCCAGTCGATGATGCGCTGGTCGAAGTCATCGCCGCCCAGATGGGTGTCGCCGTTGGTAGCCAGAACTTCGGTAACGCCGTCGCCCATCTCGATGATGGAGACATCGAAGGTGCCGCCGCCGAGGTCGTAGACCATGATCTTCTGGTCGTCTTCCTTATCGATGCCGTATGCCAGAGAAGCGGCAGTGGGCTCGTTGATGATACGCTTGACGTTCAGGCCCGCGATGGTGCCGGCGTCCTTGGTAGCCTGACGCTGGCTGTCGTTGAAGTAGGCGGGAACGGTAATGACGGCCTCGGTGACGGGCTCGCCCAGATAAGCTTCGGCGTCAGCCTTCAGCTTCTGCAGGATCATGGCGCTGACCTGCTGGGGAGTGTACTCCTTGCCGTTCAGGGTCACCTTATGGTCGGTGCCCATCTGACGCTTGATGGAAGAAACGGTGTTCTCCGGGTTGGTGATGGCCTGACGCTTTGCGACCTGACCGACCAGACGGTCGCCGGTCTTGGTAAAGCCAACAACGGACGGGGTGGTGCGGGCACCCTCAGAGTTCGCGATGACGACGGGCTCGCCGCCCTCCATGACAGCCACGCAGCTATTGGTCGTGCCAAGGTCGATACCAATGATCTTACTCATAATAAAAGCTCCTCTCAATTCAGAACGTATTGTTTATATGATGCTCAAAGTGGATAAGCGGATGTTTATTTGAACTCCCCTGCGGGAGGTTTGGCTTATTCAGCCACCACAACGGTCGCATGGCGGACGATCTTGTCGCCCAGCTTGTAGCCCTTCTGGTAAACGGTGACCACCGTGCCGCTTTCTTGACCCTCTTCTGCGGGGACCTGCTGCACGGCGTTCATGATGTTGGGATCAAAGGCCTTGCCCAGTGCTTCGATCTCCTCCACATGGAGGGTATCCAGCGCCTTGGCGGCTTTGTCCAGCGTCATGGTCACGCCCTTTTTGTAATTCTCGTCGGTGGTGGGGGCGTTGGCCGCCATCTCCAGCGTATCGAGGATCGGGATGATCTGGTTGACCGCGAAGGAAATACCGTCGTTGAACTTCTGGTCAGCCTCGCGGGCCGTGCGCTTGCGGTAGTTGTCGTACTCGGCAGCCATCCGCAGCAGCTTGTCTTTCGTCTGGCCCGCCTCCTGCTGGGCGGCTTCGAGCTTAGCCTTCACGGCCTCTAACTCATGGGTCTTTTTGTTGAACCAGCCGTCCTTCTTGCCGTCCTTTTCCTCGGCGGCGGGAGCAGCCTGTTCCGCAGCCGCTTCCGGTGCGGCCTGTTCTGCGGTCTTGGGCTCCGCAGCGGGCTGTTCCTGCTGCGGGGTCTTCTTGGTTTCTTCGCTCATTCGAGATCCTCCTTATAGATCACAGTCCGCCGGGGTGCGGCTGCCTGCGGGGTATCTTTTTGTCGGCCGCTCATTCCCTCGCCCAGATGATCGGCAAAGGCGTGGAGCAGCGGCATCAGCTTCTGGAACGGCATCCGGGTGGGTCCGATCAGTGCCACCGAACCCCACAGCCCGCCGCCGACTAGATACCGGTCGCTGACGATGCACAGGCCGGGGATCTGCGGCTCAATATCCTCACCCAGCAGCACGCTTTCCCTGCGCTCCGCAGGCGGTGCGATGAGCCGGGCGGCCTCTTCCTCGTCGTTCAGCAGCGAGAGGATGGAGCCGACCTTGCCTTCCAGCTGAGGCCAGTCGAGCAGGTACTGCTCACCGCCCAGATAGACATGGGGCGTGGTGGAATCCTGCAAGATCGCCGCCGCCGCCGAGACCACCGGCACCAGCTCCGGGCCGATCTGGCTGCACAGCTCCGCAAGGAGCCGGGGCGAAAGATCTACGGGAGCCACGAAGGTCAGGTTCCGGTTGAGCAGAGCGGCCAGCGCCGCCGCGTTCTCGCGGGAGAGGCCGGTGCGGACCCGCGCCACACGGGTGCGGACGTAACCGGCTGTGGTGACGGCCAGAACTGCCGCCGCGCTGCGGCCCACCTGCACGACTTCGTAATGCGCGATGCACAGATCCTCGGCACAGGGGGTGCTGATGGCGGCCGTGCAGCCGCTGATGGCGGCCAGCGCCTTCGCCGCGCCCTGCGCGAGCTTTTCAGGCTCATGGTCAAGGCTGGCGAACACGGCATCCACCCGTGCACAGGTCACACGGTCCAACGGCTGATCGTCGGTCAGCAGATTATCCAGATAATAACGGTAGCCCTTGGCGCTGGGCACGCGGCCCGCGCTGGTGTGGGGCTGCTCCAGCAGACCCAGCTTTGTCAGCGCCGCCATCTCGTTGCGCAGCGTCGCGCTGGAAACCGCCATATCAAGGTAATTTGCCAGCACACTGCTGCCCACGGGCTCACCTTCGAGACCATACAGCGCCACGATCGCCTGCAAGACTCGCTGCTTGCGTGCATCCATCGTCATAGCGCCTGCCTCCTTTGTTTGCTTTTTGTTCTTTAGCACTCCATCTTCCTGAGTGCTAAGACCATTATATTCAATTTTCCGGCGCTGTCAATAGGTTCGCAGAAAAGTTTTGAAAGATTCACAAATTAGACATCTCTCTCAAATCAAAATCGGCCAAGCCGGAAAATCGGATCAGCGTTTGCGCCCACTGGCGCACCGCCCGATTTTCCGGCTTGGCCTTCTTCATTTATAATGTTATTCTTCCATTTGTTTGGCCAGAAACGCCGCCGCAACGGCTATCGCCTTTTGCTGGGCAGCGTCTGGCTGGGCGCTCTTGTCCTCGGTCAAAAGCCCCACCGCGCCGGTCACATCCCCCGCCGCGATGATGGGGCTGACGCAGAGCAGCGCCCGCTGGGCCCCCTCGCAGGGCAGCAGGCTCTTCTCCGCCTCGCCCTCGCTGGCGTAGGGCTTGCGGCCGTCCATCAGCCTTTCCAGCGGCTGACTGACGCTACGGTCGATGAGGTCCCGCCGCCCGGCACCGGACGCCGTGAGGATGCGGTCCCGGTCGCAGACGAAGGCCGTCAGTGCGAAACTCTTGCTCAGCGCATCGACGTACTGGGTCGTCACGCCGCTCAGCTCCCCCACCGGCGAATACTTTTTGAAGATGACCTCTCCCTCGCCGGTCGTGAAAATTTCCAGCGGGTCGCCCCGGCGGATGCGCTGGGTGCGGCGGATCTCCTTCGGGATGACCACCCGCCCCAGCTCGTCGATGCGGCGCACGATGCCTGTCGCTTTCATAGCACATTCTCCCTTTCTCTGTTCGGCGTTTCCTTTGTTCCCAGATTTCGTTTTCTGTGGTTATTTTGTGGTAAGAGAAGGAGAATTATTCAATCTCAGATTTTCTGCACCGCGCTCCGGTTGCTCCCAGTTTTTTGTTTGTCTTCATACATCCGCTGATCGGCAAGGATACGCAGCTCCCGCACGTCGGCGCTGTCCGCCGGGTAACAGACCACGCCGCAGCTGGTGCTGATGTCGATGGTCTGCCCCTCCAGCACATAGGTCTGGCGGATGATCGATTTGATGGTTTCCATCCGCTGCGCACACCATTCTGCGTCCACTTCGCCGTTGACGATAAGGGCGAACTCGTCGCCGCCGATGCGGAAGGCGTAGTCCGTATTCCGCACACAGCTCCGCAGCCGGCCCGCCACCGCTTTGAGCAGTTGGTCGCCGACATCATGGCCGTAAGTATCATTCACCGGCTTGAACCGGTCAAGGTCGAGGTAGAACAGCGCAAAAGGCTCGCCCTGCTGTTCCTTTTCTTTCAGGGTCTTGTTGAAGCACCGCTCGTTGAACAGGCCGGTCAGGCCGTCGCTGTTGGCGAGGTCCTCCATCTTTTTGCGCTCGCTGGCCTCCGCACGCAGGGCGTGTTCCTTTTCCTCCACTTCCTGCCGGGCGTTGATCCGGACAAACCGCACCAGCGTGAACACAATGCCCGCCATCAATGCGATCAGCAGCAGGATGGTCGCCGTCTGGATCTTCCGCATCCCGGCGTCCACCACGCTCCGGTCCACGATGCCGACGATGCTCAGGCTCTGAAAACCCACCGGCTGATAGACCAGATAATAGCTCTTGCCCCCATAACGGTACGCCACACTGCCCCGGCCGCTGTTCTGCACGTCTTCGCGCATCTTGGCTAAGGCATTGGTGTTGACCTGTGCGTTCTGCTCCAGAAAATCAAACAGGTTTCCCATCCGGGACTCGATCTCACTCTTCGGCTCTTCGGAGAGCATGATATCACCCGACGGATAGGTGATGTAGCAATCGCTCTGGCCGTTGTAGGCGTGCCCGCCGATCATCTCTTCCAGCGTCTCGTTGTCGTAGCTGACAGCGATGCAGGTGTAGGTCTCGCCGTTCACTTCCACCGGCTCAATGGGTACTGTGAACACGACCCGGCGCTCCCCGTTTTTCATGGTATAACTGCCCACACAGGGATGTCCGGTGGTGTACATTTCAAAAAATGCGCCCCAGATGTGCTTAGCTGAGCCATAGCCGCCCTCGGCATCCAGATAGGTGCAGTCTTCGTTGAACAAGTACAGGCCGCTGTATTTCCATGTAGGCTTCTGTTGGTTGAACAGGCACAGACTGGCCCGGACCGCCTCCCCGTCGGCGTCATCCTGCAGGTCGCTGCCCCACTCGTTCAGCACGTTCCAGTTCCGCTGGGCGAACATGGTGAAGGTCTTGTCCACCTGCTCATAGGTCTCCAGCAGGTATTTGGTACTCTCGGTGTAAAACTGGTGCTGTACATAGATCATATACCCCACGATGCCCACCACAAGCACGGCAGCCAGCAGGATCGACAGAGTGATCTTCTCTTTGCTCCTCTTCATATTCTGCGCCTTCTTTTGCGATGCTTCGTTTATTTTTACTGCCTCAACTTTTTCTCGAAGGGCGGCTAAGATTTCTTTACCGTTTTTGTTTGCTCACCAGAAATTTACCAAAACCAGTGATTTTTGTCAATGGCATTTTTTCTGTTTTCCCGAAGGGACTGGTCGTTTTTTTCGGTTTATGCTATACTGGGATCGAATCCGGGACATCCCCGAACCAAGGAGCGTTTCATGCAACAGATCGTAATTTTAGGCGGCGGTGCTGCGGGTATGGCGGCCGCGCTGGCGGCGGCACAGGCGGCGGGCAGCGCGGCCCGCATCACCCTGCTGGACCGCAACCCCCGCTGCGGCAAAAAGCTGCTGGCAACCGGCAACGGTCGCTGCAACCTTGACAACACCGGCATCACGCCGGAGTGCTATTTCACCGCCGACCCCAAGGCGCTGGCCCCGTTGCTGGCGGCGGTGGAGCGGAGCGCCCCGCTGGAGTGGTTCCGGGCGCTGGGCCTTTACACCCGCACCGACGAGGCCGGGCGGGTCTACCCTTACTCGAACCAAGCCGCCGATGTGCTGGCCCTGCTGGAAGGGCAGATGGCCCGCCTCGGCGTAGAGGTGCGGACCGGCTGCACCGTAAATACCATCAGCCAGAACCGGAACGGTTACACCGTCCTCTTCGACAGCGCCGAGCACAGTAACGAGACCCTCCACGCCGATGCCGTCATCTGTGCGCTGGGCGGCAACGCAGGCCCTCAGTTCGGCACCGACGGCTTCGGCACCAAGTTCGCCGCCCAGTGCGGTGGGAAGCTGGAGCCGCTCTACCCCTGCCTGACCGCCTTGCAGGTGGCAAAACCGAACAGATCCCTTGCGGGCATCCGGGCCAAGGCCGCAGCCTCCCTGCTGGACCTCGACCGGCACACCACCCTCGCCGCCGAGATGGGCGAGGTACAGTTCACCGAATACGGCCTGTCCGGCATCTGCATCATGCAGCTTTCCGGTCTGCTGGCCCCCAAGCGCGGGCCCAAGCGCCCGGCCGTGGAGCTGGACCTGTTCCCCGCGCTGGACGAAGCGGCCCTGACGGCCCTGTTCGCGGGGCGGGTGTCCCTGCTGCCCGGCAAGACCCCCTCCGATCTCTGGACGGGGCTGCTGAACCCGAAGCTGGGCAAGGCGCTCTGGGCCGCAGCCCATCTGCCGGACAAGCCCCTGAATACCCTGCCCGATGCCGCGTGGCAGGTGCTGGCCAACACCGCAAAGCACTGGCTCTTCGAGGGGCTGACCCCCTGCGGATGGAAACAGGCCCAGACCACCGGCGGCGGTCTGAGCCTGACAGAGCTGGAACCCAGTTTTCAATTCAAGGGCTGCCCCGGCCTCTACTTTGTGGGCGAAACGCTGGACTGCGCCGGAATGTGCGGCGGCTTCAACCTCCACTGGGCCTTCGGCAGCGGCATCACCGCCGGGCGGGACGCGGTGCGCTGGCTGTCAGCGGCGCGACATCCCGCCCATAAAAAACGCGGGCAGCGTAATTCCGGGTGATCCGTGCCACCGTGCCGGAAAGCCCCGCCACGCCCACGAGGTTGGGCAGCATCATCAGCCCATTGAACGTGTCGGACAGGTCCCACGCGAGGTCGAGCTTCATCACCGCGCCCACCACGATGATCCCCACGAACACGGCCTGATACGCCCCGCCGGCCCGCGGCCCCAGCAGGTAGCTGACCGCCTTGGTACCGTACTGGCTCCATCCCAACACTGTGGAGTAGGCGAACAGTAAGATCGACACCGCGATGAACTTGGGCCCGAAGCTGCCGAAGACGGTGGAAAAGGCTTTGCCCACCAGCGCGGAACCCACGACCCCGGCGGCGGCGCGGCCTGTTTCCAGATCCACCAGACCCGACGTCAGGATGACAAGGGCTGTCAGGGTGCAGACCACAAGGGTGTCCGCAAAGACCTCGAACAGCCCCCACATCCCCTGCTGCACCGGCTCGGTGACGTTGGAGGACGAATGCACCATGACCGACGCGCCGAGACCCGCTTCGTTGGAAAAGGCCCCCCGCTTGAACCCCCACGTCACGGCGCGGGCCACGCCGCAGCCCAGCACCCCGCCGCCCGCCGGGGCCAGCCCGAAGGCACCCCGGAAGATGGCCGCGAAGGCCGCCGGGACGGCAGAAGCGTGGACCAGCACCACCACCAGCGCCCCGCCGAGGTAGAACAGGGCCATCAGCGGCACGACCCGCTCCGCCACCGCCGCCACCCGCTTGAGCCCGCCGAAGATCACCGCCGCCGAACATCCGGCCAGCACCACCCCGGTGGCCAGTTCCGGCACCCCGAAGGCGGCGCGCAGGTTCCCCGCGATGGAATTGATCTGGCTCATGTTCCCCATGCCGAACGACGCCAGCACACAGGAGGCTGCAAACAGCACGGCCAGCACCCGGCCCAGCTGCTTGCAGCCTTTTTTGCGCCCCAGCCCGTCGGCGAGGTAGTACATCGCGCCACCCTGCCACGCGCCCTCCTCATTCTTGTGCCGGTAAAAGATGCCCAGCACGTTTTCGGAAAAGCTGGTCATCATGCCGAGGAGGGCCATGACCCACATCCAGAACACCGCCCCCGGCCCGCCGCTGAGGATGGCCGTTGCCACCCCCACGATGTTGCCGGTGCCGATGGTGGCCGCCAGCGCGGTGCACAGGCTCTGGAACTGGCTGATAGCCTGATCGTCGGTGCCCGTGTGGGCGGTCACGCTCCGGTCGGTGAAGATGGCCCCGATGGTCTGCCGCATCCAGTACCGGAAGTGCACGAGCTGGAAAAAGCCCGTCCGCACCGAGAGCATCACCCCCGCCCCGAAAAGCAGTGCCAGCCCCAGCGGCCCCCACACGATCCCATTGACCGCGCCGTTGACGGCAGTAATGGTCTCCAACATCGCAAGATCCCCCCTGCCACACTGTATGGCAGAGGGGATCGTTGTATGCGCCGGGATCGTTTTTTGTATAATCCACCCTTTGCCGGGCCATCCTTTCGGTATCATTTGCAAAAAGGAGGGCGCAGGATGCACAAGGGAGGTTGGAGGCCGTTCTGGGCTGCGCTGGGGGCGGCGTTGCTGGTGCTGCTGCCCCTTGTGGGCGGCACGGTGCTGCTCACCCGCCGGATGCTGCACACCCAGCTCCTTGCCCAGACCGCCGAACCTCAGCAGGGCGTGCCCATCACGCTGCCCAAGGAGGACGACCGGATGACGGTGTTGCTCTGCACTGCCGGGGAGCAGCCGGGCTTTCTGCTCCTCTACCTGAATGCCCCGCAGAACGTCTGCGGCCTCTTGGCCGTGCCGGGGGAGCTGACCGTGCCCTTCGGGGATGGGGAAGCGTCCCTCACCCGCTGCTACGCGGCGGCGGGCCCGGCGCGGTGCCGCCAAGCCCTGCTGGAAACGCTGGCCCTGCCGGAGGATACCTTTTATCTGGCTCTTTCCCCCGCCGTGCTGGAAAAGCTGGCGTCCCGCTACGGGGCCGTGCGGGTGGGGTTCTCCGGGGCATTCACCGCCGAAGAGCTGGCCGCCCTCGGCCAGACCGGCAATGTCCAGACCCTCAGCGCGGGGGAAGCCTCCGCCTTTCTGACCGGCCTCGACGAAGCCGGGCGCATCCCGCCTGTCCACCGGGCCGCGGCGCGGGCCGCAGTGTGGGACGCCTTTTTCCGGCAGGATCTCGAACTGCTCCCTGCCTCCCTGCCGGACGCCCTCCGGGCCCAGAGTTCCGCCCTGCTGACGGACTTCACCGCGCAGGACTACGCCCGCCTCGGCGAGATTCTGGAGTTCCTCGCCAACCGCGCAGCCCCCATCCGGGCCGACGCCCTGCCCGGCGCATGGGACCGGGCCAGCGGCACTTATTCGGTCACGGAAGCCTCCCGCGCGGCGGTGCAGACTTTCCTCAACGTTTCGCCCACCGACGAACAGGCATCGTCCGCCAGCGAGCCGTAACCCAGCACGAACGTTCCCGCAAGGCCGGGCGTTTCGCCGGTCAGGTCAAAATCGCTCAACAGACTCAGCCGCACCCCCTGCTGTGCCGCCGCCACCCGAAGGGCCGGGTCCGGCGGGGCCTGTTTCACCTCAGCCAGCAGGTGCAGCCCCGTGTGCAGCCCGGCTAAGGTCAGCTCACCGGGGGCAAAAGCCCCGTTCAGCGCCTTGGTCAGCGCGTCCCGCCGGGCCTTGTAGGCCACCCGCTCCCGCGCCAGATGCCGGGTAAAGTACCCCTCGGTGATGAACCGGGCCAGCGTCTGCTGCTCGAACCGGCTGACCGTGCTGGAATAAAGCCGGTAAGCCGCCTGCCACGCCGGGAGGAGCTGCACCGGCAGCACCATATAGGCGATGCGGATGCTGGGGGCAAGGCTCCGGGAGCAGGTGGAGAGATAGATCACCGGGCCGTCGGCCCCGGCCATCCCCTGCAAGCTGGGCAGTGGGCGGGTGTCGAACCGGAACTCGGAGTCGTAGTCGTCCTCGATGATGTACCGCTCCCCCGGCTTGCGGGACGCCCAATGGAGCAGCTCCGCCCGCCGCCCGGCGGGCATGGTGACCCCCGTGGGGAACTGGTGGCTTGGGGTGACGTAGCAGACCGCCGCGCCCGACCGGGTCAGTGCCTCGATGGACAGGCCGTCCTCGTCCACAGGCAGGCAGCAGCAGGGCACGCCGTTGTTTTCCAGCACCCGCTTGGCGCGGGGGTAGCCGGGGTTTTCCACCGCCGCCGCACCGGGCAGCAGCGGGGCCAGCAGCCCCAGCAGGTATTCCAATCCGGCTCCCACCACGATCTGTTCCGCGCTGCACCGCACGCCCCGGTACTCTTCGAGGTAGCCGGCCAGCGCCCGCCGCAGTTCGAGATCGCCCTGCGCGTCGCCGTGGGTCAGCAGCTCCGGCGAGGAATAGAGCAGCTCCTTTTGGAGCCGCGCCCATGTCCGGAACGGGAAGAGCGCCGGGTCCACCCCCCGCGTGGAGAGATCATAGCGGACGGGCCGCTCCGGCTGGGCCGCCGGGGGCAGCGGGGCCGGGGCGGCGGGCATGGTCTCCGGCCGGACGGGCAGGGCCAGATACTCCTGTACATAAAAACCGCTGCGCTCCCGCGATTCCAGATACCCTTCCGCCGCCAGAAGCTGATACGCGGCGTCCACCGTGTTGACCGACACCGACAATTCCGCCGCCAGCCGCCGCTTGCCGGGCATCCGAGTGCCCGCCGGGATGGCCCCGGTGCGCATTTCCTCCGCAAGGCTATCGTAAAGCTGTTCGTACAGCGGCACCGCCGAGGCCGCATCCAGCGCTGTTGTCAAGTGGAACACAAAACCCCTCCTCTTTTTGGGCAGTCTCCCAAACTGACCCCATAAAAAAACTCTATTCTGGGTATTTTCACGGGTTCAGTTCTGCGTATAATAAGAGCATACCCGCCGAGGCCGAAAAAGTCAATCGGTTTTATGGGTTTTGTGAAAATGGAGGGAATACATCATGTCAACAACCGCAATGTGGCTGCTGCTGGCAGTCGTCGTCATCGTTATCCTCTTTGCCAGTGTGCTGTATAAGCGCACCTTTACCGTGCACGAGCTGGCGCTCACCGGCGTCATGGCCGCGCTGAGCCTTGTGGCCTACCTGTTCTTCCGGGTGCCGTTCTACGGCGGCTCCTCGTTCCATCTGGGCAACACCTTCACGGCCCTGACCGCCCTGCTGCTGGACGGCGTGTCCGGCGGTCTGGCCGGTGCCATTGGTCTGGCGCTGGCCGACATTCTGGCCGGTGATCCGGGTTACGCCGTCACCACCTTTGTGCTGAAGTTCATCATCGGCATCACCTGCGGTGCCGTGGCACACAAAGCCTTCAAGCTCCGCGATCTCGACCGCCACAGCGCCGGTTACCTCGTCAAGGTCATCGTGGCTGCCGGTTCCGGTCTGCTGCTGAACGTCGTCACCGACCCGTTCCTTGGCTACTTCCGCAACGTTTACATCTTCGGTCAGGAGTACACCGTCGCACAGGCTCTTTCCAAGATCGCCGGCGGCGTCACCTTCGTCAACAGCGTGGCCTCCACGGTCTGCGCCGTCATCCTCTACCTCGCCCTGCGCCCGGCGCTGGAACGCGCCAATCTCCTGCCCAAGGGTGAGAAGAAGCACTAAGCATTTCTCGAACCTCTCCACAGGTCTCTGACAAAACCGCCCCCGGTGCTGCACGCTCATGCAGCACCGGGGGCGGTTGCGTTTTAATTGATACTGTTTTGTTCCAGCTGCTCCAAAAAGACGTCCGGCGTATAGACCGGCACCGACGATTTCGCGTAGTCTTTCGTGTTGCGGGTCACGATGCAGTCCACCTGAGAACGCAGTGCCGTTTCGATCATCACGGCATCCTCAAAGTCCGCAGTCGGGGATGCGATCGCGTGGAACACATCCTCTGCCGAAGTATCCAGCAGCCCTACGATCGTCAATAGCTGACTGAGTTTCTGACGGCTTTCCTTATCACTGTGGGTGCAGCGGTGGGTCAGGTAATAGATATCCGTCGCCGCCTTTGCGGTAATGCAGCCGGTAAACCATTCCGCTGCGGCCGCGCGGAAGATGCTTCGTGCCGGAATGGAGAACGGCTCCCGATTTTGCAGAAAATCCATTACGACGCAGGTATCCAGCAGCACCTTCATAACTTCCCTAGCCTTTCCTCCCGTGCCTGTTCCAGCGTCATCGTCGCCGGGACGCTGCCAAACAGCGACTCCACTGTGTTCAGCTTATTCTGGTAGGGCGAGGTCAATTTTGCAATGGTCTTGCCGTTGCGGGTGATGTAGATTTCCTCCGTTGCAGCCAGCAGAAGATATTTGCCCAAGTTATTCTTGAGCTCCGTTGCAGTGATCGACATCTTGACAGCCTCCTTTTCCTCATCGTACTATTATTATATCAAATTCGTTCGATGAATTCAAACGAATCGGACGAATTTATCAAATAAAATGTCCCGGTCTGGCATTCATTCGATGCAAACCGGGACATTCTTTTATTCTTTCTCAAACACCAAGAACCGGAAGGCGATGTCCGTCGTCAATTCCGGGAGGGCGGCGAGGCGGGCCGCGCCGTCGCGAGGCGTCTTCCAGTAGTAGGGCGTCATGGCGAAAAGCGCTTCGAGCTGGGCAGCGGGCACCGTAATGGTGCCGGAGACTTCCCGCTCTCCAATGGGGCGGAAGCCCTCATAGGCCACCTGCTGCACCGGATTTTTGTAAGGTGTATCGTAGAGGATCGCCTTCATCTGGTACAGATGCTCCGCGCCGGGCACGACATAGATCATCCGCCCGCCGGGGCGCAAGACGCGGAGGAACTCCTCCCGCGCAAAGGGCGAGAAGCAGTTCAGCAGCAGGTCGGCCCAGCCGGTGCGGACGGGCTGGGCAAAGCTGGACGCCACGGCGTACCGGGCCGCAGGCAGAGCTTTGGCGGCCCAGCGGACCGCCGGTTTTGCGATGTCGAACCCGGCCAGCGCCAGCGGCTGTTCCGCCGCTTCGAACTGCCCGGCGATGCACCGGTCATACCAGCCCTCGCCGCAGCCCGCATCCAGCAGGTGCAGCGGCGCATCCGGCGCGGCGGGCTGGCCGTATTCGAGGCAAAGCTTGCCCAGCGCCTGACCAAAGATGCCGTAGTACCCCCCGTTGAGGAAGGCGCGGCGGGCGGCGACCATCTCCTTGCTGTCGCCGGGGGCCTTGGTGCGCATACTCTGCACCGGCAGCAGATGCCAGTAGCCCTCCTTGGCGCGGTCAAAGCAGTGGCCGGAGGGACACTTCAGGTCCCGCTCACCGGTCAGCGGCCCGCCGCACAGCGGGCACTGCCACGGCTCACATTTCATCGCTGTGATCCTCGATGGGGGCCGTTGCACCGCCGTGGGCGTTCATATACTCCTCGAAGTTGGTGAACTTCTGCTGCGGCGGGCGGCGGCTGATGAGCACAAGGCCCGGATCTTCGTCCCGGCTGGGGGCAGCGGCACGGCCGCGCCCGCGGGAGGTCTCCTGCTTGGGGGCGCGGGGCGCACGGGCGGGCTGGCTGCTGCGCTCACTGCGGGGTTTGGCGCTCTGGGCACTGTTCTGGGCCGGGCGGGCAGCGCGGTCGCCGTTACGCTCCGTGCGCTCATTGCGGCTGCCGCGGGCCGGGCGGCTCTGGCCGTTCTGGCCGTTCGGCTGGGCATTGCGGCGGTTCTGGCCGCTGCCCTGTTCGCTCTTGGCGTTGTTCGCTGCCGGAGCGGCCTTGGCGGCGGGCTGAGCCGGGGCGGCCTTCTTCACAGGGCGGAGCGGCGTTGCCTCCGGAGCGCTCACGAAGTGGGGGTCAAACTTGGGCTGCGCATTGCTGCCCCGGTTGGGGACGGCGGCACTGTCCTCGCGGCGGGGGCGGTTAGTATTGGAACGGCGGTTTTCATTGCGCCCGCCGGAAGTTCGCTTCTGATTTTCGTCCATGGATGGTTCCTCTTTCGGTTGAGATTTCAACGGCTGCTTTTCTGCGGCCAGTTTTTCTTTTTTGGGTCTGGCCGATTTCACGGCCTTGGCGGGCTGTTCCGGCTTGGCAGCCGGGGCTTCGGCTTCCGCCTTGGGCTTTTTGCCCCGCACCGGCGGCTCCTTCTTGGCGGGGGCGGGCACGCCGTCCCACGGGTGGCCGGACACCACCGGGATCTTCTGGCGGTTCAGCTTTTCGATGCCGGCCAGATACTCCTGCTCCTCCGGGGCGCAGAAGCTGACGGCGGTGCCGTCTGCGCCCGCGCGGGCCGTGCGGCCGATGCGGTGGACGTAAGTTTCCGGCACTTCGGGCAGGTCGTAGTTGAAGACATGGGACAGCTCGCTGATGTCGATGCCGCGGGCGGCGATGTCGGTGGCGACCAGCACCTTGGTCTGCCCGGCCTTGAAGCCTTCCAGCGCGGCCACACGGGCGGACTGGCTCTTGTTGCCGTGGATGGCGGCGGCAGAGATGCCCTGCTTGTTCAGGTCTTTTGCGATCTTATCCGCGCCGTGCTTGGTGCGGCTGAAGACCAGCGCGTTCTGCACCGGCGGATTCAGGTTCTGGATGAGCCACGGCAGCAGGAATTTCTTGTTGCCCTTCTCGACGAAGTACAGGCTCTGGTCGATGCGGTCCACCGTGCTGGACACGGGGTCCACCTTGACGAAGGCGGGGTCGTGCAGGATGCCCGCCGCCAGCTGCTCGATCTCCTTGGGCATAGTGGCGCTGAACATCAGGTTCTGGCGCACTTTGGGCAGCTTTGCGATGACCTTCTTCACGTCATGCACAAAGCCCATGTCCAGCATCCGGTCGGCCTCGTCCAGCACGAAGATCTCGATATTGCCGAGGTCGATGAGCCCCTGCCCCACAAGGTCGTTCAGGCGGCCGGGGCAGGCGATGAGGATATCGACGCCCTTTTTGATGGCTGCCACCTGCGGAGCCTGACCCACACCGCCGAAAATGACGGTGCTGCGCAGGGAGAGGTACTTGCCGTACATTTCAAAGCTCTCGCCGATCTGCAGAGCCAGCTCACGGGTGGGGGTGAGGATCAGGGCGCGGACGGCCCCTTTCTTCTTCGCAGGGTTCGCGGTCAGGCGGTCGAGCATGGGCAGCGCAAAGGCTGCGGTCTTGCCGGTGCCCGTTTGGGCGCAACCCATCAAATCCCTCCCGGCCAGCACCGGCGGGATGGCCGATGCCTGAATGGGCGAGGGGGATTCGTAACCCGCCTCCGCAACGGCACGCAGCAGCGGGGCGGACAGATTCAGTTCGTTAAAAGTCATGGTTCTCCTGTATCAATAAAATGTTTCCCTCTTTGCCAGAGGCTCCCCCCTGCTGGGGGAGCCGGCATTTCGTAACGCGTTTATTCTTTGATCTTACGGCACTCGATGTAGTACCGCTTTTCCTCCGCATGGCCCATGCTGAAGGTCTTGCGGGGCAGCACGCCGCCCATCACGATGCCCTTGAACAGGTCGCTCTTTTCAAAGGGCGGCAGCAGGAAGGCCACGCCGCCCTGCTGTTTGCACAGGGCACGGACGGCGGGCTCGTCGTGGACGTAATCCACGCGGGCCTCGATGTGGCGGGCCATAAAGTATTCGATGAAGGTGTCGATGGTGCCGACAGTCAGGGGCGCGATGGGGCGCTCGAAGCTGAGCACGTTGGCAATGTGGGGGCCCGCCAGCGTAAAGGACTGCTGCTTGGCATCGCCGAAGCAGATGCCCGCGTTGTTGGAGTCGCTCCACGCGATGAGGGCCAGCAGCACCGCGCCGCAGTCCACATTGAACAGCACGCGGTGGATGGGCTCGATCTCAATGGCCGGGGAGTGGATGTTGCACACCTCGGCAAGGCACCACCGGGCCGGGTGGTGTTCCCGCTGCTCCGGGGTCAGGGTGGGCTTCAGCTCCTCCCAGCAGGCCTTGGCGGAAGCCAGCGAGTGATTGCCGTCGCCGACGGCCAGCGTCAGCGGCGCGGCCCCCTTGGCCTCCGGGTATTTGGCGTCAAAGGCTTCCTGACTGCCCAGTTGCTGCAAGGCGGCGTTGATCTGGGCCAGCAGCGCCGGGTCCTCCACGGCCCAGCCCGCAATGTGGCCGCCGCCCAGCATCAGTTCGCCCTCGTAGACTTTGCGCAGCTGCGCCTTTTTTTCACCGATGGGCTCGATGAGGGTGCAGTCCGGGTCGTCGGCCAGCATCATGATGTGGGGCGTTTCGAGGCTGGCCCCCCGCCGGACGGCCATCCGGGGCGGGATGCGGCTCTCCACCGTGTGCTCGCTGGGGCGGATGTCCGCCTTGGCGCCCTCGGCGTAGCTGTAGGCTTCGAGGTCGATCTTGCCCACGAGGCCCTGCCGCACCCGGCCGCTCTGCTCGGTGCGCTCCACGTAGATGAAGCCGTCCACGGCGCGGGTCAGCACCGACTGGGTGTATTCGTCCATGGCCGCATGGATCGTTTCGATCTTCCGGGGAACATCTCCATCTTCCAGATACACTTCCGGCAGGATCAGGTTCAGCGCACTGGGTGAACCTGCCGCTGCCCATTCCGCCTTTTCCCAATAGGAGCGGTCGCTGGTGAACTGGTCACAGGCCACGCAGCCCCACTGCTCCAGTTTGATCTGCTCCGACGGCAGCAGGATATGTGCCGGGGAAAAGCAGGATGTTTTTTTCATATCACATTCCTCCCTCTCATGAAAGGGTTTCGCAGGTTCATTCAAAAATTCCAGCCGTCGGGTCCCGCACGACGACATGTTCCGCACCCGCTTCGGTCTGGCTCTGGACAAGGGCGGTGCGCTCCTCGTCGGTCATGGTGGAAGCCGAGGGCACCCGCACCAGCAGGTTCTTCACGCCCAGCTCCACCGCCGGGACGCCCAGCGTCGGGGAGGTGCCGGTCACCTCGGCCAGTGTATAGCTGTACCAGAGGGTCACACTGCCGCCGAAACGCTGTTCCCACGCGGTGATGTCTGCCGTCAGCTGGTCGGCGCGGCCCACACCGTTGGTGGAGCCGTAGTCCTGCTTGCTGCTGGTAGAGGAGGGGAACTGGACATTTTCCAGCACGATCTGGTCAAAGCCCGCCGTGTGCAGCTCGTCGATAAGGTCGCCGATGTACTGCACCGCCTCGGCGGCATAGGGGTTCAGCCACGGATTGCCGCCAGCGGACGCCTTATTGTCCAGCCAGAGGTACTCCTGATTCTTATACCGGATGGCCATGGCGTGATCCACGCGGGCACCGGCGGGGTCCCGGAAGGCGGCAAGCTTCGCCACCGGGATCAGGCCCTCGTCCTTGAAGATGGAGGCCACCTTGGCCGGGTCCACCGTCACGCCGGCAGGGCTGGCCGCTGCGGCGGGCACCTGCGAAGCGTAATAGACGGCACCGGCGGCATCCTTCAGGGTGACGACCGCGTACTTTGCGCCCTGCGCAGCGAGCTGCTGGGCTGCGGCGCGGATGGCGGCATCATCGGTCAGGGTCGTGAGGTCGGCCTCTGCCCAAGCGCCCTCCACGATGGCGGTGCCGTCCACAGCGGGCGTCACCACCTCCGGCTGGGCCTCCGAAGAAGCTGCCGGTTCCTCCGCCACGGACGACGCCGTGCTCTCGGCTGCGGACGAAGCGCTCCCGCCCGCCGGGGAGGATGCGGAAAGATCCCGGTTGCGCACGACGGTGTACCACGTATGGGTCGCCCAGTCCAGCACATGCGGCGCGGCCACCCATGCAGCGGCCAGCACCACGAGGACCAGCACCGCAATGCCAATGCCCTTTTTCACCCGCATCTCGCGGCTGTAAAAGCTGCGCCGGTAGCGCTTGACCTTCTGGCGTTTTGGATATTTTGCCATAATGAACCACCCTCCCTTGGGGTCTTTACAAGATCACGGAATGGCCGGTAAAGCCATAGATGGCCAGCGCCAGCACACCGATGTAGATCAGCGTGATGGGCAAGCCGCGAAACGCTTCCGGGATGGCCCGGCTGCGCAGACGATTCTGGGCTTCCGTCACCAGCATGACGGCCAGCAGATAGCCGAGGCCGCTGCCAAGGCCGAAGCCGATGGACTGCTCCAGCGTAAAGCTCTGGGTGCGTTCGACCAGAACGGTGCCCAGCACGCCGCTGTTCACGGCGGCGATGGGCAGGATGCGGATGAGCTGGCCGCTGCGCGGGCCCTTGGCCAGCTTCAGGACCACCAGCTCAAACAGGCAGACCACCGCGATGCACGCAAGGTACACCACCGGGCGAAGCTGGGCGCGGTTGGGCAGCGGGGCGAGGAGGCGGCCCGCATAAAAGGCCAGCGGAGCCACCAGTACCTGCGTGATGCAGAGCATCAGCGCGAACCACCAGCTGCTGGTCCGCTTGTCGCCGACCAGTTGGACAAGGCGGGAAACACCGAGGCCGCGGGTGAAGATGGCATTCTGGGCAAAGATGGCCAGCACCGCGTAGCTGAAGAACACGCCCACAAGATGCAGCACTTCGCTCATTCTTTCTCCTCCTTCCCGCTCTCTTGGCTCTGGGGATGCACGGCCAGATAGCCGCGCGCCTCATTTTTCAGGTATTCGCGCTGTTTGCGGGCCAGCGCACGCCAGACGGCGCACACCACGCCCAGCACGATGAAGCCGCCCGCCGGCATACTGGCCATGGGCAGGATGGAGCGGCTCAGCTCCACGCCGAACACGGTGCCGAAGGCCAGCCACTCGCGGACGCAGCCAAGGATCAGCAGGAGCAGCGCGTAGCCCAGCGTGATGCGCAGACCTTTCGAAACAGCCTTGTGCATGGACTCCTGCACCCGGCCAAACCGGTAGGTCAGCAGCGGCTCCACCACCAGCATGGGCAGGTAGACGCCCATCGTCAGCAAGTCGGTGCCGAACAGCATGTTCAGGATGGGGTAGGCGGCGAGGTAGATCACCGCCGCACTGCCGCTGTACACAAAGGCACGGGGCAGCAGCTTCTTTTCCAGCTCCTCCGGCTCCGGGCGCTCGTCCCGCAGCGGGCACAGGCGGCTCAGAAGGCACGCCAGCATCCGGGAAGGCGTCAGCAGCAGGGCCACGGCCACCGCCAGCATCGCGGCGTTTTTGCCCGAAGTGGCAAGGACCACCAGCGGAGCCAGGCCCATGCCCTGCATCACGACAGGGTTGTTTTTGAAAATGCGGTCATGGTGCGCGAACTTTTCGGGGTCGCGCGCGATCGCTTCGGCAATATGACGTCTCATTCCGCATCCTCCTTCCGGTTCAGCAGCCGATAGAGGCGGGTCTCGGTGCGGTCCAGCCAGCCGGAAATGCTGTTGACCGTGAGCAGCGCAAAGCAGACGCCCGTATCATAGACGCCGAAATAGCGGAACCCCATGGTCGCGGCACCCACCAGCACGCCGTACAGGATGCGGCCGATGCGGTGGTGGGCGCAGGTGTAGGGCTCGTTGAGCAGGAACACCGCGCTGAAGAGCATCGCGCCGGTCAGCAGCTCGTCCCGCACACACTGCAAACGGGAGAGCAGACCTGCTGCGAAAGAGGCGTCCATCAAACCCACCTGACGGGGGAAGAAGAAGGCAATGAGGGCGCTCGTCACCAAGAAACTGACGGTCGCGCTCAGGCGGGTATCCTTCTGCAGCCAGAGGAAGAACCCGCACGCCAAAATCACCAGCGCAGCACCGGTGCCCATGGGGGCGGCGTACTCCCCCAGCCCCAGCGACAGGGAGCCGATGTTCAGGATGCCGCCGCTGCGCAGAGTCTGGGAGACGGTGTCGGACACCGGCACGGCGGAGGCGTCCCACAGCGGGATGTTCGTGTAGGGCTGCGGGTAGCGGAACACCTGTTCCGGCCACGACACCGCCGCCACCGTGTAGCCGACAGCAGCCGGATTGAAAGGATAGCTGCCGTAGCCGCCGAAGACCTCCTTGCCGATGAGGACACCGGCCAGCACGGCGGCGATGAGGACGTACCAGTCCACCGTCACCGGCATCAGCAGCGCAATGAGGAGGGCAAAGCTCTCGTTGGAGCAGTCCTTGGGTTGGTAGACGCGGCGGCGGAGCAGCGAGACCAGACGGTCGCAGAGGTTGCCGGTCAGCAGGGCCGCGCCGCAGAGCAGCAGCGGCCGCAGCCCGTACAGGAAGCAGGACACGCACAGCAGCGGCACCACCATCCAGCAGAGGTGCTTGTAGTAATGGCCGGTCTTAGCCAGCTCCCGCTCCTGCGCACGGATCAAAGTTTCATCCATGGTGCGGCTCCTCTCACAGAGCGGCCAGACGGCGCACAGCGGCCGCCGGGTCGGCTGCGCCGAAGACGGCGCTGCCCGCCACGAGGATGTCGGCCCCCGCTTCCACGCAGAGGGGCGCGGTGGTGTCGTCCACACCGCCGTCCACTTCCAGCAGGAAGTGAGCGCTGCGCTTGGCCCGCTCTTCCCGCAGCCAGCGCAGCTTTTCCAGCGCCGAGGGCATGAACTTCTGCCCGCCAAAGCCCGGCTCCACGCTCATCACCAGCACAAGGTCCAGCTGGTCGAGGTAGGGGCTGAGCGCCTCCGGGGCGGTGCCCGGCTTGATGGTCAGGCCCACCTTGCAGCCCTGCGCCTTGATGGCGTCGATGGTGGCTTGGATGTCGTCCTCGCATTCGAGGTGGAAGTTCTGCAAGGTGGCACCGGCCTTGGCGAAGGGTTCCGCGTAGGCCAGCGGATGACTGATCATCAGGTGGACATCGTAGAAGGCGGCGGGCATCCCCTTGTGGAGGCTTTTCAGCACCGGCACGCCGAAGCTGATGTTCGGCACAAAGTGGCCGTCCATCACGTCGTAGTGCAGCATCTGCGCTCCGGCGTCCAGAACCATCTGGCAGTCGGCACCCAGCTTGGTAAAATCAGCCGAAAGGATCGAAGGACTTACAATCGTCATGTTCGTTTGTACTCTCCGTTATTTTTACGAAAAATTTTGCTATTTGGCCCAGTTCTGTCGCTCCTGTGCAGACAGAATTCAGGGTAGACATAGCTATTTTTATTTTACATGAAAACACGCAAAAAATCAAACCCACAGCCGTGTTTTTCACGGAAAAGACGCAAAAATCCATTTCACGGCCCCGGCAACACAAAAAGCAGCCAAGCCGCTCCCGGATGCGGAGCAGCCTGACTGCGCAGATTTTAATCGACCGGTTTCATGCTGGCGGGGTCTTCCACCGGCACCGGGCGGCCCGATTCGTCCGGCAGACGCTTGATCTCGCCGGGGTTGGGCGGGCAGGTGGGCAGGGTGAAGACGAACTGGCACCACTCGCCCTGCTGGCTCTCGACCCGGATCTGGCCGCCGGACAGGTTGACCAGCACCTTGCAGATATTCAGGCCGAGGCCCGCGCCCCGCGCATGGAGCCCGCGGGACTTGTCCTCCTTATAGAAGCGCTGGAACACATGGGGCAGCGCCTCCGGGCTGATGCCCTGCCCGGAGTTCCAGATGGAAACTTCCACCTCCGGGCCCAGCTTCTCGACCTTGAACTTGATGGTCCCGCCCGCCGGGGTGAACTTGATGGCGTTATCCAGCAGGTTGTACGCGACCTGATGGATCAGATCCGGGTCGGCGTAGACGAGGACTTTCTCGTCCATGGTCAGGCCCTCCAGCTCGATCATGCCGTCGTTGATCCGCTGCTCGGCCGAAAGAGCCACGCCGGTCAGGGTCTCCCAGATGTTGAACATCCGGGCGTTGACCTGATACTCGCCGCTCTCCAGCTTGGACAGATCCAGCATGTTCTGGATCAGCCGGGCAAGGCGGCCCGTCTCCTCCGAGACGAGCTGCAAATAGTGGTTCTGCATATCGGGCGGGATGGTGCCGTCCAGAATGCCGTCGATGAAGCCCTTGATGGTGGTCATCGGGGTGCGCAGCTCGTGGGCGATGTTGCCCATGAACTGCCCACGGGAGTTGTCGTTGGACTGGATGTTCTCCGCCATCCGGTTGAAGGTGTTGGCCAGATCGGCCACCTCGCCTTCCCCCTCCACACCCTCGACCCGGACGGAGAAATCGCCCCCGCCGAACCGCTGGGCCGCATCGGTGATCTTCTGGAGCGGGTCGGTGAGCCGCCGCATCAAGAAGGAGGTCACCACGCTGGCGCAGAGCAGCATGATGCAGGCCGAGAAGAAGAAGTTCGATCCGAACTCTTCCTTGAAGGCCGTCAGCCGTGCGCCGGAGGAGCAGAGGAACAGATACCCGCTGCACACACCCTGCGCATCCCGCGTCTGCCGGACGGAGACGTAGCTCTTTTCGGTCAGCACGCCGTCCAGCGTGCTCAGCACATGGTAGGGCTTATCCTCCCCCACCTTGGCTATCAGCTCTTCGGGCACAGTCTCCTTGGCCAGCAGCTCCGGATTGGACGTGATGAGAACGCTGCCGTCCTCATCGGTGAAAAAGAGGTAGGCCTCCGCGCTCTCGCCGATGATCACCAGCTTGTCGCTCAGCGCGTCCAGCTCGTCGCCGCCGGGCAGCGCCGCTTTCTGCACCACGTAGTCCGCCGCCCGCTGGGTGACCTCGGCCACGCTGTCCAGCGCCTCGTAGCGCTCCTGCGCGAAATAGCGGTTGAACAGGACCCATTCCGAGAATCCCATCACCGCCGTGCCCAGCACCAGAAGGGTCGCCACCATCGAAAAGAAGGTGACGGAAATACTTTTGCGCATTACTGACGCACCTCGAACTTATAGCCCACGCCCCAGACGGTCTTCAGCTCCCACTTGTCGGAAGCGCCGGACAGCTTTTCGCGCAGACGCTTGACGTGGACATCGATGGTGCGGCTGTCGCCGTAATACTCGAAGCCCCAGACCTCGTCCAGAAGCTGATCACGGGTGTAGACCCGGTTGGGGTGAGATGCCAGACAGTTGAGCAGCTCCAGCTCCTTGGGGGGAGCCTCCACCACCTTGCCCTTGACCCGCAGCTCGTAGCTGTTCATATCCAGCCGGAGGTTGTCGAACTCGATGACGCCCTCCTTCGTCTCGGTCTGGGTGGAAGCGGTGCAGCGGCGCAGCACCGCCTTGATGCGGGCCACGACCTCTTTTGCATCGAAGGGCTTGACCATATAATCGTCGGCGCCCAGTTCAAGGCCCAGCACCTTATCGAAGGTCTCGCCCTTGGCCGTCAGCATCATGACGGGGGTGTTGCCCAGCTTGCGGATACGGCGGCAGACTTCCAGCCCGTCCATCTTGGGCATCATCACATCCAGCAGCACCATGTCGGGCTTGACCTGATTGAACTTATCCAGCCCCTCTTCGCCGTCGTTGGCGATGGTGACCTGATAGCCCTCCTTGGTCAGATAGAGCCGCAGCAGCTCGCAGATATTCACGTCGTCATCCACGACAAGGATCTTTTCGTTTGCCATGAGTGTTCCTCCTGTATCTCGACTCGTTCGTCGTTTGTGATCGTCTCTTAAAAAGCGTCCCACGCACCGGGACGGCTGTTTCCAATGAATCCCTATCCTCTATTATACGGAACAGTTATGACAAAATAAAGAAGGTTTTGTATGATTTTTCACATTTCTGGTGTTAAAAAAGCGGCACCAACATGGTTTTGTTCCGTCTTCTACCTCAAAATTATGGCCGCTCATGGATCAAGAAAAGATTTCTCTTTCCATCAGCGGCCATTCTTTTTTACCAGATTATTCGCAACTTTTTATCGGCAAAATTCAATTTTACGCATTTCAAAATTTGATTTCTTGCCGATAAAATGGTATAATTATTTTACTGGGAGGTGTTTATATGAAGTATCTTTCTGTCGCTGATACGGCAAAATCATGGAATGTTTCAGAGCGCACTGTCCGCAACTACTGTGCTACCGGCAAGATTCCGGGGGCAGTCCTTATCGGCAAGACATGGAACATTCCGCAGAATGCAGAACGCCCAGAGCGTATCAACAAAAAGCAACAAGCGCCTCGTACTCTGCTTACTGTTTTACAGGATGAAATGACCGGGCATGTCAAAGGCGGCATCTATCACAAAATCCAGATCGACCTTACCTACAACTCCAATCACATTGAGGGCAGCCGTCTGACCCACGACCAGACACGGTATATCTACGAAACCAACACCATTGGCATGGAGAACGGTGTTATCAATGTAGATGATGTAGTCGAAACAGCCAATCACTTCAAGTGCATCGATATAGTCATCCGAGATGCCAAGAAGCCCATCAGCGAAGCTCTGATCAAAAAGCTGCACTTCACCCTAAAGAGCGGCACCAGCGATTCCCGCAAGGACTGGTTCGCCGTTGGCGAATATAAAAAACTTCCGAACGAAGTCGGTGGCAGAAGCACCACTGCACCAGAACTGGTTGCCCCACAGATGAAAGAGCTCTTATCTGCGTACAATCAAAATTCCGCCAAGTCGCTGGAAGACCTGCTGGAATTTCACTACGCCTTTGAATCCATTCATCCGTTTCAGGATGGAAATGGACGTGTCGGGCGGCTTCTGCTCTTCAAGGAGTGTCTGCGGAACAACATCGTGCCGTTCATTATTACGGACGACCTCAAAATGTTCTACTATCGGGGGCTCCATGAGTGGAAGTCGGAGCAAGGATATCTGCTGGATACCTGCCTGACCGCGCAGGATCAGTTCAAAGCAGTCATGGATTATTTCCGGATCCCCTACTGACACTTTTGCAAAACGAACCCACCGAAGCTTTTTCTACCTCTTGCGCTCCCTTCCCGCTTTGCGTATAATGATAGGTGTATTGTTATGTTCTGGACCCTCTCCGTCACGGCCCTGCCGTGCCGCCTCTCCCGAAGGGCGAGGTCTGAGTGGTTTTATAGATCGAGAACGTGTAAGGAGCGTATTTGATATGAAATTAGGTATCGTCGGTCTGCCGAACGTCGGCAAGTCCACTCTGTTCAACGCCATCACCTCCACCAAGAACGCGGAGGCGGCGAACTATCCGTTCTGCACCATCGAGCCCAACAGCGGCATCGTGGCCGTGCCCGACAAGCGGCTGGACAAGCTGGCCGAGATCTGGCAGACCAACAAGAAGACCCCCGCCATCGTGGAGTTTGTCGATATCGCGGGCCTCGTCAAGGGTGCCAGTCAGGGTGCGGGCCTTGGCAACAAGTTCCTCGGCCACATCCGCGAGTGCGACGCCATCGTGCATGTCGTGCGCTGCTTCGACGACGACAACATCATCCATGTCGTCGAGGACGTGACCAAGGCCGAGGCCGTGGACCCCATCGCCGACATCGACGCCATCGACTATGAGCTGATCCTCTCCGACCTCGAAGTGGTCCAGAACCGCGCGGGCCGGATGGCTAAGGCCGCCAAGAGCGGCAACAACAAGGGCGCTGCCGCCGAGGCCGCTTGGCTGCAACAGCTGGCCGACCACCTGAGTGCCGGCAAGCCCGCCCGCAGCTTCGACTTCGACGAGAGCGACACCGAACAGCAGACCGTGCTGCACGAGATGGGTCTGCTGAGCGCAAAGCCGGTCCTGTACGCCTGCAACGTAGGCGAGGACGACCTGATGGAGGGCATTGAGAACAACAAGTATGTCCCGCTGGTGGCTGCCCGCGCCAAGGAAGAGGGTGCCCGCTACATCCCCATCTGCGCCAAGACCGAGGAGGACATCGCCGATTACTCCCCCGAAGAGAAAAAGGCTTTCCTCGCCGAGATGGGCATCGAGGCCAGCGGTCTGGACAACCTCATCACCGCCAGCTACGACCTGCTGGGCCTGATCTCCTTCCTGACCGACGGCAAGAAGGAGTGCCGCGCTTGGACCATCCGCAAGGGCACCAAGGCTCCTCAGGCCGCCGGTAAGATCCACAGCGACTTCGAGCGCGGCTTCATCCGCGCCAGCGTCATCGGCTACAGCGACCTCGAAGCCAACAACTTCGACTACGCCGCCGTCAAGGCCAAGGGTCTGCAGCGCACCGAGGGCAAGGAATACGTCGTCAAGGACGGCGACGTCATTGAGTTCCTGTTCAACGTTTGATTGCCCTCTCAGGCTCACTTCGCTCGCCGGCTCTCCCAAGGGGCCAGCTTACAAGGAAAAGGATTTCAACTATGATTATCGGAATTATGGGCGCAATGCCCGATGAAGTCGATCAGCTCTGTGCCAAGCTGGAGAAGGTCACCGTGGCGCCCTATGGCGGCGTGGAATATCACAAGGGCACCCTCGCGGGCAAGGAGGTCGTGGTCTGCTGCGCTGGCATGGGCAAGGCCAACGCCGCCGCCACCACGCAGGTGCTCATCACCAAGTTCGGGGCCGAGAAGATCATCTTCTCCGGCATCGCGGGCAACATGACCTCGAAGATCGGCATCGGCGATGTAGTCATCGGCAAGACGGTGCTCTACCACGACGCCCAGTTGGACATGATCTGCCAGAACCCGCCGTTCCTGAAGGAATACACCGGCGACCCGGAGCTGATCGCCGCCGCCGAGGCCGCCTGCAAGGTGGCTGGCGTCAAGGCGCTGACCGGCAAGATCGCCACCGGCGACCTCTTCGTGGGCGACAGCGAGACCAAGGCCGCCATTGAGGCCAAGTGCGCCCCCGACTGCGTGGAGATGGAAGGTGCCGCCGTCAGCCAGATCGCGGCCAAGAATGGCGTTCCCTGCGTCATTCTGCGCGCTATGAGCGACAACGCTGACGAAGACGGCCACGAGGTGCTGGTCGTCAAGAAGTTCAGCATCGCCGAGTACGTCGCAACTGCGACCAAGATCGTCGCCGCCATGGTCGAATCGCTCTGATTTTACCCCGATGCGTAAAAGAAGCCGGGCTTGCCGCCCGGCTTCTTTTTTGCTTACAGGAACTGTTCCAGCTTGATGCGGTTGTCCTCCTCGAAATCCTGCAGCCGCTGCATCAGCCGCTTGGAGCCGGGGGCCGCGTCAGGGTAGTCCTTCTGGGATTTGATGCAGTCCATCACGCCCTGACTGCTGCCCTCGGAGAGCATTTCGGCCAGATTCCGGGTCGATTTGTCGGTCAGGGTCTTCATGCCGATGCCCATCTTGGTGTTCAGCTTCGCCATGGCGCTCTGGCCTTGGGCGGTGCCGCCGCAGGCCTCGATGGCGGTGTGAGCCTCCTGATTCAGCTGCCGGTAGATGTTCCGCTCCCGCAGCAGCTCGGCCTTGAACGGAGCATCCTCCGTCATGGGTACGATCTGCTCCAGCGTGTTTTTGCCCATCTCGGTATTCTGCACCACGGCTTCCAGTAAGTTGAGGTTGTCGTTTTTCTGGTTTTCCATAACAAAAATCCCCCTTCTGGCACTTAGCGTACCCAGAAGGGGGATGGTTTATCCATGGGGATTACCCGGCGCAGACCTGATCGCCGCCCGCCGTTTTGGCTGCGGCCAGCCGCTCTTCACAGAGCTTGTACAGCGCATCCCAGTTTTTGCACCGGACTTCGTCGGTACAGGCACAGCCGATGGACTGGGTGAACGCCACCCGGCGCATCAGGCCCACCGAGGCCACGCACTCGCGGGGCATTTCCGCGTAGATGCCCCGCAGCTCCTCGGCCAGTTCCGCGCAGGTCTTGTCCGCGCAGCCGATGGCAAACAACGTATCGGTCAGGCGGCAGACCACCCGCTCGTCCGGGCGGTCGTAGTGCTTTTTCCACTGGTTCGCCACAAAGCAGACCAACTGGTTCATCACGGCGTCACCCTGCTGGGCCAGCAGCTCGTCGGCCTTGTCCAGCTCCACCAGCGCCAGCGAGGCGCAGCGGTGGGCGTCGGTCCAGTCGTCCAGCCGGGTGCAGAACTCGATCTCAAAATAGCGGCGGTTGAACACGCCCGACAGAAAATCGTGGTTCATGTCGTCGCGGCAGAGTTCCCGCTCCCGCGGGGTCATCCGGTCCTCCGGCAGGTCGTTGCCCGCCAGCGGTGCCGTCATCTGCAGCTGCCATACCTTGCCATCTGCCACGATCTGACGGCGCAGCACGCAGTCCACTTGCCCGTTGCGCAGCTCATAGTCCACCATCAGGCCGTCATCCTGCCAGCTGCGGGCCGACTCCTCGTCCGCCTCGGTCAGGGTCACGTCCTCGAAAGCTGCCTGTGCGCTGCGTACAAATTCGCGCAGGTCCTGCTCGGTCCATTCTTTTTTCATGCGTCTTTCCCCATCATCGTGGTGCCGGATTTTCCCTCCCCGCACCCTTTTCCACGGGACCGCCTTTTTACGATCCTCGATTTACAAGGATTATACCACTCCGGCGGGCGACTTGCCAGCAAAACGCACAAATTTTAGCTGATTTTTTCACAACTTCGTCAATCTGCCAAAGATGTCCCGGTTTTTCCGGTTTTTATGCACGGCAGACCGCCTCGCACTCGCCCCGGATCTCCTTGGCCAGCGCGGCGGTGTCGAACCCGGCGGCGGCGCGCCATGTCCAGTTGCCGCCCAAGCGGCCGGGGGTGTTCAGGTGGGCTTCCTCGCCCAGCCCCAGCCAGTCGCCCATGGGGATGATGGCACGATCCGAAGCCGAACCCAGCGCCGCCCGCAGCAGGGCCACGCGGGCGGTGTCTGCCTTGACCGCGGCCACTTCCTTGGCAGTGGGGCGGCAGGGCGCCAAGTGCAGGTAGGCAGCCGCCATGGTCTTTTCCTTCTCGGTGGCGCTGTTTTCCCACCAGTCGTTCAGGGTGGTGTTGTCGTGGGTGCCGGGGTAGACCACGCTGTTCTTGATGTGGTTATGGGGCAGGTACTCGTTGTCGCCGCCGCCGAAGGCAAACTGCAGCACCTTCATGCCGGGGAAGCCGCTCTCAGCCAGCAGCTCACGGACGCTGTCCACGATGTCGCCGAGGTCCTCCGCGATGATGGGCAGCTTGCCCAGCGCCCCTTCGAGGGCGTGGAACAGCTCCATCCGGGGGCCGATCTCCCACTTGCCGCCGCGGGCCGTCGTGCTGCCCGCCGGGATGGCCCAGTAGGTGTCGAAGCCGCGGAAGTGGTCGATGCGGAGCAGATCGTAGATGCCCAGCGCGTGCCGCACCCGCTTGATCCACCAAGCATAGCCGGTCTCGCGGTGGTAGGGCCAGTTGTACAGTGGATTGCCCCAGAGCTGGCCGTCGGCGGCAAAGTAATCCGGCGGGCAGCCGGCCACGCGGGCAAAGTCGCCGTTGGCGTCCAGCTCGAACAGCGGGCCGCCCACCCAAGCGTCCACGGAGTCCGCCGAGACGTAGATGGGGATATCGCCGAGGATCTGGATGCCCTTTTCGTTGGCGTAGGCTTTGACCTTTTTCCACTGGGCCGCGAACTCGTACTGCAAGAACTTCCAGAAGCCGATCTCCTCCTCGTTTTCGGCGCGGAAGCGCTCCAGCGCACCGCCGTCCCGCAGACGGTACTCGCGGGGCCACTCGGTCCAGCTCTTCATCCCGTTGGCGGTCTTGAGCGCCATGTACAGGGCGTAATCCTCCAGCCAGTCCTCATTTTCGAGGGTGAAGGCGTAGTAAGCATCCGGGTAGTAACGGGCACAGCCGTGCAGCCCTTCGCACTGCTTACGCCATGCGGCGTAAGCGGCCCGCAGGATCTTGTAGCGGCTGGTGTACAGCGTGCCATAATCCACTGCCAGCGGGTCTTTGCCCCAAGGCTCAGCCTTGAGCTGGGCCGCCGTCAGCAGCCCTTCGGCCTTGAGGGCATCGAGGTCGATGAAATAGGGGTTGCCCGCAAAGGCGGAGCAGCTCTGGTAGGGGCTGTCGCCGTAGCCGGTGGGGCTCAGCGGCAGGATCTGCCAGATCTTCTGGCCCGCAGCGGTGAGAAAATCAACGAACTTTTCAGCTTCCTTTCCGAAGCAGCCAATTCCATAAGGGCCGGGCAGGCTGGACACCGGCATCAGGATTCCACTTTCACGCATGATGTACCTTCCTCATTTCGTTCGGATTTCGGTTATTTCCTATCATAACATAACCGCAGACTATTTTCCACAGGCAAAAAACGTGGTATACTAAATTCAACCTCTCAGTCGAGCCTACGGCTCGCCAGTCGTCCACCCTTTGTCGCTTACGCGACATCTCCCTCCGGCCGGAGGGAGTCTTTCCTAGTAGGGGAGCCTCTGGCGTATCCAGTAAGCTTAATCCGACTGCCAAGGCCTCCCCTATTAGGGGAGGCCTTGGCATCGCGCAAGCGATGACGGAGAGGTTTCAGGAGGATCTATGCAGCCCACACAAAAATACTACGAGGCCGATGCGTACCGCCGCGAAGCTGACGCCGTGATCCTTGCTGTCGAACCGGACGGCCGGGGCGGCGGGAAGCTGGCGCTGGATGGCACGGTCTTTTACCCCGAAGGCGGCGGCCAGCCCGCCGACCACGGCACCCTGACCCTGCCGGACGGAGCCCGGCTCACCGTCACCGATGTCCACGAACAGGGCGGCGTCATCTGGCACAGGGTGGACGCCCTGCCCGATACCGCTGCCCCCGGCACCGCCGTGACCGGCCGCATCGACTGGGCATGGCGGTTCGACAAAATGCAGCAGCACACCGGCGAACATATCCTTTCCGGCATCCTGCACCAGATGTTCGGGGCCGAGAATGTCGGCTTCCACATCGGCTCCGACGCCGTGCGGATGGATACCAGCGTGCCCATCTCCGCCGAGGGGCTGCGGGAAGCGGAACTTGCCGCCAACCGCATCGTCTGGCAGAACGTGCCGGTGCTCATCACCTACCCCACCCGCGAAGAACTGGCCCGGATGACCTACCGCAGCAAAAAGGAGATCGAAGGCCAAGTGCGGATCGTGACCATCCCCGGCGCGGACGTCTGCGCGTGCTGCGGCACCCACACCGCCGCCACCGGGGCCGTGGGGCAGATCAAGATCCTCGCCGCGGAAAACTACAAGGGCGGCGTTCGGCTGAGCATCGTCTGCGGCGAGCGGGCCCTGTTGGCCGCACAGGCCATGCGCCAGCGTCAGGCCGACATCGGGGCCTTGCTCAGCGCCAAGCCCAGTGAAACAGCCCACGCCGTCCACCGGGTGTACGACGAATACACCGCCCTGAAATTTGCCCACTTCGGCCTGTGCAGCGAGCTCTTCGACGCGCTGGCCGCGCAGGTCGCCCCCGGCGCGGACGCCATCCGCATCGTGCCGGGGCTGGACCCCGACGGGCTGCACCGGCTGGCCGCCCGGCTGAGCGAGGCCACCACCGGCCTGTGCGCCGCCCTGACCGCCAACGAAAAGGGCACCGGCTACTGTCTGGCCCAAACGGGCGGCGACGTCCGCGCCCTGACCAAGGCCCTGAACACCGCACTGAACGGCCGCGGCGGCGGCAAGCCCGGCATCTGTCAGGGCAGCTGCGCCGCTGCCCCCGAACAAGTTGAAACATTTTTGAAGGAGAACCACACCGTATGAGAATGCGATTCAAACCCTACGCCCACGAGGAATTGATGGCCGCCGATTTCCACGTCCACGACCCCTTTGTCTGGGGCGGCAAGTGGCACGCCCAGTATGCCCGCCCGGAACAGCCTTTCGTACTGGAGCTGGGCTGCGGCAAGGGCGGTTTCCTCTCCCAGCTGGCTTCGGCCCACCCGGAGAACAACTACCTCGGCATCGACATCACCGATAAGGTGCTGATCCTCGCCAAGCGGAAGATCGAGGCCGCCTATCAGGAAGCGGGCCGCCCCATCGACAACGTGAAGATCATGAGCGCCGACATCGAGCGCATCCGCAACGTCATCACGCCGGAGGATACCGTCCGCCGCATCTACATCAACTTCTGCAACCCGTGGAGCAAGAACGCCTCCTCCAACAAGCACCGGCTGACCTACCCCCGCCAGCTCATCCAGTACCGCGCCTTCCTCGAAGATGGCGGCGAGATCTACTTCAAGACCGACGACGACGATCTGTTCCGGGACAGCCTCGAATACTTCCCCGCTTCCGGCTACGAGATCACGTGGAAGACCTTCGACCTCCACGAGAAGGAGCCGGAGTGGAACATCCGCACCGAACACGAGGGGATGTTCACCGAGATGGGCATCAAGATCAAGGCCCTCATTGCGAAAAAGCTGCCCGGTGACGAGACCGTAACGTGGATCGAGCCCAAGGTGCTCAAGAAGATGGCCGCTGCCGCCGAAGCTGCCGCAGCCGAGGGAAAAGCCGAATAACGGAGGTGATTTCATGGTTGCCTTTTTTACCGATACGATGATCTGCGGGTTTTCGCTCTACCAGATCTTCGCGTACTTCCTCATCTACTCCTGCATCGGCTGGTGCCTTGAGGTCGTTTACGCCGCCGTTTCCACCGGCCAGCTGGTCAACCGCGGCTTCCTGAACGGTCCGGTCTGCCCCATCTACGGCTTCGGCATGATCATCGTCCTCTTCCTGCTGACGCCCTTGCAGCACAGCTTGCTGCTGCTCTACATCGGCGGCGTCATCCTGCCCAGTGCGCTGGAACTGGCAGGCGGCTGGGCGCTGTACAAGCTCTACCACACCCGCTGGTGGGACTACAGCGATTACCCCTTCAACATCGGCGGCTACATCTGCCTTGAGTTCTCGCTGCTGTGGGGCGTGGGCACCCTCATCGTGATGAAGATGGTCCACCCGGTCATCGCCGGGCTGATCGAGATGATCCCGCCGCTGTTGGGCCTCATCCTGATGATCCTGCTCTACGCCGTCTACGCGGCGGATACCATCGTCACCGCCTTTGCGGCCTCCGACCTTGCCCGTGATCTCGATGCGCTGGAAAAGGTGGCCGACAGTATGCACGCCGTCAGCGACGCCATGACTGAACTGCTGGGCACCAACGCCATGGCCGTGGATCAAAAGATGGACGAGAGCCGCCTACAGTTCAAGCTGGCCGCTGCCGAGGCCCGCGACAGCGCTTCCAGCCTGTCCGCCCGTGACGCCGCCAACGTGATGCGCGCCAAGGCCGACGAAGCCATGGAGGCCGCCAAGAAAGCCTCGCAGGACGCCAAGCTCAACGCCGAGGAAGCGGCCAACGCCGTCAAGCTGGCAGCCAAGGGCACAGCCGAGCGCACCGCCGAGCTGCTCCGTCTGGAACAGTTGGCCGAGGAGCTTCAGGTTCGCAGCGAGGAGTTCCGCGCCCGCACTCAGAAGGCCACCCCGCATTTCGGCAAGCGCCGTATGCTCCGCGCCTTCCCCAAGATGAAACACGGCGAACACAGCCGCTCGCTGGACTCCCTGCGGGAACAGCTCAAGCGGAAATAAGAGACAAAAAATGGGGCTGCTGCACATCGTTTTAGCCGAAAGTGCAGCAGCCTCTTCTACGTTGTAATGTTTTCAGCTTATCACGCCCACAGATCTTCCGGGTACAGGCCGTCCTGCGTTTTCTGCGCGATGGCGGCCACCACGGTGGGCTTGTCCTCACGGTAGGTCACGCCGTACCACTTATCGCGGCTGTGGAGGATCTTGACCGCCGCCTTGCCCTCGTCGATGAGCTCGCTGACCACGAGGGGCAGGAAGTACTCACACTTGAGGGGGTTTTGCTCCAGATGCTCGGTCAGCCAGCCCGCAAAGCGGCGCTCGGCCTCGTCGAGGAAGCTCTTGCCGAAGCCCCACAGGTTCATGCTGACGGGTGCATCGGCGGGCAGGTCGTGCCAGCTCTCGCCGCCATCCTCGGTGTAGTGGATGCCGTTTTCATAGGTCTCGATGCGGGTGCGCTCGGTGACGCTGCGGAGGGTGCCGTCCTCGTTTGCCACGCAGACGCCGCGGGCCACGCTGCCGTTTTCGGAGACGGTATTCTTCAGCAGATAGCTGACCATGCAGTAATCATACACGGTGCCGTCCGCGTGGGTGGAGAGGTAATCGTAGATGACCTTGAAGGCCTCCGGGCCATAATAGTCGTCCGCATTGATGACCGCAAAGGGGCCGTCAATGAGATCCTTGGCCGCCAGCACCGCGTGGCAGGTGCCCCACGGCTTGACCCGGCCCTCCGGGATGGCAAAGCCCGCAGGCAGCTCGTCGAGCTGCTGGAAGGCGTACTTCACCTTCATGACCTTGGCCACCCGGTCGCCGATGGCGGCCTTGAAGGTCTCCTCGATCTCATGCTTGATGACGAAGATCACGGTCTCGAACCCGGCGCGGCGGGCATCGTAGAGGGAATAATCCACGATGACCTGCCCGTTCGGGCCCACCGGGTCGATCTGCTTCATGCCGCCGTACCGGCTGCCCATACCAGCCGCCATGACCACCAATACCGGTTTGTTCATTTTCTGCTACCTCCTGCACAAGTGCGTTTTCTTTGCTCCATTATACTCCAAACGCCGGGCGGCAACAAGTGTCGGTTTGCAGCGTGAAAATTTTCATGGATTCTGCGATTTGGGTGTGTTAGAATAAACGTAGGAAAAAGCAATGAAGAAAGGACAAGCCATGAATACAAAAACCGTCTGGATCACCGGCGCATCCTCCGGCATCGGGCAGGAGTTTGCCCGCCGGTACGCAAAGCTGGGCTTCCGGCTCATCCTGACCGCCCGCCGGAAGGACCGGCTGGATACCCTTGCCGCCGAACTCTCGGCCAAGCACGCCATCCCCTGCCGCGTCCTCCCCGCCGACCTTGCCAGCGATGCGGAGTGCGACGCGCTCTGCACCGCCCTCGCCGACGAGCGGATCGATTTCTTCATCAACAACGCGGGCTTCGGTGCCTGCGGCAGCTTTTTGGAGACGGACCCGGAAAAGGAGCTTTCCATGCTGCGGGTCAATGTCCTCGCGATGCACCGGCTGTTTAAGTTCGTGCTAAAAAAGATGGAGGCGCAGGGCTTCGGGGCCATCCTGAATGTGGCGTCCTCCGCCGGGCTGCTGCCGGGCGGACCTTATATGGCGGGCTACTACGCCTCCAAGGCCTACGTCGTCAGCCTGACGCGGGGCGTGGCCGAGGAGCTGCGGGAGCAGCACAGCCCGATCTACGTCTGCGCCCTCTGCCCCGGCCCGGTGGACACCGAGTTCAATGACCGCGCCGACGTCGTCTTCGCACTCAAGGGCATTTCGCCCCAGCTCTGCGTGGACGAGGCCATGCGCGGGATGCTGCGCCACAAGACCATCATCGTGCCGTCGGCCCTGATGCGGGCGGCCACCACAGCCCAGAAGCTCGTGCCCACCCCGCTGCTGATGCCCATCATAGCCCGGCAGCAAAAGCGGAAATTGGGGAAAGACACCTTCCGCCGTTGACTTTTCCGCCCCGACCGGATACACTAAATACAGCAATTTCTGACACGCTCCGCCGTTTTCCACTTTATTTTGGGAAACGGTAGAAAATTTGAACACTCTGAGGAGGAATTTTCCATGAAGATCGCTCTCATCAACGAAAACAGTCAGGCCGCCAAGAACGGCATCATCGAGGCCGCTCTGAAGAAGGTCGTGGAACCCATGGGCCACGAGGTCGTCAACTACGGCATGTATGCCGCCGACGACAAAGCCCAGCTGACCTATGTGCAGTGCGGCATTCTGGCCGCCATCCTGCTGAACAGCGGCGCAGCCGATTACGTCATCACCGGCTGCGGCACCGGCGAGGGTGCCATGCTGGCGCTGAACAGCTTCCCCGGCGTCATCTGCGGCCATGTGGAGGATCCCGTGGACGCTTACACCTTTGCCCACGTCAACGACGGCAACGCCGTGGCCATGCCCTTTGCCAAGGGCTTCGGCTGGGGCGGTGAGCTGAACCTCGAATACTGCTTCGAGAAGCTGTTCGGCTTCGGCCACGGTCAGGGCTACCCCAAGGAGCGTGTGGAGCCGGAGCAGCGCAACAAGAAGATCCTCGACGGTGTCCGCGCCGCCACCTTCAAGCCGCTGATCCAGTGCCTGAAGAGCATCGATCAGGACCTGCTGAAGGGTGCCGTGGCCGGTGAGAAATTCAGCGAGCTGTTCTTCGCTTCCTGCAAGGACGAAGAGCTGGCTGCCTACGTCAAGACCCTGCTGTAAGATGGGGGCGCTGTATCAGTTCAACAACGTGATCGCGGAGGCGCTGGAAGGATTTCTGGAATCCGCCGTCCCCATGATCGCGGGGCTGGCCGAGGTCATCGGCCTGTTCATCATCGTCACCAGCCTTGCGCGGGCCACCCACCACTATATCCGCACCTTCTTTTTCCACGAGCGGTTCGATTTCCACCATGAGATGAGCAGCGGCCTGACCACGGCGCTGGAATTTCTGATGTCGGCAGAGATCGCCAAAACGTTCCTGCTGCAGAATCTGGAATCGGTGGTGCCCTTGGCGGCCACCTTCGCGCTGCGGGCGCTGATGAGCCTTCTGCTCCACATTGAGATGCGCGGTGCGCACAAAGAATAAACCTCGCGGGCAGCACGCGGCTCCATGACGAAGCAGGCGGGCTTCGGGGTTTTCCAAAGTTTATGTGTTGTTGTGCCGCTCGGATTGTGAAAAACGTCAAAAATCAAGTCTGGTACTTGACACCTTGACCAAAACGCTCTATACTCGTGCCATCGAAAGCAAAGGCGCTGACGGAAGAGATTCCGCCAGCGCCTTTTGTTTTTCCATATTTTGCGCTGCTGCGCAGATAGAGGGGTGCAGCAGCGGGTTTTGCCAAGGGCCGGTACTGGCGTCCGGCCCGCCAAAGATCGTGGGGAGGTAGGATCTCATGTTCAACTCCGTAAACACCTGCTGGGCGTTGGTTGCGGCATTCCTCGTTTACTTCATGCAGGCGGGTTTTGCTCTGTGTGAAGCGGGTTTCACCCGCGCCAAGAACACCGGCAATATCCTCATGAAAAACATGATGGATTTTTGCATCGGCACCCCGTGCTACTGGCTCATCGGCTTCGGGCTGATGTTCGGCGGCACCAGCGCCCTCATCGGCGGTTTCGACCCGTTCATTCAGGGCGATTATTCCCACTTGGGTCTGGATATCCCGCTGTGGGTGTACATCGTATTCCAGACCGTATTCTGCGCCACGGCAGCCACCATCGTGTCCGGCTCCATGGCAGAGCGCACCAACTTCAAAGCGTACTGCGTCTACTCTGCCGCCATTTCGCTGGTGGTGTACCCCATCTGCGGCCACTGGATGTGGGGCGGCGGCTGGCTGCAGAGCATGGGCTTCCATGACTTTGCCGGTTCCGCAGCGGTCCACAACGTCGGCGGCGTCATCGCCCTGCTGGGCGCGGCCATGCTGGGTCCCCGCATCGGCAAGTACGACAAGGACGGCAACCCCCACGCCATCCCCGGCCACAACCTGACGGCCGGTGCGCTGGGCGTCTTCATCCTGTGGTTCTGCTGGTTCGGCTTCAACGGCGGCTCTTCCCTGAGCCTGTCCACCGACGCCACCATGACCCTGACCGGCCTCGTCTGCTTCAACACCAACCTTGCCGCCGCCGTGGCCACCTGCGTGACCATGATCTTCACTTGGCTGCGTTACGGCAAGCCCGACGTCTCCATGACCCTGAACGGTTCGCTGGCCGGTCTGGTCGCCATCACGGCGGGCTGCGATGCAGTCTCCCCCTTCGGCGCGTTCATCATCGGCTTCGTCGCCGGCGTCCTCGTGGTGCTGAGCGTCGAGTTCTTCGATAAGATCGCCAAGATCGATGACCCCGTGGGCGCCGTCTCCGTCCACTTTGCAAACGGCGTCTGGGGCACCATCGCGGTGGGCCTGTTCTCCAACGGCGGCGACGGCGTGGGCAAGGGCCTATTCTACGGCGGCGGCCTGAGCCAGCTGGGCATTCAGCTGCTGGGCCTCATCACCGTGGACGCCTACGTTCTCATCGTGATGTTCCTCATCTTCAAGATCATCGACAAGACCATCGGTCTGCGCGTCCCCGCAGAGGTGGAGATCGACGGCCTTGATATCCACGAGCACGGCCTTGCTTCCGCTTACGCTGGCTTCTCCATCTCCGACGCCAACGCAGCGGCCATGCTCCCCAACGAAAATACCGACCTCGGCGAGGATGACCCCGCCAAGGCATCGTCGAAGCAGATCGATGCAGCCGTTCCCGTGGTGCGGGAGCCCGCTGTCATCCACGACGGCATCTACGACACCGGGATGCACAAGGTGTCCATCATTGCAAAGCTGTCCAAGTTTGACCAGTTGAAGACCGCCCTGAACGATCTGGGCGTCACCGGCATGACGGTCACGCAGGTGATGGGCTGCGGCATCCAGAAGGGCACCAGCGAGAAGTACCGCGGTGTGCCCGTGGACTCCACCCTGCTGCCCAAGATCAAGGTCGAAGTCATCGTCTCCAAGATCAGCGTTGACTCCGTGGTCGAAGCCGCCAAGAAGGCCCTTTACACCGGCCACATCGGCGACGGCAAGATCTTCGTCTACAATGTGACCCGCGTGGTCAAGATCCGCACCGGCGAGGAAGACTTCGCCGCACTGCAGGACGTGGAGTAAGACTCCACCCTTGTTCTCCTTTTTCTCCGCTGTCCCGCCGCAAGGCGTGCGATAGATATCTGTTCTCCTTTTTCTCCTTTTCCTTTTTTCTGAATCCAAGCACAGAAAGCCCCCGCTCCTTCCGCACAAGGGAGCGGGGGCTTTGTTGTACCGGCCATACGGAAAACACATGGCTTTCTTAACCGTTTTTTAGTTGACAACCCCCCGCCGCTGTGTTATTTTGGAGCGGTTCTGAGCGATTTCAATTAGGATGTCCAATGTGCAGGAGTTTTCTTCTATGAGCAATTTCAACGAGTTCCAGCGCGAGGCCAAGGCTGCCATCCGGGTGGCCCTGCAATGGTTTTTCCTCGCGATCCCCACGGGGCTGATCTGTGGGCTGGTGGGCACTTTGTTCCACCTTTCCGTCGAGCGCGTCACCGAGCTGCGGGCCGACCAGCCGTGGCTTCTGTTCCTGCTGCCGGCGGCGGGCCTTCTCATCACCGCCTTATATAAGGCAACGAAGTGCGAGGGCGTGGGCACCAACAACGTCATCCGCGCGGTGCAGAGCGGCGAGCCGGTAAGCATCCTTCTGGTCCCGGCCATCTTCCTCGGCACCGTGCTCACCCACCTGTGCGGCGGCTCCGCCGGGCGCGAGGGCGCAGCGCTGCAAATGGGCGGCAGCATCGGCTGGAACGTGGGCACCCTGCTCCATCTCAAGGATCACGACCGCCGCACCGCCACCATCAGCGGCATGGCCGCCTTTTTCTCGGCCCTGTTCGGCACCCCCCTCACCGCTGCCCTCTTCGCCATGATGGTGGAGGATGTGGGCCTGACCTTTACTTCGGCCTTTGTCCCGGCCTTCACCTCGGCCCTCATCGCTTACGGCTGCTCGCTGGCCTTTGGCATCGCCCCCACCCACTTTGCCATCACGGCCCCGGAGCTGACGGTCTGGAACGCCTTCCTCGTCATCCTGCTGGGGTTCGCGTGCGCCGCCGTCTCCCGGCTGTTCTGCGGTCTGCTGCACTTCATGGAGCACAAGGTGCCGCAGCTCCTCCCGAACCCGTGGCTGCGCGTCTTCGTGGGCGGCGTGGCCGTCATCGCCTTTTCCTATCTGTTCGGCGTGGGCCGGTACAACGGTGCAGGCATGGGCGTCATCACCGCCGCCGTGGAGCAGGGCGAGGCCCTGCCGTGGGACTTTTTGTGCAAGATCTTCCTCACCGCGCTGACCCTTTCCTGCGGGTTCAAGGGCGGCGAAGTCGTGCCCAGCTTCTTTGTGGGGGCCACCTTCGGCTGCGTTTTTGGCCCGCTGCTGGGTCTGCCCGCCGGGTTTGCGGCGGCGGTCGGCCTTGTCTCCATCTTCTGCGGCGCGACCAACGCCCTCATCCCCTCCATCCTGATGGGGTTCGAGCTGTTCAGCGGCGCGGGGCTGGAGCTCATCGCGCTGGGCTGCGGCATCTGCTATATGCTCTCCGGCCACCACGGCCTGTACAGCAGCCAGACCTTCGTCACCAACAAGCTGCGGTCCGAATATATGTCCCACAAACTGCGGCATAAGGTGAAAAAGCAGGAGGAATGACGTTCCAGCCCTTGATTTTTGCCGCCCAACGTGCTACAATCAGCGTAGTTTCATTCCGTCCAAAACGATGATGCGGACAAACCGAGGCTTTGCCCACTGCGTTTCAGAGAAAGCCGCCGCTTTTATAAAAAGCGTGCTGCAAGCGGCCCAGCGCAGTCAGAGCTTCTACCACCGCAGAGTGCAGAGGTGAACCTCTGCCGGGTGCGCCCGTTACAGCACAGCGAGTGGTGCGGCGTGCCGCACAATTCGGGTGGAACCGTGGAACGCGAATTTTTCAAGCGCTTCATCCCGTGTATTGCTGCGGGATGGAGCGCTTTTCGTTTTTCACATTTTTTTCGTTTCAGGTTCAAAAGGAGATTTCATTATGAAGATCATCTACAAAGACGGCCATGTGGACGAGTGCCCGCAGGATCAGGAACTGCATGTTATCCGCCATACCGCAGCGCACGTGATGGCACAGGCCATCAAGCGCCTGTACCCGGAGGCAGACTTCGCTTTCGGCCCCGCCACCGAGAACGGCTTCTACTATGATGTCGATCTGGGCGACACCAAACTCACCGACGAAGACCTTGCCAACATCGAAAAAGAGATGCGCAAGATCACCAAGGAAAATCTGGCCATCAAGCCCTTCATCCTGCCCCGCGACGAGGCCGTGAAGCTGATGGAAGAGCGTCACGAGAACTACAAGATCGAGCACATGGCGGATCTGGCCGACGAGACCGAGTTCAGCTTCTTCCAGCAGGGCGAGTATATCGATATGTGCATCGGACCTCACCTGACCTACACCAAGGCGCTGAAGGCCTTCAAGATCACCCAGCAGTCCGGCGCATACTGGAAGAACGACAAAGAGAACAAGATGCTGACCCGCATCAACGGCGTGGCCTTCCGCAATCAGGAAGAGCTGGAAGCTTGGGAGAAGGAGCAGCAGGAGGCCCGCGAACGCGATCACCGCAAGATCGGCAAGGAGATGGGCCTGTTCATGACCGACGATCTGGTGGGCCGTGGTCTGCCCATGTTCCTGCCCGCCGGCTACACCGTCTGGCAGGAGCTGGAGAACTATATCAAGGCCAAGGAGCGTGCCCGCGGCTACCTGCACGTCATGACCCCCTGCATCGGCACCGTGAACCTGTACAAGACTTCCGGCCACTGGGATCACTACCGCGAGAACATGTTCCCCGCCATGGAGATGGAGGGCGAGAGCTACGTGCTGCGCCCCATGAACTGCCCCCACCACATGATGATCTACGCAAATCATCCCCACTCCTACCGTGACCTGCCCATGCGCATCGGTGAGATCGCCCACGACTTCCGTTACGAGTCCTCCGGCACCCTGAAGGGCATCGAGCGCGGCCGCCACTTCTGCCAGAACGACGCCCACCTGTTCTGCACCCCGGAGCAGATCAAGAGCGAGGTCGCCGATGTCTGCAACCTGATCTTCGAGACCTACAAGGACTTCAACATCACCGATTACCGCTGTGTGCTGTCCCTGCGTGACCCCGCCGACAAGAAGAAGTACCACGACGACGACGCCATGTGGAACCACGCCGAGAACGCCCTGCGTGAGGTGCTGACCGAGCTGGGCATCCACTTCACCGAGGAGATCGGCGAGGCCGCCTTCTACGGCCCGAAGCTGGACGTCAACGTGAAGCCCGCCGTTGGTGCGGAATACACCCTCTCCACCTGCCAGCTGGACTTCTGCCTCCCCGCCAAGTTCCACCTGACCTATGTGGACAAGGACGGCACCGAGAAGACCCCCGTGGTCCTGCACCGCGCGATCCTCGGCTCTCTGGACCGCTTCATGGCCTACCTGATCGAGGAGACCAAGGGCAAGTTCCCCACTTGGCTGGCTCCTGTGCAGGTCAAGGTCCTGCCCGTCTCCGAAAAGACGCTGGACTACGCTGAGGCCGTCACCGAGAAGCTGGTGGAGGCCGGTATCCGCGTAGCTCTGGACGACGACAACCAGAAGATCGGCTACAAGATCCGCGCCGCACAACAGGTGGACCGCGTGCCCTATATGCTGGTTCTGGGCGCCAAGGAAGCCGAGGCCGGCAACATCTCCGTCCGTGACCGCAAGGGCGAGACCACCACGATGGACCTCGACGCCTTCATCGCAAAGGTCACCGACGAGATCAAGAACCGCAGCTACAATGCGTAAGTTCTGAACAAAACCTATAAAGGGAGACCGCTTCCAGCCGGAGGCGGTCTCTTTTTGTTTTGTATCTGTTAATTTTTCGTGCGCTGTATTGCATTTTTCGTGCAAAGCGCTATAATAATAGTAAAGGAGATGATTTGTATGGCAACGACCAATATCAGCATTCGGATGGACTCCGACTTGAAATCTCAGGCTGACGCCTTGTTTTCGGAACTCGGCATGAACCTTTCGACGGCGTTCAATATCTTCGTCCGGCAGTCCCTGCGGGATGGCGGCATCCCCTTTGAAATCAAAATGGATCAACCCAACAAAGAGACCATGGCCGCTATGCTGGAGGCAGAAAGGATCGCAAAGGACCCGAATGTAAAGCACTATTCTGATGTAGAAGAGGCTCTTCGGGAGTTGAAGCGATGAACCGCGATATCGTCTGGACGAACCAATTCAAGAAGGACTACAAACTTGCTCAAAAACGGCATCTCGACGTTGATCTTCTGGATAATATCATCCGCACCTTATCACGTGGGGAACCGCTCCCAGAGAAAAACAGAGACCACGCTTTGACCGGCGATTGGATCGGCCATCGCGAATGCCACATCCAGCCAGACTGGCTGCTCATCTACCGCATCGAAGACAATGTGCTCATTTTGACTTTGGCCCGCACCGGCAGCCACAGCGATTTATTCAACAAATAATGCGAAACAAACAGCGCTGCTTTCCCATGATCGGGAGAGCGGCGCTGTTGTACTTCGGAATCAGGCCATCATTTTAGTTTTCTCGTCGATCAGCGCGAAAACCTTATCATATACATCGTTTGAAATCATCTGACGCGGCATCCAGAAATCAACCAGTTTTTTTAGTCCTACCGAATCCCCGCAGATTTTCCGGGCCTGTTCATAGGCGAATCTATTTGCATCGACCTCATGCGGCTGGCCAAGATACAAATTGTTGAAATATTCTTCGTCTCCTTTTAATCTGCACTTCAAATAGCGATTTCCTGCCAACTTGTAACACGTCCCGTCGAACATCATAATGTACTGAATACTTCGTTTTATCGTTTCATTAAATCGTTCCGGCTCAAGATATTGGGACGCATGACGCAGTTCATGAAAAAGGTAAAACAGCTTGCTGTATTCAGGCTCTTTATTCAGCTTCTCCGCATTTATAAAAACAGTTCTGCTTGAAACATCAAATGTTCCGTTTGCGGTTTCGTATCCAATAGGCATCTCAAAAGATAACCGTAACTCCAAGTCGTGCTCTCTGCAATACGCTTCAAAATATTTTTCATATTCCGACATTCTCTCACCTCCAATTTCCAATCGTACGAAAAATGCCCCTGCTAAAGTCATTTTTGAGCTTTCAGCAGAGGCATTATGTTTACAATTCGTTACTTCAGCAAGTTATTATCCGTGAAGTAATCGATCTTCATGGACTTGCGGACATCGGCGAGGGTAGCGGCGGCGGTCTTCTCGGCCACGGCGCTGCCTTCCTTCAGAATCTCCACGACCTCCGGCAGACGCTGCTCCCACTCCTTGCGGCGGGTGCGGATGGGCTCCAGCTCGGCCTGCATGACGGCGTTGAGGAACTTCTTGATCTTCACGTCGCCCAGACCGCCGCGCTGATAGTGGGCCTTGAGCTCGTCGAGGTTCTGGTACTCCGGCAGGAACTCGGCGAAGTGCTCCGGGCGGCTGAAGGCATCCAGATAGGTGAAGACGGGGTTGCCCTCCACCTTGCCGGGGTCCTGCACCCGCAGATGGCCGGGGTCGGTGTACATGGACATGATCTTCTTCTTGATGTCCTCCGGCTCGTCGGAGAGGTAGATGCAGTTGCCCAGCGACTTGCTCATCTTGGCCTTGCCGTCAATGCCCGGCAGACGCAGACAGGCGGCGTTCTGGGGCAGCATGATCTCAGGCTCCGTCAGGGTCTCGCCGTAGACGGAATTGAATTTATGGACGATCTCGCGGCACTGCTCCAGCATGGGCATCTGGTCCTCGCCCGCCGGGACGGTGGTGGCGCGGAACGCTGTGATGTCGGCGGCCTGACTGATGGGGTAGGTGAAGAAACCGACCGGGATGCTGGTCTCGAAGTTCTTCTGCTGGATCTCCGCCTTGACGGTGGGGTTGCGCTGCAAGCGGGACACCGTGACGAGGTTCATATAATAGAAGCTCAGCTCGGTCAGCTCCGGCACCATGGACTGAATGAAGATATGGGCCTTGGCGGGGTCGATGCCCACGGCCAGATAGTCCAGCGCCACCTGCAAAATGTTCTGGCGCACCTTCTCCGGGTTGTCAGCGTTGTCGGTCAGCGCCTGTGCATCGGCGATCATGATGTAGATCTCATCGAACTTGCCGGTGTTCTGCAGCCGGACGCGCTCCTTCAGGGAGCCAACGTAATGGCCCACATGCAGACGGCCCGTGGGGCGGTCGCCGGTCAGGATAATTTGCTTCATAAATAATCTCCTTCTCTTTCAGGCTCACCTTCGTACAACCTCTCCGTCATCGCTTACGCGATGCCACCTCCCCTTGTAGGGGAGGCTCTGGCGTATCCATCCAGTTCCCGGTTTTGCCAAGGGCTCCCCTATTAGGGGAGCTGGACGCCGACAGGCGGCCTGAGAGGTTTTTTCCTTTGCTAATAAGTATAGCCCCAGTCCAATTTTCTGTCAACAAAAGGGTGGAAACAAAAGAAAAAAGCGACGGAAAAATATCCATCGCTTTGCTGGCGCCTCTTGCCTGACTCGAACAGGCGACACCCTGATTAACAGTCAGGTGCTCTAACCGACTGAGCTAAAGAGGCATCTATATAAAACGGCACAGAGCCGTTTTACTACTAAAAAATGGTGACCCGTACCGGAATCGAACCGATGTTAAAGGCGTGAGAGGCCTCTGTCTTAACCGCTTGACCAACGGGCCATACGTCCATTTTGCATCGGGCGTTCGCTCCCGACTCGATTATTTTAGCACAGAGGCCGCGCTTTGTCAACAGGAAATTTCAAGTTTTTTCAAAAAATCAGAACATCTTCCGCGCCCCGCTCTTGACTGCGCCGAAGAAGACCTCCAGATACAGCCCGATGACGCTTTCCACCTCGCCCATCTCCATGCTCTGCCGCTGAGGCAGACCGGCCAGCTTCCCTTGATACAGACATCTCAGCTGGGGCAGGGCGGCGTAATCGTTGGGGCGCATGAGGGTGCTGTGCTTGGGCAGGTCCAGCGAGCCGCTCTTTTGCAGCACCTCGCTGACGAACTGGGAGCAGAAATAATGGCGGCGGCGGTTCCAGCGAACATGAAACGCGCAGAGCAGCAGCCCCAGCGAGTTGAAGCGGTAGAGCTCGCCGTGGGTCATCATATGTTCGGCGCGGCGCTTGGCGCGGGCGTAGGCCTCGTCCGACACTTCCAGCGCATAGAGCGCGCAGGGGATGTTCTCCCGCAGCCGGAAGACGCCCTTGTTCAGGTATTCCCGGCTCGGCCCCGCCGGGAACATGGTGTAGCCGTTCTTCCGGGTGGAGCTGTACAGGGTACTCAGGTCCTCGTCAAACGCGAGGGAGATGTGGGTATACTCCGCCCCGGTCAGTGCGTACACCAAATTCGACACCAAGGTGCCCGAACGGGTCAGGAAGATGTAGAGGGTCTTCATAAAGCAGGATTCTCCATAAAAGCGCGATGCGCGGGTTTTCTGATTTTATGTCTTTTTTATAGTATACCACAGGTTAAAGTTCTTTGCCAGTGAAATCGCGCGAAAAGGCGGTGAAAGTTTGGCGTAACACAAGATGCCCCGCGATTTTTGGCAGACTGCCAAGGCCTCTCACTTTGGGAGAGGTGGCATCGCGAAGCGATGACGGAGAGGGCAAGGACGGCAGAGGCGAGACTCCGCGTAAGTTTAGATTGCACCTTCGAGAAGGGCATTTCAAAACCCTTGACAACACGTTCAAAACGGGTATAACGAAAAACCCAAAAGGTGCTGTCCCGCAATGGTGGAACCCCTTACCTAGTATCCCAGTTCGTTAAAGTTTTATCATAATTTTGTTTTTGGCAAAATATCTTTATTTTGTTCATCCCAAACCCCGGTTTTTTTCATGAAATTACCGCAAACGTCTCAGATTCTTAATGAAATTTGTTGTTTCTAACCGAAGGATTTGTTTTATCTGGTTGATTTTGGGCGTGTTTTATGTATAATGATAAACAGGAGAATACGCATCTGTATTTCTTCATCGTCTGCGCGGTCCTTTTGGCTGAGGATGTACGCGCTGTGCGATCAGAATTGAATCTGAAAGAAGAGGTATAAGTATCATGGCAAAGGTAGATCTGAGCAAGTATGGTATCACCGGCACGACTGAGATCGTGTATAACCCCTCTTATGAGCAGCTGTTTGAAGAGGAGACCAAGCCCGGTCTGGAAGGCTACGAGAAGGGTCAGGTCAGCGAGCTGGGTGCCGTCAACGTTATGACCGGTATCTACACCGGCCGCTCCCCCAAGGATAAGTTCATCGTCATGGACGAGAACTCCAAGAACACCGTGTGGTGGACCAGCGACGAGTACAAGAACGATAACCACCCCGCTTCTCAGGAAGCA
>ERZ773235.356-NODE-356-length-62026-cov-51.891126_pt1 | contig 62026 bp, 64 predicted proteins | sample MGYA00580522_ERZ773235 | MGnify/ENA primary metagenome ERZ773235 (study PRJEB29015, sample SAMEA2737797) | human gut metagenome | biome: human gut; feature: human-associated habitat; material: faeces | place: China | collected 2012 ...
AGCGCCGCCGGCCGGATATTTTAAACGCGAGCCGCAGGAAACGCATCGCGCGCGGCAGCGGCACCTCCATCCAGGAAGTAAACCGCCTGCTCAACCAGTACGAGGCCTCCCGCAAAATGATGAAGCAGCTCACGAACATGGGCAAGGGCGGCAAATTTAAAAAGGGAAAGAAGCGTTTCCCGTTCGGCTTCTGAGCCGCAGCAAAAAATGCGAACAACGGTTTTCCGTTTTCGATAGAACAAACCAACAATTGTATTTTTCAGGAGGAACAACAACTATGCTTAAGATCAGGCTTCGCAGGATGGGCGCCAAGAAGGCTCCGTTTTACCGCATTGTGGTCGCGGATTCCCGTGCTCCGCGCGATGGCGCTTTTGTGGAAGAGATCGGCTATTACAACCCGCTGACCGACCCCGCCGAGATCAAGGTCGATAACGAGAAGGCGCAGCAGTGGATCAAGAACGGCGCGCAGCCCACCGATACCGTCCGCGGCCTGCTCAAGAAGTCCGGGGCGATCCAGTGACAAATTCGGAAGAAGATTCAGCAAGGAGGCAAACCATGGGAGAACTGGTCAAATACATCGCAATCAATCTCGTGGATAAGCCCGAAGAAGTGAAGGTCGTTGAAAAACAGGGCGACCATGCCACGATCATCGAACTGACCGTGGCACCCGACGACATGGGCAAGGTCATCGGCAAGCAGGGGCGCATCGCAAAGGCGATCCGCACCGTTGTAAAGGCCGCCTCCATCCGCGAGAACAAGAAATACATCGTAGAGATCGTCTGATGGAATACCTGCGCGTAGGCCTGATTGTGCGCCCGCACGGCGTGCACGGCGCGGTAAAGCTTCTGCCGCTTTCAGATGACCTCGGCCGATATGCTTCGCTCAAGGAAGCATATCTTGAGCGGAGTGGGTGTTACGAGCCTGTTGCGGTTTCCGATGTTGGCGTGCGGGAAGATGCGGTGTATGCATCCATCTCCGGTGTCACAACGCGGGAGGATGCGGAGCGCCTGCGCAATGTCTACCTTTGCGTGGATCGTGCGCATGCGGTGAAGTTGCCGCCGGGCCGCTATTTTGTGGTGGACCTGGTCGGCTGCCGGGTATGCGGCACAGATGGCGCGGAGTATGGTGTGCTCACGGATGTGCTTGAAACCGGCGCAAACGATGTGTATGTCATCAAGGGCACGCGGACGTTGCTGATCCCAGCGCTGAAAAAACTTTTGGCCGATGTGGATGTTGCCAACAAGCGCATCGTGCTCCATGCGGACATATTGCAGGAGGTTGGCCTGTTTGAAGATTGATGTGCTGACGCTCTTCCCCGAGATGTTTTCCGGAGTGCTTGGTGCGAGCATGCTCGGCCGTGCACAGGAGCGGGGCATTTTGGAATTCGGCCTGCACAACATCCGGGCGTATTCCCAAAGCAAGCATAAAAACACGGATGATTATCCCTTCGGCGGCGGCGCAGGCATGGTCATGATGCCGCAACCCATCTTTTCCTGCCTGGACACGGTGGACAGAGACCACACAGCGCTGCGCATCGTGCTTACGCCGCGCGGTGAGACACTTACTACGGCTATGGCGCGTGACCTTGCACGGCAGGAGCATTTGCTTCTGCTCTGCGGGCATTATGAGGGCATTGACGAGCGAGCGATGGCACAGATGGATCGTGAGGTTTCCATAGGGGATTACGTGCTCACCGGCGGGGAACTCCCTGCGATGGTTTTGATTGACTGCGTTTCCCGCTTCATTCCGGGCGTGCTCGGCAGCAGCGAATCGGCGGAGGATGAATCCTTCAGCGCAGGGCTGCTGGAATATCCGCAGTACACCCGTCCCGCGGAATACCAGGGTATGGCTGTACCGGAAGTGCTCTTGAGCGGCAATCACGCGCATATTGCGCGCTGGCGAAGGCAGGAATCGTTCCGCCTCACCTTAAAGCGGAGGCCGGAGCTGATGGAATCTCTGGATGAAAGCGGGTTGGACAAGCATGACAGGCGCTTTCTTGCGGAACTGAAAAACCAAGAAAATTAGGCGAAAAACGCCTTGCAAACACGAAACGAACATGGTATAATGGCGTTCGGAAAACGGGCGGTCCAATGTGGGAGCCATCCTTCAAGAACGTCTATGAGGAAGGAGAAAGCTAAAAATGGCTGACATCATCAGGGAACTTGAAAAAGAACAGTTGCGCACCGATCTTCCTAAGCTGGAAGTTGGTGATACCGTCCGCGTATACGTTAAGGTTATCGAGGGTACGCGCGAGAGGCTTCAGAATTTTGAAGGCATAGTCATCAAGATTCAGGGCGGCGGGATCCGCAAAACCTTCACCGTCCGCAGGATGTCCTACGGCGTTGGCGTTGAGCGCACGTTCCCCTACAACAGCCCCCGCATCGGCCGCATCGAAGTCGTTCGTCACGGTGAAGTGCGCCGCGCGAAGCTGTACTATCTGCGCAACCGCGTCGGCAAAGCTGCGAAGGTTGTCGAGCGTATCGTGGAAAAATAACAAGCCGAACAAACGCAAGCGCTGCTCAATTGGGCAGCGCTTGTTTGTTATTCTTTCCGCAGCGCCGCGAGCTGTGCCATAATACCCGGCCGGCGGGCGGCAAGGTCTGTGCCGGAAAGCTCCAGCACGAGGTATTCCGGAGCAACACGGGAAACGAGCTCCTGCACACCGGGAGAGAGAAGGGGACAATGCGGGTCGATACGTGTCACCCAATCATAGGCATCTGCGAAGCGGCCGGGAAAATCCGCCGCAAGCATGAGGGGCGAGGCCAGCATTTCCCGCACAATGCACCCTGTTGCTGCGCCGTGCAGGTGCATGCCGCGAATGCGAGGGCAAAGGCTGCCATGCGCATCCAGCATAGCATGCGCAAAGGCGAGGCATGCGGCTTCATCTGAAAGGGCGGGGTTTGCATTGAACAGATGGCCGATATCCAGCAGAATGCCGGTTTTATCGTACTGCACAGCGGCGAGAAGGCGTGCGGTCATGGCGGGGGAGGTCATCGAAAAACCCGGCCACCAAAGGTTTTCAAGCAGCAATTCAAACGAATATTCACTTCCTTTGAACAGCAGGTTTAAAAGCTCTGCGGAAGCGTCGATCACGGTTTCATCCGAATGCAGCCGGCGATAGGTCAGCGTTTCCTCCGGCGAAACATCGGAAACATGGAATACGACATACCTTGCGCCCATTGCCTTTGCATAGTCCAATTCGGCGCGGAATTGTGCAAGCAGGCCTTCCGGCCCGGCGCAGCCGTAGTATGCTTCCCATGCCGCGCGGGAACCAAATTTTTGCAGCAAAGCCTTGGTATCGCCGCGCCAGAAATCCACCCAATCCGCCCAAAAAACCAGATGCACGCCGGGCGCAAGCCCGGGTACAAGGGCGGGAGCATGCATGCCGCAGCGAATGACTTCAAAGCCGTTAAGCCCGCATGCAGAGAGGTACGCACGGAGGCTTTCCTCCGTTTCGGCGGAAAGCAGTTCAGCGTTATCAACGATGTTTGTGAGCGTAAGCATACGCTAATTATTGCACCCCCACTTGGAATTTTCAACAAAAAAGGTTACTATATGAATGGAATTCAAAGAAATCCACGCGCGCATTACCGGCGCATGGAAAAGGGAGGCGTGCGTTTTGACGCTTGATGAAATTCGACGGGCGATTTGCCCGCTTGATGAAACTGCAATGCAAACCGCGAGAGAGCGGTGGGATATGGTAGCAAAGCCGCTGCACAGCTTGGGGCTTTTGGAGGACGCCGTGGTGAAGATTGCGGGCATTACGGGGACTGCGGATGTAACGCTTGGCCGGCGCGCGGTGCTGATGATGTGTGCAGACAACGGAGTCGTTGCCGAAGGCGTAACGCAGACAGGGCAAGAAGTCACCGCGATCGTGGCGGAAAACGCCGCCAAAGGCGATTCAAGCGTCTGCCGCATGGCACGCATTGCGGGGGCGGACGTGGTTGCAGTGGATGTAGGCATCGCAAGGCCGGTGAATAATGCCGTGCTTAACCGCAACATCCGGCGCGGCACGCGCAACATTGCAGCAGAACCCGCAATGACGGAAGAGGAGGCGGGCGCCGCACTCCAAACCGGCATTGACCTTGTGCGCCAAAAGAAAGCGGAAGGTTACGGCTTGTTTGCGCTCGGCGAGATGGGCATTGGAAACACAACGACTTCAAGCGCAATGACCGCAGTTTTGCTTGGCCAACCCATTGAAACCGTAACGGGGCGCGGCGCGGGCCTTTCAAACGCGGGGCTTTGCCGAAAAAGAGAAGCGATTGCCCGTGCAATCGCAAGAAACCATCCCGACCCGGCAGATGCGTTTTCGGTGCTGCGCTGCCTTGGAGGATTGGATATCGCTGCACTTGCCGGCGTATGTTTGGGCGGTGCGCTCTATCGTGTTCCGGTGCTGCTGGATGGGTTTATTTCGGCTGCTGCGGCACTTGCGGCGGTGCGCATGTGCCCGGCCTCAGGGGAATACCTGCTTGCCAGCCATGTATCCAAGGAACCTGCGGGCAGGCTTGTTCTCGATGCATTGGGCTTGAAACCGTTGATTTGCGCAGAGATGTGCCTGGGGGAAGGGACCGGAGCGGTCGCGGCAATGCCGCTTCTTGATATGGCGCTTGCGGTCTATGGTGAGATGCGCACGTTTGCGGAAATCGACGTTGCGGCTTATACGCCGCAGTCTTAAGGAGGGGAGATGCTGATCCTCGTTTCTGGCGGGGCCGCCAGCGGAAAATCGGAATATGCGGAATCACTGATCGTGCGTGCGGGGCATGAAAAGCGCACCTATATCGCAACGATGGAGATCTTCGATGCGGAGGGCGAGCGCCGTGCCGCGCGCCACCGTGCCATGCGTGCCGGGAAAGGGTTCACGACGCTGGAATGCCCGCGCGGCCTTATGGAAGCTGCGCTTCCGTCAGGCGGGAGCGCGCTGCTTGAGTGCATGTCCAACCTTGTGGCAAACGAGATGTTTGGCGGCGCGGGCGAGCAAGGGCTTACGGAGCGCGTTTGCCTTGGGGTACTGCGCCTTGCGGCGCAAACGGAGCTTACGGTGATCGTCACAAACGAGCTGTTTTCCGACGGCATCCGGTATGCACCGGAAACAGAACGGTATCTTGCAGCGCTCAGCGCGCTCAACAATGCGCTTGCCGCACAGGCAGACGCAGTCGTGGAAGTCGTCTGCGGCATCCCGATTTACTGGAAAGGAAAGGAACTGCTGTGAAATTTGTGCGTTCGTTTTGCATGGCGCTTGCGATGTATTCCAAGCTTCCTGTGCCGCAGGTGGAATGGCGGGAGGAAAACATGGCGTATGCGATGTGCTTTTTCCCGGTGATTGGAGCGTGCATCGGACTTTTGATGTTCGCTGTGCTTGCGCTTGCAAACTTGCTTGCGCTTTCCCGGACGCTTACGGCGGCGCTTTTAACCGTCCTGCCGCTTGCGGTGACCGGCGGCATTCACATGGACGGCTTTTGCGATGTGGCGGATGCGCTTTCATCCCATGCGCCGAAAGAAAAGAAGCTTGAGATCATGAAGGACCCGCGCGCCGGGGCTTTCGCGGTGATCGCCTGCGGCGCATATCTTCTGTTGACTTTTGGACTATGGAACGACGCGTCGCTTGGAGAAGCGGACTGCGTCGCCCTTGCGCTCTGCCCGGTGCTTTCACGCGGTTTGAGCGCGCTTGCCGTGGTTACATTCCGCGGCGCGCGCAGGGATGGGCTGCTCGCTGCGTTTCGTGATGCTTCGGATATTCGCGTCGTGCGCGTCGTGTCGCTGCTGTGGATTGCAGCCGCTGCGGGGATGATGCTTTTGCGCGCACCCATTGCAGGCGGTGCTGCTGTGGCTGCGGCAGGGCTTTCATTTTTGTACTACCGCCTGATGTCATATCGTGAATTTGGCGGCGCAACGGGGGATCTTGCAGGGTACTTCGTGCAGGTATGTGAACTTGCCTGCCTCTCTGCTGTCGTGCTTGTAGGAAAGATCGGAGGGCTTCTATGATTCTTGTGATTGGCGGGGCAGGGCAGGGGCAGCTTGCCGTTGCGCTCCGCAATACCGGTTACACGGAGGCGGATGTAACCCGTACGCTTGGCGCGGATAAGCCCGTGCTCAACGGTTTGCAGGAAGCTGTGCGCAATGCGCTTTTGGAGGGAAAAACGCAGGAACAAATCCTTGCGGAACTTCTGTGGCATGAGGTTGTTGTTTCTGATGAAGTAGGCTGCGGCGTGGTGCCGATGGAGCCGTTTGAACGGGAATGGCGCGAAACTGTGGGGCGTATTTGCTGCGAACTTGCCCAAAATGCGGAATATGTGGCGCGTGTGTTTTGCGGCATTCCGATGATGCTCAAGGGGGGATGCGAATGGAAATAATCCTTGTGCGCCATTCGATTGCACAGGGCAACCCGGAACGCCGCTTCCTGGGTGTAACGGATACGCCGCTGTTGCCGGAAGGCATTGCGCTTGCAGAGCGGCGCGCGGCTGCGATGCCACCTGTAGAACATGTCTATGTAAGCCCTCTGCGGCGTGCGCGCGAAACGGCGGCGCTGCTTTGGCCATGCATTCCGGAAACGATTGTCCCCGGCCTCAGGGAGATGGATTTCGGCGCATTTGAGAACCGAACGCATGCGGAATTGGTGGCGGCAAACGACAGGGCATATCTTGAATGGCTTGCACAGGAACGGTGGGACGGTTATCCGGGCGGGGAGACGTTTTCCGCAATGCGCATGCGCGTTGCGGCAGCGTTTGAGGATTCCCTTTTCGATGCGGACAGGCGCGGATGCAGGCGTGTGGGCATGGTAGCGCACGGCGGGACAATCTTGTTTTTGTTGGAACGATATACGGATGTGCGCACGGATTTCGGCGCAAACCGAACGGAAAATTGCGGAGGCTTTTTTCTTAGCGTGGAACGGAGCCGGGAAGGCGTTCGTTTTATGGCGTGTATGCGCTTGGAAAATGATGCATTCCAGATCCATGGGTAAGAATTAGGAAGAAAAAAGGGGAGGCGAAACGGCCGGCACAGAGCAGATACTGGCTTGAAGTCAAGGCGTTTCAATCAGTTCGACCGGTTCGCTCAACGGGGAAGCCTGATGGTAATACATCTTTAACGCCGAACCTTCCTTCACCCATAAGGAGGTGCGGAAATAGGGCATACCGACTGTGCTTTTTGTAACGTAATGCACGAGCCAACTCTTTTCGTCAAAACGATCGCAGGAAAAATTATAAACGGTGATCTTCCGATCGGCCCCGCAGCCAAGCAGCATTTTGATTGAATCTGCTTTGCTGAACAGGCGGCCGGATTTTCCGCATTCCAAAAAACGGTCGTGCAGGTGCATGGAAAGCCATGAAGCATCCGAAATATAGCGAAATTGGAAAAAACAGCGTTCAAGGGCAAGCAATGTTTCGCGCATGGGAACCTCCCCGACGTATTTGCCAATTAGTATAGCAGGGATGGCATGTTCGAACAATCGTTGATAAAAGAATGCCGCGGCGGGAAAGATAAACGCATGAATGCAGTTTAGTAAACCGGGAGGACGCGTCATGCCAAGATTTACCATACCAAGGGACATTCATTATGGCCGGGAGAGCGTTGGGCTGCTTTCGACGATTCGCGGGAAGCGGGCGATGCTTGTTACGGTGGGCGGGGAGATGAAGCAGCGCGGGATCCTCTCGCGTGCGGAAACGGCGCTTCGGCGCACTGGGATGGAGGTGCGCCTGTTGGAGGCGAACAATCTCGAACACGTGGAGCAGGCGGTTGCGGAGGGCGCATCCGCCATGCGTGCCTTTGCGCCGGATTGGATCGTGGCGCTTGGAAGTATGGCGATTGACGCAGCAAAGTTGATGTGGATTTTATATGAATATCCCGAAGCCGCGCTTTCTGATCTGCACCTTCCGTTCAGCCTGCCGGATCTCAGGCGGAAGGCGCGCTTTGCGGCGATCCCATCCATTGGCGGCGGCGCGCCGGAGGCAACGGCGTTTGCGGAGGTTGGCGGCACGGCGGAGCAATACGCCTGGGCTGCGGTGGATTACGGCATCGTGCCGGATGTGACGTTCATCGACCCGGAACTTGGCGCGGCGGCTTCTTCCGTGGAGGTCGCGGAGGCTGGGCTGGAAGCGTTCGCGTATGCGCTTGATGCATATGCCGCGTGTGAGGATGCGCCGTTTGCGGAGCCGCCCGCGCAAAAAGCGGCTGAGCTCGTGCTTCAGCACCTGGTTGCGGCGCAGGCAGGGGACGGTTTTGCGCGGGAGCAGATCCTTTATGCGCAAACCCTTGCGGGCATTGCGTTTTCCAACGTGCGTGCCGGGCTTACGCATGCGTTGGTGCGCCAAACTGCTGCTGTGCTTGCAGGAGGCCGTGCCCAGCGCGGAGCGTTGAACGTTGTTTTTCTGCCGCATGTGATTCGCTTTAACGCAGAGGATTCGCGGATCCGTGCGCGGTATGCACGCCTTGCCCGCGCGCTGGGGCTGCGCGGCAGGGCTGATACACTGGCCGTGCAGGCACTTACGGATGAAATAGAAGCGCTGTGCGCAACGCTGAAGCTCGCATGTACCTTGCGGCAGTTTGGAAACGCACAGGAACTCGAAGGCCGCTTCCCTGCAATCGCAGCGCGGGCGGCGGAAGATTTTTGCACACAAGCTAACCCACGCGCCGTTTCAAAAGAAGATGCTTTGGAGATTTTACGCGCAGCGTTCGGCAAAGCCGAATAGCCGCATTGTATGTTGCGTTTGACAGGGGACTGCGGATAAGAGTAAAATATAAATATATTTTACTTTTATATGGAGTTATAGATCAATGGAACAAAAACAACCCGTAAAACGGAAGCGCCGCTGGGGTGACAGGTACGACGGCCGGAGGCTTCGCTCTTTGGATGCGTTTTCCCGCGTATCCCCTTACATCATGGTAACGCGGAACACATCCTCCAACCATTTCATGGACACCATAGACATCGATGAAATTGAGCGCTACATCCGCCACAAACGAAACGATGACGGTTTGGTAGGGTTCGGCATTATGCACGTGCTCATTGCGGCCTACGTGCGCAGCCTTTCCCAAAAGCCTGCGGTAAACCGTTTTATTGCCGGGCAGAAGATTTATGCCCGCAACAGCGTGCAGATCAACCTTACGGTCAAACGGGAGATGCGCTCGGATGCGCTTGAAACCGTAATTAAAATCAGCCCGAAGCTGGATGCAACCGCAACGGAAGTATATGAGCTGATCAAAAAAGAGATCGACCTATCCAAAAACAATAACCAAAGCGATTTTGACAAGACGGCAAAAATTTTGGATTACATCCCCGGCCTTTTGCTGAAATTTGCGGTTTGGTTCCTCAAAACGCTGGACTATTTCGGCCTTCTCCCGAAGAAGCTTGAAAAGCTCAGCCCATTTCATGGTTCCATGTTCATTACCTCCATGGGATCGCTGGGGGTTCCGCCCATCTTCCACCATTTGTATGATTTCGGCAACGTTCCTGTATTCTGCTCCTTCGGCGCCAAACAGAAACGCAATGAGCTGCAGGCGGATGGATCAATCATTGAACGGCGTTATATTACCGTGATGTGGGTCATGGACGAACGTATTTGCGATGGTTTCTACTACTCAACCGCGATGAAGTATATCAAGGGCGTACTGCGTAACCCGTTTGTGCTGGATGAGCGCCCGGAGCAGATCATTGAAGATGTGGATTGAACCACAAAATTAGATGCGAAGCCGGCGGGGTTTTCCACCGGCTTTTTTGCGTTTGACAGCTGATGATTACCGGCTCGTGTCCAAAACGACATAATGGTGCGCAGGCGTCGAACGCTTGATCACTCCACCGTTTTTTAGGGCCATTTTGAGCGACGCAGCGTTTTCCGGGCGGATCGTTACGAGAACCCGGTTGATCCCCATTTCCCGCGCACAGTCGAGCAGAGCGCGCAGCAAAATTGTTCCATATCCTTTTCCGCGTTCTTCCGGGACGATGGCACAGCCGATGTGGCCACCGTTCTCGCGCAGCGCATCCGTCAAGAAGTGCCGCAGCTTGCCGATGCCTACAGGACGTCCGTCAGCATAGAGCCAAAAGGTGGTCGAAGGCACTCTCCAGCCGTTTTCAAGTCCCGTTTGCTTTGTGCTTCGGTCGGATTTGAGCAGCCAGGCATGAAACGCGGCGTAATCTATTCCGTGCGCATCGTTTATAAAACCGTTTTCATCGGCAGGAATACGCTGGAGCATGTCGTAAATATCGTGGCCATCGCAGGGGGAAAGCTGTTTTAGAGTACAAGTCATAACATAGCCTCTGCAAGGCATGCAAACGCTTCCGGGGGAAGCGCCTCCGCACGCGCGGCCGGCGGGATGCCGCATTTTTCCAAAAGCGCTTCCGCGTTTTCTCTGGAAAGCCCTGCGCTGCGCAGATTGTTCATCAGCGTTTTGCGGCGCATGGAAAACGCTGATGCAAGCACGCGCGGCAGCGCAGGCAGATCGGTGACGCCCGGCCTGCGGGCAAGCGTGAGCACGGCAGAATCCACCTCCGGCTGAGGGTAATACCGCGCAGGCGAAAGTTCCATCAAGAGCTTGATGTCGTAGTACCTCTGCGCAAGCACAGTCAGCGGCCCGTATTGACGGCTGCCCGGCAGAGCGGTGAAACGTTCTGCCGCTTCCTTTTGCAGCATCAGCGCCATGCGCTCAATTGGGAGCGCGGAGGTGAGCAGCTTCATGCAGACCGGCGTTGTAACATAATACGGCAGGTTTGCGGCAACGGCGCACTTTGCGCCGAGCAACGGAGCGACAGCGGTAAGGTCGGTTTCAAGAAAGTCTTCATGCAGCAGGGTGAAATTGCCTGCATTCGCAAAGCGCGCCTGCAAAACGCGCACCATCGACGCATCGATCTCAACCGCTGTCACATGCGGGGAAAGGCAGAGAAGCGGTTCCGTGAGCGCGCCAAGCCCCGGGCCAATTTCCAACACGGGGAATTCGGCCGCCCCGGAAGCCTCTGCAATTGCGCTTGCAACAGCTTCGTCTGCAAGGAAATTCTGCCCGAGTGCCCGGTTGGGCGCGAGGCCGTGCGCCGCAAGGAAGGATTTAATTTCGGCAACGGTCATGGGATGCTCCTTTTTTGGTCTGATCCGGTAAATACAGAGGGCGGATGCCTACATCCGCCCATCACATTCGAAAATGATTCTTCGGCTTGCGCAACGGATGCTTCAGCCCAGCTTTACAAGCACCGTCACATTGCGCTTACGGCCCCAGCGCCTGCATTCCTTTTCAGTATTCATAAACAGATCCAGCTGGTTCACGGGCGTGCCGTCGGCCCGCTTATAATTGCGGAACGCGCCGGTGTCCTGCGCCTTGCCATATCCATAACCCTTCACGTAAATTTCCGTACCGTAGGGGATATAGTAGGTGTTCACAGCAATGGTGCCAAGCTTGGGCCGTACACCGGTAGAGGTTCGGGTATCGGCTGTGTAAGCGGTGATGTAGTCCATCGTCATTTCAACCCAACCGTTCTTTCCGGCTACCGGCGGATCCTTGTAAATACGGAATTCGCCGCTCAGGTGTGTCTGGTAATGAATCTTTGTGCCGACTTTCTTGATTTCGGGCGTAGCGGGGGTAATAACCACCTGATCGACTACCTCACGGGAAACACGCACACCGTTTTTATAAACAAGGCGGTATGTGACCTGCTTGGTGCCGTCCTGCCCTTCCTGAAGCAGAACGGGCTTTGTGTCGTTATATACCGTGTCATCCTTTACAACTTCTTCTTTGTATTCAAGCGTCTTATAGGCCGTGTCGTATTCTGTGATTACATCCGTGTGAACGATCTGCATGCCGGGCTCAAGGTCTGCGAACGAAAGGTGGGAAAGCTCATCGTTCACATCATACTCCACATCCACGGCACGCAGCGCGTCGCCTACCGTTCCGCCGGTTGTATGCAGCAGCGCAACGCCGTTTTGGGATTTAACCGCAACAGGAAACGCGCGCGTTACGGCAATCTCCATGCCGTCGGTAAGCGTGTCCGTCAGCGCGCAGGAAAGCGTATCACCGCTGTCAAGCACCACCCCACGCACGGACAAAAAAGTGCGCACATCAGAAGGGTAAACAAAATGTTCACTTGTCACGCCATCTGCGCAAAGGTGCACAGTGATGCGCGGATCCGGCGCTGTGGCAAGGGAAACAAACCATGCGGCGCCCGCAAGCACAGCCAGAACAAGGAAAACGTCCAATGCGGTAAGCCACCAGCTCCGCCCGGAAGGGATGGGGGGAGGGGCAGCGGTGTGATGGGGCGCAGGCGCTGGCTGCGCCTTGGCGCGTTTCCACAATGCGGCGGGCATGTATTGTTTGATGCTGTCGATCTTTTTCATAGTAAGCATATTATAGCTTGAGGGCAGGGAATGTGTCAAATTAACGAATTATGTCTCGCCGGCGCTCCCTACCGTTTACAGGGGATTGTTGCCAAGTTATAATAAAACTATCCATACCCCGTAAACAGGGGGCGGGAATACGCAAAAGAGGAGCACTGTGCGGGTTCGCATTTGATTATGATGAGAAAAGTGAAACGCGAAAGGATGAAGCGGATTGTTGTCGTGAGCCTGATCTTGGCTTTTGTCATTCCTTGTGCGGCCGGCTGCTCAAGCGCGCCGCAGCGCACGGGCCGGGCCGTGATCGAAACCTTTTTGCAGCTTATTACGGCAGGGGAATATGCCGACGCATATGCGCTGCTTGCGTCCTCCTCGCGCAATGATGGAGAAGAAACGCGGGCGAACCGGGTCACGCAAAAGGAGTTTACCGACAAGTACATCAACATCTTCGATGCGCTCGGCATTTCGGCTGTGGAGTACAGCAACCTCTCAGTCACAAACGGAGAGATCCTTTGCAAAGCAACGTTTGATGCGGTCTATACTTCGGGCGTTGCCGGCGATATGAAAAACAGCTTCAGCGTCATTGCAACGCGCGAGGGGGGCGATTGGTGCATCGAATGGACGCCGGCGCTGATTTTCCCCGAAATGGAGTGGGGGGATACGGTGCGCGTCGCCACGTTACCGGCAGAGCGGGGTGAAATCCTTTCGGACGGTTTTCTGCTCGCGGCCACGGTTGGCACGATCAGCGTATACGCGGCTCCTTCAAAGATTGAGGATCAGGCGCTTTTCATCGCCCAGGTTTCCCCGCTGCTCGGCATGACGGAAGAGGAAATTCAAAAGGCGCTCAAGAAGGAATACAACGATGTGGCTGTGCTCAAGCAGTTTTACAGCGACGAGCTTTCCGCATCGGCGGCGGAACAGTTGTTGCTCATTACGGGCGTGGGCATTGATTACGGCAACTACGGCGTGCAGCGGGAGTACCCATATGGCTCGCTTCTCGCCCATCTGATCGGCTATGTCGGCGCAGTGCCTTCCTCCAGCAAAGAGGAACTTGAGGCGGAACTCGCCGCACTGAACGAGGGCCGCACGAAGTTGGACGGCCTCTATACATCGGATTCCATCGTTGGCCGGCTCGGCCTTGAAAAACAATATGAACAGCAGCTGCGCGGCAAGGATGGGGAGCTGATCTATATCCGCACGGCGGAAGGCACCAACCGCCGCACGCTGCACCGGTTGGATCCTGTGGATGGATATGATATTGAACTGACCGTCGATGTGGAGCTTCAGCAGCGGCTGGATGAGGTGATGGACCTCGTGCTGTTTGGGGATACGACGGCGGGAGCAGTGGTCGTAATGAATCCGCTCACAGGGGCGGTGCAGGCGCTCAGCTCCTACCCTTCTTATGACCTGAACCTGTTCACGCGCGGCATCAGCGGGAAAGAGTACAGCGCGTTGCTGAACGACCCGGCCAAGCCCTTGATCAACCGCGTGACACAAGGCCTTTACCCTCCCGGATCTACGATGAAGGCGTTCACGGGTGCTGCGGCGCTTGACCTTGGCGTGCTGGACACGGAATATGCCTTTGACGACAGCCAGATCGACGATGACTATTGGACGCCAACGGAGTACGGCGCGTGGATTTGGACGCCAATTAAGCGCACGCATGTGAACTATCCCATCAGCGGCCCGCTGAATATGCGCAAGGCGTTTATTCATTCGGACAATATCTACTTTGCCAACGCTGCCCTGCTGATCGGATGGGAAGCCTTTGAGGACTATATGGAGGCAATCGGGTTCACCGAAAACATTCCCTTCGACATCGGTGTAGCGCAACCGCAGCTTGTGAACGAAGATACGGAGATGAGCTTCAAACTCCTTGCCGACAGCGGCTATGGGCAGGGGGAAATCCTTGTGACGCCGCTGCAGCTTGCCGCGATGTTCTCCGCGCTTGCAAACGGCGGAGATATTGCCGTGCCATATGTGGTGGAGGGCATTTATCAGGAGAACGGCGTGAAATATGATGTGGTGGAACAGCATGTTGCCCGCCTGTGGAAGGAAAATGTGATTTCTGAGGCCGCAATAGATACGATCACGCCCATGCTCAAGGATGTCGTGAACAAGGAAATCAACGGCACCGGGCGGCAGCTCAGGGTAGAAAACTGCGTTGTTGCCGCAAAAACAGGCACCGCCGAAATCGGCAACGATAAAAGCCGTGAGATTTCATGGTTCGTCGGTTACCGAACGGGTGTTTCCGATGAGGATGCGCGCCTTGTACTCGTAATGTTGGAGATTCCTGCCGATACAAAGTATACGACGTTGAAGTTCGACATTGCGCGCGCTATGCTGGAACTGAATACATAGATAAATCCGCAAAACTGCCGTTAAGAAAGGCTTTGTTTTCCGCTGAACCATTTGACATTATATGTCGTCTGGCGTAAAATAAAGGGGCGTGGGCAAAAACCACACGCCTTTCTTGCCATATACCGCGAAAGCGGTGCAAGGTTCATTAATAACAGGAGGATTTCTATGAGAAACAAGATCATCACCGCGCAGCAGGCCGTCGATCTCATTCCGGATGGAGCTACGATCATGATGGGCGGCTTTGTCGGCTGCGGGAGTGCGCTGAGCGTTATCGACGCGCTTTCCAAGACGAACAAGGGCCACTTCCACACCATCCACAACGATTCGTCCAAGCTCAATGGGCCGGATGGCGACGAATATTACAGCTGGGCAAAAATGATTCATAACGGCCAGATCGAAGGCTATATCGGAAGCCACCTCGGCACCAATCCGGAGGCGGTTGAAAAGTGGGCCAAGGGCGAGCTGAAGGTGGATCTTGTGCCGCAGGGCAGCCTTGCGGAGATGATCCGCGCGGGCGGCGCGGGCCTTGGCGGTGTGATTACGCCGACCGGTGTCGGTACGCTTGTGGAAGACAGCCCCCTCGTGCGCGACAAGGTCAGTTATGATGGAAAAGATTACCTTGTCATGAAGCCTCTGCGCGCTGATGTTGCGCTCATCGGCGCCTATAAAGTAGATAAGCTGGGCAACGTCTGGTACAAGGGCTCGGCGCAGAACTTCAACCGCGTGATGGCGACTGCGGCCGACATCGTAATCGTTGAAGCGGAAGAACTTGTGGAAGTTGGCGAGATCGAACCTGAAAACGTCATGACGCCGGGCATCTTGGTTGACTACATCGTAATCAGGGAGGGCAAATAAGATGGAAAAAAGCTTGATTAAACCCTTTATCGCAAAGCGCGTTGCGCAGGAATTCACCGACGGCATGGTCGTGAACCTCGGCATTGGCCTGCCGGTGCTGTGCACGTCTTTCCTGCCTGAGGGCATCCATGTGACCGTGCATTCCGAGCTTGGCATCGTGGGCCAGGGCCCTGCGCCGGATGAAGCACATGCCGATCCCATGCATATCGTGGATGCGGGCGGTTCCGCTTCCTCCATCGTGCTCGGCGGCGCGTTCAGCGACTCTTCCGACAGCTTCGGCCTCATTCGCGGCGGCCATGTGGACGCTGTTGTCCTCGGCGGCCTTGAAGTTGACCAGGAGGGCAGCCTTGCCAACTGGATCATCCCCGGCAAAAAGATGCCCGGCATGGGCGGCGCGATGGATCTTCTCGTTGGTGCGAAGAAGGTCATCGTTGCGATGGAGCACACCGCGAAGGGCAACCCGAAAATCCTTACCAAGTGCCGCCTGCCCTACACGGCAGTTCATTGCGTGGACATGATCGTGACCGAGATGGGCGTGATGGATGTCACCCCGGAAGGCATTGTGCTGCGCGAATACAACCCCGAATTCACCGTGGAACAGATTCAGGCCGCAACGGAAGCGAAGCTCATCATCAGCCCCGACCTGAAGCCCATGGCTTAACCTTCGGTTTTGGACCGATATCAATTATTTTAAGGAGAAAAAACTATGGCAAAGGAAATCGTATTGGCTGGCGCGTGCCGCACGGCACTGGGCAAATTTGGCGGTACGCTGACGAATACGCCCGCTGTTGAGCTTGGCGCAATCGTGATCAAGGAAGCCATCCGCCGCGCGGGCATTAAGCCCGAGGATGTGGATGAAGTGCTGATGGGCAACGTCCTGCAGGCCGGCCTCGGCCAGAGTCCTGCCCGCCAGGCGGCCGTGAAAGCCGGCATTCCGGTGGAGGTTCCCGCACTCACCATCAACAACGTATGCGGTTCCGGCCTGAAGGTCGTCAACATGGCTGCTGCGATGATTGAGGCAGGCGAAGCGGACGTGATGGTCGTTGGCGGCATGGAGAACATGAGCGCTGCGCCCTATGCGATGCCCCAGGCGCGCTTTGGCTACAGAATGAACGATGGCAAGCTTGTTGACGTCATGATCAAGGACGGCCTTTGGGATGCGTTCAACGATTATCACATGGGCATCACCGCTGAGAACGTTGCCGAGAAATACGGCATCACCCGCGAGATGCAGGATGAGTTCTCCGCGTGGAGCCAGCAGAAGTGCGAAGCCGCCCAGAAGGCCGGCAAGTTCGATGAGGAAATCGTCCCCGTTCCCGTGAAGGTCAAAAAGGAAGTCGTCGAGTTCAAGGTCGATGAATTCCCGCGTCAGGGCGTGACTGCCGAGGGCCTTGCCAAGCTGAAGCCCGCCTTCAAAAAGGACGGCACCGTCACCGCTGCAAACGCGTCCGGCATCAACGACGGCGCTGCCGCGCTCGTCATTATGACTGCTGAGAAGGCGAAGGAGCTTGGCGTGAAGCCGATGGCGAAGTTCGTTGCCGGCGCAAGCGCAGGCGTAGATCCTTCCATCATGGGGGTAGGCCCCGTGTACGCAACGCGCAAAGTGCTCAAGAAGGCCGGCATGGATCTGGACCAGATCGACCTCATCGAAGCCAACGAGGCGTTTGCCGCGCAGTCCGTGGCGGTTGCGAACGAGTTGGGCCTTGATAAATCCAAGGTCAACGTCAATGGCGGCGCAATCGCGCTTGGCCATCCGATCGGCGCTTCCGGCTGCCGCATCCTTGTGACGCTGCTCTACGAACTCAAGCATTCCGGCAAGAAGACCGGCCTTGCTACGCTGTGCATCGGCGGCGGCATGGGTGTTGCCACGATCGTGGAAGCTCTGTAACCTTACTTTACCTTTTGCGGGCGGCTCAAAAGAGCCGCCCTGCTTTTTCATGGAGGATGGTATGCTGGAAATTGGCCTGAAAAATAAAAGATCCTACGTTATCCGCGAAGCGGATACGGCGCAGGCGCACGGAAGCGGAACGTTGCCTGTGTTTGCCACGCCTGCGATGGTCGCCCTGATGGAACGCATGGCGATGGAAAGCGTTCAGCCCTATCTCGCTGAAGGGGAGAGCACGGTTGGTACGCGAATTGAAGTGAAGCATGTTGCGGCGACAGCTGTGGGCGGAGAAGTGACCTGCGAAAGCGAACTTTCTGAAATCGACCGGCGCAGGCTGGTGTTTGCAGTGCATGTGTACGATGCGCGGGGCATGGTAGGCGAAGGCACGCACGAGCGCTTTATCATAAACAACGAAAGGTTTATGGCAAAGCTGAGGTGAAGTGCTATTTCGCCATTGCGAAGCGATATGCTTCATCAAGCCAGGCAAGGAGCTCTGCATCGATCTCTGCGCACTGCGTAACGAGCACATGGTGTGTCCAGCGGTTCGGATAAGGCTCGACCGCTTGGACGATGCGCGGCGAATCCAAACGGCAACATAAGCCGAATGAAACGATCAGGCAGCATTCGGGCCAGCCCTTTGCTCGGCGGAAGGGGAGCGACGCCATTGCAAAAATATGCCTGTTGCGAAATGAAATTTGAGTTTTGCTGACCTTGATTTGCAGCGTAGGACAGCGTTTTACCAACTGATCGCGAAGCGCCTGATAGACGGACAACATGGAAGGCATTTTTTCAAAAAAAGTGATTTCTTCCGGAAACATCGGCTTACCCTCCTGGCTGGGAAAAGTATCATAGGGCATGTGCGGAAAGTAAGCAAAAGCGCGATGGAATTTGTTCCATCGCGCTTTTGCTTGCCGCGCACCCGTTTCTCGGCAATGCGCTTCCGGGCGGAATATACGGCAGGCGGCTCCTGCCAGGCAAACCCGCGGCACATCGGCTGCTCCGCTTAATGCTGCTTCCGTCAGGACCTGACATGGTTCACAGATGCCGATTGCACAGGACCCGGCGATCAACGCTCCTTGCCGATCCCAGACCCCACAAGCTCAAGCCTCAAAACGGGGATTGTACCCTGCTGTAGCGGATTGCAGGTATAGGGCACCGCTAACTCCCCGCCTAGCGCGGCATGACTATTCTACCTTGTATCGCGCCCGAATGCAAGCGGAAAACGCAAAAAAACGACTCCTTCAAAAGAAGGAGTCGCTGAAAACGGTTGGTTTGAAAGGGGGGAACTTTCATCACTGCCAGTTTTCTCACTTGCAAATTTAGTATACACCACTCAGCGGAAAAATGTATCACAAAACTGTTACAAAAGCCTCAAAGAACTGTTATTTTTTGATGAAATAATGTTCTAAAGCCCATGCTGCTGCCCTTTTTACCGCCGGGAATGGGGAAGCCGTGAGCGCAGTACGGATTTCCGCTTCGTGAAGCCCCGCGCGCGCGGCAAAACAAATGGCCTCCGCCGTTAGTTTGCCGTTTCCCGTCAGATTCCGGCCAACGAGTGAACGTGCCGCCGCCGCATCTCCTGCGATAAGACGCGGCAAGGCAAATGCCGCCTGCTCCGCTTCTCCGGGGATGCGTTTTGTAAGCTGCGCATTTTGCGGGCACACGGCCTGGCAGACTTCGCAGCCCATGTGCGTGCTCTGCGCCTGATAAACGGAAAACGGATATTCCGCACCATCCATAAAATAACGCATGCAGTGCGCCGCATCAATCCCTTCTGGCGTGATCGCGCCCATTGGGCAGGCGCGCATACACGCATCGCATTGAGCGGGACAGGATGCGGTTGCGGGAACTTCTATGCGCGGCATACATGCGCTTGTAGCAAGCGTATAAAGCGCGAAACGCGAGCCGAGCGCGCCGATGCGCAAAAGCCCGTTTTTGCCGGCAACGCCAACACCGTTTGCAAGGGCAAGCGCACGTGCGGGGACGGCAGCAATTTCGCAGGGAATGCCGGAAGCGCAGAGCGCCTTCACGAGCGCTTGCGAGGCAAGGTAGCCGCGCTGGCTTGCAAGGTAGTAGGCGCTCAAACGTTCCCTGGCCGAGAACGGCGCATATGCGTAAACCAAAAGCAGGATACAGCTTGCGCCCGGATAAGCAGCAGGCACATCAAACCGCAGGGATGCGCCCACGCCGAGATGCGCCGCCCGGGTATGCCAGGCGTCCAGCCGGAGCGGCTTTAGAAAGAACACTTCTGCGAATCCGCAGGAAGAGGCTTCTTTTTTAATGAGATCGTACATGCTATAATTATAGCGGCAAAATCCGAAAAATAAAGAATGAATTAGAAATAAGGGCGAGGCGCGCGGGAAGAAGAGGGAACCCATGGAACTGTTGTCCACACAGCTGGCAGAACGGATCGTAACGGAGGCAAATGCGGTGATTCCTGAGAAGATCAGCATCATGGATCAGCGCGGAATCATTATTGCCGCATCGGACGCAGCGTGCGTCGGCGGCTTCCATGAGGGCGCATGGATGGTTCTTTCGCAGCACCTGCCGGAACTGATTGTCCGGGAGGACGGCCGGCTTGATCGCGTGCCGCCCGGCCTGAATTGTCCGATTGCAGCCGCAGGTCAGGTGCTGGGAGTGCTCAGCGTTGCGGGGGACTATGAAAAAATTGCGGACAAAGCGCGTGTGATCCAGCGCATGGCGGAACTGATGCTTTCAGAAGCACACCGCGCATACGAGCGGTTGACCGGAGAAAATGTGCGCAACCGCTATTTGGACGAGTGGCTTAACGGCGACCCTAAAAATATCGATGCTGCATTCGCAGAACGCGGCAGGGAACTGAATATGGATATCCTGATCCCGCGCAGGGTTCTTGCGTGCAGCGCATATCACCCCCAAAATGCGCAGGACATGGCGACGCTGCGTGCGATTGATTCCGCAGAGCAGATGATTGAGCGGTACATCGGGTGCATGGATGAAAACAACCTGTTTTTGCGCTCCGCCTCCAAGCTGATTTGTATGGTCACGCCGCAAAGCGATGCTGAGCTTGAGCGCATTGCCGCAGCACTGCAGGTGCGCGTAGAGCGGGAATACCATTTAAGCCTTGCTATCGGGATCGATGACACCCCGGCGGATTACACCGAAATGCACCGAAACTGCGTGAAGGCAGAACGTGCGCTGGCTGCCTGCATGCGCACGCATAAGTGGTTCATTCGGAAATATGGAGATTTGAACATGGAGGTGTTTGCGGACCAGGTGGATGCCGTGACCAAGCAGGAATATGTGCGCAAGATCATGCGTGGATTCACCGATGCGGAAATTGCGCAGCAACTGACCATGCTTGAGATCTTTTACGACCATGACGGGTCGATCACAAAAACGGCAGAACGGCTTTTCATCCACAAAAACACGCTGCAATATAAGCTCAGGCGCATCGCGGAGCGCACCGGATATGACCCGCGTTCCATCCGGCATTCATCCCTGTTTTATATTGCAATTTACTTTTACCGTGAAATTCGGGATACGATGCATAATTGATATTCAAACAAATCCAACTGCGCTGTCTTTGGTGGAGGGGATGAAACATGAAGGTTGTTGTCGCAATTGACTCTTTTAAAGGGAGCCTTTCTTCGGTTCAGGCAGGAAACGCAGTGCGGGAGGGCGTGCTGCGGGCAGTTCCGGAAGCGGAGGTTATCGTTCGCCCGGTTGCGGACGGAGGAGAAGGCACTGTGGATGCGCTTGTGGAAGGGCTTGCGGGAGAAAAGATGCCCGTATGCGTAACCGGGCCGCTTGGAGAACCTGTGTGCTGCGCATATGGTATGCTGCCCGGCGGGATGGCGGTCATGGAGATGGCGAGCTGCAGCGGCTTGCCGCTTGTGCCGCCGGAAAAGCGCAACCCGCGGTTTACCACGACCTATGGTTTGGGTGAAATGATCCTTCACGCGCTTGAACGCGGCTGCCGTTCGTTTTTGATCGGGATCGGCGGCAGCGCCACGAACGACGGGGGAATCGGCATGCTTACGGCGCTTGGGTTCCGCTTCCTTACAGCGGCGGGGGAAAGCGCGGGGATTGACGGCCGCGCAGCCGGCCGGGTGGCATGCATCGACGCTTCCGGGGCAGATGCGCGCCTTGAGCAATGCCGCTTTCGGATTGCGTGCGATGTAAGTAACCCACTCTTTGGGCCAAATGGCGCGTCGTGCATATACGGCCCGCAAAAGGGGGCGACGCCGGAGATTGCAGCAGAGCTGGATGATGGCCTGCGGCATTTTTCGGAAGTGGTGAAACATCAATTCGGGAGAAGCGGGGACCAGCTTCCGGGCTCGGGAGCTGCAGGCGGCCTTGGATATGCATTCATCAGCTTTTTGCCTGCGGTGCTGGAACCGGGAATCGCGTTGGTGCTCGATGCCATCCACATCGCGGACGATATGGATGGGGCGGATTTTGTTATAACGGGGGAAGGCCGCATGGATTTCCAAACGGCGATGGGAAAAGCGCCCATAGGCATAGCGCAGCTCGGCAAGCGGTGCGGCGCGGTGACGCTTGCCTTTGCGGGCGCGACGGCGGACGATGCTGCGGCCGTGAATCAAAGCGGAATTGACGCTTATTTTGCCATCCCGCAGGCTCCGCTTGCGCTTGCGGAGGCCATGGAGCCGGGGCATGCCCGGCGGAACCTTGCTTCCCGTGTGGAGCAGGTGTTCCGCGCCATAACGGCGGTGAAAAAATAGGCATCCAAACCAAAGCAAGGCTCCGCATGGTTTTATGCGGAGCCTCAGCCTGTCGAAAAGCCCCGGGATTGTCAAAGAGCCGCAGCCCCTTGACTTCATTCCGGCTCCGGCGTTTGCCGCCCGGGAGCGTCAGGGGAGGCAACGCTGTGAAAACTCGAAAAAGTGGCTTTTCGCCACTTTTTTGACACGCGGTGCAGTCCATCCTGCATGCCGGGAAGGCCTGCCTTTGAAACGCATCGCCGCCATACCGGCTGCGCAAGCTGTTTCTGAGGTTAGCCGTTGATGTACACGCGCGGCGGACGGGGAAGCAGCCGGGCAACGATCTCGTTCTTGTTTGTGCCTGCAAGCTCGGAAGCCTCCTGAATGCTCATGGTGTTATTTGTGCCGTCACCGTAGATTACCGCAAGGTCACCTTCCCGGGCATCCGGCACAGCGGTGAGATCCACCATGCATTGATCCATGCACAGCACGCCGATGAGCGGGCATTTTACCCCGTGGATGGTCACGTAGCCCTTGCCGCGCATGTTGCGGGGGTATCCGTCTGCATAGCCGAAAGGAACGGTGCCGACAAGCGTATCTTCCGGCGCACGCCAGAGATAATCATATCCCACGCCTTCGCCTTTTTTTATGCGATGAAGCTGGGAAATCCGCGTTATGAAGGACACGGCCTGCTTCACCTCCACATATCCTTTGTGGAACCCTCTGAGGCCGTAAACGAGCGCGCCCGGGCGAATCATGTTCATGCGGTATTCCGGGTAGTCCACGGCGGCGATACTGTCCGCGAGGTGCTTATAGCGGAAGGAGACGCCACGCGCTTCAAGCGCTTCCGCGACAGCCATGAAGCGGGCGTATTGTCGGGCATCCTCTTCCTCGCCCGCAAGGGCAAGGTGGGAGAAAATGCCTTCAATTTCCAGGTTCGGCTCCCTGCAAATGGAGAAAAGTTCTTCCACGTTTTCCGTGCCGAGGCGATGGAAGCCGGAATCCACCTTGAGGTGCACTTTCGCGCGGGTGCCAAGGCAGGAGGCCGCCTCGCTCAGCAGTTTTCCCTGTGCGGCGGTAAAAATGGTCTGCGTAATGCATTCCCGCACCACGACGGGAAGGAGCCTGTCCGGCGTATGGCCGAGGATGAACAGCGGCGCATCCGGATAGGCTTCCCGCAGTTCCAACGCCTCGGTCAGCGTTGCGACCGCAAGGCAGCATGCTCCGTGGGCAAGCAGCGTCGGGGCAATACCAACCGCGCCGAGGCCGTAGCCGTTTGCTTTGATGACCGGCATGACGGCGACCTCCGGGCCAACCATGGCGCGAATGGCATCCATGTTGCCGGCAAGCGCGGCGAGGTCAACCTGAACGTAGGTGTCGCGCGGGAGCGCGGCAGGGTCTGTATAAATCTGTGCGCAGCTCATTTGTCGTCCTCCAAAAATGCAAGCGTTCCCAAAACCTCAAGCAGTATGCCTGTTTTGATGCAGCGTTCGTCAGGGCAGAAGGTTTCGCTGTGCAACATCTGCGGCTGAGGATTCCCGGGGGTTGCGGTTCCAATGTTGAAATATGTTCCGGGAACAGCCTCGGTGAAATACGCAAAATCGTCCGCGCCGAGGCTGGGTTCTTCCATGAAAACGACATTTTCCGCGCCGAGCGCCGCCTGAGCAACCTCCGAAAGGCGCTGCGAAGTCGCGCGGTCGTTCACAAGGGGAGGATATCCATCGGACATTTCCACCGTGGCTGTCGCGCCGAATGCGGCGGCAGTGCCTTGCGCGATTTCTTTCACCTTGGCTTTTACAAAATCGCGCGTTGCGAAATCCAGCGCGCGAATGGTGCCACGCATTTCAACGGAGCCGGCGATGATGTTTTCCTTCGTTCCGCCATGGATCGTTCCGAGCGTTACGATCAGAGGCGTGGTGGGCGCGCTGAAGCGGCTTGAGATGCTCTGGAGGGCGCTGATGACCTGTGCTGCCACTACGATGGAGTCCACGCCCTTTTCAGGGTGCGCGCCGTGGCAGGAGGTGCCGTTCACGGTGATGGAAAGCTCCGTTGTGGAAGCGTTCATCTTTCCGTTGCAGACAAGCACCTTGCCGGTTTCGTAATTCGGATCCACATGGAGGCTCATCACGCGTGTGACGCAGGGATTTTTCAGGCAGCCATGTTCGATCATTCCGTGCGCGCCGCCAACCGTTTCCTCGGCCGGCTGGAAAAAGAGCTTCACTGCGCCGGGCAGCTCCGCTTCCATGCTTTTGAGAATTTGCGCGGCGCCGAGGAGGATCGCTGTGTGGACGTCATGCCCGCAGGCATGCATTACGCCCGGAACCTTTGAGGCATAGGGAACGTCGTTTTCTTCCTGGATGGGAAGCGCGTCGATATCGGCACGGATCCCAATGGCATACTTGGCCGAAGGGGAACCGACCGTAGCGACGACGCCATAGCCAGCCACGTTGGTTTCATGCGGAATATTGAGCGCGGCAAGGCGATCGCTGATCACATGCATTGTGCGCTCTTCCTGCTGCGAAAGCTCCGGATGCATGTGGATGTCGCGGCGCAGAGCGATAATTTCATCATAAATCCCGTCGATCGCGGCGCGGATTCGGTTGGGGTCCATTTTGCGTTACCTCCTGAGATATGAAATTGAAGGATGAAGAGCTTCTGTTGGCATTGTACAACACAGCGGCGCCGGTTTCAATGGAAAAACGGCATCTTATGGTGTATACTAAACAAGAAATTAACGTTATGGAAAAGAGGAACGGCTATGCATGTAATGGACCTGACGCAGACGATCGGCGAAACAATGCCGGTTTATCCGGGAACGGAACAACCAAAACTGACACAGACGAATACCATTGAAAAGGATGGCTTTAAGGAGACGCTCCTCCGTATGTATTCCCATACCGGCACGCATATGGATGCGCCCGCACACATTTTCCCCGGCGCTCCGACGCTGGATGCACTGCCCGCTGAAAAATTCACGGGAAAGGCATGCGTGGTGGACTGCTCCGATGCGGGAGAGGGCGGACGGATTACGATGCGGCGCATTCAAAACGTGCGCGCGGCGGCAGATGAAGCGGAATTCCTGCTATTTTATACGGGCTGGAGCCGCCTTTGGAACGATGGACGCTACTTTGGCGCGTACCCTGCGTTTGATGCGGATGTGATGCGTTATTGCGCAGCCGGGAAAAAGGGGATCGGCGTTGATGCGATCTCCATCGATCCGATCGACAGCTTTGAATTGCCCATGCACCGCATCGTGCTTGGCGCGGGGCTTGTTATTGTGGAAAACCTGACGAATCTCGAGGGGCTTATTGGCCGCGCGTTCCGCTTTGCAGCGCTTCCGCTGAAATACGAAAATGCGGACGGCGCGCCGGTGCGCGCCGTAGCGTTTGTGGATTAATTCCGGGCTCCGCCGTCCTCTGTTTCCCACTCCCGGCGCAGGGCGCTGCGGTAAGCGATATATGCGCTGACGCGGCCGGTTTGCTGAAATGCCTCCCAAAGGGCGCGGGCATTGTTGGGCGTGCTGCTCTTATCCATGACGGTTGCTCCTTTGCGGTATGATACGGCTTTAGTATCTCCGCAGGAGGGCCAGGACCATGAACGGAAAATCTTTCCCACGGAGGCCGGATGGCACTTATTACCGTAAACGGCATCGTGACACGGTATGCAAATTACCGCGACAATGACCGCATCCTGACGCTTTTCACGCGGGAGAGGGGGCTGATTTCCGCTGCCGCGCGCGGCTGCCGCCGCCCGAAAAGTCAGCTTTTGCCGGCGAGTGAGCTGTTCGTTTCGGGGGAGTTCGTCCTGTTTCTGAACCGGGAAAAATATACCGTGGAATCCTGCGATGTGCGCGAACCCTTTTATCCGCTTCGCGAGGATGTGGAACGCTTTTCCGCAGGAGCGTACATGCTTTCCCTCATCAATGAGGGAACGGCTGCGGAGCAGCCGAACGAGGCGCTGCTGTCACTTTTGCTTTATGCGTTGAGCTTTACCGCCTATTCGGAGTGTGCGCCGCTTGATATGGCGCTTTGCTTTGCTGCGCGCTGCCTGCAAACGCTTGGGTACAGCCCGGCGGTCACGCGGTGCGCTGCCTGCGGGTGCGACCTGCGCGCCGAGCGTGAACTGCACTTTTCGGCTGCGGCGGGCGGTGCGCTCTGTTCGGCCTGCGCGCATGGCTTTGGGACAGACGCAGTTCCCATTTCTGCGCTTTCCCTTGAAGCGCTCAGGCGCATGTTGATGCTCTCCGATGCGGAAATGGGAAAGGTTCGCCTGCCGGAACGCGTCCGAAACGAGCTGAAGCATGCTATAAACGGCTATGCTGAGCATGTGCTGGAGCGGCGGTTTAAGGCATTTTCCTGCCTGTGAGACTGCATGCGGGCAGGATACGTCGCCTATAAGTTCAAATTATGATTAAATGTTGCAACATAACAACTTTTCCGCAGGATTTCCTGCATAAGGAATTACAAATTCATTGCTTAATTTGAAGAAAAAGGATATAATAACTAATGCGTGTGGAATTTTGAAGAACGCATATTTTTGATGCGTGGTATTCCACCCGCTGAATATGGTCCAATTTGATTATATTATATGGAGGTAAATTAAATCGATGGCACACAAGTACGTATACCTTTTTAGTGAAGGTAACGCCACCATGCGGAATCTCCTCGGCGGCAAGGGTGCAAACCTTGCTGAAATGACCGGCCTCGGCATGCCTGTGCCGCAGGGCTTCACCATCACCACTGAAGCCTGCACGCAGTATTATGCCGACGGAGAGAAGATCAACGACGAAATCATGGATCAGATCTATGAATACATCGGCAAGCTGGAAGGAATCACCGGCAAGAAGTTCGGCGACCTTGAAAACCCGCTGCTCGTTTCCGTCCGTTCCGGCGCCCGCGCTTCCATGCCGGGCATGATGGACACCATCCTCAACCTCGGCCTGAACGAAGCGGTTGTGGACGTTATCTCCAAAAAATCCAATAATCCCCGTTGGGCGTGGGACTGCTATCGCCGCTTCATCCAGATGTATTCCGACGTCGTCATGGAAGTGGGCAAGAAGTATTTCGAGCAGCTCATCGACAAGATGAAGGAAGAACGCGGCATCACGCAGGATGTGGAGCTTACCGCGGACGACCTTAAGGAGCTCGCAGGCCAATTCAAGGCCGAATATAAGGCCAAGATCGGCACCGACTTCCCCTCCAACCCGAAGGAACAGCTCATGGGCGCAATCAAAGCGGTGTTCCGCAGCTGGGACAACCCCCGCGCCAATGTGTATCGCCGCGATAACGACATCCCCTATTCCTGGGGTACCGCTGTCAACGTCCAGATGATGGCGTTCGGCAACATGGGCGATGATTGCGGCACCGGCGTTGCGTTTACCCGCAACCCCGCGACCGGCGAAAAAGAACTCATGGGCGAATTCCTGACCAACGCGCAGGGCGAAGACGTTGTGGCCGGCGTGCGCACTCCGATGCCCATTGCGCAGATGGCCGAAAAGTTCCCCGCTGCGTTCAAGCAGTTCCAGGAAGTGTGCGGAATCCTTGAAAACCATTACCGCGATATGCAGGACATGGAGTTCACCGTTGAGAACAACAAGCTCTACATGCTCCAGACCCGCAACGGCAAGCGTACGGCAAAGGCTGCTCTGAAGATCGCCTGCGACCTCGTGGACGAGGGCATGATTTCCGAGCAGGAAGCCGTTAACATGATTGACCCGCGCAACCTTGATACCCTGCTGCATCCGCAGTTTGATACCAAGGCGCTCAAGAATGCAAAGCCCGCCGGCAAGGCGCTGCCTGCGTCTCCCGGTGCTGCCTGCGGAAAGATCGTCTTTAGCGCGGAGGATGCAAAGGCCTGGGCCGTTCGCGGCGAAAAGGTTGTCCTCGTTCGCCTGGAGACCTCCCCGGAGGACATCGAAGGCATGAAGGCTGCACAGGGCATCCTGACCGTGCGCGGCGGCATGACCTCCCACGCGGCAGTCGTTGCCCGCGGCATGGGCAAATGCTGCGTATCCGGTTGCTCCGCGATCAATATGGATGAAGAAAACAAACAGTTTACGCTTTCCGGAAAGACCTATCATGAGGGCGACTGGCTGAGCCTTGACGGTTCCACCGGCAACATTTACGACGGCGCAATGCCGACGATGGATGCTTCCATCGGCGGCGAGTTCGGACGCATCATGGCTTGGGCGGACAAGTATCGCCGCCTGCAGGTCCGCACCAATGCGGATACCCCGCAAGACGCTGCCAAGGCGCGCGAGCTGGGCGCAGAGGGCATCGGCCTTTGCCGCACCGAGCACATGTTCTTTGATGGCGACCGCATTGCGGCCATCCGTGAAATGATTTGCTCCGATACCGTGGAAGAGCGCGAAGCGGCGCTTGCAAAGCTCCTGCCGATGCAGCAGAGCGACTTTGAGGGCATTTACGAAGCCATGGAAGGCTGCCCGGTCACCATCCGGTTCCTTGACCCGCCGCTGCACGAGTTCGTTCCCACTGAGGAGGCGGACATTGCGCTTCTGGCAAAGGCTCAGGGCAAGACCGTTGAGCAGATCAAGGCGATTATCGCCTCTTTGCATGAGTTCAACCCGATGATGGGCCATCGCGGCTGCCGCCTGGCTGTTACCTTCCCGGAAATTGCCGCCATGCAGACCCGCGCCGTCATCCGTGCAGCCATCAACGTGCAGGCCAAGCATCAGGACTGGACCATGGTTCCTGAAATCATGATCCCGCTCGTGGGCGAAGTCAAGGAACTCAAGTATGTGAAGGACGTTGTCGTCAAGACTGCTGATGAAGAACTTGCAAAGGCCGGCGTACAGATGAAGTACAAGGTCGGCACGATGATCGAGATTCCGCGCGCCGCGCTGACCGCTGATCAGATCGCCACCGAGGCCGAGTTCTTCTCCTTCGGCACCAACGACCTAACCCAGATGACCTTCGGTTTCAGCCGTGACGATGCCGGCAAGTTCCTTGGCGCATATTATGACAAGAAGATTTACGAGAACGATCCGTTCGCCAAGCTTGATCAGGTTGGCGTGGGCAAGCTCGTGAAGATGGCTGCTGAACTGGGCCGTCAGGCTCGCCCGGACATCCACCTCGGCATCTGCGGCGAACACGGCGGCGATCCTTCCTCCGTTGAGTTCTGCCACAAGGTAGGCCTGGATTATGTTTCCTGCAGCCCGTTCCGCGTGCCGATCGCGCGCCTTGCAGCGGCACAGGCGAATATCCGCAACAAATAAAAGCGTTAACCAACAATTGGATCCGGCGCTGCCATTGAGGGCAGCGCCGGATTGAGTGTGTCGAAAAAGTGGCCTTTGGCCACTTTTTTGAGTTTTTCTCGGCATTTGCCTCTCACTGACGCTCGCGGGAGGCAAAAGCTGCAAAGTACGAACCCCTGAGGGTTTCATCCGTTTCGGCGCACAGGTCGCCGAAGCCGGATTGCAAGTCAAGGGCTGCGGCCCTTGACAATCCCCCGGGCTTTTTCGACAGGCTGTCCGGCAAAAACGGCAGCCAAACCGGAAGCATGGAAACGCAGAAAACAAAGCGGGAGGAGGAAATGAAACAAAAAAGCAAGTCCTTCAGCCTAATTTCATGTTTTTTCACAAATTTGACATAGATCGGAAAAGGACTTTTCCCATTTATGCAGAAAAAGCAAATAAAGAACAAGCAAGGAGGGATACGATGGAAGAAGACAGAATCCAAAGCGGGAGCCTGCGGGAGCATGCGGAGGAACTGGAAACGCAAACGCTTTCCCCCTATGCGATGCTTTCAAGGAACACGCGCGGCCGGGAATACCCGATGGAAAAATGCCCGATCCGCACAGAATTTGTACGTGACCGGGACCGCATCATCCACTGCAAATCCTTCCGGCGCTTGAAACATAAAACGCAGGTTTTTCTTTCCCCGGTGGGCGACCATTACCGTACGCGCCTCACGCATACGCTGGAGGTCAGCCAGATCGCACGCACCATTTCGCGCGGGCTTAGGTTAAATGAGGATTTAACAGAGGCAATCGCGCTCGGACATGATTTGGGTCACACGCCGTTCGGCCATGCAGGCGAAAGCGTGCTGGACCGCTTGGTGCCCGGCGGCTTTGAACACAACGTACAGAGCTTGCGCGTTGTGGAAAAACTGGAAAACGGCACGGGGCTGAACCTCACCTATGAAGTGCGGGACGGCATTGTGAACCACAAGAAAAGCGGCACGCCATGCACCCTGGAGGGCGCCGTGGTAAGCATTGCAGACCGTATCGCCTACATTAACCACGACATTGACGATGCAATCCGCGCGGGTGTGCTGCACGAGGAGGATCTGCCGAAACGCTGTGTAACCGTGCTGGGCAATTCGCATGGGCGCCGCATCAATACAATGATTACGGATGTGATTGCACAGAGCTATGGCAGGCCGCAGATTCGCATGTCGGAACGGGTCGGCGAGGAGTTTGACATGCTGCGCGCGTTCATGTTTGAACGTGTATACCGCGACAGCGATGCAAAGCAGGAGGAAGGGAAGGCAAAGCATGTCGTCGAGCAGCTTTTCCTGTATTACCTTCGGCATATGGACGAGTTGCCGGAGGAGTTTACGCGGCACATTGCCGCGGATGGAGCGGAGCGCGTGGCTGCGGACTATATCGCCTGTATGACGGATCGTTACGCGATCACGGATTATGAGCGCAAGTTTGTGCCCAAGGAGTGGATGTAGCGTACAGCTTTCCGCAAAAAACGGAATTTTTATGAAAGTTGCAGGAATCGCGGGTTTTACGGCGAATAACGAGCGTGCGGATGAATTATGGGAAAGGAGTGTTGTCACATGCCCATGTTCCCGGAAATGTGGATGGATGAGCTCCTTCAGAAGACGGATCTTGCAAGCCTGGTTTCCGAATATGTCCCGCTTTCACAAAAAAGCGGGCGGCTTTGGGGTTGCTGCCCGTTTCATAACGAAAAAACCCCCTCTTTTTCCGTTCAGCCGGACAAGCAGATGTATTATTGCTTTGGGTGCCATGCAGGCGGTGGAGCCATTCAATTTGTGCGGGAAATCGAGAGGCTCTCCTTTGTGGATGCGGTGAAGTTTTTGGCGCAGCGCGCAGGCATGGAGCTGCCGGATGAGGTGGATGACGACCGCCTCAGGCGTGAGCGTGCACATAAGGAACGGCTGTATGCAGCATGCAAGGAGGCAGCGCTGTTTTACCACCGTCAGCTGCTGTCGCCGGGGGGGAAGCAGGCGCAGGCATACCTTGCAAAGCGTGGGGTGGATGGCAAGCTTGCAACCCGGTTTGGCCTTGGTTTTGCGTTGGAAACATGGGATGGCCTGACGAATTATCTTACCGGGAAGGGCTACACGAACGACGAGTTGATCGACGCCGGGCTTGCAATTCGCGGGAAACGGAAGAACGGTTGCTACGATGCTTACCGCAACCGCGTAATTTTCCCCATTATCGCTACGAGCGGCCGGGTAATCGGCTTTGGCGCACGCACAATGAAGAAGGACGAGCAGCCAAAATACATCAATACCGGTGATACGCCGATTTACAATAAACGCAGCAATCTGTATGCGTTGAACATGCAAAAGGGGAAACACCCGGTTGACCTTGTAATGGTGGAAGGCTATATGGATGTGATTAGCCTTCATGCGTGCGGAATCGACAACGCGGTGGCGTCCCTTGGCACTGCGCTTACGCAGCAGCAGGCCCGGCTGATGAAACGCTATGTCGAGCGCGTATATATTTCTTATGACGGAGATGCGGCGGGGCAGAATGCAACGCTGCGTGGGTTGGACATCCTTGCGGCTGAAGGGTTGGAGGTGAAGGTAATCTCGATCCCCGGCAACATGGACCCGGACGATTATGTGCGGCGCAATGGAAAGGCAGCGTTCCTGAAGCTGAAGGACGATGCGAACACGCTCAACGGCTTTAAGCTTTCGCACCTTGCGACGCAGTTCGACCTTCTTACTGCGGATGGCCGCGAAGGATATGCAAAGCGCGCGTGTGCGTTTGTAGGCGGCCTCGAGCCTGTGGAACGCGAGCGGTACATCCCGGTAATTGCCCGCAACGCGGGAGTTTCCCTTGATGCAGTGGAGGCACAATGCGGGCTTGCAAAGCCGGTTGAAACGAATAACACTGCCAAAAATCGGAATACTAGGAATAAAATTCGCGAGGCGAAAGTTACCGAACCCGATCGAATTGAGCAGACGCTGCTCACCTGCATGCAGGCTTCGCGCGAAAATACCACATATGCAGCGGAGCGGATGGCCGAGGCGGGGGTAACGTTTTCCCAAGAAGGGTTTGCGGGATATGCGGATGCATTGCTTGTTGCATATTCTACGAGTGAAACGCCGGATATGGCGCGCTTGCTCGCAGAGCTCCCGGAGCAGCAGGCGGAAGCCGCCGCAATGGCGATGACAGCCGACCCATTGGAAGGGGAAGCTGCCTCCGTGATTGATGATTGCGTAGAAAAGCTGCGCTACAAACAGATTGATGCGCGCCTGAAGGAGCTTGCAGACAAAATGAGCGCCGGAGAAGGCGACAGGACGGTGCTTCTGCGTGAACACGCGGAGCTGATGAAGAAACTCAAAGAGTTTAAATAGACTTAGATTAGTAACAGTAAGGAGTGGGCAGCTTTGGAAGCGAATAAACCTCACATGAACAAGGTGGAAGAGCTCGTTGAGCGCGGCAAGGCGAAAGGCGTTTTGACCTATAAGGAAGTCATGGATACGCTTGAGGAGCTTGACCTCAATTCTGAGCAGATCGAGCGGCTGTACGACCGCTTTGAGGCGCTCAACATTGATGTGGTTGAGGAAATCGAGGTCGCGGAGGACATCACCGAGGAGTTGGCGGAAATTGACACCTCCGTTCCGGGCGCGGAAGGCGTGGCGATTGATGACCCTGTGCGCATGTATTTAAAGGAAATTGGAAAAGTGCCGCTTTTGAGCGCATCCGAAGAAATCGAGATCGCAAAGCGGATGGCGGATGGCGATCAGGATGCGAAACGGCAGCTTGCGGAAGCGAATCTACGCCTTGTGGTTTCTGTTGCAAAGCGCTATGTCGGCCGCGGAATGCTGTTCCTTGACTTGATTCAGGAGGGAAACCTCGGCCTCATTAAAGCTGTGGAAAAGTTTGATTACCGAAAAGGCTATAAGTTTTCTACTTATGCAACATGGTGGATTCGCCAAGCCATTACGCGTGCAATCGCGGATCAGGCGCGCACCATCCGCATTCCCGTGCATATGGTGGAAACCATAAACAAGCTCATCCGCGTAAACCGCCAGCTTTTGCAGGAATATGGCCGCGAACCGCGGCCGGATGAAATTGCTGCCGAAATGGGGATTTCCGAAGACAAGGTGCGGGAGATCATCAAGGTGGCGCAGGAACCGGTTTCGCTTGAAACGCCGATCGGCGAGGAAGAAGACAGCCATCTTGGGGATTTTATCCCGGATGACGATGCGCCTGCGCCTGCGGAGGTTGCGGCCTTCACACTGCTTAAGGAACAGTTGATGGAGGTGCTTGACACGCTCACTCCCCGGGAAGAAAAGGTGCTCCGCCTGCGCTTTGGCCTGGATGACGGCAAGGCCCGCACGTTGGAGGAGGTCGGCAAGGAGTTTAATGTTACGCGCGAGCGCATCCGCCAGATTGAAGCGAAGGCGCTGCGTAAACTCCGCCATCCTTCCCGCAGCAAAAAGCTTAAGGATTTTCTTGAATAACAGGGCAGAATACAGGGGGGGCGCCGCAGGCGCCCCCCCTGTTGTATTCGCGCCCGGTTCGGGGATGTCCGCAGCATTGATGGGGCGCTCGCTGCGCTTGATTGGCCTGTACGGCCAAACTTGCCGCTGCTTTTTGAAAATTTGTTTTGAAAGGGCTGAAAGGGAAAGATGATGAAGGCAGGAAAGGGAATGTTTGCAATTTGTTAATAAAAAAACAATAAAATTCTGTTATAATAAATTATGGGAAAACTTCCCGGCAAAAAAACAGGAGGGCACATGCGATGAAACGGGTTGTTAAAAGAAGCCGAATTGCTGCCCTGCTTGTCCTTTGCGCAGCTTTTCTTTGCGCGTGCAATCTTGCAGCGGAGGAAGAACCTGCGCCAAGCCCTGTGCCGGAGGAGGAACCTTTCGTTTGGGAACCGGCGGATCTTGCCCCCTACGGCGCGGATACGGCAAACCGCAGCGCGTTCGGGATGGCGGATGCGCGGGACGGCGTCATTTATTTTCAAAACTATCCCTATGAGACGCTTTGCGCCATAGATGCGCAGGGGGAGATTCAGGTGCTTGCGGAGGACTGCCATGGCATGATCAACGCTTCGGATGACGCGCTGTACTATATCGGCGATGAGGAAAAGGGGATATTCCGCTTTGATTATGAAACCGGGGCCGTCGCAAAGCTTTGGGATGGAACCGCTGACAATATGGTTACGACAAAGAACTACGTTTTCTTCTTTGCGGAGAACACGCTGTACCGCATGGAGAAAGACGGCTCAAACCGCATTCCCGTGATGGAAGACCTCCGGTGGAGTTATCTGGATGTGGTGGGGGAGACGGTATACGTTTCGCGCAGGATCGACGATGACCCGTATTGCGCCAACGCATATTCTCTTTTTGCGATTGATGTGAATGTTCCGGACGCCATAACGGTTGCAAAGGAAGCCATGCCTTCTCCTGTGCAGCATCTGGGAGACAGGATCCTTTGCCGCAATTTAAACGGCCTCTATTTGCTGGAAGCGGAAGGGGATGGGCGCACTGTGGTGCTTGAAGAAGATGACGTCAGCAACGTCCGCGCAGCCGCAAACGGGAACGCTGTGTTTTGCGTCTGGCTGTTGGAGGACAATTACACCCAAATGCGCATATACGACATTGGCACGGGGAGAATGTCTGAACCCTTCCCGGTACACAATGCCGCGATTTATTTTATGGACAGCAAGGCTTATACGGTAAATACCGGGGACCGGTTTCAGCTGGAGCAAGTCGTTCCTGAACCCGGCTATCAGCACACGGAATGGCTTGTGGGAGAAGGATACCGAGGTGTGGCATGAAAAGTTCAGGTAAAATTTCATCCGAAAGTGATAAATCCCTTGTTTGCATGCAGCGGATTGTGGTAATATAATACACGGTATTATGTATCATGGCGTTGCTGTGTGCGCGCGGCATGGTAAGATCATACAAATGCAACAAAAAACCACTTTGGAGGATTATTACCTATGGCAATGATTATGGCGGGCGATTTCAGGAAGGGCGTTACGGTTGAAATCGATGGCAACGTTTGGTCTATCGCGGACTTCCAGCACGTGAAGCCCGGCAAGGGTGCGGCTTTTGTGCGCACGCGGCTCAAGAACGTCATGACTGGCGCGGTGCTTGAGCGCACCTTCAGCCCCACGGACAAGTACCCCACTGCGCACATCGAAACCAAAGAGATGCAGTATCTCTACAACGATGGCGAGCTTTATTATTTCATGGATACGGAAACCTTTGAGCAGCTTCCGCTCAACCACGAGCAGGTTGAGGATGCGATTGACTTCATCGTGGAAAACGAAAATGTCACTATCCGCTTCTTTAAAGGCAGCCCGTTCTCCGTTGCTGCGCCTAACTTTGTTGAACTGACCGTTACCGAAACGGAGCCCGGCTTCCGCGGTGATACCGCCACCGGAACAACCAAGCCTGCAACGCTTGAAACCGGCTTTAAAATCAACGTTCCGCTGTTCGTCAACGAGGGTGACCGCATTCGTGTAGATACCCGCACCGGCGAATATATGGAGCGCGTCTAAGCAATCCTAACAACATCACATAACGGAGGTTTACCTATGGGATACATGAAAGAAAAAGTCGCTTACCTGCGCGGCCTTGCGGACGGCATGGAAATCGGCGGCGATGCGCAGGGGAAGCTCCTGCTTGCGATGATCGAAACCATGGACGAAATGGCCGGTACCATTGACGAAAACGAAGAGGCGATTATTGATCTTGATGAATGCATTGACGACATTTGTGATGAGCTTTCCGACATTGACGAGTGCCTGGACGCTCTGATTGATGATGATGACGAGTGCGATTGCTGCTGTGACGATTTTGACGATGACTTTGTTGAGGTAGAATGCCCGCATTGCGGTGAGACCGTTTACTTCGATCAGGACATGCTTGAATCTGACGAGGAACTGATCTGCCCGAACTGCAACAAACCCGTGATCCCGACGGTTCAGGATGATGAGGAATAACAGAACATAAAACTTAGTCAGGGCCGCCCGGAAATTTCGGGCGGCCCTTTGCGTAAAGAGCGGTTTGCGGAGAACAACGCAGCCGAAACCGATCCTTGCGCCCCCTGCCTTACTTCCCGACCTCTTCTACGGCGGCTTCCGCAAAGCTGTTATCTACAAGCTCAGTAAATTCAACGCGCTCGCTCAGCTCTCCAGCACTTTCCATGATGTCCTGCAAGCGTGTAAAGGAATCCTCGCTCATCACAGGCGTTTGCGTCCAGGAATCTGTCGCCCGGTAACTTTGGGCGACCGCGGAAAGGGTCTCGATCGAAGAATCTGGGAAGAACGGCTGCATCGCCTCAGCGATTTCCGCATCGCTTGCGGATTGCACCCAAAGCTGCGCGCGGTACAGCGCCCGCACGAACGCTTCAACGAATGCAGGGTCATCCTTTATGGTGTCGGGCGCAACCATAAAGGCGGTATAAGGCACTTCGCCGGATTCCATGCCAACGTTTGCGACGATGTGTCCCTTGCCTGCGGCTTCAAATTCAGAGGCTGTCGGTTCAAAAAGCGTAACGAAATCGCCGGTGCCGCTCTCAAATGCGCCGCCCATCAGGTTAAACTGGATGTTGTTGATGACCTCTACATCCACACCGGGGGTAAGACCGTGTTGCTTGAGGACGTATTCGAGCGTCATAAAGGGCATTCCTCCGGGACGTCCGCCGATAATAGATTTTCCCTGCAGGGATTTCCAATCAAACGCATCGTCCGCTTCGCGGCCAACGAGGAAGGAACCGTCGCGCTTGGTGAGTTGGGCAACGATCATCGGATGTTCGTCTTTTCCCCCGGAAACCACGTAAACGCCGGTTTCCGGGCCCATCAGCGCAATGTCCGCTTCCCCCGCAAGCAGCGCGGTCATGCTTTTGTCACTGCCGCCGCCGGTCACAATTTCGATCTCCATGCCTTCCGCTTCAAAGAATCCGCGTGAGACCGCAACATACAGCGGTGCGTAGAACACCGAGCGGGTCACCTCATTGAGCGTGACATGGCGCAATTCGCCCTGCTTGTCGCAGCCGCACAGCAAGAACGCGGCGCCGAGCAGCAGACACAGCGCAAAGGATACGAGTTTTTTCATAGCAACCTCCTGAATTTTTTGGGCTGCTTCATCCTATTCATGTCGCTTCTGTTTTGGAACCGGACACATCAAAAAGCAGGGTGGGAACTTCTCTCACTCTGCCCAGCACAGGATGGTTTGGAACCCTATGCGCGTGTTTTTTGGATGTAAGGCAGAACCTGAATGCGTGCGTAGTGGACGAGCGCTATGAGCGCAAGGACAATCGCAATGCCAAGCACGACAATGTCCAGTATGCCGATCTGCGGAACAAACCGCTTGGCCAGCGTAAGCGCAACGCTTGCATTAAAGAAGCCGGAGGCAAATTTGCCAAACCAGTCGGAATACACAAAAACTTTTTTGCGGAACAGGATCGCGCCGCCGACGATCATGATGAGTTCCTTGGCAAAAACGATGATGATCATATAGAGGGGGAGCCAGCCCCGCGTCAAAAAGCAGACGAGCGCTGTAAGCACCATCAGCTTGTCAGCCAACGGGTCAAGCACTTTGCCGATATTGGAAATCCAGTTGTTCCGACGTGCCAGAAAGCCGTCCAGCAGGTCGGTCAAAAATGCGACTATATACGTAATCAGACACGAAAGATATTGAGCCTTTATAAAAAAATACAGGAATACGCCTACCATCAAAATGCGAAGCGCAGAAAGAATGTTGGGAATATGCCGCATGCCAAACCTCGCTTAAAACCATAGTTACTTTGCTAACAAAATCAATTATACCATAAACGGCACAAATCACCAAAGGAATTTGTCGAGGAAGCCAAACAAAAGCACTTTGACGCAATCAATTTACATTTGTTTGTTCTTGACGCGTTGACAGCATGCGGCGGGAAGGATAAAATAAACAAGTCAGTTTATAATGGGGTGCCGCATGAGCAGGCGCCTTTGCAAAGGAGAAAAAAGAATGCAAAACAAACGCAACGGCATGCGCGCCGTCCTGTTCACTTTGGCACTCGCATTGGTGTTTGCCGCTTTTGCTGGCTGCAGCGCCAAGGTAAGCAACCCAGTCGTCGGCAAAGTCGGCGATATGGAAATCCGTTTTCAAACCTATTACAACATCTATTTCAACAATATGTATATCCAAAGCCTGTATGGTACCTACGATGTATCAACGGCTGAAAAGTACCGCGCATTTCAGGACATGGTGTTCGATTCTATTATCGACAGCCTGCTTCCGATTTATGTTGCAAAGAAAAACGGCGTAACGCTTACCGACGAAGAGGAAGCAGAAGTTCAGAAGAAGTTACAGGAGCAAATCGACAGCCTGTATGAGGATTATGCGGATAAAGTGGATGAATCCATCACCGATGAAGCCGAAAAACGCGCTGCGGAAGAAAAACTGCTTTTGGAAGACCTGAAGGCAAACGGCCTTACGTATGATAAGTACATAAAGAGCATCGAAGAAAGCCTGCGCGATCAGGCCATAGGAAAGAAATATGTCGATGGGTTGATGGCGGAAGTTACGGTGAGCGATGAGGATGTTCAGGCTTACTATGACGAGCAGCTCGCATACTATCAGGAGCGCTATGCAGAGGATGCGGCAAACTACTTTGACGATTATTCTTCCTACCTCACCAATGGCGGTCTGCAGCCTCTGGTGGTGCCGGAGGGCTACAACTATTATAAGCATATTCTGATTCTTGACCCCGAAGAAGGGGAGGAAAAGGACGTTGATGCCATCGTGGCGGAGGTTTATGCAAAGATCCAGGCCGGAGAGGATTTCGATGAACTGATTGAAGAGTACGGCGAAGATCCCGGCATGAAGAACGAGCCTTACAAAACAGAGGGCTATATCCTGAGCGAAGCAAATGCGTCCGACTATTATGAGGAGTTTTCGGCTGCGGCGCTTGCACTTGAGAAGGAAGGCGATGTAACGCCCGAAGCTGTTCAGTCCTCCAAAGGAAAGCATATCATCAAAAAGCTTGGCCCTGTGGAAGCAAAGACCCTTTCGCTTGATGAGGTGAAGGATACGGTCCGTGAACTGGTACAGTCGGACAAAGAAGATGCTTTGTATGAAGAGTATCTCACACAGTGGAAGGAAGAGGTCAAGATCGTTAAGCATTACGACCGCGTGAACGGCGTAAAGTAAGCCGCTATGGAAAGCAGGCCGTTGACCGCGGGAGTTTACCGCGTATTTGCGCCCGAAACGGGGGAATCGTTCCTCGGGTTCACCTACAACTTTGAAGGAACCCGGAAGCGGCTGCGCTTTGAACTCACGCTAAACGCTTGTTCCTATAAACCTTTGCAGCTGTTTTGGAATGAGCGGGGCGGACTCGAATTTGAGCTTTTGGAAGCGTTTGCGCCCGAACCGGCATTGTCTGAGCTGGAAACGGAAGCGCATCTGCGTGCCAAGCTCTTCCTTTGGCAAGAGCGGCTCGGCACAGGCGCCCGGTTGCTGCAAACGCAAATTTGACCTTAACCAAACAAACAGCGGACAACAACACGTAAGAACAAAAAATCGCGCCGCCGGCGCGATTTTTTGTTCTCTTTTGTTCTTTTAGTTTTGCAGCGCAAGATCATCCGTTTCCGCAAGTGTTTTCAGTATGGGCTTAATTGCGCGCGCTACGCTGCCCGGCTCAAAGGGGTTGGATAGGCGCGCCAGCTTGAGCAGCGCGAGATAAGGCATGCTGCCGCCCGCACAGCAGAGACGGTAATAATCCGCCCATGCTTCTTCACGGTTTTCAAGCATTCTGCCGTAAAATTCAAACGCGCCCATGGAGGCAAGCGTATAATCGATATAATAGAACGGGCTGAGGAAGATGTGCAGCTTCTGCATCCAGAAGCCGCCCTTTTCCATGAAAGGGTTGCCGTCATAGCTGCGGTCGGGAAGGTATTTCTTTTCAAGCGCCTTCCAGACTGCCGTGCGCTCAGCGGGCGTCATGTTGGGGTTTTCGTACACGATGTGCTGGAATTCATCCACGCATACGCCGTACGGGATGAAGGTAAGCGCATCCGCCATGTGAGAAAATTTATATTTTGCGGTTTGTGCGCCGAAGAACAGGTCCATCCAGGGATAGGTGAAGAACTCCATGGACATGGAGTGAATCTCGTTGGCCTCGCTTGTGCTGAAATAGTATTCGGGAATCTTCTGATGACGGCTTGCACAGAAGGCTTCAAAGGCATGCCCGGCTTCGTGGGTAAGCACGCCTGCATCGGCGGAAGTGCCATTGAAGTTGGAGAAAATAAACGGAGAATCGTACTCCGGGATGAATGTGCAGTAACCGCCGACCGCCTTGTTTGGCTTTGTTTCGAGTTCCAGCAGCGCATGGTCAACCATGAAATCAAAGAACTCGCCCGTCTCAGTTGAAAGCGCGCGATACATTTTCTGCGCACAGGCCACCATGAAGTCCCGGTCGCCCTGCGGCACGGCGTTGCCATCGGTAAAGGAGTAGCTTTCATCGTAATAATGGAGCTTATCCACGCCGATGCGCTTTGCCTGCCGGCGGCGCAGCTCCACGCAGGCAGGCACGATGTGCTCTACGACCTGTGCACGGAAGCGGGCTACGTCCTCTGCGTCATAATCCGTGCGGCCCATGTTCAGATAGCCGAGCGGTGTGAAGGTTTTATAGCCCATGGCTTTTGCCATTTCATGCCGCAGGTGTACAAGCTTGTCATAAATCTCGTCCAGCTTTGCCTCGTTTTCGATAAAGAATCCCGCCCAGGCTTCAAATGCCGCCTTGCGCACGGCGCGGTCCGGGGATTCCATGTATTTGAGCAGGCCATAATTGTTGCAGATCTCCCCGTTGAATTCAACCTTGCAGCTTGCTGCAAGCGCCTGATATTCGCTGCAGAGGCGGTTTTCTTCCTGCATGAAGGGAACAAGTGCGGGCGACATCCGCTTGACGCTGAGCTCGGCGTTTATGAACATCTGCTGCCCGTACGTTTGCGCAAGCTGGGTACGGAAGGGGGATGAGAGAAGCGCCTTGGAATATGCAAGCGAAAGAGAATCGATCACGGGGGAGGCTTCATCGAAAAATTCCTTCTCCGCCTTGTAGAACGAATCCTCGGTGTTGAGCGTAAAGCGGATTTCAGCAAGCGTAGCCAAGGTCGCAAGGCGTTTGGTAAAGGCGGCGTTCCTTTCTATGACGGCCGCGGCCTCGTCCGGCGTTCTTGCATTGTGCATCGCATCGGTCAATGCGCTGACCGTCTCCCGTACTGCATCAAGATCGGGGCGTTCGTATTTGTAGTCGCTGAATTTTTGCATGGGTTCCTCCTGTCGTGCGTTTGTAAATATTATGTTAACGAAGGGCGTTTTCACCTCATCATCATAGCAAACAAAGGTGCGCCGCGGCAAGAGATATGCTATAATCTTAAATAATATATTTCAAAATATTGGCAGATATGACAGGAAACGAGGAAGATGACGAAGAAACTATATTATGACTCGGAACGTATCGAATGTGAGGCAACGGTTCTCGCCTCTGAAAAGACGGAAGACGGATATGATATTTTGCTGGATGCAACCGTGATTTACCCCGAAGGTGGGGGCCAACTTTCCGATACGGGACGCATAGCGGATGCATGCGTATCGCATGCGCGCGAGTCGAACGGTGAAATTTGGCACCGAACGGATCGGACGTTGCCTGTTGGAGCAACGGTTCATGTGGCATTTGATCCGGAACCGAGGTTGGATCACACCCAGCAGCATACGGGGGAACACATCCTTTCAGGCCTTGCCAAAACCCTGTTTGGCGCGGTGAATGTGGGCTTCCATATGGCGGAGGACTATGCAACCATCGACCTTGACCTGCCGCTTAACGAAGAACAGCTTTGCTTGCTTGAAACGGAGGCCAACCGTGCCGTGCAGCGCAATGTGCAGACGGAAACGCGCATCGTAAGCGGCGCAGAACTTGACGCAATCCCCCTCCGCAAACGCGCAAAGGGTCTTACGGGGGAGGACATCCGCATCGTATGGTGTGGCGGCGTGGATTCCTGCACCTGTTGTGGCACGCATTGCGCCCGAAGCGGCGAAGTGGGGGCCATAAAAATCACTGCGCATATGAACTATAAGGGCGGCACGCGGCTCTGGTTTGCCTGTGGCATGCGGGCCGTTGTGGATGCACAGAAAAATGCCCTTCTTGCGGACAAGCTGGCCCGGCGCTTCAGCACGAAGCCTGAAAATGTGCTTGCAGCCGTCGTGAAACAGGGCGATGAGCTTGCGGCGGCAAAGCGCGAGCTGCGCATGCGCACAGAAGCGCTGCTTGCGTACCGTGCGGCAGGTTTGATGCAATCTGCAGAACCCGTGTGCGGCACAAAGCTGGTTGTTCATGCGGAGGATGGCTTAAACGCGCAGGAGTTGAAGTCATTTGCGGAGAAGCTCTGCGGAGAGGAACGGGTTGTGGCCGTCCTGTTTTCCCATGTGGGGGATACGGTGTATTACCAACTTTCACGTGCGGCAGACGTTCCGTTCAGCATGCGGGAAGCCTGCGCTGCGCTCAATGCGATGACAGGCGGAAAAGGCGGGGGACGGGACGATGCGGCACAGGGCAGCGCAAAGGCACAAACGGGCTTTGCGGAACTGCTTGCACAGTTTGAGGGATACCTTAAAAAATGGATGAGGGGGTAAGGATGGATGAAGCGGTATGCGGCGTATTTGTTGGTGTGCGTATGTCTGTTCTTTTGTGCGTGCGCAAATCAGGGAGCGGTGGGCACGGCTACGCCGGACGCGCAGCAATCCCCGGCGGCAAGCACGCCTGAACCGGCTTTGACAGAGCCTGCGCCGACGTTTGAACCAACCCGGACGGCGGAGCCAACGCTGTCTCCTTCTGCGGTTGCAGGCGCGTTCGTTGTGGAGTGCGAAGATGCCATCAACATGCGGAAAGAGCCTTCTTCGCGGGCTGAACTTGCAGGGACTCTTGCAAAAGGGGAGCGCGTGCGCGTGATGGAATATGTGAAAAATTACGCCTACGTTGAGACGCTTTCGGGCGGAACGAAAGGCTATGTGATCGCGGGGTATCTTAAGCCGGAAGAGGATGTGTTTGACTGCGAGACAGTTAAGATTACGGAGTGCTATACCTATGAACAGATGCGTGCGGATATGGATGCGCTCGCTGCGGCATATCCTGCGCTTGCAAGCGTCTCCATTATTGGGCAGAGCGTGCGCGGCGTTGAAATTCCCGCCCTGATAATGGGGGATGTAAATGCGCCGCATCACGTGTTGGTGCAGGCTGCGATCCATGCGCGCGAGCACATGACTTCCCTTCTCGCGATGGCTCTGTCCGAATCATGGCTCAGGAGCGGCGGCAACCCACAGGTATGCTTTCACGTTATCCCAATGACCAACCCGGACGGGGTGAAGATCAGTCAGGAGGCCGCCTATGATGAGCACACGCGGCAGCTTTATGTGAACGATTATGCTGCCAGCTTAACTGAGGCGGAAGGAGAGGAATACCTCCGCGAATGGAAGGCGAATTACAACGGCGTGGACATCAACCGCAACTTTGATGCAATGTGGGAAAGCGTGAACACAGTTGCGGCCCCTTCGTCAGGGGATTACCGGGGGGAAGCGCCGGAAAGCGAGCCGGAAACACAGGCCCTTGTTTCATACACAAGGCAATATGCGTTTGATGCAACCATCAGCTATCACGCTACGGGCAGTATGATTTACTGGCAGTTTGGCCCCGCTTCCGAGGCGGATAAAGCAGCGCATGCACTCGCCCTGGTAATCGGGGAACTGGCCGGGTATTCAGTGGAGTTTGACGATGGAAAATCCTTTGGAGGGTATAAGGATTGGGCGAGCAGCAAGCTTGGCATCCCGTCGCTCACCATCGAAATCGGCACACGTTCCGCACCGCTGCCGGAAATCGATTTTTATAACATTTGGCTGCGCAACCGCTTTGTGTTTAAAACCGTAGCAGAATGGGTAAAAAACGCTTGACAAAGGCACATGCGTTCCCTATAATATGAGTGTTGCAAAGCAGAAGCCCCGCTTCTCACCCGCCGGCTCAGCGCTAGGCGTGGTTTACGGAACAACACCAAAGCCTGCAAAGGCTTGAAACAGGTTGTATTTCCATAGTGGGCGTTCTGCGCTCACTATTTTATTTTATACGGAGGTGTCCACCATAGCCAGCCAAGAACTCCTGATCAACGAGGAAATCCGGGACAGGGAAGTCCGACTGATCGATGAAAAAGGCAACCAGCAAGGCGTTGTGGCGCTCGATGTGGCGCTGCGCATGGCCGAGGAGGCCGACCTTGATCTGGTTAAGATCGCGCCGCAGGCGGTGCCGCCCGTGTGCAAGATCATGGATTACGGCAAATACCGCTTCGAGCAGACGAAGCGTGAAAAAGAACAAAAAAAGAACCAAAAGGTGATCGAGATCAAGGAGATTCGCCTTTCGGCCACCATCGACCAGCATGACATGGAAGTTAAGGCAAAGGCCTGCACCAAGTTCCTGAGCGACGGAAACAAGGTTAAGGTTTCGATCCGCTTCAAGGGGCGCCAGGCCAGACACGGCGACATCGGGCTGGATGTGATGAACGCGTTTTTTGAAATGGTCAAGGACAGTGCTGCGATCGACCGCCCTGCCAAGCAGGAGGGACGCAATATGTTCATGATACTTGCACCAAAAGCAAACTAAACTATTTTTCCAAGAGGAGGAAATACCCCATGCCAAAGATCAAGACCCACAGGGGTGCTGCCAAGAGATTCAGCCTTACGAAAAACGGCAAGATCAAAAGGGGCAAGGCTTACAAGAGCCATATCCTGACGAAGAAGACCACCAAGCGCCTGCGCGGCCTGCGCCAAACCGGCTATATTGCCGAGTGCGAAGCCAAGAAGGTTCGCAAGCTCATTCCGTATAAGTAAGGAGGAAGACCAACAATGGCAAGGATTAAGAGGGCGGTAAACGCCGTTAAAAAACGTCGCAAGGTATTCAAACTCGCAAAGGGCTATTACGGAGCAAAGAGCAAGCAGTATCGCGCAGCTTCGCAGCAGGTCATGAAGTCCATGGCTTATGCCTATGTCGGACGCAAGCTGAAGAAGCGCGAATACCGCAAGCTGTGGATCGCGCGCATCAATGCGGGCGCCCGCATTTGCGGCACTACGTACAGCCGCATGATCAACGGCCTGAAGTTGGCCGGCGTCGATGTGAACCGCAAGGTTCTCGCCGATCTCGCCGTGAACGACATGAATGCGTTCCGCGAGCTCGTGAACGTTGCCAATCAGGCGCGTGCGTAAGAAATAACGCAATGGCCGTCCGCAAAGGATCCTTTCCGGGCGGCTTTTTTATACTTTGAATTGTTTCGGGAGGCCACGGTATGGTGATTGAAAGCACGCGCAATGAAACGGTTAAACGTGCACGCGCACTCGCGCAGCGCAAAGGAAGGCTGGAACAGGGCGTACACTTCATTGAAGGTGAAAAGCTGGTGCGTGAGGCTGTGGTTTCCGGTGCGCAGTTTGTGGATGCTTTCATAGAGGATGGGCATGACCTGATGGCTGCCGTGCTCTCCGGCAGCGGCGCGAATGTATACACGGTGCGCCGCAGTGTGATGGAAAGCCTGACGCAGACCGGAACGCCGCAATGGGTGTGCGCAACGGTAAAAACGCCGGATCAGCCCATTCCCGAGTACTACCCTGCGGGGTTGATCGTGGCGCTTGATTGTGTACAGGACCCCGGTAACCTCGGCACGATCCTGCGCACGGCGGATGCGATGGGAGCTTGCGGCCTTCTGCTTGGCGAAGGATGTGCCGACCCATATGCCCCTAAGCCGCTTCGCGCTGCGATGGGGTCGATCTACCACATCCCGGTCTGGCAGGGAAACCTTGAAAACGAAGCCGCACGCCTTGCCGCGCAGGGCTTTACACTTGTATGCGGACATCTCAAGGGCACAGACGTGCTGCCTGAACCGGGTGAAAAGTGCGTGCTTGTAATCGGAAACGAAGGAAACGGCGTTTCGGATGCCATCGCTGCGCAGTGCGAAAAATACCGCCTGCCTATGTATGGCTTTGCAGAATCGCTCAACGCATCCGTTGCAGCCGGGATTCTCATTTATGAGCTTGCGAGGAAAATGCGGGGATAAGAAACAGAAAAGCGGATAGGCGCAGCTTATCCGCTTTTATAGTTCAACGCAATACACGCCCCAAATTCGGCAAAAGCCGCTCCCCGTGGCTCGGAACGTATTGCTCCGATCGCAGCAGGGCAAGGAAAGCACCTCGGGAGAGCCAAAGATAAGACACCGTTTCGCCGCGGATAAGGTCGCGCCCGGCGCGCGTGCCGCCTTCATAATAAGCATCCCAAAGTTCCATATTATTTCACATCTGGGCAAGAAGCAATGAATTCAGGCTCCTTCTCCATCCACTCCGGCAGTATGCCGACGGAGCGCAGCGCACGGTAAAGCTTCGGGTTCGGCATGCCGATGATGGTGAAATAACAGCCCTCGAGGCGTTCCACAAGCAGCGAGCCCGGGCCTTGAATGCCGTAAGCGCCGGCCTTGTCAAGCGGCTCACCCGTGGCGATGTATGCATGGATCTCCTCATCCGAAAGCGGAGCAAATGTGACCTCCGCCGCATCATGGAAAACGATGCGGCGCGTTCCGGAAAGCACTGCGACACCTGTATAGACGGTGTGCGTACGCCCACTGAGCGTGCGAAGAATGCGAAAGGCGTCCGAAGCGTCCGCGGGTTTGCCGATGATGCTCCCATCAAGATAAACAATTGTGTCTGCACCGACAACGCAGCAGTCTCCGTAAGATGCAAATACGGCCTCAGCCTTGCGCAGGGCCAGCCTTTCTACAGACTCTGCGGGCGCGCAGGGCGGCACATGCTCATCCGCATCGCTTACAACGATTTCATACGCATAGCCCATCAACGCAAGCATTTCGCGCCGCCGCGGGGACTGGGAGGCAAGGATTAAACGCATAAAGACGGCTTCTCCTGTTTCATAAGATAGCTTGTATAGTATAACATAAAGGCGTATAACGCGCACGAAAACAGGCAATACTTTCCATCATTCCAGAACTGTGGATTAACGGGAGGTATGTCAGGATGTGTTTGAATCTTTCCGGTTTGCTGATGCGCAATATTGCCATCGATTTCGGAACCGTAAATACGCTCATCGCAATCAAGGGGCGCGGTATTGTGCTGCGGGAACCGAGCGCAGTGGCCGTTTCAGCGGACGAGCGGCGTGAACCGCTCGCATTCGGCAGGGAGGCCATGCAGATGCTCGGCCGCACGCCGGGTGGTATCAACGTCGTATATCCGATGCGGGACGGCGTTGTGGCGGATTATGCGCTTTCCGCAGAAATGCTGAAATACTTTATACAAGCGGCGCTTGGCCATAAGGTTGGCGCGCTCGGCGTGCGCCTTGTGCTGTGCCTTCCGCTTTGTGTTACGGAAGTGGAACGCAGGGCACTTGCCGATGCGGCGCGCGGCGCAGGCGCGCGCGATGTGCTGATGCTGGATGAACCGCTTGCAGCCGCCGTGGGGGCGGATTTACCCGTGTTTGAGCCGATAGGATCTATGGTGGTCGACATTGGCGGAGGCACGACGGACGTTGCAGTGCTGGCGCTTGGCGGCATTGCTGCTTCAGCGTCCGTGCGCACGGGCGGTACGCATCTTGACGCAGCCATCCGTGAGCATGTGCAAAAGGCGCACGGGGTCATGGTCGGCGAGCGCACGGCGGAGGAAATTAAGATTGCGCTTGGAAACGCGCTGCCGGGCGGCACGGAGCGCATGCAGGTGCGCGGCAGAAAACTGGATACCGGCTTGCCCACCAGCTTGATTTTGAACGCCGGCGAGGTTGCGCATGCGATAGCGCCCGCGGTGCAGCGCATCGTGGCAGCGGTGAAGGACGCGCTTTCCGAAACGCCGCCGGAACTTGCGGGCGACCTCTACTGCGGCGGCATTACGCTTACGGGCGGCGGCGCGGAGCTAAGGGGGCTGGACCGGTTGATTTCTCAGGAAACGGGCATGCCCGTGCGCGTAGAGGAAAGCCCGCTGGATTGCGTGGCGCTCGGCGCGCTCAGGATGCTGGACCGGCAGGAAGCCTTCGCAGAAGCGGCCCACACGCTCGAAGCGTGATTCTTAACATACTGTGACGATTTTTCCCAATGCCTTGCAAGCGCCGCGCCTTGCAAGTATAATAGGATAGCAAGAATCCAGCCGAAAAAGGCTTGCTTTTCATGCGGCCAAGGAGGAAGCGGTTGCGCGGTTTATTCAAAAACAAACCTTTCGTCATCATGCTCATAGCCATCGTGCTTTTGGGCATTTTGGCGTTTGCAACCTCTGGCGAACGCTCTGTTTCGTGGCTTGAAAGCACGGTGGGAGCGGTCGTGCAGCCGGTGCAGACGTTCGCTTCCAAAGCTTCGGACAGCATCATCGGATTTTTTCAGCGCATCTTTAAGACAACGGATGCGGATAAGGCACTGGAACAGCTTTCGGCGCGCCTTGCGCAGCTTGAAGGCGTAGCGGAGGAAAACGAAAAGCTTCGGGCAGAAAACGAACGCCTGAAGGAACTGCTGAACTATTCCGGGGTTTCTTCGGATTATACGTTTGTGACGGCGGCCGTCATTGGCAACAGCCAGGGGATATGGTTTGATGTGTTTACGATCAATGCAGGCCGAAACAAAGGGATTCAAAAGGATATGGCTGTTGTGAATGCGGACGGCCTTGTGGGACGCATTACGGAGGTAGGCGCAACTTGGAGCAAAGTTACCTCCATTATCGATTCCAGCACCGAGGTTTCCGTTATGGTGGATCGTACGCGCGATATCGGCCTGACGCGCGGCACGCTCACTGCCGGGGATGGCAACATGCTGGAGCTTTATTTCCTTGCATCCGGATATGACCTTGTTCCGGGCGATGTAATCATCACCAACGGGATGGGAAGCGTGTACCCAAGAGGCATCACAGTCGGCACGGTGACGGAGGTTGCACGGCGGACGGAGGGCTCTTCTGCAGATCGTAATGCAGTGCTTCAGCCCAGCGTGGATTTTGGCCACTTGGAAGAGGTTATGGTGATCACCGGAACGGGTGAGGAAGAAGGGGAGGAGTAAGCATGCGAAGGGCAGCCTTGCCGATTGCGCTCCTCATCGGCATTTATTTGGATTCAATTCTGTTTTGCAGGCTGAACATCAGCGGCATCCGGCCGGATGCCCTCCTTGCGGTGGTCGTATCCGCCGGCGTTTTGTTGGGGAGCGTAAAAGGAGGCCTGTTGGGCGTCGGAATCGGGCTGTTTATGGACGTGCTGTTTGGAAAATGCGTGGGCCTTTCCGCCATTGCTTACATGGTTGCCGGCGCGGCAGGCGGAATGTTTTACCAGAAGTTTTATGCAGACAATGTGATTGTCCCGGCTGGGGTTGCGGCTGCCAGCGCGCTCTTAAAGGAGCACATCATGATGTTGGCCGTGCGGCTTTCCGGCGGGACGTTTTCTTATGCGGAGATGGTGGGCGCGTATGTGCTGCCCTCCATGCTGCTGACTGTAGCGCTTACAATGCCTGTGCATGTCCTCCTCAAGCGCGCGCTTGCGCGCCAGGTTCGGACGGAGCACCGCGCCGGCCGGGCTTGAGCGCCTGTACTGGAGGATGAAACAGAAACCATGAAAAGACCAATTGGGCGCTTTTTAATCGTTGCCGTCCTGATGCTGGGCATGATGGGCGCTTTGGTATACCGGCTGGGAACGCTTACAATTGCGGAAGGACAGACCTGGTCTGAGGAAGCGGCGGGCCGCAAGGTGCGTACGATCGCCTTAAAGGGGGAACGCGGGCGCATTCTGGACCGCAACGGCGTTGTGCTTGCATACAGCGAAACCTGCTACAATGTTGAGTTCCTGCGCGATGCGGACAGCCGGACGGATTACGATTCCGCTGTATACACGGAATCCCTGATCAAGGCGATTAACATTATTGAGCAAAGCGGCGGAACAACCATTGATACTTCCTACCTTGCGATGGATGAATCCGGAGAGATCGTTTACGATTGGGGCGTAACGAGCGAAGCGGCGATCCGCGCGCGCTATAAGAATTTCTGCGAAGCCGTAGGCCTTAATATCCAGCGCCGCGACCCGAATTATAAAGCATATCCCAAGGATTCCTCCAAATGGGACATCTCCAAGTGGCCTACGGCGGAATATGCGTACAATTACCTGCGCCGCGCCTGGTTTATTCCGGAGGAATACACATTCGAGCAGGCAAACAAAATCATTGCAATTCGCCAGGAAGTAAGCCTCAACAACTACAGAGCGTATGAACCCGTCACAATTGCGTATGACGTGGATTTTGATGTTGTGGCGGAAATCAAGCAGCACAGCGATGAGCTGGTCGGCGTTCAGGTATCGCAGAGCACGACGCGCGTCTACCCCCGCGGCGAGACGGCGGGGCATATCGTGGGCTATCTTTCCCGCACGGCGGATACCGTGAGCGTGAATACCCTGCTTGCAAAGGGATACACGATTGAAGAACTGGAGCCGCTCTATAAATACGAAACGACAACGGATGAGGAAGGCAACACGATCCCCAAGCGGGATGAAGACGGCAATATTGTGTATGTTTACGACGAGAGCGGCAACCATGTAATCGACATGACAAGCAGCTCCGGCCTTGCGTATTCCTACAGCGATTATGTGGGTGTTTCCGGAATAGAATCCACGATGGAAGCCTACCTTACAGGCGCAACAAAGGCGCATCAGGGAGCAAAAGAGGTTGAAATCAACAAGAACGGCAGTGTGATCCGTGAGCTTGCGCAGACCAATGCCACGAACGGCAGCGACGTGTCGCTGACCATCGACATTGAACTGCAGGCAGTTGTGGAAGCGGCGTTGGAAAAGCTCATCCATAAACTCAGCGCGGATGAGATGGCGTATATGCTCAATGACATCGCTGAAGAAGAAGCAAAAGGCAAGACAAGCAAATATGCCGATAAACTCGATACGATCGAAACTGCAAAAACCGGTGCAATCGTAGCGATGGACCCGCGCACGGGTGACGTGCTTGCAATGGCCTCCTATCCGGGCTTTGACCCCAACTGGTTCATACAGGGGCTCACGGAGGAACAGGCGGAATACATCAACGACGCGGAAACCACGCCTATGCGCAACAAGGCGATCTCCCTTAAGATTGCACCGGGCTCCATTTTCAAGATGGTCACGGGAGTTGCAGGCGTTTCCGAAGGCGTAGTCCAGATCGACGAGGCGGTAAACGACCGCGGGGACGGCGGATACTATTATATCCATACGACGGATGAGAACGGAAACGCGAATGTAATTAAAACAAATGCGCCGCATTGCTGGAAGCGCTATCATGAGGAGCACGCAAATTTGACGCTTACCCAAGCGCTTGCCCAATCCTGCAACTACTACTTTTGCGAGGTTGCATATCGCATGGGCATTGATATGTTGAACGAGTGGGCAGGCAAATTCGGCCTCACGAGCAAAACGGGGATTGAACTTCCGGGAGAGTCCACAGGCATCTGCGGCGGGCAGTCTGTGCTGTTTGACAACACGCTGCTCGATGCGGAAGGGAAGCTGAGTATCACCGCACAGAAAACAAGCCTTCCATCCCTGATTTATCGCCGGCTTTGCACCCTTCTGCGTGAATGCATGGACAAACGCATGATGGAGATTGACGAGGATGCCGTAAGCTCCTGCGCGCTGCGCCTGATGCAGATTCAGGACGGAAACGGTTTGGATGGCAAAGGCCCGGAGATTCGCCGCATCATCAGCGAAGAAATCGGCATCCCGGAAGGCTATACGCAGACGCAGACCTGGACGAGTGAGATCGTGTCGCTTTTGAACGAGATTCAGTGGAAGCCGACGCAGACCATCCGCGCAGGGTTTGGCCAGGGCACAACGCTCGTTACGCCCATTGCTGTCGCACGGTATATCTCTGCGATTGCAAACGAGGGCACGGTATATGAAGCACATATTGTTGACCGCGTGATTGATGCAGACGGCAACGTTGTAATGGATACGGAGCCTGTTATCGTAAACACGATTGGCAACGATTCTGCGGAATGGGACAAACTTTGGGCTGCTATCAAGGAAGGCATGAAAGGCGTTGTGTCGCTGGAGGATCAAGGTACTGCGTCCGATAAGTTCTCCGAGGAATTTATGGAAAAGTACCTTGACAGGATCACGGGAAAAACGGGCTCCGCGCAGATTGGTCTTGCCTCAATTGATATTGAAACCACTTCGTGGTTCGTCACATATGCGCCGCGCGAAGATCCGGAGATCGTGATTGTATCCTGCGTCCCGAACGGCTTTTCCGGGGCATGGAGCATATCGGCGGCGGAGGAGATCTATACTTATTATTTCAACAAGCAGGATTGCGCAGCGCCAGAGACGCTTGCACAGGTCAACGGTATCGTGCCGTAACGCTGCCGCTTGCCGCGAAAAGCAACCTATAATATTCCACTTTACAACCCGTGTAGAAGTGCTATAATAAAAACAGAACATTTGTTCCGGCGCATAAAAGGAACAACAATGAGTATTCTGCACGTAGATCTGAACTCGTTTTATGCAAGCTGTGCCGTGGCGGACAGCGGCGGAAAGTACACGGCTGAAACACCGCTCATCGTATGCGGAGACCCAAAGAAGCGGCATGGCATTGTGCTTGCAGCAACATATCCGGTCAAGCGCCGGGGCGTGCGTGCAGGCATGCCGGTGTGGCAGGCACTCTCCCTGTATCCAAAAGCCGTGCTTGTGCCGCCGGAATATGCCCGGTATACCGAATATTCTGAGGCGTTCATGCAAATTATCCGGAGCTATTCCCCGGTAACGATGCGCTATGGGATCGATGAATCCTATGTTGATTATAACGGGTGTGAACATCTCTTCGGCGCGCCGGAGACAGCTGCCCATGCCATCCGCGAGCGGGTGAAACAGGAGCTTTCCCTTACCGTTTCCGTAGGGGTGGGGGACAACATGATTATGGCCAAGATGGGCAGCGATTACAAAAAACCGGATGCGGTAACTGTGGTGAATGCAGAGAATTGGGAGCGGCTCATGTGGCCGCTGCCGGTGGAAAGCCTGATGTACATAGGCCGCTCAAGCGCAAGGCGCCTGCGCGCTATGGGCGTTCAGACGATTGGGGATCTGGCGCGGCAGGATCAGGCGGCGCTTCGGGCATTGTTCGGCGTAAACGGGCATGCCATGTGGGAGCGTGCCAACGGACGGGACGATACGCGGCTTATCAGCGAGCCGGAGCAACAGAAGTCCGTGAGCCATTCCACCACCCTTGAACGGGATGCCTGCGGGGATGCTGCGGTGTGCGCGGCGCTTTTGCGGCAAACAGAACAAACTGCGTATCGCCTGCGGCATGCGGGGCTGCGCGCATGCGTGGCGGGCGTACACCTGCGGTATGCGGATTTGCAATATGAAAGCGCACAAAAGACGCTGCCGCGTGCGACGGATGTGACGGATGAGCTTTACGGCGTCCTGCGGCCGCTCGCACTTGCGCTGCATCGCGGCCGTGCGGTGCGGCAGATCGGCGTTTCTTTTGGGCGGCTTACGGGGGAAGCCGAGCAGCTTTCATTGTTTGATGCGGCGCGCCATGTACGCATGCGGGCGCTGGATGAAGCGACGGATACGCTGCGGGACAAATTTGGTTTCGACATCGTGCGCCGCATGAGTACGCTTGGCTTTGCTCACACGGAAAAGGACGATTTTACGCCGTTTGCGCGGCATTAGTGTGCGCATGCTTCCATATTTTTGAAAACTGCGGTATAATCAAGCTTTAGGGGAACTACGATTTCAGGAGGATACGTTTCATGACAATTCCGGACAGGGTAGCGTTTACGCTATTCGGGAAAAATATCTACTGGTACGGGGTGCTGATGGCAGTCGGCATTATTCTGGCTGTACTTTTGGCAAATCGGGAGGAAAAACGCAAAAAACTCCCTGCGGACATCATCATCGATATGTGCCTTGTCATTATTCCGTGCGGTGTGGTCGGCGCGCGTCTGTATTATGTGCTGTTCCATTTGGATCGCTATTTGCAGAACCCGATCAGCATCCTTTATATCTGGGAAGGTGGCCTTGCCATTTATGGCGCGGTGATCTTTGGCCTATTGGGAGCGTTCGTGTTTTCCCGTGTGCGCAAGGTACGCTTCCTGAAGCTTGCGGATTGCATCATGCCGGGGCTTGCGCTTGCACAGGCCATCGGCCGGTGGGGAAACTTCTTTAATCAGGAGGCGTTCGGCCTGCCGGTTACCGCACGGATGATCGCGCAATTCCCGGCGCTGCAATATTTCCCGCTCGCGGTTGGCATTGAAGGAACGCATTATTTTAACGAAGCGGTCTGCACGGCCTGCGTTACCGGTGCGAACGGCGTCCACCTGCATCTCGCCACATTTTTTTATGAATCCATCTGGTGCTTTATCATCTTCCTCGTACTTTGGACCTGCCGCAAGAAGTTTAAGCACGATGGCGACATGATGCTTTATTATGCAGGGCTATATGCGTTTGAGCGCATGTTTGTGGAAGGTCTGCGGGGGGACAGCCTCTGGCTGATCCAACCGGATACGGTTTCCTGGCTTTCCGGCGGCATCCGGGTTTCACAGCTGCTTAGCATCGTGCTTGTAATTGCAGTGATTGTGTTTGCGCTTGTGCGTTGGCGCAGAGAGAAAAAGCTTGGCATGCTGATCTGGCCCAAGCCGGAAGAACCGTGCATTGAGGCGGAATGCAGCGAAGAAGCGGCCGACGAAGCGATCGACGAAGCCGGCAAACCCACGGATGAAACTCCTGAAAAGGCGGACGAGCCTCAGGATGAGGATAAAACAAACGAAAAAGAAACGGAGCAGTAATTATGACTTGCTTACAGCCACGCAACCTGACCATGATGACGGATCTGTACCAGCTTACGATGATGTATGGATACTTTAAACATGGCATGACCCAAAACGAAGCGGTGTTCGATCTGTTTTTCCGCGAGCGCGAAAACAGCGCTTATGCGATGATGGCGGGCACGGAATCCGTTGTGGAATACATCAACAACCTGCACTTTACAGAGGATGATATCGCATACCTTCGTTCGCTGAACCTGTTTGACGAAGCATTCCTGAGCATGCTCCTGGAATTGCGCTTCACGGGGGAAATCTATGCCATGAAGGAAGGCACCGTTGTATTTCCCTATGAACCGCTGCTCCGCGTGAAAGCGCCGATTATGCAGGCGCAGCTTGTAGAAACAGCGCTTTTGAACCTTGTAAACCACCAAACGCTGATTGCAACAAAGGCAAGCCGCGTTGCATATGCAGCGCAGGGGGATGAGGTCATGGAATTCGGACTCCGCCGCGCGCAAGGGCCGGATGCCGGCATTTATGGCGCGCGCGCCGCAGTAATCGGCGGGTGCAGCGGAACGAGCAACGTGTTTACCGGGCAAATGTATAATGTGGCCCTCAAAGGCACCCATGCGCATAGCTGGGTGATGAGCTTCCCAAGCGAGCTGGATGCGTTCCGCGCCTATGCAGAAACGTTCCCGGCCGCGTGCACGCTGCTTGTGGACACCTATGATACGCTGCGCAGCGGAGTGCCCAATGCAATTACCGTTTTTAACGAGCTGAAGGCCAAGGGCTATAAACCCGTCGGCATCCGGTTGGATTCGGGCGATCTGGCGTATCTTTCCAAACGTGCCCGCGCCATGTTGGATGAAGCAGGGCATTCCGATGTAAAAATCCTTGCATCGGGCGATCTGGATGAAACGGTGATCCGTGACCTGAAGGCGCAGGGGGCTAAGATCGACATTTGGGCCGTGGGCACGAAGCTTATTACCTCCCTGGATTGCCCGGCGTTGGGCGGCGTATATAAAATGGCGGCTGAGATTTTGGATGGGAAACTGATTCCAAAGATCAAGCTCAGCGAAAACGTTGTGAAGATGACGAACCCGGGATATAAGAAGGTTCTGCGCCTGTATACAAAATGCGGCATGGCGCTTGCAGACCTGATTGCCCTTGAAGGGGAAGAGATTGACGCAACAAAGCCTTTGCGTATTTACCATCCCGAACAAAGCTACAAAACCAAGGTCCTGCGGGATTTTACCGTGCGCGAGATGCTTGTGCCGATTTTTATCGACGGAAAACAGGTATACGAGCTGCCCTCGATTGAGGAAATCCGGGCATATGCGCAGAAGGAGCTTGCGACATTCTGGGAAGAATACCGCAGGCTGCTTAACCCACATGTATACAAGGTGGATATGTCCGATGGGTTATATGATCTGAAACAAAAGTTGATCCGGGAGAATAAGAAGCAGAATGACGAGGAGATCAAAGCGTAAGGCCGGGACCCTGCTGCTTGCGCTCCTGCTGTGCATGGGCGCGGTTTCCGGCTGCGTCCGCGAGCGCCCGGTGCTTTTGCCGGAATATACCTTGCCTACGCCGACGCCGGAACCTACGCCCGAACCCACGCCGGAACCCATTCCAACTCCGGAGCCTACGCCCACAGCCACACCGGAATTTGATGCACTCGGGCGTTTCGTGAGCTCAAACCTGCATTATACACAGTACGTCTCTTTTGAGATGATCCAGGTGTACGAGCAGGCAGAGGATACCTTCCTGGATGCAGTGGCGGTGAATTCTTATCCGGAAACGTTGGTCTGCGCGGTGGATGTACACTTTTTTGAAGAGGCAGGCGGCGTTGAAATTGCAGGGAGCCAGCTTCAGACACGGGATGGGCAATACGTCCTTGTGCTTGCACCCGGAGAGACCACTGTTTTCGCGCAGATCGATACCGATATTGTGCTGACCGACAAACCTTTGGAATTCATGTTTGACGAAGCGTTTGGCATCAGGCCGGATGTTACTGCTGAATAAGAACCGGGAGGCTATGGACACCCATAGCCTCTTTTGGTGCATCGGACGGCATGATGTAATAAACGGAAACTTTAATCCTATTCTAAAGACCAAAAACAGATACATACATCTAAATTTCCCTTATATTTAGCCTATTTCAAGATTTGGTAAACCATTTTATCATCTCCGTTCTGGCAACTTTCTAAAAATTTATTTGAAGTAGTTCCGCAGTTTGTCAGCATCTTTATGCACTTTTTCTTCATTAAGATGCGTGTATATATCAATCGTTGTTTGCGCATTTGCGTGCCCAAGATACCGCTGCGCAGTTAATACATCCACACCGGCATAGTACAGTGGACGTGCTTGTGCGTTACCAAATGGATCAATTCGGCTATTCGGAAGAAACCGCCCGTGAAGAGGTGGTCGCAAATACGATCCCGGCGATCCTGAACGATGAATCCTATGTGAAAAAGCTCGTTGAAGCCGACAGGACGCTTGCAGAGCGCATCCGCGACTTTCTGCAGGAGTTCATAGACACAATCAAAGAAACGCTTCGTACGCTCGAAGGGGAAGCGAGCTGGAAGCAGATGCAGAGCATCCGGCAGGATACAGAGCTGCTTTCTGCGATTGCGGATATGTTCGATGCTGCGTTAGGGGAGACAAGCTCCGAACGCGGCAAAGCAAAAGAGGGTGTCATGCTATCCACGAGAGAGAGGGCTGGGTTTGCTCGTGACAGATATTATGATCGCCAGATCCAAAGGTGGGACGATTTGACCGATGGCGCGAGAATAAAAGTGGGAGAAGTGAAACTCGGAAGTGCGCTAAATGCAGTTGGGTTGCACGATACGGGGATGTATTTTGACGTTGGAAAGATTAAAAAGGTGATGCGCGAGCACGGGGATCATCTTACTGAAAACATTATGCAGCAAATCCCGGACTTGCTCAGCAACCCCATCGTAATAACGCAATACAGCGAAAATACCATTAGCGTGTACGGCAATCTGTTCGTTGGCAATACCCCCGTCGTGGTGGGCGTGGTTATGAACAGGGGTGCGAACGGGCAGACCTTGATAAACAAGATTCGGACGATTCACGCGAGAAAGGATTTTGCATCTCAAATTACCGACCACAACGTGTTATACCTCAACGAGGACAAAAAAGAACCCGCAGTTGGTTCCAGGTCTGCGGCATCCACGTGCCGTTAGACGGAAACAAGTTTGGGCTCATTCGTAGTATACGCGATTCCGGCGAAAATAGCAACCGTGCGGCGTTAGGGGAGACGCACGGAAACAGAAACGACTTGGAAGCCGATATGAAGTATAGCGTCAATCCGACATTTGAACGGGAATATGACGCGTGGGACGGGAAAAACGAAAATGCGCGTTTCTTTGTAGGCAAAACCTCGCAAACGCTGCGTTATATAGGAGTGAAAAATCAGGAAATCGTATGGGAAGCTTCCAAGATCATCAAGGTTAAGCGGGACCATCCAGCAATGACAGATGAGATTATCAAGCAGGTCCCCTCTGTGATTGAGGATCCGATCATCGTGATGGAGTCGAAAACTGTTCCGGGCAGGATAACCATGTTTGGGGAATTGGCCGATGCTGATGGTGCGCCGGTATTGGTTGCCCTTGAGCTTGAACCTACAAAGGATCACCGTTTGAATATGGAGGTTATAAAGATTGCGAGTGCATACGGAAAGGATACTAGCCCGCAAAAGCTGTTAGATGAGAGCCGGGTTCTATTTGTAGATCCAAATAAAAACAGAACCCAAACTTGGCTTAAACTCTATAAGCTCCAATTGCCTTCGAGCGCCAAGTATGGGCTTAATGGCAGAGTAACATATAAGAATGCCTCTGTCAATCCCAGTATACGCAAAAACGTGCAGGAAAATGCAAAAGACGGCGGTGGGGCACGCTTCTCCATCCGCGACAATATGACGGAAGCAGAGCGTTTCGATGAGCTTAAGGATGCAGAGCTGAGTGTAGCAACATACGATGCGGACGCATCCAAACTGACCCGTGCAGAGGTAGCTCGGCTAGAAAACGCTACCCGCAGGGAAGCACGGCAGTATGTAAAAACCCTGTATGAGAAATTTGGCCTCGGCGAGAAGCGATACGAAAATCCGTCAGTAAAAATCGAGTTTGACTTTCATTACAAAGGATTCTCAAAAAGCGTCCATGAGCAAGCTGCAAGAGGTAATGAGTATGGCAGTTTTGGGGAAATGTTGGCATGTTTTGATAAAATTGTTGAAAATGCTATCCCACTTGAAATCCATACAGACAAATACGTTGGAACTAAGCGCGAGGATTCCGATTTGCGCAGGGTATATGTTTTGGTATCTGCATTTGAGACCAACGGCATTGCACCCGTTCAGCTAGAGGTAAAGGAGTTTATAGAAAAAAACAATAGTCTTTATGTAGCGGTAGCTCTGAATAAAGTAAAAGATGCGGTCTTGGCCACGGAAAACGTTTCAACGGAAACGCCCGCACGGGCTGTTCGCATCTCTACCATTAGTTTACGCGATTTATTCGCAAATATCAACCCTACGGACGGAGAGTTCTTGAAATATGTTCCGGATGGGTTCCTGAACACGGAACAGCGGTACGCAAAGCAGGAAGCACTTGCTAGGGAGGAGCGCAAGATAGACAGTCTTCGTTTCTCCGCAAAAGATGAGCGCAGCGTGAGCATCAAGCAGCAGATAGCGGAGCACCAGGACGAATTGAACGCGATGAAGCCGGTTGCAGCAATCGAAAGCGGAAGAAGGCCGCAGAGGAACGGCAAGCCGGACAAGACGCTCATGCGCAAATCGTTGCAAACCTCCCCCTTTTACATGAAAGGAGAAGACAATGGCAATCACGGACAAGAAGATAGGCTCGTGGACGAACCCCGTTGTAAACGAAGCAGACCAGCCCCAGCGCACGGCAGCGGAGATGAAGGCAATCTTTGATGCAAACAGCAATCAAATAAAAGCCGCCTTCAACGCCGTAATAGATGAACTTGTGGGAACGGGGGGAGCGGGCAACGTTGGAAACGGGGCACTCGGAGAGATTCCGGCCGGAACGGTCGCAGCCCAGCTTGCGGCGCTGCTGAACATGTTCGGGAGCTACCCAAGCTCATCGGACATAAAGGGGATTCGGCTGAGCGCGGACAACAAGATCGAGGTCACGCTGGACGGCACAACATGGCAATCGACAGTGCAGACCGGCGACCCGGTAACGGATTTGGGCGCCCTTCCCGTTGCGGCAGACATTCAGGATACGGATGGATTCCTGATGTACGACGCATCCGAAATGAAAAACAAACGAACGCTGTGGAGCAAGATCAAAAGTGTGCTCGGAAACGCATTCGCGGAAGCCGGGCACACGCACACGCCTTCAAATATAGGAGCGGCCTCGTCTGACCACACGTACACGCTTTCCTCTTTGGGCGCGGCTCCTGCATCGGTCGCAGTAACGGCGTTATTGTATGCAGATAATTGGGAACGTAACTTACAAGCTGTTTCTGCTTCTGGTGTTACAGAATCAAATAATATCATTGTATCGCCCCACCCTGATTATTATTCCGAATATACGGCGGCAAATATAAGGGCAGTATCGCAAAGCAATGGAAATGTTGAATTTGAGTGTGATACCGTGCCAAGCGGACTTGTAGAAGTAAGTATTCTGATCGTGGGGTGAGAGCATGATTTTTAATATGGTTGGCGGCGGGGGAAAGGGCAAGCACATCACTGGTTCGTTTACGTCTGTGAATGGAAACAACCAACGATCGTTTCAGGTTTCAGGTGTTACATTTGACCCGAAGATGATATGCATCAAGCGTACAAGCTATGTGAATGTAGAAAATACGCCTGAATTGGTTTCTACGGCTTGGTGGGATTTTGAAAATTCGGTAGGCAGCGTTAGCAGCGCAAGTAACGGCGAAACGGCTCCGTGTGGAACCAACCAGATCGGGTAGTGTGCTAACGGTGGCAATCAATAATTGCTCTTTCGCCAGGGACATGTACGAAGGCGGATACGGCACATATCAGTACCACATTTATAGTTAATGAGGTACAAGCATGAATTTTGTACGATGGGTATTTTATGACACATCCGGCGCGGTGAAATACACGGGTATGCAGCGCGGAGACTTTGCGCACGTACCTTCTGAACAGGTGGCGGCTGCACTTGGCCTCAAAGGCTGTGCATGCCTTGAATGGACGGAAACCAATGCAGACATCGAAGCCGCATTTGAACCCGTTGACGCGGACGGCAACCCGCGTATCGTGAACGTGTCGGTAGACGTATCCGGCGAAGCTCCGCAATTGGTGTTCAGCTATGAAGCCGTGCCGGAGCAGACGCAGGATAATCCGTATGAGATTATCGACATAATGGAGGGCAATTAACATGGCAATCCGAACAAAGGAAGCTGCCCGCGCGTGGCGGGCGAACGAGGACAGAAAGTACACCGACCTTGCAGCGGCAGGCGCGGCGCAGATTGCAGGCGCAGAGCCGGTGGCAACGGCAGGGCTGTTTGCCCCGGCATTGGATGCATGGACGCCCGGCACGGCATACATTAAGAATAGGGTGTTTACACATAACGGCGCTGTGTACTTCACACGGCAGGCCGTGACGGCCATGGAGCACCAACAGCCCGGAAGCACCGGCATGGAGGCAATCTACGGCGTGCGCCCCGTCCCGGACGATGCGGGTGTGTTCCCATACACCTGCAACATGGCAGCAAGCGTAGGCATGCGCGTGCGCGAGGGGGACGCGGTGTACGTCTGCAAGCAGGCGATTGACCCGTTGCTTTACCCGCCGTCTCAGGTAGCGGCGCATTTTGACAAGGAGGCAACAAACAATGGTTAAAGCATTCGGCGCGATTCCAAGCGCATATGATCCGCGGGATTACAGTGTGCGCATG
>ERZ773235.369-NODE-369-length-61256-cov-10.141599_pt1 | contig 61256 bp, 49 predicted proteins | sample MGYA00580522_ERZ773235 | MGnify/ENA primary metagenome ERZ773235 (study PRJEB29015, sample SAMEA2737797) | human gut metagenome | biome: human gut; feature: human-associated habitat; material: faeces | place: China | collected 2012 ...
GCAAGCGGATATTTCAGAATGGTTCGGAATCGCTACCAACCTTGCTTTCCGTGATGACCCTTGCGGGCAGGAAGTTCGTGGCGTACCTTCATCCGGCTGGGGCTTTCGCCCCCGATCAGGAATGTACCTGTTAAATGTCTATTCGATTTTCAAGGTTCGTGAGGTTTTTGCCCTCACTAACCAACTGGGAAATTTTTTTCGATTTGTACGAAGTTTTTTTGAGATTTTTCAAAAAAATTTTTTCGACCACCTTTCAGGGATAAAAAAAGCCCCTATCACATCACAAAGATGTAATAGGGGCAGAAATAGAAAAAGCCCGCTGACCGAAATCAGCGGGCTTAAATCATATGAAATTATCGTATGCTATCGGAACTTGTCTGCAATCGCAAAATTCCAAACGCATTTTTGGCGTAAGCTCGGAGTAAATTGGCGTAAGTTGTGGCGTAAGCACCGACAATTTTAGGTCAATCAATAGAGCTTTGCGCCTGCCGGAATATGAGGATCCACCATCAGCAAATGCAGCTTTTCTTCGCCGTTTTCGTGATGCACGGCGGAGATCAGCATACCGCAGGAATCGATACCCATCATCGGGCGAGGCGGCAGGTTCGTGATAGCGATGCAGGTCTTTCCAACCAGCTCCTCCGGCTCATAATATTCGTGAATACCGCTCAAAATAACCCTATCTGTGCCAGTTCCGTCGTCCAAAACGAACTTTAAGAGCTTTTTGGACTTCTTCACGGCTTCGCATTCCTTAACCTTCACGGCACGGAAATCGCTCTTGGAGAAGGTGTCAAAATCCACCTGATCCTGGAACAGTGGCTCGATCTGAACATTGGAAAAATCAATTTTTTCCTCCACGACCGGAGCCGCCTGAGCAGCCTCCGCAGGAGCCGAAACTTCCTTGGAAACCTTCTTGTCAGAGTCCAACGGCTTCATTGTCGGGAACAGCAGGACGTCGCGGATCGATGCGCTGTCGGTGAGCAGCATTACGAGTCTGTCTACGCCGAAGCCGAGTCCACCGGTCGGAGCGAGACCGTATTCGAGAGCGGTGACGTAGTCCTCATCAACCTGCGCGGTCGTGTTCGGGTCCTCCGCACGCTTTGCGGCGACCTGACGCTCGAAGCGTTCCTTCTGATCAATCGGATCGTTGAGCTCCGAGAATGCGTTTCCGAACTCGGTCGCATTAATGAAGTACTCGAATCTTTCGGTGAAGGCGGGCTCGGACGGCTTTCTCTTTGCGAGAGGGCTGTTCTCGACGGGATAATCGTAGATTATCGTCGGCTGGATCAGCTTTTCCTCGACGTATGCGTCGAACAGCTCCGCAAGAACGGTGCCCTTCGTCGCATTTTCGGCGACCTCGACGTGAAGCTCCTTCGCGCACGCGCGCGCCGCTTCGTCGCTGTCCCACGCATAGTAATCCGCGCCGGAATACTTCTTTACCGCCTCAGCCATGGTCAGCTTTTCCCAATGACCCATGTCGATTTCGGTGCCCTGATATGTGATCTTCGTCGAGCCGCAGATCTTCTCCGCAAGCTGCGTGTTCATTTCGATAACAAGGTCCATCATGCCCTTGTAATCCGTGTACGCCTGATAAAGCTCTACCGTCGTGAATTCGGGGTTGTGCTTCGTATCCATGCCCTCGTTTCGGAAGATTCTGCCGACCTCGTATACGCGGTCGAATCCGCCGACGATCAGCCTCTTCAGATAAAGCTCCGTCTCGATGCGCAGGTACATATCCATGTCGAGCGTGTTGTGATGCGTGACGAACGGGCGAGCCGACGCGCCGATCTCAAACGGGGTGAGGATCGGGGTGTCAACCTCGAGGAATCCCTTGGAATCGAGGTAAGCGCGGATCTCGCGGAGGATAAGGCTGCGCTTCACGAAGGTGTCCTTGACCTCGGGATTCATTATAAGATCGACGTAGCGCTGACGGTAGCGCATATCGGTGTTGGTCAGTCCGTGGAACTTCTCGGGCAGGGGGAGAAGGGATTTTGCAAGAAGCTCGATCTCGTAAACGTGTACGGAGATCTCGCCGCGGCGGGTGCGGAACACCGTGCCGGAGATGCCGACGATGTCGCCGATATCCCACTTGCGGTACTCGTCGAAGGTCTCTTCGCCGATATCGTTTATGCGGACGTAGCACTGAATTCTGCCGGATGCATCCATGATGTCGATGAAGTTTGCCTTGCCCATATCGCGGCGGCTCATCATTCTTCCGGCGATGCGGACGGTCTTGCCCTCCATCTCGTCGAAATTGTCCTTTATGTCCTTCGTGTATGCGTCAAAGTCGAATCTGACCTTCTCGAAGGGATCGCGTCCTGCGGCGACGAGAGCGGAAAGCTTGTCCCGGCGAATCTGAAGGACTTCGGAAAGCGAAGGCTCAGCCGCGGTGTTTTCAATGTTTTCGTTCATGATAAAATTTCTCCATTCCTCCGCCGTGGGCGGCAAAAATAACCGACGCTTGCCGTCGGATAATACACCGACCGGCAGAGCCTCCGGTTACGGGGTTTCTGTGTGCGCGCCGTTTGTACGGTGCGCGTAGGTTTTTGAGTATCGGCGCATCATTTCGGAGGCGCGCCGAGTGCCGATGCGGCAGAAGCTTATCGGGCAATGCCGCAGCCCGAACGCACGGGAATGCGGCAGACGCGCAAGTGGCTCATCCGCAGGCTGCCGCGGGTTTGTCTGCAAAGCACATCCGTGCGAAATTCGCGTAATCGCACCAAACAAGCTCCGTGCGGTCACCGTTTTCGGTCAGACCTTGTTCGCTCTGTGAACGGACAGAATCTTGATCTTCGCCTCTCCGTTCGGAGCCTCGAAGGTGACCTCGTCGCCTGCGCGGTGTCCGAGCATTGCGGAGCCGATCGGGCTGAGGTCGGATATTCTGCCGAGCAGCGGATTCGCCTCGTTCGAGCCGACAATGTAATATTCGATATCCTCGTCGAATGCGTAGTCGTGAACCTGAACGACGGAGCCGAGGTTGACGACATCCGCCTGAATTTCGGTTTCGCTTATGATCTGCGCATTGCTTATCAGCTCTTCAAGCTCGGCGATACGGGAAACGACCTTTGCCTGCTCGTTTTTCGCCTCGTCGTATTCGCTGTTCTCGGAAAGGTCGCCGAAAGCGCGCGCTTCCTTGAGCGCTTCCTTGACTTCCTGAATCTTCGTATTTTTCAGATAATCGAGCTCGTCCGAAAGGACCTTAAAGCCTTCTTCGGTATAAAGCGTTTTCTTTTCTTCAGCCATTTCTCTACCTCTTTATTTCCATTTGATTTTGTGCTATTTCAGTATATCGTATGCGGCGGCAAGCTGATTGTCCTCTTCGTCCGTGATGACGTAGAGGCTCTTGCCCTGAAGCGATTCGTCAAGCTCGACCTCGCGGTCGGGGACGATGCCGACTCCGTCGTAGTTGTCGGAGTACGGCGGATAGTACATCGCGGTCGTGACCTTGAATACGCTTCCGTCGGAAAGCGGATAGAAGGTCTGCATGCATCCCTTGCCGTAGGTTGTCGTACCGACGATCTTTGCGCGGCCGTAGTCGCGCATCGCCGAGGTGAACAGCTCCGCCGCGCTTGCGGTGTTTCCGTTTACCACTACCGCGATCGGGATATCTATGCAGGATGCGTCCGAGGTGTTTGTCACCTCGATCTCGCCGTCGGACTGCTTCACGCGGAGCAGAGGACCTTCGGGGAGGATGCAGTCGAGCACCTGACAGATCGAATCACGGTCGCCTCCGGGATTGTTGCGCAGATCGACGATGAGCTTCTTCGCACCCTCTGCGGTCAGCTCGGAGACGGCATTCTTGAACTGCTCGGGGGTAACACCCTCGAACTGCGATATACGGATCACGCCGACGCTTGTGTCCTTCGAATAAAGGCGAGAGAGGACGGTCTGTTCGGAGTAATGCCCGCGCTCGATGGAGAATTCCACTTCGGTTTCGTAGTTTTCGCCGCGGACTACGGTGAATTCCGCAGTCGTTCCGGCGGCTCCGCGAAGCTTGGTAAGCGCCGCGTCATATCCGATTTCCGCCACGCTTTCGCGGTTTTCGCCGATCCCGATATACGCGATGAGATCGCCGATCTCAAGTCCCGCGGCAAGCGCCGGAGAATCGGGGAAAATCTCGACGATCTGTATCACGCCGTATTCGGAATTGTAGATGACGGATACGCCGATCCCCTCGGAATCCCCGTAGGAGGCGCTCATCATCTCCTTGTACTCTTCGGCGGTGTAGTAGGCGGCGTATTTGTCGCCCGTGCCCGCGAGATACGCCGACATGACGTATTTCTCCGCTGTCTCGTAATCGGTTTCACCGATGTAATGCTGATTGAATCTGCCGTCAAGCTCGGTGAGCTTCGCGGCGAGATTTTCGGCGGAGTTGTCCGATGTGCGTGCGCGCGTGACAAAGCTTTCGCGCGTGAGGACAAATGTCGTCATGACGGAAAGCAGTATTGCGAGGAGTATGCACACCGTGAATACTCCGACCGATACTTTCTTCTGCATCTTACAATCTCAGCCTTTCTTTTTGATATCGTGTGAAGGCGCGGCGGAGCGGTTTGTCTCCGCCCGCCTTTTTTCTCTTTCATTCGCTTGCACGTTTGACCGTTTACCCGTTCGTCCGCTTGCACGTTTGAGTGTTTGCCCGTCCGGACTTCCCGCCTCCCCGTAAACCGGGGCGCGCGTCAGAACGCGATATATCCGTTGGGATCGACGCGCTGACCGTTTATACGGACTTCGACATGGACGTGGTTACCGTCGGCGGAGCCCGTCATTCCGACAAGTGCGATCGTGTCGCCCTGGCTTACCTGCGTGCCGACCGAGACGAGCAGCGCGCTGCAGTGCGCGTACAGGGTCGATATGCCGTCTCCGTGGTCGATTATAACGTAGTTTCCGTAGCTCCAGTGCCATTCCGCGCGTATAACGGTTCCGCCGCTCGATGCCATGATCGGCGTACCGGCAGGGCATGCGACATCAACCGCCCCGTGGAAATCCGATTGACCCCACAGATCGCGCCAGCCGTAGCCCGAGGATACATATCCGGTTCCGCCGGCGATCGGGCGGATAAAGCCTTCACCGGAGTAGATGACCTGGTTCTGTGCCTGCTGCTGCTGAATGTAGCTTTCGAGCTCCGCGTTGAGCTGACGTTCTGCCTCCGCAACCTTGTTATACATTGCAAGCTTGTCTTCCGCACTTTGCGTGAGACTTGAAATATACGCATCCTGCTGTGCGGAGAGAGATTCATATGAGGCTTCGTCTGCCGCCAGCTCGGCGTTTGTCTTCTCTTCGGCAGCCTTTGAATTCTCGAGAGCTTTCTTCTGATCCTCGAGCGATTGCTTCTGCTCATTATATTTGTCCATGAGCGAGCGGTCGTATTCAAGGATCGCATTGATCCTGTCTATGCGGGAGAGAAAGTCCGCGATGTTCTGCGATCCGAGGATAAGCTCGAGATAAGACGCATTGCCGTCCTCATAGGTTTCCTTCACGCGCTCAAGGTATTTGTTCATCGTCTCCGACATCTGCGCTTCGGTTTCGGTGATCGAATCCTCGGTCATCGAGATCTGATTGGAAAGCTGGGTCAGGAGGTTGTTCGAAAGGACGATCTTGTACTGCGTGGTCGATGCGAGCTGATCGAGGCTTGCCTTGTATTCGGCGCTCTGCGCCGCCTGACTGCGGAGAGAGTCTATCTCGGTCATGAGACGGTCCTGCTCAGCCTGAAGATCGGCAAGCTGATCCTTGTAGCTCTTCACGGTGGCGTCGTTCGATGCTTCGACCGACGGGGGACACATCATGAGCGGCGCGGCGCAGAGGATCGCACACAGCGCGTACAGTACGGTTTTGGTTTTGATTTTTGAAACTGTTTTTTTCATTTTCCTTAGACTTCCTTTCTTCGGGCTTTGCCCGGCGGCACATCGCCGGAAAACCGCAGAAGATCATCGGCGCCGCCGCGAGGGGCGCCTCTGCTCGGAAAAGGGAGCACGGTGCGCGTTATGCCTTGAGATATTTGCGCAGCGAGAGTAAGCTTCCTACGATACCGGTGAGAATTCCGAGGGCGATGAAGCCGCCGAGAACATAACCCGATACTTCCGAAAATCCGACGAAGGATATCATCTGAAGGTCACTTGAAATCTTCTGTTCAACATAATAATACGCATACCACTCAAGAAAATATGAGAGTATCGCGGAAAAGATACCGATTATGATTCCTTCAAGGATGAAGGGCGCGGCGATGAACATTCCCGTCGCGCCGACGTAGCGCATGACGGTGATCTCGTGCCGCCTCGAATAGACGGACAGCTTGATCGTGTTCACGATGATGAACACCGTGACGATGATGAGCACCGCAAGGAACCATACGAATATCATGAGCACTCCGGAGCGGAAGCTCTCAAGCTGCGACGCGAGGTCGAGGCGGTTGTTCACCTTGGCGATCCCGTCCATGTGCTTGAGCGCGTAGTCGAGATCGACCACCTTCGCGGGGTCGGAGTACGATATCACGAATTCATCCACAAGGGGATTGTTTTCGTCGGTGATGTAGTCGTAGGCATCCTGCTTGTCGCCCGCCTGAGCCTTGAGCTGGCGCAGGGCTTCGTTCTTCGTTATTCTCTCGACGGTATCCACATTATCGAGAGAGGCTATCTTCTCTCCGACGGCGACGATATCCTCTTCCGTCATATCCTCATTTACGAATACGACGATCTGATTGAGATTGCCGAGGGAGTTAAGATTGAGGTTTATGTTAAGCACGATGAGCGCAAAGCCGCCGATGACGACAAGGCAGCTCATCAGAACCGCGATCGAAGCAAACGACATGACTCCGTTTCGCCAGAGCCCCTGAAACGCCTGCGAAAGAGCGTATTTCAAACTGAATCTTCTCACTTGAACATACCTCCGACGCGGTCTTCCGTGATCTTTCCGCCGTTGAGCTTGACGACGCGCTGCTTGTAGTAATCGACAAGCCCCTTTTCGTGGGTAACGACGATGACGGTCTTGCCGAGCTTGTTTATCTTGAGCAGGAGGTTCATTATCTCGATGCTCATGCGCGGGTCGATGTTTCCGGTGGGCTCGTCCGCGATTATGATCTTGGGATTGTTCGCAAGGGCGCGGGCGAGTGCGACGCGCTGCTGCTCACCGCCCGAAAGCTCGTTCGGGAAGCAGGAGAACTTGTCGGTCAGATTCACGGTGTTGAGTATGGCGGGCACGCGGCGCTTGATCACCCTTGACGGAGTACCGACGACGTGCATCGCAAATGCCACGTTCTCGAAAACGGTCATCTTCGGGAAGAGGCGGAAATCCTGGAACACAACGCCGAGCTCGCGGCGGTAGTACGGGACCTTAAAGCGCGAAAGCGTGCTCAGCTCATAGTCGCCGACCGTGATCTTTCCGGATGTGGGTCTTTCTTCACACAGAAGAAGCTTCATCATGGTCGTTTTTCCGGCTCCGGAATGACCTACGATGAAGACGAACTCTCCGTCCTCGATATGAAGATCCACGCCGTCGAGTGCAAGCGTACCGTTCGGGTAGGATTTTTTTACGTTGTTGAAATCTATCATGATCAGAATTTAACCGGCTTGGTTGTGAGATAACGCTTGACCATGAGCGCGACCTTAAGCGTGATGGCGTTGTCGAATTCACGCAGATCGAGTCCGGTCAGCTTTCTGATCTTTTCGAGGCGGTAGACCAGAGTGTTGCGGTGTACGAAGAGCTTTCTCGAAGTCTCCGACACGTTGAGGTTGTTCTCGAAGAAGCACTGGATCGTCATGAGCGTCTCGTGATCGAGGCTTTCGAGAGAACCGTATTTGAATACTTCCTGGAGGAACATCTCGCAGAGCGTGGTGGGAAGCTGATAGATAAGACGTCCTATGCCGAGGTTCTCGTAGCTGATGACCGTCTTTTCGGTGTCGAATACCTTGCCGACCTCGATCGCGGTCTGAGCCTCCTTGTAGGAGCGCGCAAGATCCTTGATGTTGTCGACGGCGGTTCCGATGCCGATCGCAACCTTCGCATAGAATTCGGTGCCGAGAGTGTCGGCGATCGAACGTGCAAGCTTCTCGATCTCGCGGATGTCGGTGCCGCCCTTGATCTCCTTGACGACAACGATGTCCTGCTCGCTTATGCTGATGACATAATCCTTGTTCTTGTCGGGGAAGATCTGCTGAACCATGTTGAACGGCAGCACTTCGGTTCTCGACAGGAATTTGATGAGGAATACCACGCGGACCTCTTCGGTGTTGAAGCGCAGCTCCTTGCCCTTTATGTATATGTCACTCGGCAGAATGTTGTCGAGGATGATGTTCTTTATGAAGGAATTCTTGTCGTATTTCTCGTCGTAGAGGTTCTTTATGGTTGAAAGAGAGATCGAGAGGATATCGGCAAGACGCTCCGCCGTATCGTCCTCACCTTCGACGAAAACGATGTATTCCCATTTTGCGGCGGTTCCGATGGGACGGTATGTGTAGCCCTCGACGGTGACCGCATCCGAGGTGTAAGCAAGTTCGTCGTGGATACCGTGCCGGGCCTCGCCTATCTTGACAAGCTCACTGCACGCTATTATAACGCCCGTATCGTCGATTACTCCGATCGTGCGGTTTGCCGCGTCGCCCATCTGGTGAATAATTCCCTGAAACAATCGGTTAGACATTTTGCTCCTCCTGATATATAAAATAATAAAATATCGCAGTTTATCAATTGTATATTCTCCACTATATTTTACACGATTATTTGTGACAATTCAATAGTGAAACGGGAATATTTATAAAAACGGAAGCCGCTTTTTCCGATTTTTGCGCAGAAAAACGAAAAATTTAAAGTTTGTTCATAGAACCGCAACATTAAAAACGTATCCGATGTGCCGTTTGATGTCTGCCGCGCGACGATCGCCGCTGTCCGCTGCGTCGGTTTCGCCGGGGCTGCGCCTATGCCGTCCGCGCCGCCGCATATCGGTATGCCGCGGGCTTTTATGTACAGCCTATAAGCCGCGCCGCGCGTAATCGGGATTTTGCCTCAGCGGTTGAGGTGTCCTCCGCACGGTCGAAATTTCCTGCGCGACTGCGGTTTTTCCACCGCTGCCCGTCGGTCTCACGCTGCCCGTCGGTCTAACGCTGCATCGCCGATCCCGTCGCCGCTTCTTCGATCACCTCGCCGCCTGCCTCGCGGCGCGGGTGTACCGTCCTACAGCTCGTATTCGTATGAGAGGCACGCGAGGACGAACGGCGCAGCGCTTTCCGTCCGGAGTATGCGCTTCCCGAGGCTCACCGAAACGGCGCCCGCCGCCGCGGCTTCCTCCGCCTCCTCCGGGGAATATCCGCCCTCCGGACCGATGAATATACCGATCTCACCCTCCGGCGCACTGCCCGCGAGAGCTCCCCGCAGGCTGACGCAGCGCTCGCCTTCGTAGCAGAACAGGCGCACGCCTCCCGTCGATATTGCTTCGCGGAATGTCATGAGGGCGCCGATCTCGGGGATGACGGCGCGTCCGCACTGCTTCGCCGCTTCTTCGGCGATCCGCTGCCAGCGCGCGCGCTTTTTCTCCGCATCCGCTCTTGTCAATCGGACGGTCGCGCGCTGAGTCAGCACCGGCACGATCCGCACCGCGCCCGATTCGACGGATTTCTGTATCACCGTGTCGAAGCGATCCCCCTTCACAAGGGACTGATACACCGTGGCGCGGTACGGCGGCTCGTTTTCGCTTCGGTGCGACGAGATCACCTCAAGCACGACTTCGTCCGCCGCCGCCGTGACTATCCGGCAGTCGTATTCGGTTCCCGACGCATCGCACAGCGTGAGCCCTTCGCCGCTCTTCATCCTGAGCGAGCGCGAAATGTGCGCCGCGTCGTCGCCCGTGATCACCGCGCTGCGTTCGTTTATGTTCTCCGGACCTACGAAAAATCTCGGCATTGCTTTCCTCCGTGTCAAATAAATCCGATTTCGGAAGGACTCTCCGAAAAAACGTATCCGGTCATGCCGCCGCGGATTTTGCGCGGGCAGTATGGCCGGGATTGTTGTGTTGTAAAGCTTCGCGCGGCGTAATCCGTCGGAAGCGCGCGGCATATCATTTCTTTCCGAGCTCGTCCGAGCGATGACGCGCGGCGAGGTATCCTTCGCGCACGCAGTCGAAGAAGCCCGCCGCCTCGAGCGCACAGATTCCCGCCTCGGTCGTGCCCTTCTTCGACGTGATCCGGCGGCGCATTTCCGTGGGGCTTTCGCCAGATTCCTCGATGAGAGCCGCGGTTCCGATAAGCGTCTGCACCGCAAGGGACTGCGCGGTCTCCTCATCCATTCCGTCGCCGACGGCGGCTGCGGTCAGCGCCTCGCAGAGGTAGTAGAAGTAGGCGGGACCGCTTCCCGAAAGAGCCGTCACCGACGAGAGCATATCCTCGGGAAGCTCGCGCGCCTCGCCGAGCGGACCGAAGAGCGCGCGTGCAAGCGCGGCTTCCTCCTCGCCGGAATTTCTGCCGAGGCAGAATCCGGTTGCGCTCTTTCCTACGGAGAGCGCAAGATTCGGCATGAATCTCACGACGCGTGCGCCGCCCGTCGCCGCTTCGACGCTTTCGCAGGATACGCCCGCCATTATCGTGAGGTATACCTTGTCGGAGGTGAAGTATTCGGCGTACATTTCACACGCTTCGGGGAACGTCTGCGGCTTTATTGCGAAGAATATGACATCCGCATCCGCGAGCATCTCCGGCATCGCCGCGACGATGCCGTATTTTTCGGAGAGCATGACGCAGGTGTCGGGATCGACGGGGTTTACCGCGTAAACGTGTTCTGCGGGGAGAGTTCCCGCGTTGATTATTCCGCGGATCATCGCCTGCGCCATGAAGCCGCTTCCGAGAAATGCAAGCTTTATTTCCTTTATATCTTTCATGATGGTTCCTTTCTTCTGCCGATGTCGGCGGCGCGTGATTCCCGTCCGCGCCCGGCGGACGTGCGAAAGCCCATTCGGCACACGGCGCGCGGTTTTACGACCGTCTTTAGTAAATCTTTATGCGAAATGTGCGGCGCGCTTATCCGCGTATCTGACCGTTTCCGCGCACGATATATTTGTACGAGCACAGCTCACGCAGACCGAGAGGTCCGCGCGCGTGGAGCTTCTGGGTGGAGATTCCGATTTCCGCGCCGAAGCCGAATTCGAATCCGTCGGTGAAGCGGCTCGACACATTCCAATTGACGGACGCCGAATCGATACCCGCGAGAAAACGCTCCGCGTGAGATGCGTCCTCGGTTACGATCACTTCGGTGTGTCCGGTGGAGTAGCGTCGGATGTGCTCCATCGCCTCGCCGACCGAGGCGCAGAGTATGACCGCCATGTCGAGCGAAAGGTACTCTTCTGCGAAATCCTTCTCCGAGGCGGGGCGCGCGCCGGGGATGCGGCAGCAGACCTCGACGGTTCCGTGGAGCGTCACTCCCGCGTCGATCAGCGCCTGACAAAGCCCCTCGAAGTCGGGAAAATTGCGGTGAACGATAAGCGTTTCCGCCGCGTTGCACACCGCAGGGCGCTGCGTTTTCGCGTTTATCACGATCCGCTTTGCCATTTCGGGATCGGCGCTCGCATCGACGAAGATGTGGCAGTTTCCGACACCCGTTTCAATCACGGGGACGGAGGCATTCTCGACCACGCTTGAAATGAGCCGTCCGCTTCCGCGTGGGATCAGCACGTCGATGTATCCGCGCAGACGCATCATTTCCGTGACGGTCTCATGCCCGCCCTCGGTGATGAGCTGTACTGCGTCGGCGGGGACCTCACTCATGTCGAGCGCGTCGCGCATGATCTGCACAAGCTTTTCGTTTGAGGAGAGCGCGGAAGACGAGCCGCGCAGAAGGATCGCGTTTCCGGATTTAAGCGCAAGCGCGGCGGAATCCACCGTGACATTCGGACGCGCCTCATAGATCATGCCGATCACGCCGAGCGGCACGCGCACCTTTTCGATGGTCATCCCGTTCGGACGGACGGTTTTTTCTACGGTTTCGCCGACCGGATCATCAAGAAGCGCGACGGAGCGCACACCCTCGGCGACGGAGAGGATCCGTTCGGAAGAGAGCGTAAGACGGTCGATCATGGCGTCGGAGGTGCCCGCCTCTCTCGCGCGCAGAACATCGGCGCGGTTTGCTTCGGCGATCTCGTCGGTGTGCGCGATCAGCGCATCGGCGATGCGCATCAGCGCGTCGTTTTTCGCTTCCGCGGAGCATGAGGCGATGAGCGGAGCCGCCTCGCGCGCAAGAGTTGCTTTTGTCATAAGTTCGTTCATATGTGATGCTCCTTCCCGAAGTGGGTGTTCAGTCCTTTGCGCCGACCCAATCGTCGCGGTTTATCGCTTCGGATTCGCCTGCCGCGGAATCCGAGCCGATCATCTCGGCAAGCTCGTCGCGCGAATATTTCACGATGCCGCGCCCGAGGTATTCGTGGGTTTCCGTTCTGTATACGCACACCACGTCACCGCGGCGGAAATCTCCCTCGACCGCGACTATCCCTGCGGGGAGAAGGCTGCGGTCGTTTTTCATCACCGCGTCGGCGGCGCCCGCATCGACGAACAGATTTCCCGATGCCTGCGCATAGAATGCAAGCCACTGCAGCTTCGTCTTGAGCGAATAACGCGCGGTAAAGAGAGTTCCCACGCCTTCGCCGGAGACGGCTTTCACGATCGGGTTTTCGCCCGACGAGGAGGTTATGAATACCGGCACTCCCGCACGTGTCGCAATTTTCGCCGCGCGGATCTTCGTTATCATGCCGCCCGTGCCGTTTGACGATCCGGTGCCCGCTGCCGCATTTTCGATATCCTTTGTGATTTTGTCGATCCTGTCGATCCGGCGTGCGGTCTTATCCTTCGACGGGTTCGCGGTGTACAGCCCGTCAACGTCGGTGAGAAGTATGAGAAGATTTGCGTGAAGCATTGCCGCGAGATATGCGCCGAGGGTGTCGTTGTCTCCGAGCTTCAGCTCCTCGAGCGATACTGTGTCGTTTTCGTTCACGATCGGGACGGCGCCCTTCTTCAGAAGGAGCTCGAGTGCGTTGAATGCGTTCGTGTAGCGCCTCCGGTCAACGAAGTCTCCGCGCGTGAGAAGAAGCTGTGCGCTGACATATCCGCGGTCGAGCAGGAATTTCGTATACTCTTCCATCAGAAGTCCCTGACCTGCGGCGGCGCATGCCTGCTTTGCCGCGACCGATGTCGGGCGCGAGCCGTATCCGAGGCGGCGGAATCCGGCGGCGATCGAGCCGGAGGTAACAAGCACAACGCTGTGCCCCGCATCGCGCAGATCGGCGATCTGCCGGACGATGTTTCCGACCTTTTCGGGGGACATGCTTCCGTCCGCTCCCGTGAGCGATGAAGTTCCCACCTTTACCACTATCAACTGTTTGTTCATTTCGACCTCACTGAACGCAGATCACAGCATACCGCCGAAGAGACGGTTCGCGCCGCTTGAATAATTTATTATATCACCGCCTCCGCCGGGTGTCAAGGACGGAGGAAGAAAAAAGGGCATTCCCGCGATGAGCGAGGAGGATTCTTTTTCGCGGAAGGGCGCGGCTCGGGGAAAGGTATGGTTTGCGGAAAAGGCACGGTTTGCGAAAAAGGTACGGCTCTGCGGAAACGTGCGGCTTGCGGGAAAGATACGGTTCTGTGGGAAGGGCGCGGTTCTGCGGTAAAGGCAGGGCTTGGCAATAAAGGGGCGACTGTCGCCGGAAGCGCATGATACCGCTTTTGGAAAAAGGTGCGATATGCCGCAGAACCACCGTCGGACGGCGCATCTTTTGTGCAGTTGTCAAGCCGCCGTCTGCCTCCGTTGCCCCGTGAGTTCGTCGTGCCTTCGCACAGCACACAGCCACACCTTCGCTGCCGCCGTGTGCGGTTTGCCACAGAGTAGGTGTATTTTCGCGTGCTGCAAATCAGATTACGTTGTTAAAACAACGTAATTCGGAAACTGAGAGCGAAAACCGCCGCTCCGCTCTGCCGTCGTTGTGCTCCTTCGCCGTTCATTCACCGCGCCGCGCACGACATGCCATCGCTTTGTCAGTGTACGCATATGACGCGGGCTTTACCGTGCTTTTTCCGTGCCGTCTGTCGAGGTTCTGCCTCCCGTGCAGATTTGCTGTGCCTTTGCACGCTCGCATTATGTCACGCTGCACTTCGTTCGGATTTTGCCCGTACCTCGCCCCCTGCGGAGTGAGTTCGTGCGGCTTGTACATACACCGTACCGCCGCGCGCTGCGGTGTCCGCCCCTGCTTACCGCCGCCGACCGCATTCCTTTCGTGCCTGCCCGTCAGAAGAACGAAAAACGCGGGCGGAGCCGTAAAAGCTCCGCCCGCGCAGGGGAGGCGTGAATCCTTATCTTACGATATCGACGGACTTGCCGGTCTCGGCGGATTCGTAGATCGCGTCGAGAATGCGCATGAGCTCGACTCCGTCCTCGGCGGGAGCCTTGCAGGGCGCGATCCCCTCGATCGCGTTTACGAAGTTCTCCATCTCGGCGCGGAAGAAATCGCCCTCGCCGATGTTTGCACGGATAACGGTGTCTGCAAGCATATCGTTGCACTCGGTGTGGAGAACGAACGGTGAAAGCGTGAGACCCGCCTTTGTCCCGAGCAGCTCGACGTTTCCGGTGTCCTTCTCGATGTTCAGGCTGAAGCTTGCCTCCGCCGTTACGAGAAGTCCGTTGTCGAAGCGGATCATAGCGGTCACGAAGTCCTCAACGTCGAACTTGTATTCCTTCTTCTTTACGTCCGAGGTGCTCTCCCAGGGGAGAACGACGGATTTCAGATTCTTTCTTGCGCCGAGCTTGCTGAAGGTCGCACCGAATACGGTGACGGGCTTCGGATTTCCGCAGAGGTAGCGGGAGAGATCGATGACGTGAACGCCGAGGTCGATCAGCGGACCGCCGCCGGAGTAGGACTTGTCGCCGAACCAGTTGCCGGGGAAGCCGGCGCGGCGGAGATACGATACCTTCGCGCAGTAGATGTCTCCGAGGTATCCCTTGTTTATAAAGTCGAGCGCGGTCGCCGCGTCGTTTCCGTGACGGCGGACGAAGCCGATCATGAGAAGCTTGCCGTTGCGTCGGGCGCATTCTTCCATTTCGAGAGCCTCGGCGGTGTTCATCGCCATGGGCTTTTCGCAGAGCACGTTTACTCCCGCGTCGAGCGCAAGCATCGTGCAGGGCTTGTGCTGACTGTTCCATGTACATACGCTGACCGCGTCAAGCTCGCATTCCTCGAGCATCTGCTTTTCGTCGGAGTAGCTTTTCTTGAAGCCGTATCTTTTGACAAAAGCGTCGGCGCGCTCCTTTTCAACGTCGCAGCAGGCGACGAGCTCGACCCGATCGCCGAGCTTCTGATAGCTGGCTGCGTGAAGATTTGCGATTGCGCCGCAGCCGACGATTCCGATTCTGATAGCCATTTTAATTGACCGTACCTTTCCTGTCCGGGTTTATCCGCGAAATTGCGGGATCCGAAAATTTTTGCGTGAGCGGTGCCGAAAGCGTTTTTCGGCAGAGATCGCATTTGCTTTTCAAAGTATATCACAGCCGGACACCGTGTGCAATAAGTTTCTTCGATTTTCCGAAAATAAATTGCGTCTGAGGATCGCGCTCGCCGCTTCCGCGGAGATTTTCCGATGACCGCAGCCCGATGCGGACGGGGCGTCGGCAGCTGCCTACGGACCGTCCGCCGCAAAAAGGAGGGGGATCTTTGAAGATACCCCCTCGGAAATATCCGTTATTTCTTTTTGCTCTTTCGTCTCGGTCCCGCCGTGCGGAAATCGAACATCGCCGGAACCTCGGCGGTCTGGCGGCTGAATTCGCGTCCGTCGCGCTTTGCCTTCAGCTCTTCAAGCTCCCACCACATCTCGGTCACAAGAGTCTCTCCCTCGCGGACGTCGGGGATCACAAGACCGCCGTTTCCGTAGAGGATCTTCTCCGATTCTTCGATGTTGCCGAGCCGCACGTTCGCCATAAGCGCATACACGCGGATTCTTCCGTTCTCCTGTATTTCCTCCGGGAATGTTTTGAGGAGCGCAAGCGCCTGATCGTACATTCTGAGGCAGACGAGAAGCGTCATTGCCTCCTTTGCGATTGACAGATCGCGCGGAAGCATCTTTGATGCGCGCATGCAGAGGAGCGCGCCCTCGTTCTTGTTGTCCTTTTCAAGCTCGACGTGAGCCATCGTGTAGAGACCCCACGGCGATATCTTCAGATTCAGCGACGCGGCGGCTTCGCGCTCCGCATCGTCGATGCGTCTCATCGCAAAATAGATCATGCTGAGCTGGAGATGCGCGTACCAATTGAATCTGTCCACGGTCTCGCACGCTTTCTCGAGCATCTGCGTCCACTCGGGCTGGAGCATATAGGAAGCGGGGCGTTCGAGCACGTCCGGCTCGGGAAAGAAGGAATCTTCGAGCAGAGAGAGCCACTGCGCCTGTTCGGGTCCGCACTCGCCGAAGTCGAGGTGGGGCGTCATCTTCTTTTCGACGCCCATGCTTTCGCGCAGCTTTATTTCAAGCGCACCCCATCCGCTTCCCTCGAAGAGGACGTCCTCAGCGCGGCGAGTCGCCATGTCGCGCGTTGCAAGAAGCTTTGCCTCGAGAGCATCCTCGGTGAGAAGCTCGTTCAGCGCGCGGTCGGCTTCCGCCTGCGCCGTGTGCCATTCGCCGTGGACCTTCTCGGGGTCCGCCTGAAGCGCGCCGTATGCCTCGAGCCATTCCCATGTGGACTCGGGCGGCATCGGCAGAGACTCGTACTGCGTGTGCGCAAGCCCCGCCTGAAGCTCGACGTAGAGACCGTCGCAGTCGTCGGCGGTCATGTAGTTCTGCCAGCGTTCGCCGCCTGCGCTCTGACCCCAGATGAAGAGCTTGCGCCCCTGAAGACGTGAGGTTGAGGTCTGCACGAAGCCGTAGCCGTCCTTGCCGAGCTGGCACTCGAATTTGCGCTTGTTTGCGGGAATATTGTAGAAATAGTCCATCGCAATATCGGTGTTCACCGGATAGCTTACGTCCTTGCCGTCGTTTATCGGTATCGGAATTTCGGAGACGTTTCCGCCGTTTATGTACGAGCCGTTCGCCCATGTGATGACGCGGCCGTCCGGATCCTCGGGAACGGCGATGTTGCTCCACCAATACATCGGGATGACTTCCGGGTTCGGATTCGTTATTCTCATTCTCGCGTAGAGGAAGCGCGAGCCCTCGGGGAGGAAGAAGTCCATCTGCACGACTGCGCGGCGGATGCGCTCGAATTCGTAGAAGCGGAGGACGGGCGTGCCGTCGTCAAGCTCGGTCTTGGCGCAGAACAGTGTATCGCAGGTGTGAACGTGATGACCGAAAATTCCGCAGTTCCACTCGACGCCGCCGGACATCCATGCATTTCGTATCGCAAGGTTGCAGGGACGTATTACGGGATTGGAGAAGAGAAGCTCCTTGCCCTTCTCCTTGTCGAACAGAGATGCAAGCTTTCCGCCGTAGTGAGGGAAAAACGTCGCGCGGAGATACTCGTTCTCGAGAATGATCACGTCCTCCTCGTTGTCGTACAGCTCGCGGGAGTAGTTCTCCTGCATGCGGTAGGGAAACGGTGTAGGAACGAGACCGTAGCTTATGTAGAGCCCCGCATATTCGTCGGTGCCGTAGTCCCTGCCGCGCGGACCGGGCTGCTCCGCAAACGACGGAACGGAGGCTTCTCCGTTCATCTTTGCGGAAGGAATCGGGATCTTTGTGATCTCAAAGGATGTTGCCATTGTCAGAACCATTGCTTTCGTCCGGCGAAAGCTTCCTTTCTTTGTCGTGCCGTGCGGTCGGATTTTTCCGTAAGGACCGTCAGCGGTTTCTTTCTATCTGTATGTAAGGCGACGAAGCGTGTTTCTCTTCCGCAGGCTGTGCGGAAGGAGATGCTTCCGCGTTCTGCGGAGCTTTTCCGACTTCCTGCACGGAAGAGGCGCTGTTCTGCATCTGCTCGGGCGCGGGATCTCGGACGGATGCGGCTGCCGCAGGTGATGCGGGAACTGCCGTTTCAGCCGTTTTTACAGCTGCCGCCGGAACTTCTTGCGGGGCTGCGGGAGTACTGTACCGGGGTGCAGGCGCTGCCTGAGCGGCGCCGTATGCGGCATATCCGTTCGGCACGTTTGCGTATGCGCAGGACTCGCCTCCAAAGTAATTCTCGACTTCGTCGACCGCAGTATTCACCTTGCGCTTCAGCGAGAAGATGAACACTCCGATCGAGAGGAGAAAGACTGCATTGAGGATTTCGGAAACGGCGAGGGAGAAGATCAGAAGGAGAGAGTAGCCGGCCGCCGACATGATCATAAGGATTGCAGCGACGATGCACATTCCCGCCGCAAAGCCCGATATGCGTGCTTTGGTGTCGTAGGCGCGCGCGATCGCCTTTACCGACGAAACGGTGACGATGAGGCGGGCGAGCCAAACCGTACAGAGCGTCATGACCGCAACGGATACGAAGATCACAGCGTAGATTATGAGCGAAAGGAGAGAGAAATCCATACTGCGAAGCTCGGGTGAAAGCTCCGATGTGATGTCAACTCCGGCACCGGATACGATTCCGATTATGATGAAGGCGAAGGAGAGAATGAGCATAAGGAAAAAAATGCAGAGGAAAACGAGCGCCACGCACAGGAGAACCTGATGAATGGTGAAGCCCGCGGTCGATACGCGGTTTTTCTTCGTGCGGCAGGAGAAGAATCCGAGCCACATTCCGAGCGCCAGAAGGAATGACGGCAGAGAGGCGATGACCGAAGCCGTGACCACGAATGAATTCAGGCTGAAGGATATTTCGGCGCTGTCGAGTACTTCCTGAAGGCGGGAGGTGTTCGAAGCCGACACCGCCATGCCGGATATAAACGGCTGACATACAATGAACAGGAAAACGAGCGTGGACGCGATCGCCGCGATAAGATACGACGGCGAGACCACAGCCGCCTTGAGCGCGGCGAGCTTTGCCATGCGGAGGCTTTCCGCCTTCATATAGGGATTCGGCGCATGAGCGGTATACGCGGGAGGTGCAAAGGCTGCGGCGCCGTTTCCCGAACCGGGCGCATCAGGTGCGCCGGCGGAAACGGATGCGGTATACGAAAAGCTGCCGGAGGGCGCGGTATACGATGCTGCGGGGGCGTCTTTGTAAGGTGCGGCGCTCTCTCCGTTCGGCAGAGCTTCGGCATTTCCGGAAACATTCTGTGCGGCGAAGGCTTGTTTGTCATTCGGATCATCGGCGGAAGCGGTGATTTCGACGTCGGACGCGGGCGGACATTCGCCGGAGAAGCTTTCGCACATCTCCGCCTCGGCAGAGCGTACATCTTCGGCGTTGTCCTCAAAATTTCCGATCGCTTCGGCGCTTTTGCCGGGCGCTGCCTTCTCGGCGGAGTTTTCGCATACTTCGGCTTCGGCAGCGCTCACGGAAACGGCGGGAACTTCGTCCTCCGTCTGCCCGGCGCGATCCGCGACAACCTCGGACGGTGCGCTGACGCGCTCCGCCTCCGATATCGTTCCGCTCTCCTGTGCGGTGTGCTCCGCATCGGTGCGAACGGGCAGAGCGTGCCCGCAATGAATGCAGAATTTCGAGCTGTCGCTGTTCTGCGAGCCGCAATTCGGACAGTTCATGTTTATCCCTCTTTTCGATAAGATTTTATTTTTCGCCCGTCGGCGATATTACGATAATGTTGCCCATCGCTCCGCGCCGTCCTCCGGTCGCGCGGTGGGAATGGAACAGCTCCGGCTCCGATATCGTACAGCGGTCGGAGATGTCTATGTGATTCTCGGGGACTCCCGACATGAGAAGCACCTCTCGGTTCATTCCCGGAACATCGGCGAAAAGCCGATCGCCGCGCGTCACGATGTGCCTTGCGGCGAAATCCGCGCCCATAGAGGACGCTGCGGTGTCGCGCATGTCCTCGCCGACCTCAAACCGTTCGGCGTGGGCGCACGGTCCGACCGCGGCGAAGATGTCTGCCGCCTCCACGCCGAGGCATCCGAGCGCGGCACAGCCGTACCACGCGATCGCGGCGCAGCTTCCGCGCCATCCCGCATGGAGCGCGCACACGGCGGGGGTGCCGTCGGCGCGCAGTCCGCCGAGCAGGATCGGCGCACAGTCGGCGGTACGGACCATGAGCGCGACGCCGGGCACGTCGGTGTAGAATCCGTCGCATTCCTCGGGATTCTCCGAGACGACCCCGCGCCCGCGCATACCGTCTCCGGCGTAGCATACGAGAGACGAGTGTATTTGATGTGTGCATACGGTATCCTCGGCGCGCACGCCGACACGTCCGGCGAGGATCGAAATATTTTCGTAAATCTGCTCCGGCGTGTCCCCGTGGCCGGGCGCCACGTTCATCGAGCGCGTCGCGCTGTCGGTGCTGACTCCGCCGAGCCTTGTGGAAAAGGCGTGACGGACGCGGGGCAGCTCAAGAACGGAGCTTGTGAAAATGCTGTCATGTAAAGTAAACATCGTTTTTCCTTCGGTTTTGTGAGGAATACGGATTTAACCGTGAAATATGTTTATTCTGCATATCGGCACGGCGCTTTAACGCGTCCGCCGCGATTCTTTCGAACCGGCAGCACGGCATCATTGCCGCCTATGCCGAAATTTTTCACGGATCGCGCGGTTAGCGCATGCGAAAGATATCGCGCACGCTTATACCCCCGGCGGACAATGTCCCCCGGACGGTATCCGGCGATACGGGCACTTTCGGCGAAAGATACCGCTTTCCTGAGCCGGCATACCACCGGCGCGTTCGCCTTATTTCGCACGCATGAGCTTGCTGTTCCGAAAATCATGCGCCTTCCCGGTGCGCGTCCGAGGCTTGATCCCCTTAACCGATCGGCTGCTGCATTTTGCGCAGGATCGAGAGGGCGCGCTCGAAGTTGTCGGGCAGCGGCGCGTGAAACGTCATTTTCTCGCCCGTTCTCGGGTGGGTCAGCGTGAGCGACTGCGCGTGGAGCATCTGCCCGTCGAAAAGCGACGGATGCTTCTTCACGAATGCCGCGCCGTCTCCGCCGTATACGGGATCACCGAGGACGGGATGCCCGAGGTACGCCATGTGTACCCTGATCTGGTGAGTGCGCCCCGTCTCGAGATTGAGCGTGAGCAGAGAGCACTGCGGAAATTCTTCATCGACGCGGTAATGCGTGCGCGCGCTCCGTCCGTCTGCGGCGATCGCCATCTTTTTACGGTCGCGTGTGCTTCGCGCGATCGGCGCATCCACCGTGCCGCACATTTCCTTCATGTGACCGACGACGAGCGCGCGGTATTCGCGGCTCATCGAGTGATCCGCAAGCTGAGCGCTCAGGCGTTCGTGCGCGAAATCGTTCTTCGCCGCGGCGATAAGTCCCGTAGTCTGTCGGTCGATCCGGTGGACTATGCCGGGGCGCGCCACTCCGCCGATCCCGGAAAGCTCGCTGCCGCACCGGTAGAGCAGAGCGGAGACGAGCGTTCCCGAATAATGCCCCGGCGCGGGGTGAACGACCATGCCGGACGGCTTGTTTATCACGATTATGTCGCTGTCCTCATAGATCACGTCGAGCGGTATGTCCTCCGGCTCCGCCTCGCATGAGGCGATCGGCGGAAGGATCACTGTGACGGAGTGATTTGCGCGGACGCTGTCCTTTTTCGAGAGGGCTTTGCCGCCGCTTGCCACGTTCCCCTGCGCGCACAGGCGCGCCGCCGCGCTGCGGCTCATTCCCGTGAGCGCGGCTACCGCAGAATCGGCGCGCGCTCCGTCGAGCCGATCGGGAACCGTGCAGGTGAAAGCTCCGCCGTCCGCGCCGTCTTCCTCCGGATCGTCAATGTCCGACGTGTCGGGACGGTTCGCAACGGTGCAGGAACGCAAAGCGTCCGCCGAATTTGCGGAGCTTGCTGTGTCCGCCGAATCAGCGGATTTTATCGAATTTGCCGAATCCGTCGAATTTACCGCGTCAGCCGTATCTGCTGAGCCTGCCGCGTCCGCTGCATTCGCTCCGTTTACCGCGGAGGAGTGAAGGCAAGAGCCTCTCGCCGCACTTGGGTCGGACATTTCGCCAAAGCCCGCCGATTTCGCACCGGCGTCCGATTCCGCCGCGCAGGTGAGACGATCTCTTTCGTCGGTCATTTTCCGTTTTCCTCCGACGAAACGTCCTGCGAGGTTTCCGACCCCGATTCTTTCGCGCCGTCCGTGCGGGCTGTTGAACCGTTATTGTCCGCGCTGTCCGCACAGCCCTTCAGAGAAGCGGTATTGTCTGCGTTATCCGCTCCGCGTTTCTCCGGGACATCGCTGTCCGCGCCGCTCTCACCCTCCGCAATTTCGTCGGACGCGGCGCATCCGGCGGCGGTCGCAGCATTCGCATTTTCGGCGACCTCCGCGGCATCTTCGCACGAAGCCTCATCGCCGTTTCCGGCTCCGCCGCCGCGCTCTTCCTTCCTGTCGGCTCTCTCCGACAGGATCATCCAGAGGATAAGCAGTGCGCATCCGACGCAGACGCACGAATCCGCGATGTTGAATACATAAAACTTCACGAAGGTGACGTCGATGAAATCGACGACGTAGCCGAGACGGACGCGGTCGATCATGTTGCCGATCCCGCCTCCGGCGATAAGTCCGAGCGAGATCAGAAGCAGACGCGAGCGCGGCTTCGATATTATAATATATGCAAATATGGCGGCGATCGCCGCGGCCGACAGGACGAGAAATACCCACCTGTGATCGGCGAGAATGCCGAACGCCGCGCCGCGGTTCTCGACATATGTGAAATCAAGCACTCCGGGCAGCGCGGTGACCGAGCCGGGCTTGAGAAGACGCACGGCGGCGAGCTTCGTGAGCTGATCCGCCGCGACCGAGAGGAGAACCGTGACAATTACTGAAATCATGCTTGCCTTTACCCGAAAAGGGTCCTTTCCCCGTGAAGGGCGTGCAATGCGCACGCTCCGGTCACGTTATTTGCCGTCGTTCATTATCTCGTCGATGTCGAACGAGAAGATCTTGTCGAGATCGCTGTCTTTCACCTGCCGGGACGAAGAAGCGGTTTTGTCGGACGGCTCATAGTCGTATGTGTCGTCGTCCGCGTCGCTGTATGTGTCGTCATCCTCGGCTTCAACGCCGTCGGTGCTTTCGGCGGAGTCGTCGTTCACCTTCTTATGCGCGTCTGTGTCTTCGGTGTCGGACTCTTCCGCACCGTCTTCGGCGCTGCCTTCACTGTTCCCGGCGTTCTCGCCGTCCTCCTCGCCGTCTGCCTCAAATTCGTTGTCGGGCGCCGGCGTAAATCCGCTTCCGTTTATTCCGGACATGAGCTCGGCATCCGCCTCCTCATGCATATCCTCGGTCTCACCGAATTCCATCTCGCCCGCGCGCCGCGCAAGGGAGTTGATCTCGTCGAGCTTGCTTCCGATGTCTTCGGAGAACTCGCCCGCGAGAGAGAGGATGTCTTCGCGCAGCTTCATGAACATTTCGCGCTGAACCTGAGCCGATGTCTCCGCTCGGAGAACGGTCTCCTCGCTCTTCAGCTTCGCGTCGCGTAGGAGTGCGTCGCTTTCGCGCTTCGCGTCGGCGAGCATTTTTTCCGCACTTTCCTTTGCGGCGGTCTTGAGCGACTGCGTGCTCTGCTTTGCCTTGTCGGTTATGAGCATGGCTTCGCGCTTTGCGGCGGCGATCGCCTTCTCGGATTCGAATTTCGAGCGGCGCGCTTCGGCAGCGCTTTCCTCGCGCGCTTTCTTCAGCATCTGTACCGCGAGGGCCTTTGCGCGCGCAATGTCGGTTCTGTCACCCGGCTCCGCGCGGACCTCGGTTTCGGCTTTTACCGTGACAGCAGCGGCTGCAGGTGCTGCGCTCTCGTCGCCGCAGCTGTCGGAATGATTTTTCTCAAGCTCGGCGTATTTTGCCTTGAGGGATTCGTATTTTTTCTCGAGCGTGACAAATGCGGCGGTCATTTCGCCGACGGAAGCCGATACTTCGTCGAGAAAATCGTCGACCTCCTCCTTGCTGTAGCCCCTGAACGATGATTCGAATTTCTTTTCGTCGATATCCTTTTTGTTCAGCATAGAATTTCCCTTTCTTTGATTATACATATTTTTTCACGGATAAGCGGATGCGATCCTTTTTTGTGCTTCCCGTAATTTTGTCTATCATGAATTTGCCGAAGCCGCGGACCGATACCGCCTCACCCTCGGCAACGGTGCGGCTGACCTCGGTGCATTCTCTCCATTCGAGCGTGCACAGTCCCGACGAGACGAGACGCTGCGCTTCCTCGCGCGAGACGCGGCATAGCGCTTTAACGATGCAGTCGAGCCTCATCGAGGAAACGGTGATGTCCGATTTTTCGAATTCCCTCACCGTAGTGAAATCCGAATCGGCGAAAAGCTCGGTCTTAACCGTGTCGCGCGCAACCCTGACAAGCTCATCCGAAAGCAGCGGAGCGATCCGCGCCGTGCAGGCGATGACGCAGCTTTTATCGGATGTGACGGCGATATCGCCGAGCGCGGAACGCTCGATCCCGAGATTGAGCGCGGCACCGAGCCAGTCGCGATGCCCGAGCTTGACAAAGCCGGAGCCCGTGACCGAAAGCGAGGTCACATGTTCCGCGGGAACGATCCCGCCCGATTCGCAGAGCGAAAGAAAAAGCGATTCGCGCTCGGGCGAAAATAGGCTTCCTCCTGTTTCATGAGCGTCGGCAAGCCAATCGGGGAGAAAGAAAGCGCTTCTGCGCTCCGCTCCGCGGAAAGCTCCCCAAAAGAAGAGCTTCGACCTGTATTCGGGGAGAGAGTCGAACGCCTCGCACTGCTCGGCGGGCGTGAGAAACGGCGTGACCGCGGTGCCGTATTCCGAGCGCGATGCCACATCGCGCATTTTGCGTATAAAGAGTTCGTCCGTCATGTCAGAAGCGTCTGGATTACGGAGATCAGAAGGAATGTTATGAAGAACGGCACATCGACGGGCAGATTGCGCACGGATTCAAAGCGATCGAGGAGGATCCTCATCGGAACGATGAACGGCTCTGATATCGCATACGAGAACTGATCGAATATCCCGCCCTGAAGTGAAGGGACAAAGCTGATTACGGCGCGTACGAACATCGCTATCTCGATCACTATCAGAAGAAACTGCGCCGCAGTCCTGATGAAATACAGAAAAAATTCCAAGTGGCATACCCTTTCGTTTATGGGGATTGAAAAATGCGTTTGTGCAAGAATACGGACAACAGGGCGTATCGCGGACGATGCCGCGGAGGGCACATCCCGCACTGCCAAAGCCGCATTTTCGGGCATCCGCATCGCCGAGCCGGCACTCGTCAGACTTTTCCGTCCGCATTCGGAGCTCTTCGCTTAAATACGCGCAAAGCCGTGCCGATAAAACCGGCACGGCCAGAGCCTCAGGTTATAAATCGAATCAAAGCTCACCGAAGGCGCGCTCTTCCTTAGTCTCCTCCTTGGGAGGCTGAGGACGGCTGCCCGCGCGGAGCTGAGCGTCTCCGACATCTACATTTGAGGGAGTGATGACATAGGCGTTGGACGCGATCTTCTTGAGAGAACCGTCGATCGAGTAAGCGACTCCGGAAAGGAAGTCAATGAGACGGCGCGCGGTCTCCTTGTTGGTGTTCTCGAGGTTGAGAACGACGGTGCGCTTGTTGAGAAGATGATCTGCGATCTGCGGAACGCTTTCAAAATGCTCCGGCTTTACGACCTTCATCTCGATCGCGCTTCCGGAAAGGCTTATGCCGCCGGTGCTTGAGGAGAAAACTCCCGCGGACGTACCTGCGGCGGGGGAGTATGCGGCGGGGGTGTATGCAGAGCCTGTCATTCCGCCGGTTCCCGTGGGAGCGGCATATCCCTGCTGAGTCTGATTCATATTTACCTGCTGGGTCTGAGCGTCCATTCCGGCATCGCCGTAATCGTCAAACCCGTCGTAATACTCGTTATCGTAAATATCGTCGTACTGCTCGTCAGTACCGGTAGCCCGTTTAATCTTATCCATGATTCCCATGTTAACAATCCTCCGAAAATTTTATAAGCTTAAATGCAGCGTTTCACCGATGTCCGAATATGGCGGAACCGACGCGAATCTCGGTCGCGCCCTCATGTATCGCCGGAACAAAGCTGTCGCTCATTCCCATTGATAAAATATACTCTCTTATATTATGAGGCTTTCCGTTAAAAATGTCAATAAAAATCCGATAAGTTTCTGAAAAATATTTTCGATATTCGTCGATTTTTTCGCAAACGGGCGCCATTGTCATCAATCCGGCGACCTCGATCGAGGAAAATTGTTCCAATTCATCGACAAAAGAAGGGGCGTCCTCGGGCATGATGCCGCTTTTTGCTGCCTCGCGTCCGCTGTTTATCTCGACCAGAACGGGGATCTTCCGTCCGAGCGCGCCGAAGCGCTTGTCGATCTCGGCGGCGAGCGGGATCGAATCGACGGATTCTATCAAATCCGCTTTGTCGGCGATGGTGCGCACCTTACGCCGCTGGAGCGTGCCGATCTGATGTATCTTTGCATGACCGCGCAGCGCGTCGAACTTTGCGCACATTTCCTCGGTGCGGTTTTCACCGATGTGGGTGATACCGAGCGAATCGACCGCGAAGAGGATGTCCTCGGCGCATACCGTCTTTGTCGCGGCGAGGAGGGTTATGCCGTCCTCGCTGCGTCCCGCTTTCGCCGCGGCATCCGAGATGCTCTCGAGCACGCGGCTGTAATTGTCCTTTATCTGCTGCTGTCTTTCGGTTAGAATCATTTTCATGCCTTCCTTTAGAATTTGCGCTGCGGCTTCGTCCGCGCACCGATGCCGCCCCCCGATTGCGGACGATGCAGCTCCGCCTCGGTATTGAGCCGCGCTTACGCCGTGCTTTTGCGCCCGCTTTTTCCGACGTGCCGACGTACCTTCGCGCTGCGCCGACGTTTTTGCGCCGCAGTGCTTTCCCGCCGCCGCACGGCAGACCGATTCCGACGGCGCGGTATTGATTTATCCGCCGAGCCTACGACAGTATGCGCCCGTCGTAAAGTCCCTTTCCGGATGTGATTATCTGTTCGTTTCGGGAGAGGTACGGAGCGCTCTGCGCGCTGCCCTCGTTACCCGTTTCGGCTGACGCTTCCCCGACGTCGGACGATACGAGATAAGCATCGTCGAATTCCCGTATCACCTCGATACGGCGGAACGACACGGTCATTCCGTCGAAGACGTATACGCCGATCACCCCGTCGTTCATGCGGATCGCGCTTTTCGGAACGGAGAATCCGCTCATGACCTTCGTCGTGATCTCGACCGTCTGCGACCGCGCAAAGGAGAAGTCCGACGTTATCTTTCCGGAGGAAAACACAAGCGCACATTCTCCCGTTTCGTCGTCGACCGCGCTTTCAAGCGTCATTTCGAGGCTCTCTCCCCTGTTGTACGGGAAGGACACCTCATATGTGCGACCGATCTCCATGCCCGATACCGACTGCGCGGACACCTTGACCGCGACGTACCATTTGTAGTCCGTCACGATCTTCCCCGCATCCGTGTCCGTCGGCTCGCCCTGCGCGGTGGAAAGCGCATCATATCCCGAGGGGGAGAGGTCCTTTATCTTCTCGGGGGTAAAGACGCTCTCATATCCGTCGGTTTCGGAGAAAAACCATCCGGCGGACGGAGTAGTGACCGTCGCGGACGGCGTGCCGAGAAGGCTTTTCTTCGCGCTTATCTGCGCACTCAGCGATGAGATTATCGAGTCGATGCTCTCGCCCGACGAGACCGTCGCCTTCCGCTCGCTTATCTCGCAGAGCAGCTCCGATCTCATGCCGAGCGCGCCGCCGATGTCGTTGTCGCGGACGAGCCGCTTCATCTTGGTCATGATGTCGTATATGCGGCGGTCGGTTTTCGATGCCTCCTTCGCACTGTGCCCGGCGACGGAATAGTCCTTGAGCAGACGAAGCTGCGCCTGAAGGTTCGTGATCTCCGCGCGCAGCGCTTCGTCGGTGTTCGAATATATTCCGGCGACCGTCGAATACGCCGCGACGTGGGAGGCATCGGCGACCTCGGGGAATGCCTTGCCCGTCCCCGACGCGCGTATCGGAGTTTCGCTCATCACGATATATGCGTCGGCGCGCACCGTGAAGCTGCGCGATACCTGAAGCGCCGGGGAGGTCGTGATCTTCGACGTGATCCCGTTCCAGAGGTGGTATCCTATGTAAAGTATCATTCCGACGGAAAAAACGGCGGCGAAAACATACAGCGCGACCCGTTTCAGATATTTTTTGTCCATACCGTTCCCCCTTTCGGAAAAATCATGCGCCGTGCGCGCCGTGATCAGTCGAGATCGTCTGCGCCGTCAAGATCGTCCGCTTCTCCGATGTCGCCCATGACCTCGCCGAGGCGGACGCGGCGCGAGATCTTCATTTCCTCGACCTGGCGGTGAAGAAGCTCCTTCACCTCAAGCGGATTCTTTACGTTCTTTATCAGAAGATCGGGAGTGGACTTGTCCGACGAAAGCACACGGATGCTGCCGACTCCGAAGATGCGCTGCCACAGCGAGCGGCGGAGATTTATATCTCTTACTCGGTAAAGAAGTATCTCCTCGCTTCTCAGGTTGAAAAATCCCGTGTCGAGGAAAAGCCTGTCCTCGGTCAGCGCGTACCGCGTGAATGAAAGCGGCAGCCCCATACGGCGCCGACGGTCGTTCCAGAGAAAGTTCATTTTCACCTTTTTCATAAAAACCTCCGATTAAATCGAACGCAGCCGTTCTTTTACTTGATAATATTTTAACTCAAAACTCAGAAGATTGCAACAGATATTCGTTTTTTCTTCGTTCTGTGTGCAAAACAAGCAATATACGGCGCAAAAAGTCCGAATAATATGTTGACAATGTACGCTCCGAAATGTTATAATATATAAGGTAAACATTGCCCGGACCCCGCGGCGTGCCGTAGCAGGGTGAAAATGCACCCGCGCGCATCGCGGCGGCTGTCGGAAAACCGCCGGAAAGGAGAAGCTTTCATGCAGTTCAGAATACTCGTGACCTCTTCCAAGGGCGGCGTCGGCAAGTCAACGACTTCGCTGCTTCTTGCGCTGAGTCTTGCAAAGCGGGGGAATCGCGTCCTTCTGTGTGACTGCGATATCGGTTCGAGATGCCTCGACATGCTCCTCGGCATAGAGGACGAGGTCGTTTACGACATCGGCGACGTGTACGGCGGGAATGTCTCCGCCGAACGCGCGATCATCCGACCCGACGGGCGCGGCGGACTTATGTTCTGCGCGGCGTCGCTCTCGCTTTCCGTGTCGGAAATGAAGGCGGAAAAGCTGTGCGGCGCGCTCGACGCTCTTGCGGAGGCATCCGATGCGGATTTCGTCATATGCGATACGGCGGGCAGTGCTATACCGGATATGATCGCCGGGGGCTTTGCCAACCTTGCGCTTGTATGCACCACGCAGCAGCCCGCGTCGGTTAGATCGGCGGAGGCTACGGCGATAAGACTGCGCGCGGCGGGGCTTGCCTCGATCCGGCTTGTGCTTACGTCGTTCGAATTCCGCGAGGCTTCGCGCCGTGAGCGAAGCGGCATCCTCGAGATAATCGATGCATCCTCGCTCCGCGCGATAGGTGCGGTGCCGTTTGACCGGGAAATGCTCCTTGCACAGGAAAAAGGCGCTCTTCCGACCGGAAGTTCGGCGGCACTTCAGGCTTACGACAATATCGCCGCAAGACTCTGCGGAGAGGATACAAAGCTGTTTTATAAGATCCGGGGGATATCCTCGAGGCGCGCGCTCTGACGGCGGCGCATCAACGGCAGACAGGTAATATTTCATTTTTATAAATTCCGAAAAGAAAGGCAGATAGAATCAAATGGAAATTGCAATCATCGCACACGATACGAAAAAGGAACTCATGACGCAGTTCTGTATCGCCTACTGCGGCATACTTTCAAAACATAATATCTGCGCGACCGGCACGACCGGAAAATATGTGAGCGAGGCCACGGGACTCGAGATCGAGAGAATGCTTGCGGGCTCCCAGGGCGGCGAACAGCAGATCGCGTCCCGTATTTCGTACAACGAGATAGATATACTTCTGTATTTCCGCTCCACGACACCCGCGTCCACGTTCAGCGACGTGGAGTATAACCTTCTCCGCCTCTGCGACGTTCACAATGTTCCCGTTGCGACGAACATTGCGACGGCTGAGGTTCTGATCACGGCACTCGACCGCGGCGATCTCGATTGGCGCGAGATCGTCAATCCGAAGTCGGATTACAACCGCCGCCGCCGTCCCAAGATAAACTGAATCATGCGCGGTGCCGCGGCACCGCTTCGGGACCGCTCCGAACGGGCGGTCCTTTTGAATCCGCGCGGGAGTGTACGCGCGATCGGCAAGCGGCAGAATCAAGCCGTCCGCCCTTCACACTGACGCACCGTGGATTTCGCCGCGGACGAGCAAAGCCCGGCACCGTTTTTATGAAAGGTTTGAAATATGTCTGAAATAAGGATTCTTGCGCTCGGCGACGCCGTCGGCTCCTCGGGAGTCGGTTATCTCGCCGATAACCGCTGCCTTGCCAAAGCGATACGAAGCCTCGGCGCGCACTTCACCGTGGTCAACGCGGAAAACTCCGCCGACGGCAACGGCATACTGCCTCAAAGCGCCGAGGAGTTGTTTGACGCGGGTGCCGACATTCTCACCGGAGGCAATCACACCTTCCGCCGCCGCGAAATATATCACATGCTCGACGACTGCGAAAATCTTCTCCGCCCGGCGAATCTGCCCGCCGCGGCGCAGGGTCACGGATGGACGGTGTACGATGCGGCGGGGATACGGATACTTGTCATGAACCTGCTCGGCACGGTGTTCATGGAGCCGCTTGCCTCGCCGTTCGAGACGGCGGACGCGATACTTGAAAAATGCCGCGGCGGATACGACATTGCGCTTGTCGATTTCCACGCGGAGGCGACCTCGGAAAAGCTCGCGCTCGCGCGGTATCTGACGGGGCGCGTCAGCGCGGTGTGGGGCACTCACACCCACGTCGCCACGGCGGATTGCCGTATACTCGGCGGACACACGGGATTCATAACCGATCTCGGCATGGTCGGCTCCGCCGACGGCATCCTCGGTGTCAAGTCGGAAGCGGTGCTTCACAAATTTCTCGTCAAAACTCCCGTCAGGTTTGAGACCGAGCACGGAAACGAGGGCGCAACGGGAGCGCTGTTCACGGTTGACAGCGGAAGCGGAAAGTGCATATCCGCCGAGAGCGTGAGTTTTTGACGCTTCCGAAGCGCGGACGGAGCGCCGCCGGATCGCACAACGTATCACGAATCGGTGCATCCGCCGCGCCTGTGCCGGTGGAAAACGGTATTTCACTCCAATACGAAAAAGGAGGATCGGTCGATCCTCCTTTTATGCGTTGTTTTTTCAGAATGCGACTTCGGTGCCGCCCGCCTCTGCGGATTCGAATCCGCGCATGATAACGCGGAGAACGGTGCGCATCTGATCGTGCGTGACGAGCTGCTCGCACTTTCCGTCGATCGCGTCAACGTAGTTGCGGTAGAAATCGTGGACATCGGAATGCGGACGCGGTACCTTGTAGGTGTCGACGGTCACGCTGTCGCGCGGAGCCATCGTCTTTGTAAGTCCTGCCGCAGTCTGAACGGGGAGAACGTCGCTTTCGTGCCAATACTTGCACTTCACGACATCGGTTTCGCTCTGCCAGTCGGAGAGGTAAGCCGTGCCGGACTTGCCGCGCATATAGAATCTCGGCATTGCGATGAAGTTGTATGTGCCGACCTCGATGTACGCGCGCGCGCCGCTCTCAAACACGAGGCGGAGTCCGAAGCCGTCGTCAACCTCGTCGTTGGTGATGTGCTCGAAATCGCAGCGAACGGATTTAACGTCCCATCCGATGACGTTGAGCACCTGGTCGATCAGGTGAACGCCCCAGTCGAGAAGCATTCCGCCGCCGTGCTCCTTGGTTCCGCGCCAATCGGACGGAATACCGCGGCTTCCGTGGATGCGGGATTCGATATTGATGATCTCGCCGATCTCACCGGAGTCGTGGATCTGCTTCATTGCGAGAAAATCGACGTCGAAACGGCGGTTCTGGTGAACCGTGAATTTCACGCCGTTTTTCTTCGAGCACTCGATCAGTCTTTCGAGAGATTCGAGAGAGAGCGTTACCGGCTTCTCCATGATAACGTTTTTGCCTGCGTTCATGCACGCGATTCCGACTTCCTCATGAACGTCGTTCGGGATTGCAATGGTGACAAGCTCGATCTCCTTGTCTGCGAGAAGCTCCTCACGCGAAGCGTAAGCACGGATCCCGCGGCTCTCCGCAAGAGCGCGCTTCTCGGGAAGAATATCGTAGATTCCCGCGAGGGAAACGACATCGCTGTTCTGTATGTGGTTGACGTGCCACGAGCCCATTCCGCCGTAGCCTATTACCGCCGCTTTTTTCATAGTAAGTACCTCACTGCTCAAAGACGGACTTTTCCGCCGTAGTTCATTACAATTATACTCTTTCTTTCGGCGGTGTCAAGAGTTTTTTGCTTTCCGTGTCCGTTTTTTGAGGATCAGGCGTCCTTTTTTCTTCCGGAAATCGATCTGACCGCAAGAAGAACGGCGCATACGGCGATGGCTGATGCGCTGATTACGATGATGAGTCCCCACGGAGCGGCGGAGATTCCGGTGATGTCGAATTCGCCGGAATCCGCGTTCTGAAGATGAGCGAATACGGCTGCCACGTCAAACACGGCAGCGGCGAGCGCAACCGCACCCGTGATCGCCGCGAGTACGCGGCTCTTTGTGCTTTCCTCGACGCTGTCCTTCTTTATCGGAGCGAGTCTCGGCTGACGGAAGTCGAGCGACGAGCCGATGTAGTACGCGCTGAGCGCGAGCACGATCATTTCGGGGAGCATGTACGTTGCATTATATATAAAGGAATAGATCACGGCATCGGCGGCGGGAACGGAGATATCTCTCCATACGGTGAAGCCGGAGACAACGTGGCAGGCGTAGCGCAGGACGGAAACGAGAACGGCGCCGCAGAGAAGTCCGGTGCTCTGCTTCTTTATGTTTCTGAAGATTCCCGCAAGTCCGCATACGGCGAACGCGACGATGTAGTCGAGGAGGATCACCGCAACGACGGACGCGGCACCGGTGACGTAGGAGAGCGTTCCCGAGCCGAGCAGGAGCTGTATCGCACCGTGGACGAGACCGCAGAGGATTCCCCACGCCGTGCCGTAGCGGTACGCGATTATCACGATCGGGAGCATGGACGCGAGGGTTATGCTTCCGCCGTAGGGGAGCTCAACGAGCTTGAACATGCTGAGTATGGTCGCGGCGGCGATCATTATTGCGCTTTCGGTGAGGCGCAGGGCAAGCTTGTTTTTCTGCATTTTGATTTTTCCTTTCGCATGCGGGGCATAATTTGCGGATGCGGCGGTCCCGACCGAACGGTGTACCGGTATTTCACGGAACGAAAAAGTCCCGCGGAAATACCGCAGGACATAAATAATTCGGACATATTTGCCGAAGCTGTTTCCTACGCCGGTATTACCCGTATCAGGTTCAAGGGTCCGGATCGCTCCGTCTCAGCCATCATGCCGCAGCATGATTTAGGCGCCCCTTATTCTGTTTACGAAGTCATGATATCACAGTTTTTCTCTCCTGTCAAGGGGCGGCGGAAAAATTCTTGCACGCCGCGCAATCCGCACGGAATTTCCGCTTCTTCCGCGCGGCGCGTCCGCGATGGCGCCGAGTTTGCCGGGGAGAAAGGAAAGTGCGCTTTTTGTCGTGACTTCGCACATTCCCGCTTCGCGGGAGAGCTTCGGACGGATTTTCAAGGATGTTTCCCCCCGAAAAGCAAAAAAATCTCAAAAAACTCTTGCAATTTCGGGAAAGGTGTGATATAATCGCCACAGTATGAGTATATTGTATTAAGGAGAGTGGGTTTTGTTCCCGCTCTTTAATTTTACCCGCGCGGTATTGCGGCGGGTCGGATCGGAGCTTGATATGGCTGAAAGAAAATCCGTTGCGCTTCATGTCCGTGAGCTTGTCGCTCCGACTGCAGACGAACTCGGACTGAAGCTCTGGGATGTTGAATATGTGAAGGAAGGCGCGGACTATGTGCTCCGCATAACGATCGATTCCGACGAAGGCATAACGATCGACGACTGCGAGCGCTTCCACCGCGCGATAGACCCCGTCATCGACGAGGATGACCCGATAGAGAATTCCTACAAGCTTGAGGTTTCCTCCCCCGGCGTCGAGCGCGTGCTCACCCGTCCGGAGCACTTCGAGGCAATGAAGGGAGCCGAGGTCGAGATAAGGCTCTTTTCCGCGGTTAACGGATCGAAGATCCACCGCGGCATACTGAAAGGATACAGCGAAGGAGACATTATCGCGGAGGAGAACGGCGAGGACACTGTTTTCCCGAAGGCAGCCGTCTCCAAGGTGCAGACCGTATTTGAATGGTAAGCGCCGCATAAGCGAAAAACAGAAAATCACGACGAAAATTACGAAAGGAAAGATTTATACCCGTTATAAATCGCAACAGGTGAAACCGGATGAATGCCGAATTCTTTGACGCCCTTGACGCCCTTGAGAAAACCAAGGGTATTCCGAAGGAATATATGCTTGAGAGGGTCGAGGCGGCTCTTTGCTCCGCCTACAAGAGAGAGCGCGGAGGAGACAACGTGCGCGTCGCTCTCAATCCCGAGAAAAAGGATATTAAGGTTTACTCCCGGCAGACGGTAGTCGAAGAGGTCACGAATCCTCTGACCGAGATCTCGCTCGACGATGCGAGAAAGATATCGAAGAGATATTCCGTCGGAGACATCGTGGAGACCGAGGTCAAGACGAAGAATTTCGGACGCCTGTCGGCGCAGACCGCAAAGCAGGTCATCATTCAGGGCATCCGTGAGGCGGAGCGTACCAATATAATGAAGGAATACGAGAAGAAGCGCGAGGAGGTCGTTCCCGCCGTTGTCACCAAGCTTCTCGAGGATACCGGAGATATCGTGGTCGATACCGGAACGAGCGAGACGGTGATGCGTCATGAGGAAATGATCCCCGGCGAGCATTTTGAGGTCGGCGACCGCATAAAGGTCTTCATCACCGAGGTGCGCCGCGAGGGTCAGGTCGGACCGATCGTCACCCTTTCGCGCACCCATCCCGGAATGATAAAGCGCCTCATGGAGCTTGAGATCCCCGAGATTCAGGACGGCGTGGTCATAATCAAGGGAGTCGCGCGCGAGGCGGGCAGCCGCACGAAGGTTTCGGTGTTCTCCCGTGACGAGGCGGTCGATCCGGTCGGAGCCTGCATCGGCGAGCGCGGACAGCGCATCGCGCAGATCGTGGATGAGCTCGGCGGTGAGAAGATCGACGTGGTGAAGTTCTCCGAGATTCCCGAGGAGTACATCGCGGCGGCACTTTCGCCCGCAGAGGTGAAGAATGTCGAATTCGACGGCGAGAGATCGGCAAAGGTCCTTGTCGATTCGGATCAGCTTTCCCTGGCGATCGGTAAGGAGGGGCAGAACGCGCGTCTTGCCGCACGCCTCACCGGATACAAGATCGATATAAAGGGCAGCCTCGGCATAAAATAAAGAGGAAGCGCCATGAATAAACCCAAGAAGGTTCCGCTCCGCCGCTGCCTCGGCTGCGGCGAGAGCTTTCCGAAAAAGGATCTGATCCGCATCGTCCGCACGCCGGATCAGACGGTCGCCCTTGATTTCAGGGGCAAAATGTCGGGACGCGGCGCGTACATCTGCCGCAATGCGCAGTGCCTGCGTAAGGCGCAGAAGGCGAACCGCATCTCGCGCAACCTCGAGATCGAGATACCCGACGAGGTGTTCAAAAGCCTCGAGGAGGAGATCGAGTCGGCAGAGGCGGAGGAGCGCACGGATGAATGATACCGAGCTTGAAGCCCGAGGCTCCGACACCGCGGCAGCGGATGCGGAGACGAAGCGCAGCAACGGCGCGAAACGCGCCCGGCTGCTCGGCATGATCGGACTTGCGAAGCGCGCAGGTCGGCTGGTCTGCGGAACGGATGCCGTAATTTCGGCGGTCTCGTCTGCGAAAAAACCGCAGCTCGTCATAGCCGCGGACGATATCTCCGAAAGAACGAAGAAGCAGCTTTCGGATAAATGCGCCCACTACGGCGTAAAGCTTCTGATAATCTCCGCCGGGCGGGATGCTCTCGCCTCGGCGATAGGCAAGAAAACCTCTTTTGTTTCCGCCGCGGCGGTGACGGACGGCTCCTTTGCGGAGCAGATAAGCTTCCTTGCAAACAGTTAAGCATCATGGAAAGGAATGGTATTTTATATGGCACAAGCCCCAATGTTCCGTATCAACCAGCTCTCAAAGGATCTGGGCATCAAAACGAAGGAACTCCAGTCTATCCTTGAGGAGGCGGGCATCGGCGAAAAGACACCCATGACGGTGCTGACGCCCGATGAATTCAATCTCTTTCTGGATTGCGCAACAAAGAATCATCAGATCAAGAACCTCGACGCATATCTGAACGGAAAGACTTACGTTCCGTCGGCAATACGCGACGCGGCGGTTTCCGCGCGCGAAGCGGAGGAAAAAGCCAGCGCGGAGGCTGCGGCAAAGGCAAGAGCGGAGGCTCAAGCCAAAGAAAAAGCCGAAGCCGAGGCGAAAGCAGCCGAAGCCGAGGCCAAGGCACGAGAGGAAGAAGCGCGCCTTGCGGAAGAGCTTCATGAGGCTGCTCTCCGCAAGGCTGCCGCAAAAGCAAAGGCGGATGCCGAAGCGCGCCGTAATGCCGAAAAGGTGACGGCTGAGCGTTCGGCTGCAAATGCGGGAGACGACCGCTTTAACCGCAATCGCGGCGCGGGACGCACACCTTCCTCCGACGGACGCACGACAAAGGCGGAGGCGGAAAAGGCGAGGGTTGACGCGCACAACCGCATAGCGGACGCGAAGGCTAAAGCGGCGGAGCGTCCGCAGGGGCAGGGCGTTCAGGCTCCGATACAGAATCAGAGCATCTCCACGCCTCGCACCGTGGCGATGAATATACAGAACCAGGGTATGCAGGGAGCGCGCAAGAAAAAGCAGCAGCCTTCCGTCGAGACGAAGCGCACGGGAAGCGTCCGCATCGTCGATACGCGCGGCGGCGGAAATGTCGATCTTTCGAAGTACGACGAAAAGCTCGACAGCTTTGTAAGCGTTTCCGATAACGAAACGACGAAGCAGAAGCTCAAGAAACAGAATACACGCGATATGCGTTCCGCGAAAACACGCGACAAGGAACGCCTTGCGATGGAGAAGATAAAGAAGGCGAACGCCGAGAAGGCGAAGAAGGCACCGCTCAAGGTATCGATCCCCGACGTGATCTCCGTTACGGAGCTTGCGTCGAGGCTCAAGGTTACGGCGGCGACCGTCGTGAAGCGTCTCATGCTCATGGGAATGCTCGTTTCCGCAAATCAGGAGATCGACTACGACACCGCATTTCTCGTCGCCGACGAGCTCGGTGCGGAGGTCACGCGAGAGGTCGTTGTTACGATCGAGGATAAGCTTTTCGAGGCGGAGGACGACGACGAGGCGGGTCTCGAGCCGCGCGATCCCGTAGTCTGCGTAATGGGGCACGTTGACCACGGAAAGACCTCTCTTCTCGATAAGATCAGACATACCCGCGTTACCGCGGGCGAGGCCGGAGGCATCACTCAGCACATCGGCGCGTACCGCGTCGATCTCGACGGCAGAAAGATCACGTTTCTCGATACGCCCGGACATGAGGCTTTTACCGCAATGCGTGCGCGCGGCGCACAGGCGACCGACGTCGCCATCCTCGTCGTCGCGGCTGATGACGGAATCATGCCGCAGACCGTTGAGGCGATCAACCACGCGAAGGCGGCGAATATCGATATCGTCGTTGCGATAAACAAGATGGATAAGCCGGGCGCAAATCCCGATGCGATCAAGTCCGACCTTACCAAATACGATCTCGTTCCCGAGGATTGGGGCGGAGAAACGATCTGCGTTCCCGTTTCCGCACTCACCGGCGAGGGAATCGATTCGCTTCTCGAATCGGTGCTTCTCGTTTCCGAGATGCGCGACCTCAAGGCAAATCCCGCGCGCCGCGCGAAGGGTATCGTGATTGAGGCGCGCCTCGACAAGGGACGCGGACCCGTCGCCACCGTTCTCGTGCAGAACGGAACTCTCCATTCCGGCGATACCGTTATCGCCGGCACCGCCGTCGGACGTGTACGCGCAATGACGGACGACCGCGGCCATTCCGTCAAGGAAGCGGGACCGTCGGTGCCCGTTGAGATAACCGGACTTGCGGAGGTTCCGCAGGCGGGCGACGAATTCAACGCGGTAGAGGACGAACGCATGGCGCGCACACTCGCGGAGCAGCGCCGTCAAAAGGCGAAGGACGAGGTGTTCTCCGCGAATGCAAAGGTCAGCCTGGACGATCTCTTCGCACAGATCTCCGAGGGCGTCAAGGAGCTCAATATAATCGTGAAGGCGGATGTCGGCGGAAGCGCCGAGGCGGTCAAGCAGTCGCTCGAGAAGCTGTCGAACGAGGAGGTCCGCGTCCGCGTCATCCATTCGGCGGTCGGCGGAATCACCGAGGGCGACGTAATGTTCGCCGCGGCATCGAATGCGATAATCGTCGGATTCAACGTCCGTCCCGACAAGGCGGCGATCGACTCCGCAGACCGTCAGAGCGTCGATATCCGCACATATCGCATAATCTATGAATGCATTGAAGAGATCTCCGCGGCAATGAAGGGTATGCTCGCTCCGGAGTTTAAGGAGGTCGTGCTCGGCCATGCCGAGGTGCGCCAGACGATTCACGTTCCGAACGTCGGAACGATCGCCGGATCGTATGTTCAGGACGGAAAGATCTCAAGAAACGCGCAGATCCGCATAGTCCGCGACGGTATCGTTATCGCCGAGGACCGTATCGCATCGCTCAAGAGATTCAAGGACGATGCGCGTGAGGTCGCGGCAGGCTACGAATGCGGTGTCGGACTTGACAAGTTCAACGATATCCACGAAGGCGATATCATGGAAGCCTTCATCATGGAGGAAGTCGAGCGGTAATATCCGCGCGCCTTACGGCGTGATTTTTCCCGGGAAATATAAAAGAGACCGAACGGCATCTCTCGAAGGAGAGCGCCGGACGGTCTCTTTTCGGTTTTGACGGAGTGCCTCATGCACAACCATGACTTACGCACAACCACGCTTCAAGCACATTCGCGGCATCCACGCAATCTGCGCTTCATGCGGAAGCGCCCGCGCGGCGCGGTATCGTGCTTTCGCTTACGCTTTGATCTCGTTGTAGATCGGATACTTCTCGCAGATTGCGGTAACCTCGCCGCGGATGTAGTCCGCCTTTGCCTCGAAGTCCGTTGCACAAAGTCCGATAAGCTCCGCAAGCTTGACCATATCGTCCTTGCCGAGACCGCGCGACGTCACCGCGGGCGTGCCGATGCGCACTCCGGAGGTGACGAACGGCTTCTCGGGATCGTTGGGGATCGCGTTCTTGTTGACCGTGATGTACACCTCGTCGAGGCGGTGCTCGAATTCCTTGCCGGTGAGGGAGAACGGACGGAGGTCAAGCAGCATCAGATGGTTGTCCGTGCCTCCGGATACGAGGTCGAATCCCGCCTTGAGAAGTCCGTCGGCGAGCACTGCCGCGTTTTCCTTGATACGTGCCTGATATTCCTTGAATTCCGGATTGAGCGCCTCGCCGAAGCAGACTGCCTTTGCGGCGATGATGTGCTCGAGCGGACCGCCCTGAGTTCCGGGGAAGATCGCCTTGTCGATCGCCTTTGCGTATTCCTCACGGCAGAGGATGAGACCGCCGCGCGGTCCGCGGAGGGTCTTGTGGGTCGTGGTGGTCACGACATCCGCATACGGCACGGGCGAGGGATGCAGTCCCGCGGCGCAGAGTCCCGCGATGTGCGCCATATCCACCATGAAGATCGCGCCGACTTCCTTTACAACCTTCGACATGCGCTCAAAGTCGATCACGCGGGGGTACGCACTTGCGCCCGCAACGACAAGCTTCGGCTTGACCTCGCGCACCTTCGCTTCAAACGCATCGTAATCTATGAATCCGTCGTCGCCTACTCCGTAGGGAACGAAATTGTAGATAAGCCCCGACATATTTACCGGGCTTCCGTGGGTGAGATGTCCGCCGTGCGCGAGATTCATGCCCATCACGGTGTCTCCGGGCTTGAGGAATGCGAGGTAAACCGCAAGGTTAGCCTGCGCGCCGGAGTGGGGCTGAACATTGGCGTGCTCGGCGCCGAACAGACGGCACGCGCGCTCTATTGCAATGTTTTCGACGACATCGACGCATTCGCATCCGCCGTAGTAGCGGTGTCCCGGATATCCCTCGGCATACTTGTTGACGCCGGGAGTCGCCATTGCGAGCATGACCTCTTCGGATACGAGGTTTTCGCTTGCGATAAGTTCGAGACCGCGTCTCTGACGGTGAAGCTCGGCGTCAACCGCTTCGCCCACTTCGGGGTCGTAGGATTTCAGAAGCTCGATAACAGATTCTACCATTTTATTTCTCCCTTTCGGCAGTATTTGATAAAACAAGTATACCCTAAAGCGGGGATTTTTGCAAGAGAAAGCTTGTTAAATACTTTTAAAACGTGAAAATGACGGTTTTTCGCACCGCCTGCGGTGCTCTCTCTGTGCCTTGTACCGATGCCGGATCGGTGTATTCGCCGCATATCGGGAAGCTTTTATACCGCATGCCGATTTTCAGCGTTATCCTCCGCATTATAAAGATCGCTCCTGCACATTGTCCGGCATTCCCTACGCCTCATCTGACCGTCCTCTGCATTGTCAGGCTGTTCATGCGAATTGCAGGATCGCTTTTCAATGCTGCAGGAACGCCTCTCCCGCAGCGCGCCCGCCTCACCTGTGACGGTTTTCGGTGTATTATAGCCCGCTATATTTGCCCATAAAGCTGCCGCCTTGCGAGAATGATAAGCTCCGAAGTCAGCCGCCGTGCGAAGTATAATATGCCGTGCAATACCGCCTGACTCAGGGTAAATTGAAGCGGCACACTTCTTTATGAAGTGTGCCGCCCGTTGTACTTTTATTAACTGCGTATCAGGGAAATCAGACTTTCGCATCCTCGGCATACTTGTCGGGCATGGGACGCTGCGTCTCTCCCTGCGGAAGATAGTCGCGATCCTCTGCCCAGGACTTCCAAGCCATATCCTCAAGCGATCTGTAGATTGTAACCTGAGCATAGTCCGTCGAGTAGATCTTGATGGTGTCTGCCGATACGAGCCAGCCCCAGCCGACTGCATTGTATGCGGTGATTATGCGGTCGATCGCGCGGCTGTATCTTGAGTTGAGCTCTTCGAGGCGCGCGGTGTCGTTGTTGTCGTAAGCCTCAAAGTAAGCCGCATAGCATCCGCTGTAGAGCATGTGAACGGTCAGACGCGAGCAGAGATCGACCTGCTTCTTGTCGCCGGCGAGGACGAGCGCACGCTCGAGAAGCTCGACCGAAAGATCAAAGTTCTCCGCATAGTATGCCTGATCGCGCTCATCGGAGCCCTTGGGTGAGCCGTAGCCCCAGCAGTTCCAGCATCCCGCCTTATCCTGCGACTGCTGAAGAATGTCGAAATACTCGAGAATGTAGGTGTAGCCTTCGCCGTATTCCTTCTCTAAGAGATGCTCCTTGAGGGCGTTGAACTCGTCCCTTGTCATGTCTGTATTCCAGATGAGCTGGTATGCAAGCTGGAAGTTGATCCGATTGAATCCGAGACCGTTTGACTGATGCTGCCAGAAGAATCCGCGCACTCCGCATTCGGAAAGGAACTGAATATCGTCGTAGATCGTTTCGAATATGGTGTACTGACGGGGGCTGCAGTCGAGAGCGTAGAGCCAGACATAGATGTTGTCCGACATATCGGTCCACTGCTTGAGCCATGAACCGAAGGAGTCGTTGTTGAAGATAGGCTCTTCGGAGACACCGTAAAGGCCGAAGCGATCGTTGCAATCGCCGCCGCGGAGAATGTGGTTCGAGCATGCACCGTCGGTGCAGAATGTGACCCATACCTGATCAACGGGAGCGGTCTTGCAGGGCGGCTGACTTCCGTGGTAAGCATAGCACTTGTATATGAGCGCGCGATAAGCGTCGTCCGTTGCGTTGACCTCTTCGACCATGCGGTTCATCCAGCGTATAACGGGACCGGAGTTCACGCCGCCTTCTTCCTTGACGACGGTCAAGCACTGCTTGCACCTGCAGTATTTCGCCTCATCTACCTGAGCGAGGCTGACGGCGAAGAAGTCCTCACCGATGACTTTTCCAGCTCTGATATTGTTTACAATGTAGTCGATAACTCTGTCGTAGACTGCGTAGAAACGGTCTTCGTCCGTGTAGCAGATCTGACCTGCCCAGTGGGTCGTGCCGAGGAGCTGATCCCCGTGCATTGCCTGATCTATTTTGCCGTAGGGATTTGCAGTGGTGGTGCGGTCGGTCTTGAACTGCTCGTAAGCCATGAAGTAGAGCCATGCCCAATCGAAAACGGGCTGCTCGGTGCGTGCGGCATCGGCGGGAACGTCGATGTAATCCGCTTCCGCAAGGAGGCTGTCGCCGAAGCTGAGGCATTCCCAATTGAGCTCATGCTCGAGGAAGCGGTAAACGCCGTTCAGACAGCCGTCCTCGGGTCCGCCTTCAATGACGAGATTGTCACCTTCGAAGTAATACTTGTATCCGTGATTGCCGAGGCTTTCGTCATCGCTGAACTTGAGGATGATCTGCTTTGCGGCATCGGAGGTTCCGCGTACTGCGGGAAGGTTAGTGCCGCACGCTTTGGCGATGAGGGAGACCATCTCGTTGCACGCTGCGTTCATCGCCCAATTCATGTAGCTACGGCGGGAGGGATCGTTTTCCGGCGCGACTACCGTGTATTCGGAAATGTCGTTGCCAGCAAGAGTAAGCTTTTCGACGCGGTAGCCCTCGTGATAGGTGATGTCGAAAAGGGTGGACTTGCCGAGATCGACGGCGTTTGCGTACTTGCGTACAGCCGCGTCGAGACCGTCGGCGGTCTTGCCTGCGATGACGATGTTCTTGTCGCCGTCGGAGCGGAGTATGTATCCGTCGTTCTCGAAATTCGTCATGTCGAGACCGTTCGCGGCGTCTCCGCCGAGCGAAAGATACACATTGTCCTTGAGAGAATCGCCGAGGCGGTTGGTCAGCCAGACGGCAAATTCGTCCGCCGCGCTTGAAGATACGGTGATCTTCGGGGAATAATTTTTGGCGGGCGCGGCGGAACACGATGCGAGGACCGACAGAACGGTCAGCACGCAAAGCACCAGTGCGAGAATTTTCTTCATTTCGGATTCCTTTCGTATTTAATTGAAAACAAGTCGGGAAGTAATCGTAACGACTATACAGATTTTATCATATAAAATATAAAAAGTCAACACAAACGACCTATCCGCAGAAAAAACATCGGTGTATTTTCTATAATAGGGCGCGATTCCGAAAATATACGTCCGATATGACCGACCGACCGTGATACCTGCCCCGCCGCGGCGGATTTTTTCACCGGACCGATGAACTCTCAAGCGCACCGCCTTGGAAAAAATCCGTACTTCGTTCCGTTTCGTCGGTACACGCCGCATATCGCGCTTTCCCGCTCCGTCCCGCGCGCATGGCATCTGCCTGCTCCCGTTTCCGTGTCCTCGGCGTAGTCATCCGTTCGCCGTTCCCGGCTTACTTCTTCGCTTTTCCGCCTTCGTTTCGCTCATCTGCATCGGATCCCCCACCTGCTTCCGGTTCATTCCCACGCATCGGATCACTCCCGCTTTGCGGTTCACTCTCACGCCCCGGCGCACTTTCCCCTTTCGCCGTTGCTCCCGCCATTCTCTGCGTCTGCAGGCTCAAGCGCGCCGGGCGCGTAGAAACTCCGCATCTTCTCCCTGGGAAAATTTCCTGCCGGGCGTGCGCCTTTTTCCGGTTCCTTCCCCTTTCATCCCGATACGGCAATAAGTTCCATATTTTTCCGCCGTGCTTCGACGAAAAAAATAGCGCCGCGATAGTACAATAATGATACATATGCGCCGGATGAAGAAAGTATGAGCGTGAAAGCGCCGGCGCCGCGCCGCATCGGACGGATGAAGACGGCGCGAAGGGGAAGAAAGGAATGATAAAATAATGGAACTTCGTAAACTCGACGAGGAATTTGAGGATGTTTCCGTCGGTGCGGGAGAGGAAAGCTCGCCGCACGGCGGCACGCCGCCGCGAAAAATGCACTTCGGCACGTCTGCCCTGCCGGAGCTTATCGTGAAATACGCGCCTGCGGCGGCGGTGTTTGTTTTTTCGGCTCTCACATCGGGCGCGCCGTTTGTGCTCGATACATATCCGTTCGGGATTGCGGCGCTTTGCGCCGCGGAGGGGAGCGCGTTTTTCATAGCCTCGCTTGCGGGCGTGCTTCTCGGAAGCCTGAGCGTGAACGGCGGCGTGCGCATTGCGCTCATTGCCTGCGCGGTAAGCGCCGTCCGATGCGCGCTCGTTTTCCTCGGGAGAAAGCGCGGAAGGCTGCCGGGCGCCGCGGGCAGGGGACAGCACGCCAAGGAGAAGGGCGATTTCCTCTCGGGACTTGCCGCCTCTGCGCTCTTCTGCGAAAGCGAAACGGTGAGGTATGCGCTCTGCACGGCTGCCGCAGCCGCACTCGGAACGCTGTCCCTTCTGTTCACCGCGAACGTGTACCGCGCCGCGGCGGGAACGATAGTTTCGGCGGCGGCAGCGCCGCTTCTGTGCGCCGGATATACGGGAATTTTCAGGGCGAAGGAAAGCCGTCTGCGCCTCGGCGCGTTCGTACTTGCGATGGCGTTCTCGCTTTCGTGGGCGTTCGGATCGCTGACGGTGGCGGGGGTATCGCTGTCGCTCGTCTTTGCGTTTGCCGTCTCGCTTTGGGCATCGTGGGCGCTGTTCATTCCCGAGGCGCTCTGCGTATCGTTTGCCGCATCGCTCTCGCTTAAGCCTGCGCTGATCCCCGCGATACTTGCCGCGTCGTTTGTCGCAGGGCTTTTGTGGAAGTACAGCGTTTCTCTTGCGTCGTTCGCCGCACTTGCGGTGTCGGTGTCGTTTTCCGTATTTGCGCTCGGTCCGTCCGCGCTGTCCGAATACGGCGCGGAGCTTATCGTGGTGTGCGCGGTGTTCGCGCCGTGCGCGAAGTTCGGGATACTTCCGCGTCCGTCGCCGAACTCCGGGGAAAGCTTTGTTCCGGCGGACGAAAGCGAGGTCAGACTTGAAGAATCGCGCCGCACGGTGCGGGAAATGTCGGAATGCTTCTCGGCGATCGGACGCCTCGCGTCGTCCGTATCCCGCGTTCTCTCTCGCCCTTCCGAGGCAGAGATCAGGGAAAATGTGCAGCATACGTTCGACAAAAGATGTACGTCATGCAGGATGCAGAGCGAGTGCTGGGACAGCGCGGACTCGGCTGCGCCGAGGACGGTGCGCCGTCTTTCCGCCGCTCTGCACGGCGGAAAACGCGCATCTGCGCAGCTTGCCCCCGAGGAGCTGCGCACGCGCTGTCCGGAGCTTGCTTCAATCATCCGCGAGATGAACATTCAGGCGGTTGAAGAGAAAGCACAGGCGAGGAAGGAGGACGGCTCGCGTTTGTTCGCGGACGATTGGGAGGTGATGTCGCACCTGTTCTCCGATGTCTCGGACAAGCTTGAGACGGACAACCGTTATGACGCGGCGTCGAGCCGCCGGCTGAAGGGGGCGCTTGCGCTTATCGGGCTTGACGCGCCGAAGGTGAGCGTCCGCGGTGAACGGATGATACGCTGTACGCTTTCGGGAATCGACGCACGGACGATGCACGTCGGGGGCGAGGATATCCGCCGATGCGCGGAAAACGCACTCGGCGTCAGGATGAGCGAGCCGGAGATGTCGCTTGACCGCGATACGCTTTGCGTGACGATGCACGCAAGGACGAAATTCAGGGTGAGCTGCGGCAGATTCACCGCATCCGCGAAGAGCGGAGCGTGCGGGGATGTCATATCGGTATTCCCGGGCGGCGACGGATATTTCTGGTCGATCCTGTCCGACGGAATGGGCAGCGGAACGGAAGCCGCATTTACCGCCGGAACGGTCACGCTGATACTCGAGCGGCTTCTCACGGCGGGGGTGAAGATAAAGAACGCGCTTGCACTTGTGAATTCGTTCATAAGAGAGCGGCGCATCGAATGCTCCGCGACCGTCGATGCGATGGAGCTTGACCTGATCCGCGGGAACTGCGCCTTTATCAAGAGCGGCGCGGCGCCCTCGTTCGTCCTGCGCGGCGGACGGCTTTTCAAGCTGCGCTCGCGCACCGTGCCGATCGGGATAATGCCGTCGGCGGACGCGGAGCGGATAGCGTTTCGCGTTGAAGCGGGGGATATCGTGATAATGATGTCGGACGGCGTGACCCAGACCGAGGAGGACTGCCCATGGCTTTACGATATCCTGTGCTCGGGCAGGCTGACACAGCTTACGTCGAGCGCAAAGCGGATAGCGGACGAGGCCGCAAAGCGTTCGCAGGACGATATTTCGGTCGTGCTTATGCGGATCGAGGAGGAATGAGCGGCGAGTCCGCAGGAAAGCGCTTTCGGGGGCTTCTCGAAGCTTTTTCGAAAAAGCTTTGCGGGCGCAATCACCTCTCACGACGGACGCGGGAAGACATACCGCTTATCTGCCGATATATAATAAAAGGAAAAGATTTGCGAAAGCGGCGTATCTCCGTTTTCGCAAGAGAGGTTATCATGTGAAAGGAGGCTTTCGCAAATCGGAAGCGTGAAGCGGATATGAGGATAATAGTGAACGGCGCGCTCGGACGCATGGGCAGTGAGGTTATCGCCGCGATCGAACGAGGCTTCGGCGATGCCCGGCTTGCGGGTGCAGCGGATCCGTTTTCCGCGGGGGAATCTCTTTCGGGCGGGGTCAAAACGGCACGCGCGCTTGCCGATATCGGGGAAAGCGCAGACTGCGTGATCGACTTCTCCGACGCGCGCGCGACCGGCGAGGTGTGCGATTTTGCAAATAGCCGATCTATCCCCGCGGTGATTGCGGCTACGGGGCAGACGCCTGACGATATCGGCATGATACACGCACTGTCGCAGAGCGTTCCGGTTTTCTTCTCGGCGAACATGTCGCTCGGCGCCGCACTCCTCGGCGATCTTGTGAGACGCGCAGCCGCCGTGTTCCCCGATGCCGACATTGAGATCGTGGAGATCCACCGCGCGGGGAAGTCCGACGCGCCGTCGGGTACGGCGCTGATGCTTGCTGATCAGGTGATCGGCGTTCGACCGGGGGCGAATCCCGTGTATGGGCACACCGGACACGGGAAACGGAAAAAGGACGATATCGGAATCCATTCGGTCAGAATGGGGAACGCAGCGGGGAGTCATACGGTGTACATCGCATCGGATTCGCAGGTGCTTGCGCTTTCCCATACCGTGCAGAGCCGCTCGGTATTCGCGGAAGGCGCGCTCCGCGCGGCGGAATTTCTGATCGGACGCACGCCGGGGCTTTATTCCGTGAACGATCTGCTGTACGGGGAGTGCGGAGAGAATGGGGATAAACGCGGCTGACGCGAGTGCGAAGCGGGCGAACGCGGATTGCAGGAAAAGCACCGCCTCTCTCGGTGTCGGAAAATTTTCGGATGCACGTCGGCGGAACGGCAGTGCAGCAGTGCGGAGGTACAGACGAATCAAATGAACGTGCGGTAACGTGACGCTCCGCCGCGCCTGTATGTCGGAAGTACAGCAGAACGGCGGAACGAGCAAACGTGAGTTACCGCAACAAACCGCAGTCTCTCACGGATCCGAAAAAATTCCGATTGTGCATCAGCGGAACGGCAGAACGAATGGAGCGGCGGAACGAAAGTACAAATGGAGCGGGGACGGAGATGCGCGATCCTGCCGAAGGGGATTGCGGTTTCGCGCTTCTCCCGCCCCCTGAGGTAAGCATCCCGGCAGAATATGTTCCGTAATTTGTTCCGTTCTTGTCGGAAGATGTATCTACTCGCCACTCATTCTCCGGAGGATTCGGCGTACTCCGCTTTTTCGCATCGGGCGTGTGTTTGCTCTCCGGGCTTTCCGTTCGGGAGGCGCGATCACGCTCTGTGCTTTCCGCCAAAGCGGCGCGGTCGCGTGCCGCGCTCGATTCCGCCGCAGCCCCGCTTTCGTTACGCTTTCCTCTCCAGGAAAGCGTACATCGCTTTCGCGGGCGCTACTTTCTTGCATGATCTTCCCTTTTTCTGCGAGCGCCTCCCCGACAAACGCCGATTTTTTCGTTTTTTGATGCATTTTCCGCGTAAGAAGCCCCGTATTCGACTCGGATTTTCCCCATTTTGAAAAAATCGGGAAATTTTTTCATGGAATTCATATAAATACTTGACAAATAATTACATATAGTGTATAATGTTTACAGTTGATAAATCGGAACCCCGAGGAAGGGGAAGGGATCGCATCACAGGAGTCAATGATGCTTCCCCGGATACGCAAAAAGTTCCGTAATCGACCTGATCAGTCAAATTTGTGTTTTGTCTGTACCGAAGCGGCTCGGAGACGTTCGTTCCGCCGAGGGCAGACAAATCACGGCGACAGCTTCGGTGCGCGCACCGTAAAATGCGCGGACCGAAACGGCGATCGGATTTCCGGGGACGAATCCGAGGATTCGTGGAGACGGAAACCGAAGCGTTCGGCACCGTACTCAGAAGAGCGCGGTCGAAACCGTTATCGCAGCCCCTGCGTTCGTATGCGGGGAAACGGACAACGGAAGGTTCGGCCGCAGCTCCGGGCAAGCCGTTTTACCAAGGTGAGGGATAACGGCACGGGACGGATGCGGCGGCGCAGCGGAAATCCCGCGTGAGGAGGCAGACCCATCGTAGTGTACATGGCGATGAGCTTTGCCGAATCGTGCGGGAGAAACCGTGCGCTGCCCGTCAGACCGCGCCGGGAATCGCACCGCGGTAACTTCGAAAGCCGCGCGGAAAAACATACGCCTTCGGCGGGAGGCGCGAGAGTACGGAATGAGCGGGACGGGAAACCGAAACCGCCGGAGCTGTCCGCACGAACGAAAAGCATATCGGAACAGGCACGTTAAAGGAAGCGGTCCGAAACCGCACATAACAGAAAAAAGGACGTAACCTTCCGGTATCACCATGGCCGCGGGCAATCGCGGTAGCTTGACGCAAAGGCGGCAGCCGAGGTTTTTGGAACCGATCGAAGACATCCGGGCGACTGAACAGAACGATTTTACCGCCTCTCCGTCTGTCTGCGGAGCGTTGAAGGAAGCGTGGATCACGACCGTGTGCGGTCGCTGACGTCGCGTACTGTACACGGCACGGGTGTACGCTTCCGGAGATGCAAAGCAGGCAGGCGGGGCAAGAGGCCGCAGGGCGACCGGGCTCTGCATTCTCACTCTGACCTAAGGTGGATTAAGGTGTTAAACCCAATTGCCGGCTCTGCCATCCTCTGATTTGCCGACCGTCGTTTGAGAGTTGTATTCCCCCGGAAGGGTCGTCCTGCGGTCTCGGATCCGCAGCCCTTGGAAAAGGCTGAGATCCGAACCCCGATTTATCGACCGCGATCACGTACAGAGTTAAGGGAAAAACGGAGTTTCGTCTCCGTTTTTCTTTTTGCTTTTTTGGGGTTGCACGTCGGATTTTCCCGGTGTGCACCGTATTGCGGGAGGCGGTCGGTTTTACCGAAATGCATCGCTTCAGAGGCGGCGCGGCTGCTGCTTTTACGGTGCGCGGACGGTCTTCACGTCGATGCGAAGACCGTGCCTCGTCGGTGCGGAGCTTTCGTCGTCGTAGCTTTATCGGCAGCCGCGCTTTTCCGGCGGTGAAAGCATCTGCATTTCGGCAGACATCCCTGCGGCATGCGATCCCGTGCATTACTTTCCGAACCGCACCGCCGCGCGCAATCCGCAGATCCGATTTTGGCACCGGCGAACGAAAAAAAGCGGTCGGAAAAGGTTGATTTATGCGATTTGCTGTGATAGAATTGTGATACCGATATACGGTGCTTTTTCATCGCGGCGCACGTCGGATATTCCCGGCGTGCATCGCATCGGGGACTCGGGGACGGCGCGGCGCGACAGGCCGCATTTTTGCCTTTTGGCGCCGACGGGGACGGTTTTTTCAAGGATTTCTCCGAAGCCGAAGCGCCGGCGCACCGAAAGACTGCCGTATATCATTTTCATTGCCGCCGCGGGCGGCGGAAAGGCAGAATAAAATGGCATCATACGGAGATTTTCATACACATACCGGATTCAGCGACGGACGCAATACGATGGAAGAAATGGCGCAGGCGGCGCTAGATAAGGGAATGTACGCGATAGGATTTTCGTCCCATTCCACCATGCCGTTTGAGTGCGGCTGGACAATGCGCGGCGCACCGATCGATGTTTATCTTGCGGAGGCTGCGCGTGTTCGGGAGCTTTTTGCGGGAAAGCTTGACGTCCTTGCGGGGCTTGAGCTTGACTATCACTCGGACGTGCCGATCGACGACCTTGATTACATCGTTTCCTCGACCCACTTTGTACTGAAGGACGGGGATTATCTCCCCGTTGACGAATCGGGTGCGAGAATATCCGCAGATGCCGATAAATATTACGGCGGTGACGTTTTCGGATACATCCGCGATTTCTATGAGGATGTATCCCATCTCGCCGACCGCGGACCTTGCGTGATCGGTCATTTCGACCTCGTCACGAAATTCAACGAGGGCGGATGCATGTTCGATGAAAGCGATCCGCGCTATATCGGTCCGGCGACGGACGCGCTCGAAGCTCTTGCGAAGAAGGACGTTGTTTTCGAGATCAATACGGGGGCGATCTACCGCGGAAGCAGATTAAGCCCGTATCCGTCGGCGGTGCTGCTCGGGCGGATCGCCGAGCTCGGCGGGCGTGTGATACTTGCGAGCGACGCGCACTGCACCGATGCCGTTGCATATAAATTCGACGAGGCGGCGGAGTACGCAGCCGCCGCGGGGATAAAAAATATCGAAAAATATCCGCCGAAGTTTGTTCCCGTAAAGTAAAGCTGCGCGGGGAATACGCATCAAGACCGTCGTTTCGGCAGCGGTGCTGCACCGGGCACGTCGGAGGTCGAGCACAAGCGATGATGCGGGAAAGATGCGGCGGTGAAACGCAAAAATGACGCAGCGGCGAAGGAAATTTAATCTTTATGCGGGAAAGATGCGGGAAAGCACCGAAACAAAGGTGTTTTCCCGTTTTTCGGCTTTGATTTACGTTGTTTTTCCAACGGAATTGGGAACCGCTGCGGCGAAAACACCCGCACTGCCGTGCAATCTTCGAAATCTTCCGCGAATTCCGTTGTAAAAACAACGGAATTACGGTAAGCGAGGCACTCGCACAGTACATAATGTGAGACACGGGTCGGTCGGTGCCTTGCAAAACGGTATTTTCGGCGGCAGCGACTTTGATTTACGTTTTTTTTCCAACGGAATTGAGAACCGCTGAGGAGAAAACACCCGCACTGCCGTGCGATTTTCAACATCTTCTGGGAATTCCGTTGTAAAAACAACGGAATCGGAAATTAGAACAGCAAAAATGCCCGTTTTGCCGCGCAATCTGCGAAACCCTCCGCGGATGCCGATGCCTGCAATTTACGGGCGCGCCGAGCGTGCCGGCAGGGGGCGGACAGTATAATTTGCACGAACTTCCGCACCTCATTAAAATAAGCCCCGGAGATGACATTCATCTCCGGGGCTTCGTCGTTTATATTACAGCTTCTATATCACCACTTCGCCTATGCCGCCGCTTCGTGCCGAGTCACCGATGCTCAGTCCTGATCCGCCCACCGTATAAACCGCATGCAGGAGGTTCTGTGTGCGTATTCCTCTTCGGCGTGAAAAATGCTGAGCGTCACCTCCGGGAAACGCGAATATCTGAAGTCCGAAACCCACTCATACGAGGAATATCTGCCGTATGTGGGGCGGGTCTCAAGATAAGTGAGCCCTTCGACATTGCCGAGCGCTTTTACCAAAATGCGGTCGAAATGCTCGTTGAACATTTTGTAGAGGTCTCTGCAGTCAATGCCGCGGCACAGATCCTCGGGCTCGGGATATGTCAGAGTGTCGAGGTTGAAGCCTCTGCCCTCGATCCATTCCCAATCGGCGTACCCCAAGCCGCTCCAATGGTATCCGCCGTATCCGTTTTCAAATTCATATGAACGCCCGCCGAACGGCTTGCAGGCGTGGATCACCTTGCCGCGTTTTGATGCGATCTCGTCAAAGCTCAGCCCGTAGTCCGAAAACAGATCTTCGTTTATTGTCAGCGTGAAGCCGAGTTCGGGGAGAGCCTCCGGCTCCTCCGGGGAATCATCGGCGGTGTCGGAGATTTCTGCGGTATCGGTTACGGTTTTCGCCGGGGCGGACGTTTTGGGAAATCCCCATGAATGCTCGATGCCTCCGGGGCAGAAGTACGTATCCGCGAATGTCGGCTCGGAACCGATCACTCCCGTGTGAGCGCCCGCCTCGGCGTCCGTTCCGTTTGAACATGATGCAAGAACCAGGATCAATGCTGCAGCGAGAATAGCTTTTTTCATTTTGTCCCCTTTCTTTTTAAGGCGGAGCGCTCCGCCTGCGTTCCGAATGTGTATCCGCGCGGATGACGATGCCGCAGCCGCGAGGCTGCCGCGGTTCTTCGAAGGTGCGAGCCGTAAACAGCATATCGCGCATCTGCAGCTTTCCCTCACCTATAAAGACGCATTTTTTTGTCTTTGGTTGCGCCGAAAGTGAAAAAAATTTCACATCGGTCGGGATTTTTCACCGATCCGGAAAGGGGCGCGGCAAATTCCGCGAAAGATACGCTGCCGACTCTCCGGCGGAGCGTTTCTTTCCTTTGCGTTGCCGCGATTCGAACGGAAAACACTGCTTTTTCTCGGCTTGTCCTCACGACGGCGTTTTCCGACGGCTGATATCGGGGAATGCGGAAAAAACGAAAAGGGCGCTGTGTGCTTTATGCACACAGCGCCCTTTTTTACTGTCGCTTATCAGCGCGCGCAAAAGGGCTTTATGCCATTGCCCCTCCGAAAACTCGATGCCGTCAGACGAAAAGCTTTGTGTCATCGGGGAATTGATATTCACCGTGCCGTTCGGAAAAGCCTCATCATCGCCCCGTAAATATCATGCGAATTATTCGTACCGCTTTGCCTGAATGGTGAACAGATGAGCGTACAGCCCGCCCAGCTCCATCAGCTCGGCATGGGAGCCCTGCTCCTGAACGGCACCGTCCTGAAGCACCAATATCTTGTCTGCCTTCATGGTGTTGGAAAGCCTGTGTGATATCGTGACGGAGCTTTTGCCCGCGCTCAGAGCGTATATCTGATTAAAGATCCTGTGCTCCGCGATCGGATCGAGCGAAGCGGACGGCTCATCCAACACGATGATCGGAGCATCTCTGAAATATGCCCTTGTCAGTCCCAAAAGCTGCCACTGTCCGCCGGACAGCGATTTTCCGTCATCAACGAGAGTCCTTCCGAGATAGGTGTCAAATCCTTCGTCCCAATCACGGATCACCGCATCAAAACCGCTTCTCCTGCATGCATCGAGCAGCTTTTGATCATTGTTCACCTCGTCAAAATCGGACAGCGCGATCGCCTCGCGCAGCGGAAGATCGTACGCGACGTATTCCTGAAACAGCACGCTGAAACGCTTTCTCAGCGCATACACGTCGTATTCCCGCATATCCGTCGAATCCACGAGAATGCGTCCGGAATCGGGATCGTAGAAGCGGAAGAGAAGCTTGACGATCGTGGACTTGCCGGAGCCGTTCAGCCCGATCAAACCGATCTTCTGCGACGGCTCGATCGTAAAGGAGCAGTCCTTCAGAATCGGTGTATCGCTGTTCGGATAGCGGAACGTGACATGATCGAATTCGATTTTCGGATTCTCGGAGGGGATTTTGGTGCCGCTCTGCTCTTCGATTACCGCAAGGTCGTTGAACTCATGCATTTTGCGGATGAGGTAATCGTATTCGGTATAGTTTGCGATCAGCGACACAAGATCACTCACCTGCGATCTCAGCGTGCCCACCATGCTGAGGTTGTATTGCAGATCACCGATTCCGATCTTCTTACGGATTACGTCGAATACGGAGGGGATGATGACCAAGAGATCGCTCGACAGATTGATGATCTGCATCAGAATGGAGAATATCTCGTTTCTCAGACCCTCTTTTCGGTTGACACGCGTGATTTTCTTCCGGGCGGTCAGATACTTATTGTAGATGTAATCTCCGAATCGGTTCAGCTTCATCTCCATCACGACGCGGGGATTGAAGAACAGCGAGTAATAGTAATCCCTGAAACGCGAGTCACGCGCAAGCGATTCGTTTACCTTTGCGCTGCGGCGGATCTGCACCTTCCGATACAGATAGCCGGGGATCGCAAACAGCGGTGTCAGCAGTGCGATGATCAGGTTATACCTTGCCACGATCACAAACGAGGTGACAAGACTTATTACACAGGACAGAAGATTGAACGCCCACCAGATGATCTCGGAAAGTATCCCGTATCCTGACATGGCGACGGATAATTTGTCCTGAAGTGATGCGGAATCGAAAAATGCAAGATCAACGTGGGACAGCTTTGATATCATAATACCGTCCCGATAGGTCTCTATCGCGTCGTAATAGCACATTTCGATGCGGCTGTCGAGCATTCCCTTGAAATGCTCGATGATGTTCAGACCCACATAAACGATCACCAGCATGATCACATATGAGGTAATACTGTTGTGCGCCGTCAGATCGTTGAGGAGATTTCTCCATGCAAGCGCCGTCAGAAACGGGAACACCGAATTGACGATGAGTAAAAGACATTTACCGATGAAATATTTCGGGGATGCCCGAAAGCTCAAGGTAAATGAATATGCGAGATTTGATAAAAAATCAGTCAGTTTTTCTTTATTCATTTTCAGTCACCTTGATATTTACTTCTTTGAAGCTCGAACATCTGCCGATACAGTCCGTCCTGCTCCATGAGCGAGGCGTGGTTTCCGCTTTCCTTGATCACGCCCTCGTCGAGAACCAATATCCTGTCGGACTCTCTTACGCCCGAAATGTGATGCGTGATCATAATCGAGGTCTTGTTTTCGGACAGCTCCGAGAACGTGCGGAAGATTCTTTCCTCTGCCTCCGCGTCCAGTGCGGACGAAGGCTCGTCCAGAATGACGACCGGGGAATTTTTGAAATAGGTTCTTGCCACCGCGATCTTCTGCCACTGACCCTTGGACAGCTCCATGCCCTTGTCGTCAAAGGCGCGGGTCATGTATCGGTCGAGATCGCACAGGTCGTCGTCAACACCGGCCTTTTGCAGGGATGCGAGGATCCGTTCGTCGTCGGCGTGATCGATATCGCTGAGCGCCACGTTTTCGCGCAGCGTCAGAGAATAGGTCGGGAAATCCTGAAGCATCACGGAAAACAGCCGCTTTACACTCTTATTTGAATATTCGTGCAGCGGAATGCCGTTTATGAGTATCTCTCCCGAATCGATCTCGTACAGCCCGACCATGATCTTCACAATGGTGGATTTGCCCGCGCCGTTGATTCCGACGATCGATACGCGCTCGTTTTTCGTGATCTTGAAGGATACACCCTTTAATACATAGTCGTCCGCGCTCGGATATTTGAAGAATACGTCGCGGAATTCAAGTGATTCGAACGAGGAAAGCTCTTTCCCGCCCGCCTTTTCCTCAAAGCCCTTAACCCCGAGGTACTCGTAGACCGGCTGCAGCCATACCACAAACTGCACGGTAAAGTCCAGAGTGCCGGCAATGTCCTTTGCCTTGGAGACATACGTCAGCGCGATTCCGGAATACATAACAAGGTCGCCGACCGTAATGCTGCCGTCGTATTTCGCACCGATCAGCACCACAAGGAAAAATGCCATTCCGAGCGACTGAAGCACGTTGTAGAAGGTGTCCACACGCATCGTCGCCGAATTTATCTCCCTTTTCTCGCGCAGATACTTATTGTGATAATCGAAATACCGCTTTTTCAGAGGCTCGGTGAGATCGTACAGCCGCACATCCTTCGCCGTTTCCTGCTGCGTCAGAATGTCTCTGTAATAGGAATGGAATCTGTTTTCTCCCAAATTCCGGCGGTGAAACTTGGTACCGACAAGAAAATGCCTGTAATCGGCGATGCAGGAGGGCAGGATCAGAATCAGAAAGATCACCGCAAACAGCGCGTTGAAGGATATCAGGATCCTTGCCGCAATGACAAAGGCATACACGTTGGTTACAAATTCGATGAAAAAGTTGAACAGCGCATATATGTCGCCCATCTCGTTCTGCGCCAGACCGATCACGTCGCGTCCGTGCGGAGAATCGGAAAAGGACAGCGGGAGATTCATCTGCTTTTTGATGTACATCTCCTGAAACTTCAGGTCCATTCTTTCGGTAAGTATGCTTACGAGAGTGCCCATGAAGGTTGAGATAAGCATCTGAGCACCCAGAAAGACGATATATATTACCGCCGTGGCGATCGCCTCGCGGGGATCGATGTTGTCCGAGCTTAACAGATTCAGCAGCCTGTTGAACATATACAGACTGATAAACGGGAGAGTGTTCTGAATCAGAAGCATCAGTACCTGCGAAAAAGGGTAGAACCAATTCGCTTTGAATGTGATTTTGAAGGCGTTTAAGACCGATTTGAAATAAAGCCTTGCGTTTATTTTAGTTTCCATGTTGTTGATAATTTGCTTCCTTTCACAGCAATGCAGGTCCGAATGGTGAACAGAAAGCATGAGCGTCCGGCAATCCCATACCGGTAATACCGGATGCTCATGCCATAGTCCTCCGCCGGAAAAGAGAAAATCACCGTTATTCGGTAAAATCCGGCGGAAAACGCTGATTGCCGCCGCCGAAATCCGATCATCCGACCGAACCTCGGCAGCCTGAGTTTAGTAGGCGCGGGATACGCTTTCGCATCCCGAATGCGGATAGCCGCACAGTATTTCAATCATTATTTATGTACACGGCGAAAATGCGGTACGTTGATCGTGCGCGCAGTGCCGCCGCCGCTCCTTTCGTTACGGTCGATTTTCCGTCGGCTTATATCCCGACGCATGATTATAGGCAAACCGTCTCGTGATTTCGACGGTTCGAGATAATGCATAAAATTCGGGGGGGTGTAGCTGATATTGCTTACAAAATGCACATATCGGTCTTGATAATATGTCTTAAATATTACAATATTGCTACTATTATATCAGACGAAACGGTGTATTGTCAAGTGCAAAAAGAACAAATCATCGATTTCCGTCGGGGATTTGCAGGATCACAACAGATATGTTCGGCGTGCTCCCGGCAGTTTGTAGGATTATAACAAGGAAAAAATATCGGGTCTGTGAAGTACGCTTGTCATCCTGCAGCCGAAAGCTGTCCCGAATAATCCCCGACTGCCTTTACGGATTTTCGCTTTCTCCGTCATTTCCGTGAGTTATTTCGTCACGGTAGAACTGCGCCTGCTTGTCAAACATTTCGGTGTAGATTCCGCCGTTTGCGTACAATTCGGCGTGCGTGCCGTATTCGACCACATGACCGCTGTCGAACACCGCAACCTTGTCCGCAAGCTGCACCGCGGACAGGCGGTGCGTGATCAGGACCGCGCACTTGTCGGTAATCATATTGTTGAACTGAGTATAAATCTCGTACTCCGCCATGGGATCGAGCGCGGCGGTCGGCTCGTCGAGAAGAAATACCTCGCCCCCGTGATAGCATGCGCGGGAAATCGCCATCCTCTGTCCCTCGCCGCCCGACAACTGAATGGAATCCTCTTCTTTTCCGCGATCGACACGCACGTCATACCCCTTGTGCAGTATCGGAAGTGTGGATGTCTTTTGGCTTTTATTCTCATCTATTTTTTTAAATATATCATAATTTTTCATATATTCCAAGTCCTTTAAGGTGATTACATATTATTGAGATAGCATAACATTGTATTTCTGCGTAGCCACCGTAGACCCAGCCGTTATTTACAGTTGGCAGAAGGCAGATAACATTGTGGTTTTCCGTGTATCTGCCTTTATTTTACCATTGTACTTAGTTGAAGGTTATAACTCAAAGTGGTTATTGACAGACAGCGTATGCTCATTAAGCTGACACGCTATTATAAAAACGCTGAGCTGTTTTAGTGATATAATCTATAGAAAGTTCACCGGCCTGCGAGAGTTCCTCGGAGGTAAAATCGCTTACAATATATCTTCGCAGATATGGTTGTATAAAATCAGAATCATACCGCATTATATACGAACAAATATACTCAAAACAGTCAAGCCTCCCCTCCGACAAAAGCTCTTTACACACTTCTAACAGTATAATATCATTGCTTTGCCAATTAATATCTTGAAACGATACCACATACGGTTTTTCATTCTTGAAATAAGCGATTGCTTGGTTTTTGCATATGATTTCAATCTCCATCCCCTTCACTGTTCTCACTTCAATTGGATTTCCTTCAAATTCATAATCCATCTTAATATCAAGCACTTTTTTATCACCATAATATATCATACCGTGTGTTTTTCTGTAAATCTCCTTTCTCTCATGATAACCTATCGCACGACTAATCGTTGTAAAGCTTCTGTTATAGTCAAATGATGGTTCTGTTGAATGTGAAACAGAATTATTCACATGGATCGTTGTAAGAAAATTTTGCGGCAGCACAAGGAACTTAAGCCCGGATATCACAAATGAAAACAGCAATATGACGGCTATCCTTGATATAAAATGTGCTTTATCGGTGTGGTAGGCATTGCAATTGGTAGCTTTGTTGGTTTGGATTGAAAAATAGACTGCAATAAGAATAGCAGCTTCTGAAGCGAAATCCAAGAGTGCGTTCCGAATTTCATACATAAATTCCATATTTTTTAAAATCGTCGCAGCTACAGAAGATGAGTCCGATAAACTTAATGCTGATAAGATGTTTGACGGCGTACCGAAATACTTTTCGGCAACATTTGACATACTATGAATATATCTAACGTCGAGCACCGTATACACAATCAATATAAGTATCATTATCGGAGCAAAAATCGCATAAAGTTTTTTATAGCTTACTTTGGCTCCTAAGAGCTTCATAACTACAAGTGAAAGCACAAGAACGCTTACAACAGTGAAAGAATCATCTGATATCGGCGCAAACTGTCTCATCAAATATCCGGTAATATACTTTGTGATGTCACATCCGAGCTGTACGGCAATACAAATCCCCGGGATGGCAGCAACTTTTTTTGTGCGAAGCTTGCAGCCTGTATTTGTTATGGCGTTGATTGCTACAATGAGCATTACGGAATAAAGCGAGAAAAACAATAAATTTGTAAGAACATCAAAAACAAATGTGGTGCTTCCAACCGTTTTCAAAAAGCCTTTTGGATATGGCATCTAGAAAAAGTATATGATGTTCGATATAAACATTACGAATACGCCAATAATTAAATTATATCGTCTCGATTTCATAATCGTCCTCACTTATATTTTTCCAATAATCTGTTGAAAACCGACTGATATTCTGGTGCAATGGGAGATGAACCACCCAAATCAACATTTGCAAGCGGTTTAAAACCAAATCCCAAAAAACCGCTTGTTCCAACTTCAACCTTATCACCTGAGTATATATCAGGTGTTTCCATAACTGTTCCATATTCTTAACTATTATACTCTCGGAGATTTTAACATTATTTGAGGATACCCTTATCAATCAAGGTTCTCAGGGTTGCCAGGATAGCAATTACAGCCACAAATATAATCAAGCAAATACCCAATATTTTTAGCACTTTTCGTTTTCTTGCTGACATCTTTTTAGGAGAAAACGGTGAAACAGGAAGCGATTCTCCGGAAATGTGATATCTTTCAACAAAATAAGCTGCTAAAAGATGTGGTATTCCAAGTGCAGCTAACACTGATGCAATATAGCTTAATATAATAACCACATTTATTGCCACATCTTGCGTCATCCATTTCGATGCAATTTTCATTAATGAGATTCCTAAAATTGCTCCGATTGAAGAAAAAGCCGCAATTCCCGCCCTGTTCTTTTTCTTGCTTTTTGCTTTGCTATATTTTCCCTTTTTGATATTATATACTTCAAAACTAAAAATGAGAAATACCGCTAAGATCCATGCCAATCCTATAAGAAGAGAATATACGATTTGTGTAATTCTATCCGACATCACAGTTTCCACTAATGAATATGGTAGCATTAGAAAAAACAACGATGTAAACAATGATGAACTGCCAGAAAGCAAAAATCTTTGATAATAAGAAATCGAAGTCATTTTTCGTACTAATATATTCGTAATAGCAGTGTAAGAAATTACCATTATCACTGTGATAGAGGCAACAATAAATTTACGCGTAATTATTCCATATCCTAATGGTATAAGCCCAATGAATATGTACATCCATGACAATGATTTTATACCGGATAAAAACAGATAAGATTCAGAATATCTTTTTATAAAACCTTTTATATCAGCTAATTCCATTAAAACCAGCTCCTGTAATTTTAATCATCGAATTGCACTCCGTTTATTAGCTATCCACCTGCCTACATCAGAAGCAGTATCGCCAATCCAGCATCCCATATCAACAACGGTATCACCAACCCAGGCAAGTCCTTCCTTGCCCCAATCTACTAAAGACTTATCGTTGATTGTAATTACATCTGTAACAACGTATACAACTCCGCCAACAACTAAACCACCTGCCGCGCCAATAGCATTTCCGGATTTTCCAAAGTCTCGTAATCCATGTCGGCGATATGGTTGTAGTATTCCTGAGACAGTACCAGCTCCAGCTTCATGTGGATGTCGCCGATCCTTTTGTCAAACAGCAGCGACAGCAGCTGCTGTACCACGGGAAAAACCAAGACCAACACCAAAAAGAACAATATCTTTTTCAGATTTGATATGTCCATAAGCGCGTTGATCAAAAGACCGGGAATGATTATGTAAACGTTTGATAATACCGCACTGATGAATGCGTATATATATTTGACGATAAACAGCGATTTTCCGTATTTTCTGTTCCATATGAACCCCATAACGTATTTTACGCTGTGTATAATATCGCCGACAGATTTTAACTTGGACTTCACCTTTTACCTCCTACTGTCATCATTAGCTTAAACTTCTGTAAATCGCTTTGGTTTTGTCAGGCATTTCAAATAGCTTTTTCGTACACGGCAAAAATGCGGTACGTTGATCGTGCGCGCAGTGCCGCCGCTGCTCCTTTCGTTACGGTCGATTTTCCGTCGGCTTATATTCCGACGCATGATTATAGGTAAACCGTCTCGTGATTTTGACGGTTCGAGATAATGCATAAAATTCGGGGGG
>ERZ773235.372-NODE-372-length-60870-cov-4.803914_pt1 | contig 60870 bp, 50 predicted proteins | sample MGYA00580522_ERZ773235 | MGnify/ENA primary metagenome ERZ773235 (study PRJEB29015, sample SAMEA2737797) | human gut metagenome | biome: human gut; feature: human-associated habitat; material: faeces | place: China | collected 2012 ...
GCAAAGCCCCATATCCAAAAATGCTTAGATATTTGTTTCTTGAAATGTTCGGTTTGAACTTGACAGCTCGTTTTGCTTTTAGTTTTCGCCCTTGCGAATGGCGATGCACAGCGCGCCGTTTTGAACGGTGCAGTCGATGGTGATCGGGAAATCGAACGTATTCTGAAATTCGAGGTTGAGCTTGATGGTGCCGCTCGTGGGGCTGCTTCTTCCGACGGCGGCATCTACGCCGTGCGGGGCATATGTCGCGCCGCTGGGGCCGTGTGTGTGGCGATAGATAATGGAAATGCCCTCCGGGAGTTGAAGCAGAGCGTTATAAAGCGTCGTGGAAACCTGACAGGTGCCGCCGCCCGAGCCCGCGACGGATTCGCCGTTGATCAGCACGGGGGAATCCTTGTAGCCGCGGCTCTTGCGATACGGTCCGGCGACCGCGTCAAAATCAAAGACATAGCCCGAAGCATAGGTTCCGTTGATATAGCCGCATCCGACGCGGATGTTTTCCATGCGCCCCAGATTCAGCTCGGAGGTGCGCAGTGAATAGAAGGTTGTGAAGACGGAAATGACGTCGCCCGTTTGCGCATAATCGGGGTTGGGGGCGACGGGTTCGAGCTGCTTGATATCGCCGACGTACAGATAGCCGACAACGCGCTTATACGGCACGACCGCCCAGCCGTCCTCAATCTGCCAGATGCTCAGGCGGGAATCCGCCGCGAGGGTGACGAGCTGCTCGGAATCTGCGTCCGGCGCGGCGTACAGGGCGGTTTCCACCGCGGTAACGGCCAAATAGCTGTTTCGAATAACGCCGTAGGGGGCGACGTCGTCCGACACGGGGAGAATATCGTCTACATTATGCCGACCGACATAGTAAATGCCCACGTCGCTGCGCCAGCAGAAGAGCCACTCCTGATCGTAGCCGAAAATCTGGACGGCTTCGCCTTCCTTGAGCAGGCCGAGCGAGGCGCTGTCCTTATCGGCCTGACTGCGCATGCTCATGGAGATCTTGGCGACGCCGGTATATAGAATTTTCGGCGTGCCGTCCGCGTTGGCATTTTGCATGAATTTTTCCATGCAGATAGCCGTTCCCGTGTCTGCGAGCGCGCCGAAGGCCATACATAGACAAAGCAAAAAGAGGAGCAAGAAATGTTTTCGCACAGGGAGCCTCCGTCAATCGTTTTGAAGGGTATTGTTTTTTTATTATACCCCCAAACGACGAGCAAGGCAAGCGGCAAAAGCGCATAGTTTGTGGCCGGGAGGTGTCCGACGGTGAAAGAGAGCTATGTGCTGAAACGGCGGAACGGGGAGGCGTGCGGCTACGTCATGGCGAGGGACAAAGAGGTGCGCGTGCGCCTGCCGAACGAAAAGGGAACGGCGAAAATGGCGGTCATTTATGCGGATCAAACGCAGACGCTCGAAGGCATGCTTGACGGGCTGGAGCGGACATATCCGGCCGCCGGAAGCCGCCTGCTGGGCGCGTATGTATGTTCGGGCGGGAGGCTGCTGATGGATACGGGCGAGGCGGCGCGCCGAGCGTTTGAACGCGCCGAAGAAGCGTGCCAGTCCGCCCAAAGGCCGGAAGGAAAAAGAAAGGATGCGCGCGGAGAGGATGCGCGGACGCACGCGCGCCGCCAAACCGAAGGAGATACAATCGAGGCGGCGGAGCGCAGATGGCCGCCGCCGCCCTGCATGCCGGGAGCGAGGTATGTAAACGGCGCATGGAAGGTCAGTCAAGGGGCGGCGCGCTGAAAACCGTTCGATTCGCCGCGCTGCTGTGCCGCAGACCGATTTCGCGGATGTAGTGCGTTCGGCCGCTTTGCAGCCGGGGCGGAAGGACGGGCGGAGCGGGTTCGGGCGCCGGGGCGGGAACGGCCGGCTGAACCGGCGCATCGGCACGGCTTTGAACCGCGCTGAAAAGATCGTAGGCCGTGACGACGGACGCGGGGGATTTCGGACGGCTGGCGTTTAGAAGCGCATACGGGGAAATCATGCAATCAAGCCCCTTTCTTTATTTCTTTCTTCATTCTATGCCCGTAAAAGGCAGGCGTTACGCGGAAAAAGTGGCAGCATTTCCACCTTTTCGATAAAATGGGATTGAGAAAAAGAGGAACATCATGTATAATATCCCTAACCGAAGATTGCCTGAAATGAGGTGTATGAATTGGACGAACAGAAGAACGGAACGCCTGCGCCAAGAAGACGCAGACGCGCCGACGCGCAAAGAACGGTAATCAGCGAGGATTATACGGATTCCTTCCAGCCGGAGGAGGCGAAGCCTCGGGAAGAGGCGCGCCAGCCCCGCAGCGAGGTACGCAAGCCCGCGCAGAGCAGCGTGCAGCGTCAGGTCTGGGAAGATGAATACGATGATTTTGACGACGAGCCGCGCCACAAAAAGGGCGGAAAGAAGCGCGGGAAGGGCGACAAAACGGGATGCCTGATCGGCATTATCATTTTGCTGCTGATCGTCATCGTTGTGTTTGCGCTGGGCTGGATTGTATTCCCGGCGCAGAAGGACGATATTCTCGCCAGAATCGGCATCATGGCCACGGCTGAGCCGACCATAACGCCGACGATTGAGCCGACCGCCACGCCGACGGCCGACCCGACGGCGACGCCCACGGCTGAGCCGACCGCAACGCCGACGGCAGCGCCCACAACTGCGCCGACGGCTGAACCGACCGCAACGCCGACGACTGCGCCCACGGCGACGCCGACCGCAACGCCGACGGCCACGCCTACGGCGACGCCGACCGCAACACCGACGGCTACCCCGACGGCCACGCCCACGGCTACGCCGACCGCAACGCCGACGGCCACGCCCACGGCTACGCCGACCGCATCTCCGACGCCTACGCCGACTCCGACGCCCACCCCGGTTCCCTATCGAGCTGAAAAGGCGTCCGCATCGGAAAACGCTCTGCCGGAGAATGTGCTCAAGAGCAGCTTTGTCGTTTCTGGCGGGCAGAAGGTTGATACCTATGCCAGCAGCGAAACCGTCAGCATGGGTGACCCGAACAAGTACAGCGCGCAGGGCGGTGTGCTGACCTTCCGCGGCGGCCCGCTTCGCCAGAATGCGGCATACGGCACGGTCGAGGTAACGGAGGAGCAGCTTTCCGTCGTCCGCGGCATGCGCACCTCCAGACTGGATAACACATACACCGGCTTTGGCTTCGGCAGCCAGCCGCTGATCGTCAAGTGGTACAAGAACATCCGCGAGATGATGAACATCACGGATGAGTCGAAGAACACGACGGCGATGAAGGAGGTCATTGTTCCCTCCGACGACGGCAAGATCTACTTCTACGATTTGGACACGAAGGCGTATTCCCGCCCGGCGATTGAGATCGGTCTGCCGGTCGGCGTGACGGCCAGCGTCAATCCCTACGGTTATCCGCTGCTGTATGTCGGCCAGAATGCGGAGGCGACTTCCGCCTACACCGGCATTATCGGCATGCGCATTTACAACCTGATCAATCAGAAGATGATCGACTTTGAAACCAGCAAGGACGAGGCCGCGCTTGGCAAGGAAGATGCCGTCGCGCCGTCTTCCATCGTGGAAAGCGGCTCGGATACGCTGGTGTACACCGCCAAGAACGGTCTGCTCTACACGCTGGTGATGAATACCTCGTTTGATCTGAACAATGCGACGATCTCCGTCAACCCGGTGAAGACTGCATACGGCTATACCGGCAGCGTCAGGGATTTCAAGCAGGGGATCACCGGCGGCGTGGCCAGCTACGGCGACTATGCGTACTATGGCGACGACACGGGCATCCTCCAGTGCGTGGACATGAACACGATGCAGGCGGTCTGGGCCATTGATCTGGGCGAGAGCATGATGTGCACGCCGGCACTGGAAACGGAAGAAGACGGCGGCGTATACCTGTACACCGGCACGGCGCTGGGCAAGACGGGGCGCAGCGCGCAGATTCGCCTGCTGAAGATCGACGCGTTGACCGGCGACATCGTTTGGGAATGCCAGAGCGCGATCAAGGGCAAGTATGCCAGCAAGGAAGCGAAGGCCGGTTCCTACGCGGGCGTGATGGCTTCTCCGCTCGTCGGTGAGGGCGAAATCAACGACCTGATTATTTTCAACGTGAACCACGTCGAGCTGGATGACAAGAGCATCTGCGCGGTCGTGTATGCGCTGGATAAGACGACCGGCGAGGAAGTATGGAATCAGCCGCTGGATGTGGATTCCAAGTCTTCCCCGATTGGGCTGTATCAGCGCGACGGCAAGAGCTACATCGTCATGGGCGACGACGGCGGCACGCTGCGCCTGATGGACGGTTTTAGCGGAACAACCCTCAGCACGCTCAATCTTGGCAGCGCGATTCAGGCTTCCCCGGCGGCTTACGGCAATGAGATTGTCGTCGGCACGACGGGCGGCATGCTGTATTTTGTTGAACTGAAGTAAGAAACGGAAGGCCTGCGCCGCCGCGGGGATGACCTGCGGCGGCGCGTTTTATACGAAAAAACGGGAGGCTTTGCGCCATGCATACATATGTGATTGCGCTTGATCAGGGGACGACCAGCTCCCGCGCCGTTTTGTTCGACGAAAGCGCGCGGATCGTCGCCATGAAGAGCTATGAATTTGAGCAGATTTATCCGCAGCCCGGCTGGGTGGAGCACGACCCGGCGGCGATCCTTAATACGCAGGTTGACGCGCTGCGCGAGGTCGTCCGCATTTCCGGCGTTCCGCTGGACAGCATCGCGGCAATCGGCATCACCAACCAGCGCGAGACCACGCTGCTCTGGGATCGGAAAACCGGCAGGCCGCTGCACAACGCGATTGTCTGGCAATGCCGCAGAACCGCGCCGATTGTCGCCCGACTCTGCGAGGAAGGACTTGAAAAGCACATCAAATCCGTGACGGGGCTCGTGCCGGACGCTTATTTTTCCGGAAGCAAGCTGAGCTGGCTGCTGGATCGGCTTGGGCTGCACGAGCGCGCCGAGCGCGGGGAAATCTGCTTCGGCACGGTGGACAGCTTTCTGGCGTGGAACCTCGTCAGCGGGCGGCCGCATGTGACGGACGCGACCAACGCGAGCCGGACGATGCTCTTTGACATCCGCAAGAACGATTGGGACGACACGCTGCTCGACGCACTGAACATTCCCCGCGCCGTGCTGCCGCGCGTGACGGATACATCGGGCGTGATCGGCATGCTCGATCCGTCCATCCTCGGACGATCCATCCCTGTTGCGGCGCTCTGCGGCGACCAGCACAGCGCGCTTTTCGGTCAGGGCTGCTTTGAGCCGGGTATGATGAAAAACACATACGGAACAGGCTGCTTTCTGCTGATGAACACGGGCGATCAGCCTGCCGTCAGCCAGAACGGGCTGGTTTCGACGATTGCGTGGCGGCTGAACGGAACATGCACCTACGCGCTGGAAGGAAGCGTATTCGTTGCCGGCGCGGCGATTCAGTGGCTGCGGGACGAGATGAAGATCATCGAGCGTGCTTCCGAAACGGAGACCATCGCGCGCTCCCTGCCCGATAACGGCGGCGTGTACATGGTGCCGACCTTCACGGGGCTCGGCGCGCCGTATTGGGATATGTACAGCCGGGGCACGATCATCGGGCTTACGCGGGGGACGGGACGTGCGCATGTTGTTCGCGCGGCGCTGGAATCCATCGCGTATCAATCGGCCGATCTGGTCAGCGCGATGGCTTCCGACTGCGGGCGCAAGCCGTCGGAACTCCGCGTGGACGGCGGCGCGAGCGCGAACCAGTTCCTGATGCAGTTTCAGGCGGATGTGCTGGGCTGCAAGGTGATCCGCCCGGCGGTGATTGAAACGACGGCGCTCGGCGCGGCGCTGCTGGCCGGACTGGCTGTCGGCGTTTGGAAGGACATGGATGAAATCCGGCGCGTTTGGCAGATGGATTTGAGCCTGACGCCGCAGATGACGGAGCAGGAGAGGGAAAAGACCATGACGCTCTGGCACCGCGCCGTGAAGCGCAGTATGCGCTGGGCGGCGGAGGAAGAATAGCCCGCGAGAGCCGGAACTTGGCGCTTTGCGGGGTTTGGCGGAGGTGAAGGCGGGCTCAGCCCGCCTTTTTGCAGGAATTTTTACCCGGCTGATAGGTTTTTGCGAGTTTGTGTCGAATAATGCTTTATGTCGTTTCAGCGCGTGAAACGACAGGGAAAAGGATTAAAGAGGGTGGAAAACGCTTTTCGGCCTTTTCGGGATGCGAACAGGGCAGAAAACCCCGCCCCAAGCGATTTATTATGCTGACTTTTGACGGAATTGGATGAATATACGCATCAATCCACAAAAAAATGCATGAAGGATGCAGGAATGAGCAAGAAAACGGCGAAAAAGAGTAGGACGGTGAAGGACGATGGCCGGAAGGCTGCCTCAGGCATGGCTTGATGAGCTTCGCGACCGGGCGGATATCGTGCAGGTGGTTTCACGATATGTGCAGCTGAATCCCAAAGGCGGCCGCTATTGGGGGCTTTGTCCGTTCCACGGGGAAAAAACGCCGTCCTTTTCCGTGAATCCGCAGCGGCAGATGTATTATTGCTTCGGCTGCCACGCGGGTGGAAGCGCCATCACGTTTGTGATGGAAATGGAACATTTGGATTTTATGGAAGCGGTCAAGCTGCTGGCCGAGCAGGTGCACATGGAGGTGCCGGAGCTTACGCACAGCAGGGAGGACGCGGAAAGCAAATCACGCAAGGAACGGCTTTACGAGGCGAACCGGCAGTGCGCGCGTTTTTTTCACGCGCAGCTCTGGAAAAAGGAAAGCGCGCAGATTCTGGAATATCTGCACGGGCGGGACCTGAGCGACAGCACCATCCTCGTCTTCGGCCTTGGCGCAACGCCGCCGCAGAGCGATGGCGCGACGCGGGCGATGCGCGAACTTGGGTTTACGGACGACGAGCTGGTGAGCGCGGGAATCTCCGTGCGGCGGGAAGGCCGCGTGTATGATATGTTCCGGCAGCGCGCCATCTTTCCCATCATCGACGCGCAGGGGCGTGTGCTCGGCTTCGGCGGGCGCGCGCTGGGCGATGTGAAGCCCAAATACCTGAACACAGGCGATACGCCGATATTCAACAAGAGGCTCGGCGTGTTTGCCGCCAATCTGCTCAAAAAGCAGCGCGGGCTCAAGCGCGTGATCCTCACGGAGGGTTACATGGACGTGATCGCGCTGGTACAGGCGGGGGTGTCCGGCGTCTGCGCGACGCTCGGCACGGCGCTCACGCTCGAACAGGCAAGGCTGCTCAAGCGCTATGCGCCGGAAATCTGGGTTTCCTACGACGGCGACGCGGCCGGGCAGCACGCCATTCTGCGTGCGCTGGATATCTTCGAGGAAGAAGGCGTTCCGGCTCGCGTGCTGGATTTTCCGGGCGGCATGGATCCCGACGAATACATCAAAACCTACGGCCCGCAGAGCGTCGAGCAGCTCAGACCGACGGATGCGACCGCTTACCGCATGAAGCAGGAGGCGGCCAATCACGATCTATCCACGGAGGAAGGGCGGACGGCTTACGCAATCGCCTGCGCCAAGTATCTGGCGAAGGTGAAGGAGCCGGTCGAGCTTGAAAACTACGTCAAGCAGTTGATGGTCTCAACGGGCTTTACGCGGGAGGTTCTGCTGGCTCAGATTGGGCGGACGGAGCTGATCGAGGAAAACAAACGGCCGATGTTTCGCCATGCTGCGCGGCCGCTCGAAGAGAAAAACGACGGCGTGGACACCGAAACTGCCGCTGCCGAAAAGGGGCTGCTTGTCCTGCTGGCGGAGGGCGGCATTGAGCCGGGAACGATCTCGGCGGATGACTTTATTTCGCCGCAGAGGCGGGCGCTGGCGCAGAAGCTGCTGGACGGCCTGACCCCGGCGGCCATTCTGGAAGAAATGGACGACGAGGAGGAGCGGAGCCGGACGGCGAAGCTGCTCTCGAGCGAAAGCGGTGCAGGCGAACAGGAACTGCGCATGGTTGCAGATTATCTGCGTGTGCTGGAAAAGAAGCGGAAGGAAAACGAGATCAAGGCGCTTAAAGAAAAAATGAGCACACAGCAGGGCGAGGAAAAGCGCGGTACGCTGATCAAAATACAGGAATTACTGGCTCAGGAAAACAAGACCGGGAGAAGGGAATGATCGTTAGTGGCATTGAACAAGGAACAGGCACAGCAAAAGGTGAAGGAAATCCTCGACCTTGCGCGCAACGAAAAGAAAACGCTGACCTATCAGGACGTGATGAACAAGCTCAGCGATTTGGATATTGATGCGGACGCGATTGACGCGGTGTTTGAAACGCTGGAATCCGAAGGGATCAACGTCATTAACGCGACGGAGGACGAGACCGCCGTGCTGCCCGCCGATGTGACGGGCACGGACATGGACATCTCCGTTCCGGAAGGCATCAGCATTGACGACCCCGTGCGCATGTACCTCAAGGAAATCGGCAAGGTGCCGCTGCTGACGGCGGAAGAAGAAATCGAAATCGCCAAGCAGATGGAAATGGGCGGCGAGGTGGCGGAGGCGGCGAAAAAGAAGCTCGCCGAGGCGAATCTGCGTCTGGTCGTCTCCATCGCCAAGCGCTACGTCGGCCGCGGCATGCTCTTCCTCGATTTGATTCAGGAGGGCAACCTCGGCCTGATCAAGGCGGTTGAGAAGTTCAACTATACAAAGGGCTTCAAATTCTCGACCTATGCGACGTGGTGGATTCGTCAGGCCATCACCCGCGCGATTGCCGATCAGGCGCGCACGATCCGCATCCCGGTGCACATGGTTGAAACCATCAACAAGCTGATTCGCGTCAGCCGCCAGCTGCTTCAGGAGAAGGGGCGCGAACCGCAGCCGGAGGAGGTCGCGGAAGCGATGGGCATCAGCGTTGAAAAAGTGCGCGAAATCATCAAGATTGCGCAGGAACCGGTGTCGCTCGAAACGCCGATCGGCGAGGAAGAGGATTCACACCTCGGCGACTTTATTCAGGATGACGACGCGCCGCCGCCCGCGGAGGCCGCTTCCTTCACGCTGATGAAGGAACAGCTCATGGGCGTACTCGATACGCTCACCCCGCGCGAAAAGAAGGTGCTTTCCCTGCGTTTCGGCCTGGAGGACGGCCGCCAGCGCACCCTCGAAGAGGTCGGACAGGAATTCAACGTGACGCGCGAACGCATCCGTCAGATCGAGGCCAAGGCGCTGCGCAAGCTCCGCCATCCGAGCCGGAGCAAGAAGCTTAAGGACTATCTGGAGTAAACAAAGTTTCAAAAGGGGCGCGGAAGCGCTCTTTTTTGATTGCCGCCCATTCACGCGAAATCGTATCATAACTGACGAAACATTCTAGTTTTGCACGATTATGGCGGAAAAGGTGAGAAGATTTCGCCGATTTCCTGCAAAAAAGAGCGCATTTCCGCAGGATTCGACAACGGAAGCGCTTGACATTATGTACATGTGGCGATACAATAGAACCACTACGATTCGAGGCATTTTTGCCCCAGAGTTCGCGGCAAACCGAACTTTGATGGAGGATACGACCATGTACGACATTCCTGTGACGCTCACAACCAATCCGAAGAAAAAGCCGGAGGATGAATCCAAACTCGGCTTTGGCAAGATCTTTACCGATCATATGTTCATCATGGATTACGAAAAGGGACGCGGCTGGCATGATGCCCGCGTGGTGCCCTATGGCCCGTTTGTGATGGATCCGGCCTGCACCGTGTTCCACTATGCGCAGGAAATCTTTGAAGGCATGAAGTGCTATCGCCGCAAGGACGGCGGTTTGAATCTCTTCCGTCCGCGCGACAACTTTGAGCGCATGAACCGCTCTGCCGAGCGCATGGGCATGCCGAAGATCGACGTGGAGGAGGCGCTGGCGGGTTTGACCGCGCTGCTGAAGGTCGATGCGGATTGGGTGCCGAGCGCGCCGGGCACTTCGCTGTATATCCGCCCGACGATGATCTCGACGGATGTGATGCTGGGCGTTCACGCCTCTCACACCTATCGCTTCTTCATCATCTGCTCTCCGTCCGGCGCGTATTACGCCAAGGGGCTCGCCCCGGTCGGCATCTACGTCGAGCCGGAGCTGGTTCGCGCGGTCAAGGGCGGCGTGGGCTTCACCAAGACCGGCGGCAACTACGCCGCGTCGATTCTCGCGGGCGACATCGCGGAGAAAAAGGGCTATGAGCAGGTGCTCTGGCTGGACGGCAAGGAGAATAAGTACATCGAGGAAGTCGGTTCGATGAACATGTTCTTCAAGTTCAAGGACGCGTTGGTTACGCCGCCGCTGCTCGGTTCTATTCTCGGCGGCATCACCCGCGACTCCATCATCAAGCTGGCCAAGCACAAGGGAATCCCCGTGGACGAGCGCCGCATTACGGTGCAGGACGTCTTTGACGCGGCGGATAACGGCACGTTGGAAGAGGCGTTCGGCTCCGGCACGGCGGCTGTCGTCTCTCCGGTGGGTCGCCTTGCTTGGAAGGATCGCGAGATTTCCATTTCCGGCGGCCAGATCGGCAAGCTGACGCAGGATTTCTATGATACGCTGACGGGAATCCAGTATGGCGATCGTGAAGATCCGTTCGGCTGGGTCGTCAAGATTTCTTAAAAACGAGCGATAAAGGACGAACTTTGTCCGATTCCGAAAGATAAACGGATGATAAATGGCACCCATGCAAATCACGGGTGCCATTGTCATGCGGAGAAAACGAAAACAATCGCGGAGGGATCGACAAATGTTCAGGCAGGAAGAAGTATTTCCGGGCGGCTGGCCGGATAAGACCGTGGAGGCCATGCGGAAACGGCGTTTTGAGCAGAGCATCCGCCAGATGGAGCCGCTTGACGCCAATCGCTTGGAAACGCTGCCCCCCGGCGCGCTGGCGCGCAGGCTGGAGCAGAGCTGGCAGGAGGTCAAGCGCAGGCCGATGTATCACCAGCAACTGACGCAGGTGTGGAAGCAGGTGCTGGAAACCATCGACGCGCAGGCGGATTGCCTCTCAAACGAGGAGCACGAGCTGGTGGAGCGGGCGATCATTCTGGGCGGGACGGCGCAAATCGAGGACGCGGCGGAGCTGGAAGCGGCGCGCGCTTTGTCGCTCAGACTGTGGGCGAACATCGGGCTGATTTCCGACAAACCCTATCTGGAGCTGGAAAAAGCGATTCGCCAGCCCGTCGCGCGCGCGTTTGCCAGAGAGGAGCATGAGCGCGTTCGGGCGCGGCTGAGCTGTTTTCACGAATATCTGACAGGGACGCTGTACCGCGTCGGCGCGATGGACGACCGACAGCCGCAGAAAATGATTCTGCGCGAGGTTCTGGGCGGCGACGAGCGGGACGAGGTTCGCATGCATCTGGCGCGCCGCTATCTGTGGGCGAGCTATGACTGCATGGATTACAGCGGCGGTGTGATGCTCATTCATCCGGCGCTGGCTGAACCGCAGAGCGTGATGCGGAGAAAGCGCCGGGCAGGCGGCCTGCTGATGACGCCGACGGGCTCGGCGCGGTGCACGGATATCCTCCCGGAGGAAATACCGCTGCAAAGGGAGATGGAACGCGCGATTGCGGGGGCGCTCCGCGACGGTCAGCGCGCGGAGGACGTCGCCACAACGCTGCGCCTTTTGTGCAAGCAGGGGGCGCCGCTCGACGCGCTGGAAGATGTTTTGCAGACGGCGCTGATCGTCTACGTTTCCGACGCGATGCGCGCCGCGCTTTCCGATTTGTATTTTCAAACGCCCAAATGGGTCATATCCGCAGGCAGCGAGACGCTGCAATAACCAAAGAGGAGAATCCATATGCAATTCGACGTAACGCCCGAAAAAGACGGAATGATGCTTTCACGCCTGCTCTTGCAGGTGGCCGATGTGCCGCAGTGGGCCGTCAAGCAGGCGATGAAGAACCGAGACGTGCGCGTGGACGGCGTTCGGGTATCGGGCGACGTGCGGGTGCGGGAAGGACAGCAGATTCGCGTCTATTGGCCGAAGGAAGTCGTCGCCTCGCAGGGGCAGAGCAAGCCCGCCCTGCCGATTGTTTTTGAGGACGAGCATATCATTCTCGTCAATAAGCCGCAGGGGATTCAGGCGCAGAATGAGGAAAATCCGCTTGCCGGGGACAGCGTGCTGACCCGCGTGATGGCGGAGAAGCAGCGACAGGGCGAAAAAACAGACCGGATTCGGCTTTGCCATCGGCTGGATGTACAGACCGGCGGTCTGATTCTGCTGACCAAGGACGACGCGGCCTATGAGGCGGCTCGAGAAGCGTTTGAACAGCGAACGATGGAAAAATTTTATACCTGCCGAACCAAGGGCTGCCCGGCCAAACGGGAAGCGGTCATGCATGCGTATCTGCGGAAAGACGCGCAGCTTTCCCGCGTTGCGGTGACGGATTATCCGGCCAGAGGGGCGCTTGAAATCATCACCGGCTATCGGGTGCTGGAGCCGGGGGAATACGCGCGGCTTGAGGTCGAACTGATGACAGGGCGTACGCATCAGATTCGCGCGCATCTGGCGCATATCGGCCATCCGATTCTGGGCGACGACAAATATGGCGACCGCGCGCTGAATCGCAGGCTGGGGCTTCGCCGTCAGCAGCTCTGGGCGACGCGGCTTGTTTTTCACGCGGGCGGCGCGCTGGCTTATTTGGACGGCAAGGCGTTTTCGGTGGATTGTCCGTTTTGATGCCGAGGAGGGAAACACATGAAACGAGTGCGGCTGATTGCGCTGGATATGGATGGAACGCTGCTGCTCAGCGACCATCAGACCGTTCCGCAGCGAAACATAGACGCCATTCGCAGGGCGGATGCGGCGGGGATTCACGTCTGCATCTGCACGGGGCGCATGATCGAGGATGCAAGCGATTTTGTGAAGCGGCTGAATCTGCCCTGCATGTTGATTGCCTGCAACGGCACGCGAATCAGCGACGCGCCGCTTCCGGAGGGGCGTATTCTTTACAGGCGCTCGCTTGAGCCGGAGGACGCCAAACGCGCGATTGACCTTCTGATGCCGTATCACATTATGATGAACGGCTTTGAGGACGGACGGGTGACGACAATCGCCTTTGCGCCGGGGCAGCATTATCATGTCGCAAAGCGCGCGCTGGTTGATGTCTGCTATGGCGAAGAAGCGATGTACGCAGCGGCAGAGCGCGGCATTATGAAGCTGTATCTGGCGGAAGACAGCTGCGACGGCGCGGCGGACAACGCGAATATCCGGGCGGCGCGCGCGGCCGTTCGCGCGGCGCTGCCGCATTTGCAGATGACCAAGTCTGCGCCGGGCAACATCGAAATTACGCCGGAGAACGCGGGAAAGGGGACGGCGCTGGCGTATCTGGCGCAGTACCTCGGCCTTGAGCGGGAACAGGTCATGGCGATGGGCGACGCGGAGAACGACCTGAGCATGCTGGAATATGCGGAGCACAGCGTCGCGATGGCGAATGCGAGTGACGAGGTGAAAGCCGCGTGTCGATATCAGACGGCGAGTAACGACGATTGCGGAGTTGCGGCGATGATCGACCGCGTATTGGCGGCCAAGGAGACAATCTAATAAAAAGAAGAAACCGACGGCAGGCGTACAAACCGACCGTCGGTTTCTTCTTTGAATGTGTGAAAATGCGAATAATCGAAGGTGTGGATATGTTTGGCGGCGAGGTTGCTTCAACCTGCTTGTTACAGGGAGTAGGCTGTACGCTCAAACCGGCAGACGGTTTGTATATGCGTTGCGAGCTGAACCAGATATCGCTCGTCCAACTCGTCAAAGCGCGCGGGATCAGGACTGTCGATATCCAGAACGCCGATGACGCGCCCCTGATGGTGAAGCGGGATGACGATCTCGCTTCGGGATGCGCTGTCGCAGGCGATATGGCCGGGAAAGGCGTGCACATCGGCGACGCGCTGAACCTCGTCTTTCCGGGCGGCCGTGCCGCATACGCCGCGCCCCAGCGGAATCTTTGTGCAGGCGGGCAGGCCGCAGAAGGGACCGAGTGTCAGCATGCCGCCGTCCAGCAGATAAAAGCCGCACCAGTTGATCCGCGGCAAAGCGTCGGCCAGAAGCGCGGCCATGTTCGCCAGATTGGCGATGGGGTTGAGGGTTTCATCCAGCAGGGACACGGCCTGAGCCAGAATCAGCTCATAGCGCGCCGCCTGATCCTCGGGATAACAGGGCTTGGAAAACGACATGGTGGCTGTTCCTCCTTCAAGGCAAAGAGAAAAAGAGGCGCGGGACGCGCCTCCAAGCGTTTAATGGCCGGTGGTTGAGCCGAGGCCGCCGTTGCGAACGCCCTGCGCATGGTCATCTACCGTGATGCCGAACGGCAGAAAGATGCCCTGCGCAAACGCCGTGCCGGAGGGGACGATCAGCGTCTTGCCCTCGCGGCTGTCGTTGGTCATGCGCATAAAGATGTGCCCCTCGTTATCCGAACGGGCGTAATCGCTGTCGATGACGCCGACGGAATTATCCAGCTGGAAGCGATATTTGAAGCCCAGACCGCTGCGCGGATAGATTGTCAGCACCCAGCCTTCTTCGATCAGCACCCGAAGCCCCGTCGGAATTTTGATGCCTTCGCCCGCGCCGAGTTCAAAACCGACCGGCGCAAAGAGGTCATACCCAGCGGAACCGCTTGTCGCGCGCTCCGGCAGGCGGATGCGCTCATATGCGGCGACGGCCTGTTCAACGGTCTGCTGAGGAAACGCCGCGACCCAATCCGTGACAAAGCGCCGAAGGGAAACCTTTTCAAAACGTGCGACACGAACCATAAAAAACTCCTTTTGTATCGGTTAATTTTTTGCCCACAGGACGATTTCTCCGCTGGCGAGCGTCTTTTTAACGTCGATGACGCGCTGGTTTTTGCTGCCCTTCCAGCGCAGATTGACGTCGCGAAGCGCCTCGACATAGGGGCCGTCCACAATCACGTCGATCATCGGAAGGAAGCTGAGCGTGTCGCGGAAGCTCTCAAACAGATCCCCAGTGTAGAGCCATATCGTTTTTTCAGGGAAACGCTCGTGAATTTCGGCAATCAACTGCCCGACGGTTTCGCGGTTGCCGGGGCAGAGCGGGTCGCCGCCGGAAAATGTCACGCCGCTCATATAATCCCGCGAGAGGTCGGCAAAAAGCTCCTTTTTCGCCGCGTCGTCAAACGGAATCCCACTGCAGGCATCCCATGTTTGCGGATTCTGGCAGCCGCGGCAATGGTGCGCGCAGCCGGAAACCCAGAGCACCGTGCGCAGACCGTCGCCGTTGAGCATATCATCCACGGTTATGTTATGGTAATTCATGTCACATACTCTTTCTTTCCGCAATTTCGGCCATCTTCGCGTCGTTGAGACGGCTTTCGCCATGGACGCGGGAATAGGAGAGATAGCCGTTCATGCGGTCAATTTTCGTCAGATTGGTGCTGCCGCATTTCGGGCAGACGTCCATCTCGAGCTGCTGATATCCGCAGTCGTCGCAGTAAGCCAGCGACAGGTTGACGCCTTCGTACAGGCCGAGCTTCATGGCGCGGCGCACCAGCGTGCGGATGGCTTCCTTGTTGTAGCTGACGGGGTAGCGGACGTATTGAATCTTTCCGCCGTTGGAGAGGTTCCAGAAACGCGCTTCGCTGTTCTGCTTTTCAATCGGCGTGATCTCCTCGGTGACGTGGCAGTGGAAGGAATTGGAGACATATGGCCGGTCGGACACGTTTTCCACAATGCCGTACAGCTTTCGGAATTGCTCGATTTGCAGGCCGCAGAGGCTCTCCGCGGGCGTGCCGTAAATGGCGTAGAGATTGCCGTCTTCCTTCTTGAACTGGTTCACCTTGTCGTTGATGTGCTGCATCACCTCGAGGGCGAACTGACCGTCTTCGTAGATGCTCTTGCCGTTATAAAGCTCCTGAAGCTCGTTGAGCGCGGTGTAGCCGAAAGAGGCCGTCGCCGTTTTGAGCAGCGGCTTGATCTTGTCGTAAAGCCCCAGATGGCCGCCGTAGAAGCCGCCCTCGCAGTAAGCCAGCGGGTTGGTGCTTGCGCGCATTTCGCCCAGATAGGCGTAGGTGCGGATGTGCAGGCGGCGGATCAGTTCGAGGTAATAATCCAGCACCTCGTAGAAATCGCGGCTCTCCTTGCGCGCCTTGGCGAGAATCAGCGGCAGATGCAGCGAAACCGCGCCGATGTTGAAGCGGCCGACAAAGACAGGCTTGTCGTTTTCATCCGCGGGCTCCATGCCGCCGCGCTCAAACCACGGGGAGAGGAACGCGCGGCAGCCCATCGGGCTGATGACCGCGCCGTATTGCTTGTACATCGAGGCGACGTAGCCCTCGCCCGTCAGGCTCAGCCAATCGGGATACATCGTTTTGGAGGAGCACTCGATGCCCGCTTCAAAGACATCTTCAAGCGGCTTGCCCGGCCCGTGCAGGTTTTCGTCGTAGAGAAAAACCAGCTTGGGGAAGAGCACCGGCTTCTTGTTGTTTTTCTTGCCCTGACCGCCCGCGTGCACCTTGAGGAACAGCTTGCTGGCGAGCTTGGCCATGCGCGTCTGGCCGAGGCCGAGTGTCATGGTGATAAACGGATAATCGCCGCGGCTGGAAGCGACCGTGTTGAACTTGTATTCCCAGCCCTGGAAGCCCTGCTCGAAGTCGTTGACGATGTCCTTCATCGCTTCTTCCTGCGCGCGCTCGTCGGAGAGGCCGAGGGAACGATAGCGATCATAGAACATGATGTAGCTGGCCTCAGCGTATTTATCCAGAAGCTGGTCGACGCAGGACACGGTGAAGCCGCCGTATTGCTGGCTCGCGGCGGAGAGCACGATATCGCCGATCACGTCAAACGCGACGTTCAGCGTCTTCGGCTCATTATACCACAGGTTGCCCATTTCAAACCCGCCGCGCAGCACGGCGCCTACGTCAAACAGGCAGCAGTTCATCGTGTCGCGGCGGGCGGACATATCGTGAATGTAGATATATCCGTCGCGCTGCGCCTGAAGCTCTTCGACCGTTAAAAAGAATTTCTGATAGAGCTGTTTGTTGAGCTGGTTGAAAATCAGGCTGCGGCGGGTGGAAACCAGCGCGCTGTCGGCGTTGGAATTCTCCTTGTCGCCGATGTACATGATGGATTGCGATTTTTTATAGACCGTGTCGAGCATCTGCACGAAATCGGTCTTATAGTTGCGGTAATCGCGATACGATTTGGCGACCGCCGGGTTGATGGCGTCCAGCGCGCCCTCGACGATGTTGTGCATCTGCGCGATCATAATGCCGTCCGCGCCCAGCGCTTCGCATTTCTCGGTGACGAAGCGGCAGATAAAATCCAGCTCGTCGGGCTTGAAGGTATAGAGCACACGCTCGGCGCTTTTATTAACGGCGGCGACGACCTTTTGAACGTTAAACGACTCCTTCGTGCCGTCTTTTTTGATGATGTACATCCCCACACTCATTCCTCTCTTTGTATGATTGAAACCTGAAACCACAATATATAGATGCCAGTCTTTGATTTGAACACAATATTTAGTTTGCGTTATCGAGAACCATCTTATCACGAAAACAGGGGGAGCGTCAAGGGCGATTGCGCTTAAAAAAAGAAAATATCTTCCGCGTGAACGTTAGCCCTTTTCGCGGGCGATTAGGCGGCGGGGACAGCCTGCGGAAAAATGACGGGGATTCATGCGGAACAGACAGGATATTGTAAAAAAATGCGTGATTCAGCCAAAGAGAGCGGAAAAACTTGCAGGGCGGCGGTCGGGCGGCGGCTTTACCGACAAATGAAAGGGGAATGATATACGAATGATTTTATTGTATTTGTAAAAATCGTTCGATTTTCAGCCATGCCGAAGCACCAAAATCTTGTTTTTGTTTCGTTTTTACACAAAAACGCAAAATTGTGGCATAAAAACAGGAAAAATGGCGGGCACATTCATTGACAAAAAAGGAAATCAGCGTATAATAAAAACGATGATTATTGCCTCGGTTTTCCGGCGGCAAGAAAGAAGGTTCGACTCCATGAATACGCATTATCACATGACAATCGCCGGCTGTGAGCGCGATCTGCCCATTTGCCCGCTTAACGACAAGCTTTCCATCGGCGCGTTCGTCATCTTTGGCGACTGCGAGCTGACCGAGGCCTGCGCGACGGAGCTGCTCAAGAAAGCGCCGGAGTTTGATTATCTGATTACGGCGGAGAGCAAGGGTATTCCGCTGGTTTATGAAATGGCGCGCCAGTGCGGCTGCAAGAAGTGGATGCTTGCGCGCAAGGGTGTGAAGCTCTATATGAAGGACGTGATCGGCGTGGAGGTTCGCTCCATCACCACCGACCATGTGCAGAAGCTCTATATCGACGGCGAAGACGCCGCGCTGATGAAGGGCAAGCGCATCCTGATTGTGGATGACGTGATCTCCACCGGCGAGTCCCTCACCGCGCTGGAGAAGCTCGTGGAGAAGGCTGGTGGCAACATCTGCGGCCGTATGGCGATTCTCGCGGAAGGCGACGCGCAGGAGCGCGGCGATATCATTTATCTGGAGAAACTGCCGCTCTTCAACCCGGACGGTACGGTTCTCGGCTGATTTCATGCACAAACAGCCCCTCGACGCATAGGCTTTTAGCAGAACGTCGAAAGGGGCTGTTCTTTTATGGATCAAATCAATGCGACCACGACCGAAAACGAATGGATCAATCAGACGGCGATGGAGCGAGACACCGGCGCATGCCCGCCGGGCAGCGAAACCTATCGGGTTCAGCGCGGCGACAGCTTCTACCTGATCGCCCGAAAGTTCGGCGTGAGCGTGCGCGCGCTGATGAACGCCAATCCGAATATCGCGGCGGGTCATCTGTTGGTGGGCGATATCCTGTGCGTGCCGATGGGAGAGGGGCGATCCTGTCCGGTCGGTTCCTCCGCGTATACGGTGCGGCCGGGGCAGAGCGTTGTGGACGTCATGCTGTCCTCCAACGTGTCGCTCAGGGCATTGCGCGAATACAACGAGGATATCCGGCTGACGGCGCTGCGCCCCGGCGATGTGCTCTGTGTGCCGCCGAGCGGAGATCGGGGGCTTTGCGAGAACGGCGGTCCGGTCTATCGCCTTCAGGAAGGCGATACGCTGGATGAAATCGCGGCGCGCAACGGCACGAATGTTGAGCAGCTCCTGCGGCTGAACCCCAACCTGCTGCCCAGCGATTTTGTCAGCGGGCAGGTGATCTGCCTGCCGACTAAGCGGCGGGTCGTGGAGGAAAGCGAGCCGGAGGCCTGACCTACATAAAAAAACGCACGCCATTCAATTTCATATAGGAAAAAAGGGGCGGGTCTTGCGAACCCGCTCCTTTTGTGATTGACTGATGTTTGACTGCGCGATTATTTCTTTTTGCTCAGGCTGATTTTGCTTTCCGTGTGGTTCATCAGGCGCTTGATGTTCGGCGCATGCCGCCAAATCGCCAGCAGGCAGATGGCGATCACCGAACCCCAGATGACCGGGTTGCAGGGCGTGGTGAGCATGATGAAAAACGGAAGCGTGACGGCCGCGCCCAGCGAACCGGCGGAGACGTAGCGCGTCAGCGCCACGATCAGCAGGAACACGCCGAAGGCGCACAGCGTCTGCACCGGGAACACGATCAGCAGACAGCCGAAGCTCGTCGCGATGCCCTTTCCGCCCTTGAAACCGAAGTAGAGCGGGAAATTGTGTCCCAGAATGGCGCCGAACGCGCCGACGATTTCGCCCGCCTGCGTGCCCAGCCACGCCTTGCCGATCAGCACGGCGACAATGCCCTTGAGCAAATCGCCCGCGAATGTCAGCAAGGCGTATTTTTTGCCCATGACGCGGAGCATGTTCGTTGTGCCGGAATTGCCGCTGCCCTCGCTGCGAATATCCTTGTGGCCGAACACGCGGGAGACGATGACGCCCGTGGAAATGCTGCCCAGCAGGTAGCCGATCACAAGCGTCAGAATCAGCTTGACAGAAACGCTCATTTCACGTCATCTCCCTTTTGATTCTTGTTGCGGAGGATGAAACGAATCGGCGTGCCCTCAAATCCGAAGGATTTGCGGAACTGGTTTTCCAGATAGCGCTGATAGGCGAAATGCATCAGCTTTTCGTCGTTGACGAAGAGCACAAAGGTCGGCGGGCAGACGCTCTGCTGCGTGGCATAATAAATCTTGAGCCGGCGGCCGCTGATATACGGCGGCTGGAGCGCGGTGGTCGCGTCGGCCAGAATATCGTTGAGCAGGCCGGTCGTGATGCGGCGGGAGGTCTGGCTGTAGACCTCGCGGACGCTTTCCAGCACCTTCGGCACGCGCTGACCGGTCAGCGCGGAGATGAAGAGCACCGGAGCATAATCCATGAATTTGAGATCCTCGATGACCTTCTTGCGGAAGGCTTCCATCGTGTTGGTGTCTTTTTCCAGCGCGTCCCACTTGTTGACGACGATGATGGCGGCCTTGCCCTCGTCGTGCACATAGCCCGCGACCTTCGTATCCTGCTCGGTTACGCCGTCCTCGGCGTTGATGACGATCAGGGCCACGTCGCAGCGACGCACCGCAGCCAGCGCGCGCACAATGCTGTAGCGTTCGATGGATTCTTCCTCGATGGCGCGCTTGCGGCGAATACCGGCCGTGTCGATGATGTTGTAGCGCTGGCCGTCGCGAACAAACGCGGTATCAATCGCGTCGCGCGTTGTGCCCGCAATGCCGGAAACCATGGAGCGCTCCTGCCCGAGAATCCGATTCACGAGGCTGGATTTGCCCACGTTCGGGCGGCCGACGACGGCGATTTGAATGGTGTGCTCCTCTTCGTCCTCGGTCTGCTCATCCTGCGGGAAATGCTTGACCATTTCATCCAGCAAATCGCCCAGACCGAGCATGTTGGTCGCGGAGATGGGGAAGGGATCGCCCAGACCGAGCGCGTAGAAATCGTAGATGTTGTCGTTCACGCCCTGATAATCGACCTTGTTGACTACCAGAATGACCGGCTTGCGGCTCTTGCGCAGCATGGTGGCGACGTCTTCGTCGTCAGCGGTCATGCCGGTGCGGCCGTCGGTAAAAAAGAGAATCACATCGCAGGTGTCGATGGCGATTTCAGCCTGACGACGCATCTGCTTGAGCAGGATATCGTCCGTGCGCGGCTCGATGCCTCCGGTGTCGATCAGGGTGAATTTGTGGTTGAGCCATTCGCAATCCGCATAGATGCGGTCGCGCGTCACGCCGGGGGTATCCTCCACGATCGAGATGCGCCGTCCCGCGATTTTGTTAAAAAAGGTCGATTTGCCCACGTTCGGGCGGCCGACGACCGCGACAAGGGGTTTGGCCATGCTTATTCCTCCGTTCCGCGCAGGGCATAGAGCAAATCCGCGCCGTCGTCCGGGACGGGGGTGATGCGGATGCCGAGCTGCTGCTGCGCCTGTTCAAGCGTCATGTCATCCAGAAAGATTTCCTCTCCCTGACGAAGCATGCTTTCGGTGATGAGTATTTCATCTGCTTCCTCGCCTTTGAGCTGCGCGACCAGATCCTGCCCGGTAATCAGGCCGGAGACGGTCACGGTTTCGCCGAAGAAGTAGTTGACGATGGGTTTAATCCGGATATCGACGCCGCTGACGGGATGGCTTGTTATCAGCTCCCGCAGAAACGGCGCGACAGATGTGCCGCAGGCCATGATGACCCTTCGTTTTTCCGCCTGCCCTTCGTCGGGATCGAGGAGGACGGCCGTTTCGTATTCATCCTTCAGGCGGCAGAGCAGGCCGACGCCGTTTTCGAACTGCGGAAAATCCTCATAGCTGTCCACATCGGGCAGCGGATGCTTCGCAATCTGATAAAACTCGTCGGAGGGGAAGACGAACCGCGTACCGTGCGCGGCGAGCATCTCCTTTTGAAACGCTTCCGCCTGCCGGATGACCTGCTCGGCCTCCTCCTGCGTATAGGGACGAAGCGGATACAGATGTTCGCGGTATTTGGTCAGCCCGACCGGCACCAGCGCCACCGTCAGCGCGTGCGGCGCGAGCGACGCCAGATCGCGCATGGTTCGTTCCAGCTCCGGTCCGTCGTTGATGCCGGGGCAGAGCACGACCTGACAGTGAAAGCTCATGTCGTTGTCGGCAAAGCGGCGAAGATGTTCCATGATGCGGTCGGCATGGATGTGGTGCAGCATCTTTTTGCGCAATTCGCCGTTGGTCGTCTGCACCGAGATATACAGCGGGCTGGCGTGGCGCTCGATCATGCGATCCATTTCCTGCGGCGGCAGGTTGGTCAGCGTTACAAAATTGCCCGCCATCAGCGAAAGCCGCCAATCGTCGTCGCGCACATAGAGGCTGGGACGCATGCCCGGCGGCATTTGCTCGATAAAGCAGAACATGCAGTGGTTCGCACAGGTCTTCGGGCAGCTCATCAGGGAGGATTCGAGCGTCAGCCCGAGCGGCTCCTCGACGAGCTTGTGAATATGCACCGTGCGCGACTGGCCGTCGTTATCCTCCAGCAGCATTTCCAGCGACGGACGTGCGGTGAGATATTGATAATCGACCAGATCGAGCACCGGCGTTCGGTTGATGGAAACGAGCGTTTCCCCTTCCCGGATGCCGCTGCGCGCGGCAAGCGAACCGGGGTGAACGCGAACAATACGCTGGGGCATGGAAACGAAACACCTTCTTTTTCAAAATAACCCAACATATTATGATGGATTTCGGCGGCAAAGTCAAGCATTTGCATAAAAAAACGCGCGGCAGGCTGAAAAACCGCCGTGCCGCGCAGTAAAACCGTTTGTTATCCGTTTTTGTCCTTCGGCTTTTTGCCCAACAGGCCACCGGTCATTTCGCTGACGTTTCGCCCGAGCTTTTCGCCCATGGCCTTGCCGCTGCCGGTCTGCGCAAACGCGAAGATCAGCACGCCCGCCACGACGGCCACAAGCAGAAAGATAACGCCGCCGGAAACGCCCGCGTCGTCTTTTGCGGCCGGTTTCTGCGCGCCGGATGCGCCTTTTTCGCTCTTTTCCGCGCTGGCGCTGCCGGTCTGCGGGCCGTAAAGCGTGTTGGAGACGACCTTGGCCATCATATCCGCCGAATTGAGCACGCGCTCTTTGCTGATGGTATGTGTGCCAAACTCAAGCAGAATCGCATGCGGCGCGAGATCCTGATTATACGTGCCCTTGCCGATGAAAATATCCTTCACCAATCCGGGGTACTGCTTATCGGCGACAGCCTTCATCTGCTTGGCAAACTCCCGGTTGACCGAGCTGTTCTGGTTGCCGCGCCCGACCAGCAGCCGAACCCGCGACACGTTTTCGCCGTCGATGCTGCATGCGTATTCGCTCTGGTCAGGGATGCCGTCGCGATGAACGTCGATGATCGCGTCCGGCCTTTTCTGCAAAAGCCGCTCGGCGGTCTGACGGCTGCGCCGATACGCGCCGGAATCATGGGGCAGGTGGGTGGATTCATCCAGAATCACGTCGATGCCCTGCTGCTGAAGCGCGTCGCGGAATTCGCGCGCCACGTCGTATATGCCGCCCTGCCCGTTGACGCTCTGCGTTCCGTCGGAGGGAACGTAGCTTTCGTCGCTGTGCGTGATGTACATGGCGATCAGCTTGCGGGAATCGTCGTCTTTTGCGCTGGCGGCGGGCACGGCGCTTTCCTGCGCGAAGACGGGCTGAGCCTGCCCCACATCCAGCCACGAAACGTCCGGCATGGCTTCCTCGCCGATTTTTTCCGCGATGGCGTTTCCGTTTTGCACGGTTGCGATGCGGTAGAGCATGTTGTCGGCGCTGATGTATTCGTCGCCTTCGCTGATTTCGCCGCTGATGGAGAACAGATACGCGCCCGTTCCGTCTACCGCGACGTGCAGCGATTCGGCGACGTCGTTGGCGGAGGCCGTCGGCAGAAAGGCGGCATATAACGCAATCGACAGCGTAAAGGAGAGCGCGAGACGGGAGAGCTTTTCCTTCATGCGCTTTGACCTCCCTGCAGCGTGCTGCCGTCTGTCTTGCCGCGCGCCATGCGCTCCATGATTTCGCCGAACAGCTCGCAGAGCATCACCGCCGTCACGCCGGAAAGCACGACGGCGTCCAGCGCGCCCGCGCTGCCCAGATACAGAACCTGCTGAACGCCGCGCGTCCAGTTGACCACGCCGATTGCCGTGTCGGCAAGAATCATGCCGAGCACGCCCGCGATAAACGCGCTGCGCCGGGATCGCCCCGTCAGCCACGCGATGACACCGCCGCACAGACCGTAGAGCACCATCGGGTCAAACGGCATGGCGACGGGGTCTGCGGGGAACAGCAGGCTGATGACGTCAATCACCGCGGCGGTCAGCACCGACGCGACCAGACAGCGGATTCGTTCCCTGCCCGTGCCGGCGTGAAAAAACAGATAGACGCAGACACCTAAAGGCACAAGCGCGCCGCCGATGTTGACGGAAACCATTCCCAAACGGATATCCGGCAGCCAGCCGCCGACAAAAATCAGCGCGACCAGAAGCAGCGCCTGCCTGTCGGTGAGCGCCATTCGATCCAGAACGCGCTGCAAAACGCCGAACAGAATCAGCAGCGCGAGCACCACCAGAAGAATCATGCCCAGAGACACACAGTATCCCTCCTCGCTTCATTTCAGTAAAGACAGGATGCGCCGAAACGGCGTTTCATATGCCTGAAGGCGCGAAAAACAGTGTCCAAACCTGAATGGAAATGCGCAAGTTTCAGGCGAGGCATTGCAAAAAACGGAAAAATCAGGTATAATATAGAGTTGTACGATTATAAGGAGGGCTTTATTCATGGCGAAAACCTATTCTGCCAGCATGCTCAAGGTGCTTGAAGGGCTGGATGCGGTTCGGATGCGTCCGGGTATGTACATCGGCTCGACAGGCTCCCGCGGTCTGCACCACCTGCTTTGGGAAATCGTGGATAACGCGATTGACGAGGTGGCCAATGGCTACGCCAGGAGCATCTCCGTGGAGCTGCACAAGGACGGCAGCGCCTCCGTGGAGGACGACGGCCGCGGCGTTCCGGTCGATATCCACCCGGAATTGGGCATCACGGGCGTGGAGGTGATCTACACCCGGCTGCACGCGGGCGGTAAATTCGATCATCAGAATTATGCGTATTCCGGCGGCCTGCACGGCGTCGGCGCATCGGTCGTCAACGCGCTGAGCAAATGGCTCGTCGTGGATAGCTGCACCGGCGGCGGCCACTACCGCATGCGCTTTGAAAGCAATTATGATCCGGTGGAAAAGAAAATCGCCTCCGGGCGTGCGGTGACCCCGCTGGAGCGCGTCAGCGCGACGCGCAAGCATGGCACGCGCGTGACGTTCCTGCCGGACGACACCGTTTTTGAGGAAACGAAATTCAATGCCGAAACCGTCCGCCGCCATCTGCGCGAACTGGCATATCTGAACAAGGGGCTTTCCATCACATTTGTCGATGAACGGGAAAAAGACCCGGAAAAGCAGAAAACCGTCTTCATGTACGAGGGCGGTCTGGCGGATTACGTGAGCTATATCAATCGGGATAAAACGCCGCTGTATGAAAACGTACTGATGCTCGACGGCATGCAGGACGACGTGCGCGTGTGTCTGGCGATTCAGCACACTGACGATTACGCGGAGAACATCTTTTCCTATGTCAACAACATCCCGACGGCCGAGGGCGGCACGCATGAAATGGGCTTTAAGGCCGGGTTTACGCGCGCCCTGAACGACTATGCCCGCAAGGTCGGCGCGCTCAAGGAAAAGGACAACAACCTGATGGGCGAGGATTACCGCGAGGGAATCACGGCGGTGCTGGCGACCTTTGTGCGCAACCCGCAGTTTGAGGGGCAGACGAAGGGCAAGCTGGGCAACACGGAGGTTCGCCCGGCGGTGGAGGCTTTTGTGTACGCCCGCATGACGGAATACCTCGAAAACCTCAAAAATCAGGACGTTGCGCAGGCGATTGTCGAAAAAGCGCTGCGCGCCTGCAAGGTTCGCGAGGCCGCGCGAAAGGCAAAGGAAGTCGCCCGCGCGAAAAACCAACTGGACGCCGCGCCGCTGGTCGGCAAGCTCTCGAGCTGCACGGGCAGAAAGGCCGAGGAGAACGAAATGTTCATCGTCGAGGGCGATTCCGCAGGCGGCAGCGCCAAGCAGGGGCGCGACCGCCGCTTTCAGGCGATTCTGCCGATTCGCGGCAAGCCGCTCAACGTGGAGAAAAAGCGCATCGACCAAGTGCTCGCCAACGAAGAATTCCGCTCGATCATCACAGCGCTGGGCACGGGCATCGGCGAGGATTTTGATATCAAGAGCCTCAAGTATTACAAGGTCATCATCCTTTCCGATGCGGATCAGGACGGCGCGCACATCCGCGCGATTCTGCTGACGTTCTTCTATCGCTATATGCGCGAATTGATTACGGACGGCCATGTGTACATCGGCATGCCGCCGCTGTATCGCGTTGCAAAGGGCGACAAGATCGTTTATGCGTATGACGACAAGGAGCTGGCCTCCGTCACGGCGAAGGCGGGCAAGGGCTACACCATTCAGCGCTACAAGGGCTTGGGCGAGATGGATCCCTCCCAGCTGTGGGAAACGACGATGAACCCGGAGAACCGCCAGCTCATGCAGGTGACGCTGGAGGATGTGGCCGAGGCCGAACGGCTGGTGACGCTGCTGATGGGCGACAAGGTTGAGCCGCGGCGCGACTATATCACCACCTATGCCGATTTCAACAAGGTGGATACGTTTCTGGCTCGAGAAGGGAAGGCAAAGTAATGGCACGCAAAAAGGAAGGCGGTCAGCCGCCGAAGGGGACTGCGCCGCATCACGAGATCATCCAGCGCCCGATGGAAGAGGTCATGCATATCTCGATGATCCCGTATGCGGAGCACGTCATTCTGGAACGCGCGCTCCCGCGCGTGGAGGACGGCCTCAAGCCGGTTCAACGGCGTATTCTCTTCACGCTCAGCGAGCTGGGCGTTACGCCGGATAAGCCGCACAAAAAATGCGCGCGCATTGTCGGCGATTGTCTGGGCAAATATCATCCGCATGGCGACAGCTCGGTTTACGACGCGATGGTGCGTATGGCGCAGCCGTACAGCATGCGCGCCCTGCTGGTTGACGGCCATGGCAACTTCGGCTCGATTGACGGCGACAGTGCGGCCGCGATGCGTTACACCGAGGCGCGCATGGCGCCGCTCGCGCTGGAAATGCTGCGGGATATCGACAAGGACACCGTGCCGTTCAGCTTTAACTTTGACGATACGCTCAAAGAGCCGGATATGCTGCCTGCACGATATCCGAACCTGTTGGTGAACGGCGCATCCGGCATTGCGGTCGGTCTGGCGACGAATATCCCGCCGCACAACCTCAAGGAGGCTGTCGATGCGGCGATTCTGGTCATGGACAAGCCGGAAGCGACGCTGGATGAGATTATGAGCGTCCTGCCCGCGCCGGATTTCCCGACGGGCGGCAGGCTGATTCGAAACGACGAAATTCGCGCGGCTTACGAAACGGGCCGCGGCAAGCTGACCCTGCGCGCCAAGGTGCACATCGAGGATGGCACGGCGGGGCGCAAGCTGATTGTCATCACCGAGGTGCCGTATCAGATTCCCAAGGCAGCGATGCTGGAAAAAATTCTCAAGCTCAGCGAGGAGCGCAAGGTTCAGCTCGGCGGCATTTACGATATCCGTGACGAATCCGACCGCACGGGTCTGCGCGCGGTGATCGAGCTGAAGCGGGACGTCGATCCGATGGCGATTCTGTCGGTGCTCTATAAATATTCCGATTTGCAGATCACCTTCGGCGTGAACATGGTGGCGATTGCGGAAGGCCGCCCGGTTCAGATGGGCGTCAAGGCGATGCTTACCTATTATATTGAGCATCAGAAGCGCGTGGTGACCCGCCGCACGAAATACGAGCTGGAACAGGCGCAGGCCAGAGAGCATATTCTGGCCGGTCTGATGGTGGCGGTCAACCATCTGGACGAGGTTATCGCGCTCATCCGCAAAAGCAAAAGCCCCAAGGAAGCCAAGGAGCAGCTGATTGCGCGGTTCGGTCTGACGGATATTCAGGCGCAGGCGATTCTGGATATGCGCCTTCAGCGCCTCACCGGGCTGGAAATCGAGGCGCTTCGCAGGGAATATGCCGCGATTCTCAAAACCATCGCGCGGCTTGAGGGCATTTTGAAGAGCGAGAAGAAGCTGGACGACGTGATTCGTCAGGAAATGACCGAGATTCGGGATCGATACGGCGATGAGCGCCGCACCGAGCTGGTCGAGGACGACAGTGCGACGCTGCCGGTCGTGGAAAACAAGCCCGCCGCGGAAGACACGGCGATTCTGCGCCTGCGCGACGGGCAACTGCGCCGCATGAGCCCGCGCATGGTGGATAAATACCTCGCGCAGCCCGGCGCAAAGGACGACGTGGTGGAAACCATTCAGACGGCGACGGACGAGACGCTCTACTTCTTTACGAACAGGGGAAACTGCTTCATGCTGGACGTTTCCAAAATTCCGGAGACGATGAAGCTCAGAGATCGCGGAAGTCTGCTGACCGGCCTGATCGCCGGATTGGCCGACCACGAGCATGCCGTCGCCATGGTCTGCGTCAAGACGGAGGAGATGGCGAAAAAGGGCGATTTCCTGTTTATCACCAAGAACGGACAGGTCAAGCGCACGACGGCGGCCGAATACGGAATTCGCCGCGCGCGCTTCGTGGCGATCAACCTCAAGGACGAGGACGAGCTGGTCGGCATGGTGCAGGTGGATCCCGACGACAAGGACGACATCATTCTGATTACCCGTTTGGGCACGGCGCTCCGCTTCAGGCTCGACACGGTTTCCTGCACGGGGCGCGCGACGGCGGGCGTTCGCGGCATGGACGTGGGCAAGGACGACGAGGTGCGCTGGTTTGAAATCCCGAAGGCGGGCGATATGCTGCTGGTGCTCAGCGACCGCGGCTTCGGCAAGCGGATGCTCAGCGACGATGTGGAGCGGCAGGGCCGCGCAGGCAAGGGGCAGAAGCTCCTGCCGATGAACAAGACGGGCGAAACCGGCACACAGCTTGCCGCCTGCCTCAACGTCACGGGCGCAAAGAGCGCGCGTGTGGAACAGCGGCACGGCCATGTGACGGTGCTCAACATGGACGAAATTGCCGTGGAACGCCGCACGAGCAAAGGGCAACTGCTCATCAATGTGCTGCTTGACGATGTGGTGGAATACGCCGCACTGACCGCGGAAACAAATAACGACAATTAATACTAATTCTTGTTAAAATGGCTTAATCCGCGCACCATCTTTTTCGCTCTGACTTTGCCTCGTTCCGTTCAACGTACCTCCAGTACGCCTCACTTCACTTGGCTTCGTCAGAACAAAAAATCTGATGCGCTCTGTTAAGCATTTTAACTGCGAATTAGTATAAACAGGATTCCGGGCTGCTTTTTCTGAACAGAAGAAGCAGCTCTTTTGTATAGGCGCGCGGCGTGGCGAAGGGCGGCGAGCGAACAAGCCGAATCGGATAGATCATATCGTTTCGAAACGACCAAATGCGGCGGAAATGTGAAATCTTTCTTTTGAGAGAAAAATTAGGGAAGAAACGGGCGGTCTGCTCCGTCTAATGAGTGAAGTTCTAAATGCAAAGCGCGCCACATATAAACCTTCGAGGTGATAAGTGGAGGCGATGCGGATGAACAAAAAGCGCTTCGGTTCGCTTTCCGTAAGGCATTGGGCCATGATCTTCGCGCTGGCGGCTTTGACGGCCGCTTATGTGACGCGAAGTGACGGTCCGGGGCTGATGGCGGCGACGACGACGCGCGAGCTGCCGGTGTATAACGTCGATACAGAGGAAAAAGTGCTCTCCATCAGCTTTGACGCCGCATGGGGAAACGCCAATACAGAGGGGATTTTGAACATTCTGGATCAATACGGGGTGAAGACCAATTTCTTTCTGGTCGGCTTCTGGGCGGAAAAATACCCCGAGCTGGTGGCGGAGCTGCAAGCCAGAGGGCATGAGGTGGGCAACCATTCCGCCACGCACCCGCATATGTCGAAGCTCTCCGATTCGCAGATTCGCGAGGAGCTGAAACGGTGCAGCGATTTGGTGCAGTCCATCACGGGCAAGCCGACCACGCTTTTCAGACCGCCGTATGGCGAATACAACGACGAAGTGGTACGCATCAGCCGGGAAGAAGGCTATGAATGTATCCAGTGGAATGTGGATTCGCTCGATTGGAAGAACATCAGCGCCGAAGACATGGTCAGACGATGCACGAAGAACGTGAATCCCGGCGACATCGTGCTCTTCCATAACGATTCCAAGTATATCCTGCAAGCGCTGCCGCAGATTCTTGAATACTATCAGCGGGCGGGTTACAGGGTCATTCCGATTTCGCAGCTCCTGCTCGAAGGCGAAACGTGGATCGACCATGCGGGCACACAGCATTCGGCCACGCCGGCGCCTTCGGCGTCAACAGGCAATGAATCAAGAAAGATTGAGCAATAAGGAGGACGTACAATGGAAAACGTCATTAACACACTGCATTTGAGCGGTAAGGTTGTGGGAACGCCCGTGGTGGGGCATGAAGCGTTTGGCGAGAAATTTTATTACCTGACGCTGGGCGTGCCGCGTCTGTCCGGCGCGCAGGATCTGCTGCCGGTCACGCTTTCCGAGCGACTGCTCGACGGCGCGATGCTCTCCGACGGCGATACGCTGGCCATTGACGGACAGGTGCGCTCCTACAACAAAATCATCGAAGGCGCGGGGCGGCTGCTGATTACGGCGTTCGCCCAGAAGATCGTTGAAAACGACGAGCACGAGAATCCCAACCAAATCCAGTTGACCGGCACGCTCTGCAAGGCTCCGGCGTATCGAACGACGCCGTTTGGGCGCGAGATTGCCGATATGATGCTGGCTGTAAACCGGGCATACGGAAAGAGCGACTATATTCCGTGCATCACGTGGGGGCGGAGCGCACGCTTTGCCGCCAAGCTGGACGTGGGCGATAAGATCACCCTGACGGGGCGGCTGCAATCGCGCGCGTATCAGAAGCAGATGCCGGATGGCAGCGTGATCGAAAAAACGGCGTATGAGGTTTCCGTCGGCCATTTGGAATTGCTGGACGGCGCGCATAACGCCGATCCGGCGCAGGCGCACCCCGCGCATGCGTTTCACGCGGAGGCAGCGCAGCCGCAATAAGCGGTCGCTTTAGTGAAATAAAGAAGAAAAGCGGTGAAACAGAGCGTTCGCCGCTTTTTTTTGCGCGGTATCTGTGCTATAATGAAGTGAAATTGATCGACAGACGTTATGAGGAGGACGGCAGCATGCAGGATCACATCATCAACGATCAGATTGCCGATTTGGCTCGCGCGATGCTTGAGCTGGATAATATGGACGAAGCCTATCGTTTCTTTGAAGATATTTTTACGATTCACGAATTGCAGGCGGTCGCGCAGCGGCTGGCAGTCGCGCGCCTTTTGCAGAAAAAGGTCACCTATCAGGAGATTGCCGAACGCACCGGCGCGAGCACGGCAACCATCAGCCGCGTCAATCGCTGCCTGACCTATGGCGCGGGCGGATATCAGCTCATTTTGGGCAAAACGAAATTCGGCGATGAAATAAGCGAGGGAAATCCATGAACTTAAACGACCTGAACAGAGAACAGCGGCTCGCGGCGGAAACGCTTGAAGGGCCGCTTTTGGTGCTTGCGGGCGCGGGATCGGGCAAGACCCGCGCGCTGACGTATCGCGTGGCGAATTTGCTGGAGCACGGCGTGCCGCCGTGGGCGATTATGGCGATCACCTTCACCAACAAGGCGGCGAAGGAGATGCGGGAGCGCATTGAAAAACTGGCGGGCGCGGGGGCGGAGGACATCTGGGTTTCGACGTTCCACTCCGGCTGCGCGAAGATTCTGCGCCGCGACATCGAAAAACTGGGCTACACGCGCTCCTTCACGATCTACGACGACGACGACCAGATGAGCGCGCTGAAGGAAATTCTGAAAAAGCTGAACATCGACGACAAGTTTTTGCCGCCCAGAGAGATCAAGAGCAAGATTTCCGATGCGAAAAACAAGCTGCTCGGCCCGCAGGATTGGTTTTCGCAGAGCGAGAGGGACTATCGAAGCCAGCTCGTTTACGACGTCTATCAGGCGTATGAGGAAAAGCTGAAAAGCTCGAACGCGCTGGATTTCGACGATTTGATCGTCAAAACACTTGAGCTTTTTGCGCAGCATCCGCCGGTGCTGGAGGCCTATCAGCGCAAGATTCGGTATATCCATGTCGATGAGTATCAGGATACGAACTACGCGCAATATATGCTCGTGCGCCTGCTGGCGGCGCAGAGCCGAAACCTTTGCGTCGTCGGCGACGACGATCAATCCATCTACGGCTGGCGCGGCGCGGATATCCGAAACATTCTCGATTTTGAGAAGGATTTCCCGGATGCAAAGGTCATCAAGCTGGAGCAGAATTACCGCTCCACGGCAAATATTCTGGACGCGGCGAATCAGGTCATCGCGCTCAACGCCAACCGCAAGGACAAAGCGTTGTGGACGCAGCAGGGACCCGGCGAGTTGATCCGGCTGTATCGGGCGGGCGACGAGCGCGAGGAGGCGGCCTGGATTTGCCAGCAGATTCGCGAATTGAAATCGCGCGGCGAGGAGCTTGGCCGCTTTGCCGTGCTCTATCGAACCAATGCGCAGTCCCGCGTCATTGAAGAATCGTTCGTGCAGGCGGGCATCCGCTATCGGATGTACGGCGGCCTGAAATTCTATGACCGCAAGGAGGTCAAGGATATTCTGGCTTACCTTCGCGTGCTGGTCAACCCGGCGGACGATATTTCCGTGCGGCGCATTATCAACGTGCCCAAGCGCGCCATCGGCGATACGACGGTGAACGAATTGGCGCGCCACGCCGCGCAGGAGGAAATGCCGCTGTTGACCGCGTGCATGGATATGCCGGAGAGCCTGAACGCCCGCGCGCGCAAGAGCGTGGAGAAATTCAGCGAGCTGATGATGAGCCTGACCATGATGCAGGAGACGATGAAGCTGACCGAACTGGTGCAGTATGTCATCGACACGGTCGGGCTGGAAAGCCAGTATACCAAGGAAGACAACGACGAAAACCGTTCCCGCGTGGAGAACATTCGCGAATTTGTCGGCGCGGTCAAGGAATTTGAAGAGAAAGCCGACAACCCGACGCTAACGGATTATTTGGAAAATGTGTCTCTGGTTTCCGATCTGGATGAGATGGGCGACGACGGCGGCGCAGTGACGATGATGACGCTGCACAGCGCGAAGGGCCTTGAATTTCCGAATGTATTCATGGTCGGCATGGAGGAAAACCTGTTTCCGTCGGCCAGAAGCCGCGACGACGAGGCGCGCATGGAGGAAGAACGCCGCCTCTGCTACGTCGGCATCACGCGCGCGCGGGAGCGGCTGTTTCTGTCTCACGCATCGCGGCGCATGCTGTATAACCAGATTCAATTCAACGATCGCTCCCGGTTTATCGACGATATTCCGGCGCGGCTGATCGAGGATGTTTCCGACAGGGGCGGCCGGAGCGGCGGCTTTTCGGGAAACAAAAAGCCCGGAGGAAATTGGCAAAGCGGCGGCTGGCAGCAGCCCGCGTGGAGCAAGAGCAGCGGTTTTGCACCGATGCAGCCGCAGGCGGGGCAATCAAACTGGAAGCCAAAGACGAGCTACAACGTCGCAAAGCCGACGGGACAGGCGCAGAGCTTCTCCGGCTGGAACGCAAAAAGCGCGACGGTTGGCGGCGTGACCGTTCAGGGCGTGCAGCGCGGAATGAACGAGCCGCCGAAGGTGGTGGCCTCGCAGGCACATGAAACGGAGAAACCATCGATTTACGCGCCCGGCGACCATGTGATGCACAGAAAATTTGGGCGCGGCGCGGTTGTGCGCGTCAGCGGAAGCGGCTCGGACGCCCGCATTATGATTCGATTTGACGACGTTCGTGTGGGCGTGAAGGAATTGGCGTTGACAATTGCGCCAATGATCAGGCTGGAGGAGTGAACAAAACGTGAGCGAGACAAACGATTTGCAGCGCATGCGCGAGTTGATCGACAAGCTGAACGAAGCCTCGCGCAGGTATTACGATCAGAATGAATCCGATATATCCGACGACGAATGGGATGCGATGTACGCCGAGCTGCGTAAGCTGGAGGAAAAGACTGGCGAACGCATGGCGGATTCGCCGACCCGGCGCGTTGGCGGCGCAGTGATGGAGGGCTTTGAGCAGCACCGTCACATTGCGCGGCTCTGGAGCATGGATAAGGCGCAGAGCGAGGATGAGATTCTTGCGTGGGCGCAGCGCTGCGAAAAGCAGACGAACGACGCGGGCGGCCTGCCGAAAAACAGCTACTGCGTGGAATATAAGCTCGACGGCCTGACGGTCAACCTGACATACGACGGAGGCAAGCTGGTTCAGGCGGCGACGCGCGGAAACGGCGAGGTCGGCGAGGCGATTCTGCCGCAGGCGATGACGATCCGCACCATTCCGCTGACCATCCCGTTCACCGGCAGGATGGAGGTGCAGGGCGAGGGCATCATGCGTCTGTCCGAACTGAAAAAATACAATGAAACCGCCGCCGAGCCGCTCAAAAACGCGCGCAATGCGGCTGCGGGCGCGCTGCGCAACCTCGATCCGCAGGTGACGGCGAGCCGCCATCTGGACGCATTTTTTTATCAAATCGGCTATATCGAGGGCAGGAGCTTTGAAACCCAGCAGGATATGCTGGCGTTTATGAAGGAAAACGGCCTCAACATAAGCCCGTTCGTTCGTCCGGCGCAGACCATTGAGGAAGCGCTGGAGGCCGTGCATGAAATCGAGCAAAAACGGGAGACGCTGGATTTCCTGATCGACGGTGCGACGATCAAGATTACGGATATGCGCACGCGCGAGGTGCTGGGCACGACGGACAAGTTTCCGCGATGGTCGATTGCCTTTAAGTTCCCCGCGCAGGAAACCGTCACCAAGCTGCTGAAAATCACGTGGGAGGTCGGGCGCACGGGCAAGCTCACGCCGCTGGCGCACCTGTCCCCGGTGGATATTTGCGGCGTGACGGTGAAGCGCGCGACGCTCAACAACTACGACGACATCTGCCGCAAGCGCGTGCGCATCGGGAGCGAGGTCTGGGTGCGCCGCTCCAACGACGTTATCCCGGAAATCATGGGCGTCGTTTGGGATGGCGAAGGCGAAGCGCCGGAAACGGATATCCAGCCGCCGACGGTCTGCCCCGCATGCGGCGGCGAACTGGTCAAGCTGAGGGAGGACGGCGTTCACCTGTTCTGCCTCAACCGGACGAGCTGCCGCCCGCAGGCGATTGCCCGCATGGCGCATTTTGCCTCGCGGCAGGGCATGGACATTGAAACATTCAGCACGCGAACGGCCGGGTTGTTTTACGACGAGCTGGGCGTTCGTTCGGCGGCGGATCTGTACCATCTGGATCGGGAAAAGCTGGTCGCGCTGAAGGGCTTTGGTGAAAAGAAGGCGGAAAAGCTCTTTGCCGAGCTGGAAAAGAGCAAGGACTGCGAACTGGACGCCTTTTTGTTCGCTATCGGTATTCCCAATATCGGCAAAAAGACGGCGTATGACCTGATGGCGCATTTCGGCACGCTGGAAGCGCTGATGGGCGCGAGCGAGCAGGAGCTGGTGGACATCGAGGATGTGGGCGGCATTGTGGCCGCCTCCATTACGGAATACTTTGCGGACGAAGAAAACCGCCGCTTTGTAAACCGCCTGCTGGAAGCCGGCGTTCGCCCGCAGATGCACGCGCAGCAGGACGCAGGCACGTTGTTTGAGGGAATGACGTTTGTGCTGACCGGCACGCTGCCGACGCTTTCCCGCGCGCAGGCGCAGGAGATGATCCGCAAAAACGGCGGCAAGGCGACCGGCAGCGTATCCAAGAAGACCAGCATCGTTCTGGCCGGGGAAAGCGCGGGCAGCAAGCTGGATAAGGCGCGCGAGCTGGGGGTGCGCATCATCGACGAGGCACAGTTTTTGCAGATGATCGAGCAGCAGAAGCGCCCGGAGCCGACGGGCGATTGAAAACGTGTACGCTTAACGAAAAAATCTGTGGAAGTAGGCCATTTCCTTTTGTAAATCTCTGTGGTATAATCAGGAATAAACCTGCGTGAAAAGAAGGGGTGATTTTCCGTGCAGAGCATGACCGGCTACGGCCGCGGGCTTGTCTGCGAGGACGGGCGCGAAATGACGGTCGAGGTCAAGAGCGTCAATCATCGTTTTCTGGATGTTTCCTTCCGCCTTGCGCGGCCCATCGCGTTTCTGGACGACGCTGTGCGCACGGGCGTGGCAGAGCGGCTGGCGCGCGGGCATGTGGACGTCTTCGTCAATTATGTGAACCATCGCGAGGATGCGCGCCGCGTTCATGTGGACATGCAGCTTGCGAAAGCCTATCGGCAGGCGGCGGGCGAATTGAGCGAAGCGCTCGGCGTGAAAAACGATCTTCCGCTTTCGGATTATATGAACATGCCGGATGTGCTGACGGTGGAAGCCTCCGAAGAGGATCAGGACGCGGTTCGCGCGCTGTTCATGCGGGCGCTGAATCTGGCGCTGGACGATCTGACGGCTATGCGGAAGCGCGAGGGAAACAGCCTGCGCGGCGACATGATGAAAAAGTTCGACGCGATTGACGGTCTGCGCGAAAGCATTGCGACACGCGCGCCGACGGTCGTGGAGGAATACCGCGCAAAGCTCAGCCAGAGGCTGTCCGCGCTGCTCAGCGGCGACATCGACGAGGCGCGCTTCGCCACCGAGGTGGCGATTTTTGCGGATCGCGCGGCGATTGACGAGGAGCTTGTGCGCCTGAGCAGCCACATTGCGCAGCTTCGCGCGACGGCGGAGCTTGACGAGCCGGTTGGCAGAAAGCTCGATTTTCTGGTGCAGGAGCTGAACCGAGAGGTCAATACCATCGGATCGAAGGCCTCCGACGCGCAGATTGCCGGGTGCGTTGTCGCGGCGAAGGGCGAAATCGAAAAGCTGCGCGAGCAGGTTCAGAATATCGAATAACGAAAAATATCGGAGGTATCCGTGGACATCAAGCTCATCAATGTCGGCTACGGCAATTTCATATCTTCAAGCCGCATCATCGCGATCATTGGGCCGGAATCTGCGCCGGTCAAGCGCATGATTCAGGAGGCGCGCGAGGAGCGTCGTCTGATTGACGCGACATACGGCAGAAGAACGCGCGCGGTGATCATTTCCGACAGCGACCATGTGATTTTATCCGCGGTTCAGCCGGAAACGATTGCGCATCGCTTTGATATCAAGGATAACACAACCATCGTCGAGGAGGAAGAACTGTAATGCACAAGGGGAAGAGGGGCGTTCTGTTTGTCTTTTCCGGGCCGTCCGGCGTGGGAAAGGGCACGCTGAAGGCCAAATTGTTTGAAGAATTTGCCGACCGAATCGCGTATTCCGTTTCTGCAACGACGCGCGGGCCGCGCGAAGGCGAGGTGGACGGAAAGGATTACTTTTTCATCTCCAGGCAGGAGTTTGAACGGCGCGTGAAGAATAATGAATTTCTGGAGCATGCCGAATTTGCAGGCAACTGCTACGGCACACCGCGCGCCTACGTGGAAAAGCTGCTGGACAGCGGCATGAACGTCGTGCTGGAAATCGACGTGCAGGGCGCGCTTCAGGTGATGAAGAGCATGCCCGAATGTGTCAGCGTGTTTATTCTGCCGCCGAGCTTTGAAGAACTGGAGCACCGGCTGCGCGGGCGCGGCACCGAGACCGAGGAGAAAGTTCGCGAGCGGCTGGAAACCGCCAAGCGCGAATTGCCGTATGCGCCGCAGTATGATTACCAGATCGTCAACGGCGGCGATATCGAGGCCGCATATCAGAGCCTGCGCGAGGTATTTCTCAAGAGCACGGGCGAGGCCTGATGCCCAAAGCGCAATGAACCCGCTTCACGGCGATATTTTAGAGGAGGAAAACCCGATATGTCTATGACCGATCCTACGATTTTGCAGCTTCTTGAAAAAGCGGATTGCCGCTATACGCTGGTTGTTGAAACGAGCAAGCGCGCTCGTCAGCTCATCGACGGCGTTCCGCCACTCATCGACGCCAAGGACAAGGAGAACATGCCTCTCTCCGTCGCGATTGACGAGGTGAATCGCGGGCTGATCACCTACGAGCGTTCCCCGGAAATTGATGTCAAGTGAGATGAAAAAACCGTGCGTTGTCCTCGGCGTGACCGGGGGCATTGCGGTTTATAAGGCATGCGAGCTGCTGCGCCTGCTGCAAAAGCGGGGCATCGACGTTTTTGTTGTGATGACGCAGAACGCATGCCGTTTTGTTGCGCCGCTGACGTTTGAAACGCTCTCCGGTCATCCCGTTGCGGTGGATACGTTTGACCGCCCGCAGACGTGGGAGGTCGAGCACATCGCGCTGGCCAAACGCGCGGATCTGTTTCTGATTGCGCCCGCGACGGCCAACATCATGGGCAAAATGGCCTGCGGCATTGCGGACGACATGCTGTCTACGACGGTGATGGCGACGCGCGCGCCTGTTCTGGTTGCGCCCGCAATGAATACCGGCATGTGGGAAAACGCCGCCGTGCAGCAAAACGTCAAGACGCTTCGAGCGCGCGGCGTTGAAATCGTCGCGCCGGTTTCCGGTCATCTTGCCTGCGGGGACAGCGGAGCGGGAAAGCTGGAAGACGTTGCAGTGATTGCCGAACGCGCCTGCGAGCTGCTTTTTGCGAAAAAGGATATGGAAGGCCTGCGCGTCATGGTGACGGCGGGGCCGTCCAGAGAGGCGCTTGATCCGGTTCGCTATATATCCAACCGATCCTCCGGCAAGATGGGCTACGCCATCGCGCAGGCGGCGCAAAAGCGCGGCGCGGAGGTGACGCTGCTCAGCGGGCCGGTTGCAATCGAAGCGCCTCGGGGCGTGAAGCTCGTGCCGTTTACGACGACGCAGGAGCTGCTTGACCGGGCGAGCGAGCTGGCACAGGAGCAGGATTTGCTGATTCAGGCCGCCGCGCCGGCGGATTATCGGGCGAAGGAAATTGCGCCCCAGAAGATCAAAAAGCAGGGCGGCGAACCGATGACCTTCACGCTGGTGGAAAACCCGGATGTTGCCGCGACACTCGGAAAGGCCAAGCGGAGCGGGCAGGTTTTTGTCGGCTTTGCGGCGGAAACCAACGACGTTCTGGCGCACGCGAGGGACAAGCTGGCGCGCAAGAATCTCGATATGATCGTGGCCAACGACGTGACGCGCCCTGGCGCGGGGTTTGACGTGGACACCAATATCGTGACGCTCATCACGAAGGACGGGCAGGAGGCGCTGCCGATGATGAGCAAGGCGGAGGTCGCGCAGCGGATTCTTGATCGCGCGCTGGCGCTCAGAAGAGAATAAACGATGAACTGCCGTTTGAAAGAAAGCGGCAGTTTTTTCGTAATTGTACGGTTTCAGCGCTCTTTTTTGCTGTTTCATGTACAGAAAACTTGACGGAATCCCCGTTTACGCATATAATTGAGGATATGCTTATATAGGGCGGCATAGACCCGTTTGGCGGAGAACACGGCATGGCGGAAGGAGGGCGATACGATGAAAGCAAAGGGATCCCGCGTATGCAGCGGGGCGATTGTGCTTTTTGTATTTGTCTGCCTGCTGCTGGCCGGAGCGGGGCGGTTGGTCGCCTCGGAAGGCGGTGGGCAGCGCATGCCCGACCTGAGCCAAAGGCAGGCATGGCTCTGCGCCGCGCCCAATGCGGCACAGGAGCCGCTGGCGGATGCGCGTCAGGAGATTCGGCCGGGCGGGGAGCATCGTTTCGCCTTTTCCGCGAACCGGGAGGGGCAGCGCGCAGCGGCGCTTTTGCAGCGGCGCGACGCGAACGGCAACATTCTGCCGGGAAGCGAAAGCTATATGAAGACCGTCTATCGGGCATTTCCCTTGGGTGATGGGTTCGCATAGCGCGAAAAATGGAGATGCGAACCTTTCAACAATATCAAAAGCGAGGAAAAACGTTATGGCTAACAAGCATGCTAAGGCGAAAAATCTGCGCGCCCGCGCACTGGTTTCGCTCGTCGCAATCATTGTTGTCGTCGCCGTTTGCGCCTATCTGGGTCTGTGCGGCTTCGGCAAGGGCACGATGATCAACTACCTCAAGCCGTGGGGCGATGCAATCAGCCTCGGCCTTGACCTGCGCGGCGGCGTTTACACCGTCTATCAGGCGGAGAACAACGGCGACCCGGATTTTGACACCAAGATGGAATCCACGGTGAGCATCCTCACCAGCCGTTTGACCCGTCAGGGCTTCACCGAGGCGACCGTCACCCGTCAGGGCAGCGACCGCATCCGCGTGGAGATTCCGAATGTGTCTGACCCGAACCAGATCCTGACCATCATCGGTACGCCGGCTCAGCTCTACTTTGTCGATGAGAGCGGCAACAACCTGATGGAAGGCTCGATGGTGAAGAATGCGCAGGCGGCGCAGGATCAGGACGGCAAGCCCTGCATCGCCTTCGAGCTGACCGACGAGGGCGCGAAGATCTTCGCGGAAGCCACGGCGGCCAACCTCGGCAAGACCATCTCCATCACGCTGGACGGCGAGACCATCTCCCGCGCGACGGTCAACACCGTCATCGCCGGCGGCAAGGGCGAAATCACCGGCAACTTCACCGCGGACGAGGCGAAGAACCTGGCGACCCTGATCCTTTCCGGCGCGCTGCCGCTGAACCTGACGCAGCTCGAAGTGAGCGCCATTTCCGCGACGCTGGGCGTTGAGGCGCTCGACCGCGCGATTCAGGCGGGCATCATCGGTGTGGCGCTGGTCATGCTGTTCATGCTCTTCCGCTATCGCCTCTGCGGCCTCGTGGCGGATATCGCGCTGACCATTTACATTATGATCGTCGTGCTGCTGCTGGCGCTGACCGGCGCGCAGCTGACCTTGCCGGGCGTTGCGGGTATCATCCTGGGCATCGGCATGGCTGTTGACGCGAACGTTGTCATCTTTGAGCGCATCCGTGAGGAAGTCAAGAACGGCCGCCCGATTGGCTCCGCCGTTCGCAAGGGCTTCTCCAACGCGCTTTCTGCCATCATCGACTCGAACGTGACGACCATCATCGCCGCCGTCGTGCTGTATGCCTTCGGCACCGGCTCTGTGCGCGGCTTCGCGCTGACGCTGGGCATCGGCGTGGCGACCTCTCTGGTCACGGCTGTGTTCGTCACCCACAAGCTGCTGGATATCTTTGCCGACCTCGGCATCAAGAACCAGAAGCTCTACGTGTGATAAGGCGAGGAGGAATGAAACATGGATATCAAAGTGAAAAGCCACCTCAAGCCCTGCGCAGCCGTCTCTATCGCCATTATGATTGTGGCGCTGGTGATGACGCTGACCGGCCACGGCATGAATCTGGGCGTTGATTTTACCGGCGGCACCATTATGACCTACAACATGGGCGAGCAGTTTGAAACTGCGGACGTTGAAAAGGTTCTGGCCGACAACGGCATCTCCGACGCGCAGATCGCCAAGACGGGCGAAAACGACACGCAGGTGCAGATTCGCATCAGCGACAAGGAGAACACGGACGATCTCCGCACGGCGCTGGAAAACACGCTCGGCGAGAAATACACCGGCATGGAATACGTCGATATTTCCCGCGTGGGCGCGATTGCGGGCCGCGACCTGATTAACAACGCCATCAAGAGCGTGAGCCTTGCGGCGGTGCTGATGCTGCTGTACATCGCGGTTCGCTTCGACTTCTATTCCGGTCTGGCTGCGATCATCGGTCTGCTGCATGACGTGGCGATCATGCTCTCCGCGGTGGTGCTGCTGCACAGCTTCATCCGCGTGGAGACGACGTTCATCGCCGCGCTGCTGACCATCGTGGGTTATTCCATCAACAATACGATCATCATCTTTGACCGTATTCGCGAAAATTCCCACAAGAGCACGCTGCGTCAGTTGAATCGTGAGAACATCGTGAATCTCTCCGTGCAGGAGTCCCTCTCCCGCACGCTGAACACGACGATCACCACGCTGCTGACCATCGTTACCCTGTACATCATGGGCGTGGACTCCATCAAGCAGTTTGCGCTCCCGCTGATTATCGGCATTGTTGCGGGCACCTATTCCGCGAACCTGATCAACGGCTATGTGTGGGCGGCGCTGATGGACAAGCGCGACGCGAGCAAGCGTGCGAAGGCCAAGGCGTAATCAACCGGGCGAATCAGCCCGCCAAATCAGAGGATCAACCCTCTGGTTTGGCGATGAACGCGAATTTGCGTTTATCGCCAAACCACGAGGGAGAAAGGGGGCTTCGGCATGCTTCGATTGATACCGAAAAATCAGGAAAAGAGGCAGGTTCCGCCGGAGCTTGCCTCGCTTGGATTGCCCGATAGGCTGCTTGAACTGCTGCTGGATCGGCAAATCGACACGCCGGAAAAAATCGAGCGCTATCTGCATCCGAAGCGCGAGGATCTGCATGACCCGATGCTGATGCAGGATATGGGAAAGGCGGTCGCCGTCATCCGCGACGCCATCGAGAAGCATGAAGAGATTACGGTTTTCGGCGATTACGACGTGGATGGCGTTACCGCCACGGCCATTCTTCTGAGCTATTTGCGCAAACAGGGCGCACAGGTCGATTTTTATATTCCGGACAGACACGGCGAGGGATACGGCCTGAATATCGCGGCGGTCGAACAGATTGCGGCACATTCCAAATTGCTGATTACCGTGGATTGCGGCATCACCTGCGCGGCGGAGGTCGCGCGGGCGAAGGAATTGGGGATGCGCGTGATCGTGACGGATCACCACCAGCTCGGGCCGCAGATGCCCGAATGCGAGGCGGTGCTCAATCCGCTGCTGGGCGATTACCCGTTCCGTCGGCTGTGCGGCGCGGGCGTTGCGTTTAAGCTGGTTCAGGCAATCGGCGGGACGGAAGCGATTGAGCCGCTTTGGGAGCTCGCCGCGCTGGCGACGATTGCGGATATTGTGCCGCTGATGGATGAAAACCGCGTCATTGTGTCCTACGGGCTGGCGGCGATGGCGGCTACGCAGCGGCCGGGGCTGATTGCGCTGATGGAATCCGCCGGAGTTGACCCGCAGAAGGTCACATCCGCCGACGTTGCGTTCCGCATGGCGCCGCGAATCAACGCGGGCGGGCGGCTGGCACTGGCCTCGCGCGGCGTTCAGCTTTTGACGACACGGCGAATGGACACGGCGAAGGAGATTGCCGAAGAACTGAATCAGGATAACATCCGCCGACGTGAGCTGGAGATTGACATTTTCAAGCAGGCGGACGAGATGACGCGGCAGCAGATTGATTTTATGAACGAACGCGCCATTGTCGTCTGCGGCGAGGGATGGAATCCCGGCGTCATCGGGCTGGCAGCTTCCAGGCTGGTGGAAAAATACAAATGGCCGACGGTGCTGCTCGCTCAGGACGGCGATATTTGCGTCGGTTCTGCGCGGTCGATTCCCGGCGTGAACATCCATGATGCAATGAGCACATGCCGTGACCTGTTCGTTCGCTTCGGCGGGCATGCACAGGCTGCCGGATTGACGATCGAAGCTAAAAATGTGCCGGAATTTAGAAGGCGGCTGAGCGAGGCCATTCGGGCGCAGGCCGCGCCGGAAGCATTTATTCCGACGGAGGAATATGACCTCGAGTTGGAGCTTTCCGAAATGACGGAGGCGTTTGTGGATGCGTTTTCCGCCATGCAGCCGACGGGGTTCGGAAATCCCGCGCCGGTGTTCTGCGTGCGCGGCGTGCACACGACGGACGTGCGAACCATCGGCAAAGACGGCGCGCATCTGCGGATGAGGCTTGCGCAGGGCGGCGAAATGCGGTCGGCCATCGGCTTTCGGATGGGCGACCGTGCGGCCGATCTGCCGGAAATCATTGAAGCGATCATCACGCTTTCCATCAACGTTTGGCAGGATAAGCGCAGTGTGCAGTGCGAACTGCGTCAGCTTCAGGCGTATATGCCGGGAAAGGCGTTCATTGCCGAATGTCAGCGGCAGAGCGACGTACTGGATGACGCGCTGCTGAACGCCCTGTGCCTGCCGGAGGGGGAAGCGCTAGGCATTGAACAGATGTCCCTTGAGCAGGCGAAAACGGTTCTGGCTGGTGAATTTGAAAAAGGCTATCAGGGCATTCTGATCGGTGTGCATACGCTGGCGGCGATGAAGCTGCTCAACGTGCATCTGGCCGTGATGCATGCCCAACTGGACTACGCCATTGAGCGGACGAGCGACATTCGCGGCTTTAACGCGCTGGTGATGACGCCGGACTGGGCGAACATCGCGTTTTCGCCGAGGTTGATTGTCGCGATGGACGGATTTTTGAGCGACGGCGAGCGCGCGTTGGCCAAGCGCCAGTTTCCCGAGGCGCGCATCATTGAAGTGACCAATATGCGGACGCAGAGCGCGGCCTGCGCGGGCAGGCTGCTGCCGAGCGACGACGCGCTGCGCCAACTGTATAAGGCGCTGCGCCAGCGGGAACGGACGGATTGCACCCTAAACGTGCTTTCCGCCGCAATCGGGCTGGACGAGAGCACGATTCGATGCGGCATGCGCATCATGGAGCAGCTTGGGCTGGTCGAATATACGCTTCAGCCGTTTCGCTTTCAGCTCATTCCCAGCGGCAAGGTGTCGCTGGAAAACAGCATGCTTCGCGTGAAGCTGTTACAGATGAAGGACGAAGGGGGGAAACCGTTTTGACGCAGGACGAATGTAAGAATCTCGACGAATTGATTGCAACGCTGGTGAAATATCACCCGGAGGCCAATGTCGAGCTGGTGGAAAAGGCGTATCACTTTGCCGAAAAGGCGCACGCCGGACAACTGCGCAAATCGGGTGAACCCTATTTCGTGCATCCGCTGACCGTTGCCGGGATTCTGGCGAAGCTGATGCTCGACGCGCCGACAATCGCCGCCGGTCTGCTCCACGATACGGTGGAGGATTGCGACGATGTGACGATCGAGGTCATCGAGCAGGAATTCGGGCAGGAGGTTGCGCTGCTCGTCGACGGCGTGACCAAATTAAAACGGCTGGATTTTACCTCCCGCGTGGAGCAGCAGGCCGAATCCATCCGCAAGATGATTCTGGCGATGAGCAAGGATATCCGCGTCGTGCTCATCAAATTGGCGGACAGAACGCACAACATGCGCACCCTGAAATCTCAGCCGCCGGAGAGCCAGAAGCGGATCGCACAGGAGACGCTCGACATTTACGCGCCGCTGGCGCATCGTCTTGGCGTATATAAAATCAAGCAGGAGCTTGAGGATCTGTGCCTGCGCTATCTCGACCCGGAGGGATATCAGAACCTGATTGTCAAGGTCGGCATGAAGCGCGCCGAGCGCGAGGAAAACATCCGCACGGTGATCGACACCCTGAGCGACAAGCTCAAGGAGATGAACATTCACTACGAAATCGACGGCCGGCCGAAGCATTTCTACAGCATATACCGCAAGATGGTGCTCCAGCACAAGCCGTTTGAGCAGATTTTTGATTTGATCGCCATTCGCGTGCTGGTGGATACGGTGCAGGACTGCTATGCCGTGCTGGGCGTGGTGCACACGCTCTGGAAGCAGGTGCCCAACCGCTTCAAGGATTATATCTCCATGCCGAAGCCGAACATGTATCAATCGCTGCACACGACGGTCGTTGGCGAAAACGGCATGCCCTTTGAGGTGCAGATTCGAACTTATGAAATGCACCGCATCGCGGAATACGGCATTGCGGCGCATTGGCGCTACAAGGAAGGCAAGCAGGTTGCGGATTCGCTGGATAACAAGCTCTATTGGCTGCGCCAGATTCTGGATTGGCAGAACGACACGCGCGATTCCGAGGAATTCATCAAATCGCTCAAGGTCGATCTGTTCAGCGATGAAATCTTCGTCTTTACGCCGAAGGGCGAAATCATTGATCTGCCGAAGGGCGCGACGCCCCTCGACTTCGCCTATCGCATTCACAGCGCGGTCGGCAACAAGTGCGTCGGCGCGAAGGTCAACGGCCGAATCGTGACGCTGGATACGCCGCTCAACACGGGCGACTTTGTGGAAATCATCACCCAGCAGAACAGCAAGGGACCCAGCCGTGACTGGCTCAAAATCGTCAAAACCGCGCAGGCCAAGGCGAAAATCCGGCAGTTCTACAAGAAGGAATTGAAGGACGAGAACATCGCCAACGGCAAGCAGATGCTCGATTATGAGGCGAAGCGACAGGCGGTCAGCCTGCCGTCGCTACTGAAAACGGAATATGTCGATCCGATTCTGCGGAAATTCTCGTTTGCGGATTTGGATGATCTCTACGCGGCGGTCGGATGCGGCGGCATTGCGGCGCAGCAGGTCGTCACCCGCCTGCGCGAGGAACAGCGCGCGCACGACAAGCCGCTTGTGCCGGTTCTGCCGCGCGTGGCCGAACCGACGACGTCCGCCCGCGGCGGCAAGAGCTCCTCAAAGGAGGATATGGGCATCAAGATCGCCGGGCTGCCGGGGTGTCAGGTTCACTTTGCCAAATGCTGCACGCCGCTGCCGGGCGACGAAATCATCGGCTATATCACGCGCGGACGCGGCGTGACGATCCATTCCAAGGAATGTGTCAACGTCAACGCATCGCATGACCCCGCGCGCTGGGTGGAGGCCGAGTGGAGCGACACGGTCAATTCCTCGTACAACGGCTCGATTCAGATTCTCGCGCAGGATCGTCACAACCTGCTGGCCGACCTGATGAGCTATCTGTCCGCGCAGAAGGTGACGGTCTGCGCGCTCAATGCCAAGGTCAACAACAACCAGACCTGCTCGATTGAGCTGACGCTTCAGGTGGCCAACAAGCAGGAGCTGGACTGGGTGATTAAACAGATTGCCAAGCGGCAGGATACCATAGAGATTTTCCGCGTGTAAGCGGAAGCGAAAGGACACATACATGAGACTGGTGGTACAGAGGGTGCTCGAATCAAGCGTCAAGGTGGACGGAAGGGAAGTCGGGCGCATCGGCAAGGGATTCATGGTGCTTTGCGGCGTTGAAGATGGCGATACCGCGGAGGATGTGCGCTATTGCGTGGATAAAACCGTCAATCTCCGCATTTTTGAGGATGAAAACGACAAGATGAATCGCTCCATCCTCGATGCGGGCGGCGAAATTCTGGCGATTTCCCAGTTCACGCTGCATGGCGACGTCCGCCATGGCCGCCGTCCGAGCTTCATCCGCGCGGCAAGGCCGGAAGTGGCCGTGCCGATGTACGACGCATATTGTCAGGGGCTGCGAGAGGCGGGGATTCATGTGGAAACCGGCATTTTCCAGACAGATATGAAGGTTTCGCTCGTCAACGACGGCCCGGTGACGCTGCTGATTGATTCAAGGAGGACGTTCTGATGGAGCTGGATATCAAAACCGTGACGGGCGGCCCGCTGGATGTGAACACCTACGTGGTGGGCGCGTCCGGCTCGAATCAGTGCGTGCTGATTGATCCCGGCGCGGAATATGCGGCGGTCAACGGCGCGGTCTGCGGCAGAGAGGTCAAGGCGGTGCTGCTCACGCACGCGCATTTCGACCACATGCTCTACGCCAGGCCGTGGCTGAAGGACGGCGTGAAGCTCTATGTGCATAAGCTGGACGCACCGGCGCTTGCCGATCCCTCGCTGAATCTCTCCGGCGTTGTCGGCGCACAGCTCACGCTGCCGGATGCGGATGTCCTGCTCGAAGAGGGCGACTGCGTGGAAGAGGCGGGCATTCGCTTTGACGTGCTGCACACGCCGGGACATACGCCGGGTTCGGTCTGTTATCGGCATGAAAAGACGTTGTTTTGCGGCGACACGCTGTTCTATCAGGGATATGGCCGAGTGGATTTGGCGGGCGGAAACTCGCTGCAAATGGCGCTCTCCCTGAAACGGCTGCTGAAACTGCCGGGCGATACCGTCTGTTACCCCGGCCACGGCATGAAAACGAAGATCGCCTGGGAACAGGAGGCAAATGCGTGAAGATCGCTGTCCAAACATCGCTGCCTGCGTTTCAAAACGATATCGGCGACGTCGTTCGCCTGTTTTACGGCGAGGGAGCGGCTGTGGAGGAAACGCAGCAGGCCGACGCGCGTCTCACGCATATCCATGAGGAAGCAGACGGGGAATGGCGCGAAACCTTCGTTTTAACGGATTGCAGCGGCAGGACGGAACAAAATACGCTCAGCGCCCCGGCGGTTTCCGGCGGCCTCGAAGAAAAACGCCAGAAGAAACGATTGATTAAGCGCTGCTGCTATATGCTTTTCAAGCGCCTGTCCGGGCGGCAGCCCGCATGGGGCTCCTTGACGGGAATCCGCCCGACGAGGCTGTATTACCAGCAACTGGAAAACGGAAAAACGCGCGGCGAGGCCAGACATACGCTGCAAGACCTGTTTGATCTGTCACAGGAAAAGATTGATCTGCTCGATGAAATTCTCGACGCACAGCAGGGGCTGATGGATCGGCGCGCGCGCGCATGCGATGTATATATCGGCATTCCTTTCTGCACGACGCGCTGCGCGTACTGCTCGTTCTCATCCGGCGAAATCGGAGACGGGCGATTGGTCGAGCCGTACCTGGCGGCGCTGCTGCATGAGATTGAGGCATGCGCTGAGATGGCGCGAGAGATGGGACTGCATATCCGCGTGGGCTATATCGGCGGCGGAACCCCCAGCAGCCTGACCACGCCGCAGCTTGACCGCCTGCTCGCGCATGTTGAAAGGCATTTCGGCGCGCTGGCGGAATTTACCGTTGAGGCCGGTCGGCCGGACACGCTGGACGCACAGAAGCTGCGCATGCTCCGCGACCATCCCGTGACGAGGATCAGCATCAATCCGCAGACGATGAATGACGCGACGCTGACGCGAATCGGCCGCGCGCACACCGCGAAGCAGACGGTGGAGGCGTATGAGCTGGCCAGAAGCATCGGCTTTGACGACATCAACATGGACGTTATCGCGGCGCTCCCCGGCGAGGATTACGCCATGTTTGCGCACACGCTGACGGAGATTCGCAGGCTCCGCCCGGAAAGCCTGACCGTTCACACGCTGGCCATCAAGCGTTCAAGCAGGTTGCACGAAGAAAAATACGCGCAGGCGGAACAGGACGTCGCTTGCATGGTGGCGCTCGGGCGGCAGACGGCGCACGACATGGGCATGCGCGCGTACTACCTGTACCGGCAAAAATACATGGCGGAAAATCTGGAAAACGTGGGTTACGCACTGCCGGGGCGTTTCTGCCGATACAACATCGACAACATGGAAGAAACCACCAGCATTCTGGCGCTCGGCGCGGGCGGAATTTCAAAATGTGTCATGCGCGAAGAGGAAAAAATCCTTCGCGCACCGAATATAGCCAATATTGAGCAATATATTGACCGCGTGGATGAGATGATTGAGCGAAAGCGGATCGTCTTTGCCGAAAAGGCGAAAAAGCTGGATTAAACATCGGCGGGAGGAGGAAGGCGCAGACCATGGTAATCAGCGATAAGCAGACGCTTCGGCGGTGCGTCAAGCAGGCGGTTCGCCGGGCAGCGGTGGTGGAGACCCTGCTGAATTTTGACGCGGCGCGGGGTGAAATGGGCATAAAGGCGCTGACGACGTCGATATCAAAGGCGCAGGGCTTGACGCCGCTTCAGGCCGACGCGGCTGCGGCGTTTGCCGCGATGGATGCGCTGGAAATGCCGATAGAGGATATCCCGCGCGCGGCGCTGATTCAAAGCGGCTACACAAGGGAAGCGTATCTGCGCGAAATTCTTGACCAGATGCGGGCGGAGCGCGTATTTGCCTGCGTCTCCATTCGGGATGCGCAGAGCGCCGTCTTTGAGGATGACCGGATAGCGCCGCTGTTGACGCTGCCGGAGGATTTCTTTGCGCCGGGGCGTTATGGCGTGGAATATGCCCGTCGAGCCGAAGAAATTCGCCTTGCGGCACAGCAATGCGGCGCAAGGGATGTGCTCATTCGGCAGTTTGATGAGGACGCGCTCCGCTTTTGCCTGATTCCCGTCTGCGAAGACGAGCGTTTGCGTCTGCATGTCCGGCTCGATACGTGCGCGCAGGCAGACGGTTTTCTGCGTCAGTTGGATGCTTCCCATACCGTGCGCGCGCTGGCGTTTGGCGATGAAACCGTCGAACCGATGCTGATTGAGGCGGCCGCGACAAGGCGGCGGCTTCTTGTGCGCGTAAACAAGCGGATTCCGCTTGCGCTTGAAAAGCTGGGGCTGCGCTTTGTGCCCTATGCCAGCGAGGCGGATTTGCCAGAGCAGATGCTGGGGCGATGGATCACGGCCAGAGAGGCGATTTGGCCCGCGCTGTGCGACGCCTATCTGCCGCTGGCCAGATGCGGCTATCCGTTGACCAGCGAAGCGATTGCAAGGGACGTTCAAGCCCTGCTTGGCGGGCATTTTCTGATGGATGACGACAATACGCATGAGGCGTATCAAGAATGAGATACGACTTTATTATATTAGGAGGAAGACAAAATGAATCCGACGTTTATCATTGAAATGGAAAACGGGCAGACGATGAAGGGCGAGCTTTATCCCGAAACGGCGCCCAACAGCGTGGCGAACTTCGTGGAATTGGCGAACAGCGGTTTTTATGATGGCGTGATCTTCCATCGCGTGATTCCGGGCTTTATGATTCAGGGCGGCGACCCGCTTGGCCGCGGTACCGGCGGACCGGGCTACAGCATCCGCGGCGAATTTGCCCGAAACGGTTTCAACAATCCGCTCAAGCACACGCGCGGCGTGCTGTCCATGGCGCGCAGCATGATGCCCAACTCCGCCGGTTCCCAGTTCTTCATCATGGTGGATGACGCGCCGTATCTGGACGGCCAATACGCTGCGTTCGGCAAGGTGACGGAGGGCATGGAAACGGCGGACGCGATTGTCAGCGTTCCGCGCGATCCGATGGATAAGCCGTATGAGGAGCAGAAGATGAAGTCCGTCCGCGTGGACACGCACGGCGAAACCTACATGGTTGAAAAGCTGAAAGGGCGCGGCTGATCGGAGGCGGCACCGTGAACAAAAACAAGGTCGTCGTCCACCTGATGGGGCGCGATTATACTTTGGTGACGGATCAGCAGCCGGACAAGGTGCAGCGTCTCTCCCGATACGTGGATCGAAGGATGCGCGAGCTGGCGATTTTGACGCGAGCCGGGGAAAACATGCTGCCCGTGCTGACGGCGATGACGCTGGCGGACGAGCTGTTTACCGCGCAGGACGAGGTGAACCGCCTTCGCCGCGAGCTTGACGCGGCAAAGGCCGAAACCAAACAGGACGAAAACGCATAAATCGAGCGGCGGCGCTGGGGTGGTTGCCCTGCGCCGCTTTTTTCGGAGGAGAAAATGGAACTGCTTTCACCTGCGGGAAACCGCGAAGCACTCATTGCGGCAATCGCTTGCGGCGCGGACGCTGTCTATTTGGGCTATACGGCCTTCGGCGCGCGCAGCTACGCGGGGAATTTCGATGCGGATGGGCTTCGAGACGCTGTGGCCTATGCGCACGAACGAGGGAAGAAAATCTATGTGACGGTCAATACGCTGGTCAAGCAGTGCGAACTGGATGACCTTCGCGATGTGCTCGACCTGCTCTCCGATGTGCGCGTGGACGCCGTGCTGGTGCAGGATATGGGCGTGGCGCGGATCATTCAGCAAAGCTATCCCCATCTGGTGCTGCATGCCAGCACACAGATGACGATCAACAATGCGCAGGGCGCTCGGCTGATGAAGGAGATGGGCTTTGCACGCGTCGTTCCGGCAAGGGAATGTACGCTGGATGAGCTGAGAAGGATGGCGGATGTCGGCGTTGAGGTAGAGGCTTTTGCGCACGGCGCGCTTTGCGTGGCGGTATCGGGTCAGTGCCTGTTTTCCAGCATGATCGGCGGACGGAGCGGCAATCGCGGCCGATGCGCGCAGCCCTGCCGACTGCCCTACACGCTGGAAGACGGAACGAGCGGCTACCTGCTCTCCACAAAGGATTTGATGCTGATTGACCGCATTCCCGAGCTGCGCGACGCGGGCGTATATTCCTTTAAGCTGGAAGGCCGCATGAAAAGGCCGGAATACGTTGGCGTCATCACGAGAGCCTATCGCGAGGCGCTCGATGCGGCGGAAGCGCATGTCAGCTATCATCCGAGCCAAGCGGTCATCGAAGGCCTGCGGCAGGTGTTCAATCGCGGCGGCTTCACGGAAGGCTACGTGATGGAAAAGAGCAACGCCGCGTTAATGAGCTGGGAAAAACCGAACCACTGGGGCATTTCGGTTGGCAAAATCATGTCGATGCGGGGAGCGCTTGCGCAGGTTCGTTTGACCAAGGCGCTCAACGACGGCGACGGACTGCAATCGCGCGGGCGGCAGGAGACCGAATTCACCTATTCCGGCAACGATGTTCCGGCGGGCGCGGAGGCGACGGTTCGCATCGCAGCCGGTCAGGCGCGCGTGGGCGACGAGATCTTCCGGCTGACGGACGCCGCACAGATGAAGGAAATTCGGGAAATCATGGGCCGTGAAAATGTGCAGATTCCGCTGGACATGCATCTGTACGCCATGCCAAACAGCGCCGCCGTTTTGACCGTTTCGGATGACGACGGGCACTGCGTTTCATCCGTCGGTGAGCAGCCGGTCATGCCTGCGCAGCAGCGCGCGCTGAATGAGGAAACCGCCGCCAAGCAGCTCGGAAAACTGGGCGGAACGCCGTACCGACTTCGAAATTTGACGCTTGAAAGCGAAGGCGCGTTTATGACCGCCGCGATGCTCAACAATTTGCGGCGGGACGCGCTTGAAAAAATGCGAAAAGCCCGAACGGAACCGATGCAAACCGACCGTCGGTTTGTTCCTGATTCGCGCGAAATGCCGGCACAGGAAAAGCTGCTGATCGTGCAGGGTGAAGACGTTGCGAGGGCAAAGAGCCTGATTGAATGTGGAGCGGACATTTTTGAATGGCAGCCGCAAATCTATAAGGCGGACGTGCTGAGCCGCATGCTTGCAGAGGCGGACGGCGTTAAACCTGCGCTCGTTCTTCCGGCCGTCATGCGCAGCGACGAGTTGGAGCATATCCATGCGTGGGTTTGTGAAAACGCGGAAAAGCTGAGCGGCGTGGTGGCCAATAATCCCGGCCAGTTGGCGCTCTCGTGGCCTGTTTCGGTTTCAGGCGGTCAAGGGCTGAACGTTATGAATCACGCCTGCGCGGCATTTTATGCCGCTCTGAACGTCAACCGACTGACGGTCTCCTGCGAGCTGAATCAAAAAGAACTGCGGGAGCTGTTTGCCAGCGGCGGCAATTACGTGATGGAGGCATACGGGCGGACGCAGTTGATGCTGCTGAACCATTGCCCGCGCCGAACGAAAAAAGGGGACGAACAGCAGGACAGCCGCTGCAACGAATGTGCAAGGCTCGGCGGCTGCCCGGAAATCTATACGGATCGAAAGGGATACCGTTTCCCGCTGCGCAGGCTTCAAATGGAGCACGGCTGTGTTTTGAGGCTGTATAACAGCGTGGAAACGGATATGGCGAAATACGCTGAGAAGCTGCATCATCTTTCCGTCAGCCTCCGCCTTGCCTTTACCGACGAATCGCCCGAAAGACAACAGGAAATTGTCGCTTCTTACCGCGGCGTGCTGGATAGCGGCAGAGCGCTTCACAGCATTTCGCCATCCGCGACGGCAGGGCAGCTTCTGCGCGGCGTTCAGTAAAAAGCGGGTTGAACCCGCTTTTGCCAACGCCTGCAAAACGTCGGGGGCTTGCCCGCGCGGACGGTTTACGCCATTTTCTAATCGCGCAAAAAAAGGAGAAATCCATGAACGAACGTTCTTTACGTGTGCTTGAATTTACAAAAATCCGTGCGCAGCTTGCGCAATACTGCGTTTCCGACATGGGGCGGGCGCTGTGCGACGCTTTAACGCCGTCCAACCGATTGGAGGACGTTTTGCGCATGCAACAGGAGACGGAGGAAGCGCACAGCCTGCTTTCCTATTTGGGCGGCACGCCGATGCTCTCGTTTTCAGATGTGCACGCTTCGCTGCATCTGGCGCAGATCGGTTCGTCTCTTTCGCCGCGCGCATTGATGGAAATCGGCGCAAGCCTGCGCGCTGCCCGCGCTGCGCGCGAGGCCATCGTGACGGATAGGCAGGATACGCCGCTGATGAGCGCGAATGCCTCGCGGCTTTCGACGTTCAAGGACATCGAACAGGCCATTTCCGACGCGATCATCAGCGAGGACGAAATCGCGGATCGCGCGAGCAACGAGCTGTTCCAAATCCGCCGCAAGATGCGCGCGTGCAATGAACGGGTTCGCGAGCGGCTGAACGGCATGATTCACAACCCGAATTTCCAGAAATATTTGCAGGACGCCATCATCACCATGCGCGCGGATCGTTATGTTCTGCCGGTTCGGCAGGAATACCGCTCGATGGTGCCGGGCATTGTGCACGATCAATCCTCAACCGGCGCGACGGTGTTCATCGAGCCGATGTCCGTCGTCGAAATCGGCAACGAGCTGAAGCAGTTGATTTCGGCAGAAAAAGTGGAGATCGAGAAGATTCTCCGGACGCTTTCCGCGCAAATCGCGCCGGAAGCGGACGCCATCTCGGATAATCTGGCGATCCTCGCTCAGTTGGATTTTGCGTTTGCCAAAGCGTCGCTGGCCAAGCAGATGAACGGATGCATGCCCAAGATCAACCGCGAAGGGCGGCTGAACATTGTGCGCGGCCGCCATCCGCTGATTGATCCGCAGAAGGTCGTGCCGCTGGATATCCGGCTGGGCAGCGACTTTACGACGCTGATTATCACCGGCCCGAACACGGGCGGCAAAACGGTGACGCTAAAGACCACGGGTCTGTTTACGCTGATGGCGCAGTCCGGCTTGCAGATTCCGGCGGAATACGGCACGGAGCTGGCTGTTTTTGATGACGTTTTCGCGGACATCGGCGACGAGCAGTCCATCGAACAGTCGCTTTCCACCTTTTCGGGTCACATGACGAACATTGTCTCGATCCTCCAAAGTGTGACCCCGGATTCGCTCGTGCTCTTTGACGAGCTTGGCGCGGGCACCGATCCGACGGAGGGCGCGGCGCTGGCGCAGGCGGTGCTCTCCACCCTGCTGGATATGCATACGCGCACGGTGGCCACGACGCATTACAGCGAACTGAAGGAATATGCGCTGACCACGCCGAACGTTGAAAACGCTTCCGTTGAATTCGACGTGGCGACGCTCAGACCGACGTATCGCTTGTCCATCGGCATCCCCGGAAAATCCAATGCATTTGAAATTTCGCGGAAGCTCGGCCTGCCGGAATTTATCATCGGCAGGGCGAAGGAGCTGCTTTCCAAGGAGCAGGTTCGCTTTGAGGACGTGATTGCCAACGCCGAATACCACCGTCAGGTGGCCAAGAAGGAGCGCGAACTGGCCGAGCAGGCGCGCAACGAGATGATCTCCATCCGCGATCAGGCGGAAGCAGAGCGGAAAAAGCTCGAAGATCAGCGTGAAAAATCCATCCGAAAGGCGAAGGAAGAGGCCAAGCGCATCGTCGAGAACGCCAAGCGGGAGTCGGAGGCCATGATCGCCGAGCTTCGCGCCATGAAAAAAGCGGGTGGCGCGCAGGAACACGAAATTCAAAAGGTCAAAAAACAGATGGAAAAGGCGCAGGACGAATTGGCCGACAAGAAGGAAGTGGGCGGCGAAATTCCAAAGAGCGTCAAGGCGGGCGATATGGTGCACATCGCCTCCATGGATGTGGATGCGACGATCGTTGCGCCTGCGGACAGCAAGGGCTACGTGCAGCTCAAGGTCGGCATGATGAAAATGCGCGCGCCGCTTTCCGATCTGCGAACGCTGACGGCGACGCAGCAGCTCGTCAAAAAGGAGCAAAAAAAGCTGGAACGCAAGAAATCCATGCGGGAAGCCCGGGTGGATATCACCACGCGAGCCGTTCGGCAGGAGCTGGATGTGCGCGGCATGGCGCTGGATGAAGCGATTCCCGAGGTCGAGAAATTCATCGACGACGCGATGCTCTCCTCGCTCGGCGAGGTCAGCATCATTCACGGAAACGGAACCGGCGTTCTGCGCGCCGGCATACAGGATTGCCTGCGCCGCCATCCGTGCGTGAGCAGCTTCCGCCTCGGCCGGTACGGCGAAGGCGAAACCGGCGTAACCATCGTCTCCCTGAAATAACGGCCTCAAAGCGCCCTGTCATGGTGACGGGGCATTAGACTGCAGCGCCCTGTTACGGCAACAGGGCGTTTTTGTGGTTCAAGCGAAAAGATACGCGGGTCTGCGCGTGAAAAAACAGAAATTCGGGGAAACTACCTGCGAGGTGAGCGGGATGGATCAAAGGGAAGTGCTCCGAAAAATGGCGTTCACGGCGCTGGGGCTTGTGCTGGCGATTGAAATTGTGGCGATTGCCGGCGCGGACGCGCAGCCTGCCGAAAGCGTTTACGCGCAGGGAGAATATGTTCAGACGCTGGAAGGAGCGAAAAGCCCGTTTGCGGACGTTGTGCAGACGGTGATGCCCTGCGTTGTCGGCGTGAGCAACCGGGCGAATACGTTCAATATGATTAGCGGGCAAACGGAATTGATTGAGCAGGCGACGGGCTCCGGCGTTGTGGTGACGACGCAGGGGCATGTGGTGACCAATTACCACGTGATTGAAGGCGCAAACGACGTGCAGGTGCTCAGTCAGGGACGGTATTTGAAAACGGAGATCGTCGGTTATGACGAGCTGACGGATTTGGCCGTTCTGCGCGTGATGGAGGACATTCATCTGCCTGCCGTCAAGATGGGGGATATCGCGCAGGTTCGCGTCGGCGACTGGGCCATCGTCATCGGCAATCCGCTGGGCAAGCAATTTGCGGATACGGTGACGGTCGGCGTTGTTTCAGCGCTGAACCGGGAATTGGAGGGATCATCCATCGTCAAAATGCTGCAAACCGACGCGGCGATCAATTCGGGAAACAGCGGCGGCGGTCTGTTTAATACGCGCGGCGAGCTGATTGGCGTTCCGTCTCTCAAATTCAGCTCGAACGGGAAGGACGACGTGGCCTCCATCGAGGGCATTGCGATGGCCATTCCGGTGGACGTTGTTCAGCCGGTCGTAAACAGCATCATCCAATACGGCAGGGTGACGCGCCCGAAGCTCGGCATTTCCGTCATAACCATCCGCGGAAGCGACAAACCGACCGTCGGTTTTATTCCGGCTGGCGTCTATGTCAGCTCGGTTTTGCCGGGAAGCGCGGCGGAAAAAGCCGGGGATTCGGCCTTAAAGAGCGCCGCGGCGGCGGAGAGAAGCGGGAGTGCCGACGCTTCACAGCCGAAGGAGAGATGGGTTGCCACGCCGAGGGCGGAGAGCAGCGCCACGCCGCCGGAGGCGAAATCCGGCGCGGGGGCGCAGGCGAAGCGGGTCGGAAGCTCGAGCACGAGATCCGCGCCGTTTTCAAGCGCGGCGCGCGCGCGAAGCCATTTATCATGCCGGGCGAACGCGCCGCGCTGGGTGAGCGCGCCGCTCATCAGGCAGAGAACGTAATCCGCGCCCGACGCCTCGCGGGCGGCGCGCAGATGATAGGCATGGCCGAGGTGAAAGGGGTTATATTCGCAGATGACGGCGCAGACGCGCATGGCGGCGGCCTCCTTTCGGGAAAAAAAGGACGAAAAGCGAATAAAGCGCGAAAAGGGGGACAAAAAGCGGCATAAAATTGCGCGCCGTCCTTTTCAAAAGCGACAAATTGCGCTATAATGATGCTGTATCGTCTTGTACACCGCAGGTTTATCTTCGGATAAGCCTATTATATCACGTCAAGGAGGATTTACAAATGTCTGTCATTGACAAAATCAGAGCGAAAGCCGCCGCCGATGTGAAGCACGTCGTGCTGGCTGAGGGCAGCGAGCCGCGCACCGTGCAGGCCGCGGAGAAGATCGTGAAGCTGGGTCTGGCCAAGATTACGCTGGTGGGCGCGAAGGCCGAGATCGAGGCGAAGGCCGCCGAGCTGGGCGTTGACCTGACCGGCGTGATGATCGCCGATCCGGCGACGAGCGAGAAGACCGCTTCCTACGCCGAGCAGCTTTTCCATATCCGTGAGAAGAAGGGCATGACCCTGGAAAAGGCCACCGAGCTGTGCCTGAAGAACACGCTGTTCTACGGCACGATGATGCTCAAGATGGGCGACGCGGACGCGATGGTCGCGGGCGCGATCAACACCACCGGCGACGTGCTGCGTCCTGCGCTGCAGATCATCAAGGGCGCGCCGGGCATCAAGACCGTTTCTTCCTGCTTCCTGATGGAAGTGCAGGATCATAAGTACGGCGACAACGGCGTGCTGGTGTTCGGCGACTGCGCCGTGAACATCGACCCGACCAGCGAGCAGCTTGCGGACATCGCGATCGCTTCCGCGCAGACCGGCAAGGCGCTGCTGGGCATGGATCCGCGCGTGGCGATGCTCTCCTTCTCCACGAAGGGCTCTGCGAAGCACGAGAACGTGGACAAGGTGGCGGGCGCCGTGAAGCTGGTGCACGAGCAGGCGCCGGAGCTGAACGTGGACGGCGAGATGCAGGCCGACGCGGCGCTGGTCTCCTCCGTCGGCGAGCTCAAGTGCCCGGGCAGCCCGGTTGCCGGCAAGGCGAACGTGCTGGTCTTCCCGGATTTGCAGGCGGGCAACATCGGCTACAAGCTGGTGCAGCGTCTGGGCAACGCGAAGGCCATCGGCCCGGTCATTCAGGGTCTGGCCAAGCCGGTCAACGACCTCTCCCGCGGCTGCTCCGTCGAGGACATCGTGGACGTCGTGGCCATCGCGGCGGTCAAGGCGCAGGCTTAATCGACTGATTGCGCGCGGTCGTCTGATAAGCGGAGGCCGCGCGTTTTCCCTATCATCAGAGTTCCTATCATAAGAAGCAAGGAGATACTTTCCATGAAGATTCTGGTCATCAACGCTGGCTCTTCCTCCCTGAAGTTCCAGCTCATCGACATGGACGACGAGTCCGTCAAGGCGAAGGGCCTGGTCGAGCGCATCGGCATCGAGGGCACGCACTTCAAGCAGACTGTGCTGGGCACCGACAAGGTGATTGAGTTCACCCGCAACATGAAGGACCACACCGAGGCGATTTCCGCCGTCCTCTCCGCGCTGACGGACAAGGACAACGGCGCGATCACTTCTCTGGACGAGATCGGCGCCTGCGGCCACCGCGTGCTCCACGGCGGCGAGACGTTCAAGAACTCCGTGTTGGTGACGGAAGAGACGATGAAGGGGATCGAGGAGCTTGTGCCGCTCGGACCGCTGCATCAGCCGGCGAACATCGCGGGCATCAAGGCCTGCCAGGCGGTCATGCCGAACAAGCCGAACGTCGCGGTTTTCGATACGGCCTTCCACCAGACGATGCCCAAGAAGGCGTTCCTCTACGGCGTGCCGTATGAATACTACACGAGCCTGAAGGTTCGCCGCTACGGTTTCCACGGCACGAGCCACCGCTTCATCGCGGGCGAGACGCCGAAGTTCTTGGGCAAGAAGCCGGAGGACTGCAAGTTCATCATCTGCCATCTGGGCAACGGCTCTTCCCTGAGCGCGATTGTGGGCGGCAAGGTTGTGGATACCTCCATGGGTCTGACACCGCTTGAGGGCGTGCTGATGGGCACGCGCTCCGGCGACGTCGATCCGGCGGTGCTGGAATACATCATGGACAACACTGGCATGGACATCCACCAGATGCTCAACTGCCTGAACAAGAAGAGCGGCTTTGCCGGTCTCTCCTGCTCCAGCGACATGCGCGACGTGAAGGCCGCCGCCGAAAAGGGCGACGAGCAGGCGAAGGCGGCGCTGGACGTTTGGACCTACCGCATCCAGAAGTACATCGGCGCATACAATGTGGCGGTGGGCGGCGCGGACGCGATCGTCTTCACGGCGGGCATCGGCGAGAACGACTGCGAGGCCTGCGAGCAGGTGATCAACGGCCTGAGCTTCATGGGCGTGAAGATCGACCCGGCGAAGAACAAGCGCGGCACGGTCGGCATCATCAGCACGGACGATTCCACGATCAAGGTGCTGCGCATCCCGACCAACGAGGAGCTGCCGATCGCGCGCGACACGCTGGAGATCGTCTCCAAGCTGTAAGCGGGAAAATTTGTTGAAAATCACATTTTGCTTGACAAGGCAAGATAAACTGCGTATAATATGGAACGGTCAACTTTGAGGTGGAACGATGAAGCTGGATATCACCAAGGGAATTCAGAAAAAGGGCGTTGACGTCCCTTTTGAGCTGGAGGACACATGGGGCGAGGATCACTGGAACGGCGATACGATCACGTATGTCGGGCCGGTTTCGCTTTCCGGCACATATATGCTCGCCGATGAGACCGTACTTGTGCGCGGTGAGGCCCGCGCCGTGATCCAATCCCGCTGTGCCCGATGCCTGACGCCGACGAACACGCCTGTCACCGCCGAGGTGGACGAGGCTTTCATCCGCGACAGGGGCGACGGCGAGCTTGAGGTTGAAGAGGATCAGTACACATACACGGGCCATGTGCTCGAGCTGGATGACGCCGTTCGAACGGCCGTCCTGCTTGAATTGCCCTCACGCATCCTCTGCAAGGAGGATTGCCGCGGGCTATGCGCCCAGTGTGGCGCAAACCTGAACGTCAATGCGTGTTCATGCCAGAAGGATCTGACCAGCAGAAATCCTTTTTCGGCATTAGCATCTTTGCTGAACGAGGATGAGGAGGTGTAAACAATGGCTCTTCCCAAGGGAAAAATCTCGAAGTCCCGCGGCCGTATGCGTCGCGCGAACTGGAAGCTGTCCGCGCCCGGTATCGTCAAGTGCCCGCGCTGCCAGCAGATGAAGCTCGCCCACCGTATCTGCAAGCACTGCGGTTACTACGATGGCAAGCAGGTCATCAACATGGAAGCCGAAACCGCTTCCGAGAAGTAAGATTTGCTTCTTCAAGCCCTCAGTCTGTGACTGGGGGCTTTTGTTTGAGGCAGTAAATGAGAAAATCCGAAATTATGCACAAAATCCGGTAACGGGCGCGCGATGCGCGCCTGACTCCTTCAGTCACGGCTACGCCGTGCCAGACCTTCGGCGTT
>ERZ773235.373-NODE-373-length-60827-cov-9.438228_pt1 | contig 60827 bp, 62 predicted proteins | sample MGYA00580522_ERZ773235 | MGnify/ENA primary metagenome ERZ773235 (study PRJEB29015, sample SAMEA2737797) | human gut metagenome | biome: human gut; feature: human-associated habitat; material: faeces | place: China | collected 2012 ...
CGCAAAAGCCCCAGACCTCAGAACCGGTATCGTTCTGAAATCTGGGGCAAAAGTACGGCGATATTTTGAAATAAAAATAGTACGGAGTAGTACAGCGTACTAGTACTAATACTTGCTAATCTTCTTGTTATATTCTATAGTTTGCTTGGTATTCTGACCATTCACAAACCCCATTCTCAACTTCTCTCTATTAATGTTCCACAACAAGGAAAAATCTTTCCAGCAGGAAGAAAGATTCAGCTCAAACTGAGCCTTCATGACAAGGCAACCCATCTGAGCAACAGTCAGTTGAGAAGCAGGCTGATAGTTCTCATCCAACACTCCCGCATCCTGCATTTTATGAAGCCAGCCAATCCCTTGGGGCGTAGAAAGCTCTTGGGGAATGCCCGTAACCTTCGCTACCTCCTCTTTGGATTTATCATCCGTATCAGAATTCTCTTCAACCACCTCCCCAAAATCAGCCTCACAGACATCATCCTGAGATGCCTGATTTCGAGTAAAATTAATAAGCTCATTGAAATTGTCAACATGGTCTATGCGAACCAGTCTAGACTGGTCATAGAAATTATAAGTATCACTTGTCGCCATCTTTCTCCTTCTTTTTATCGTTCAATATTTTAAAACGGTTATATTTACCTGGAATCTGCACGAGGATACTATGATCGTAAAGATTCACGTTAACTACTACGACGATTAATCTCAGCTGGGCGAGCTTAATCAGCGACTTATAAAATAATTTAGCCATAATAATCCCTTTCTTAATCTTTAATTTTTGAAGGATTGACTAAAAACTACCATTTACTAGTTAGAGAGGGCAGCCCCCATGATTTTCATGAGGTGAGGCAGCTATCAAGGTGTTGTTGACTTATGACCAGCAAAAACCTAGTGGTTCATGTAATTTCTTTCATTTCTTTTTGGGTTTTTAATTGTTTGATTGATTATTATTGTTTAGTATTATTATTCCGCCTTGTTCACAAACTGGCGGAGATCTACTTTCTTTTTTATCAAATCTTCCACCGCTTCAGCTCCTGCGCCATAGATTTCTTTATATTCTCTTTGCAGTTGATTGATGCGGCCAAGTCTTTCGTCTCTATCTTTAATATGCTTTTTAGATCTGTAGTTCTCTACAGCCTCACATTCTTCATGCAGATAGTAGCCTATAATATAGCAGAATTTAGCAATGGTTTCAAATTGTATGGTAGTATCGAATTTCAAGAATTTTCTGATAGTATCATAAGCAACATGAAATTCATTCACGATTGATTTCCGAGGAGAAATATCCTCACCAATCATGATACCGAGAAGAGTTCCAATCCTCTCGATATATGATAATCTCATCAACCTTACAGCCAGAGATTCTGAATTTTCTATTTCTTTTGCCTCTTCAACCATTGCTATTTTTATTTTTCTGTGTAAAATTAGCAATAATCGGTGGTATTTCCAAGCGTTTTACGTCTCTAAGGGACGTAAAAAGAGTGCGTATTTTTTTCTGATTGTCAAAAATATATATGAAAAAGAGAGAAAGTGAGCATTTTTAGTGCTTCACTCTGAAGCTCTCGTAAGGCTGGTCTTTTCCATCTTATATACATATATAATAAGGTAAAAATACGAAATTCTCATCATATTCCACAATATCCTAATTTCCGCAACACTATAATTTAATATTTTTTTATAAGCACCTGAGCAACAAAAAGTTGCTCAGGATTTTGTCATGTCAGAAATTTCACTTATCTTAGTGTTGCAAAATAAAAACAAACAATATAGTAAATTAGCACATATGGGATAATTAGACTGCAAAAATTTGATGATCGGTATCCCATAATTTAACTTTTTAAAAGGGGAAATAGGAAACAACTTTCACGTTCTGTATCTTGATTTTATGCCTTTAACCGGAGTGTAAAGCAGCTGCCTTTCCCCAATTCACTATCTATGGTCAGAGTGCCCCCATGCGCTTCGACAAAGTCCTTGGAAATGGATAGTCCCAGTCCACTACCCTGTACCTTGGTGCCCGGAACTCGGAAATAATGTTCGAAGATGCTCTGGTGATAACGGGGATCGATGCCTTTTCCAAAATCACGTACGAACATTTCTATCCAGTTGTCCTTTGTTTGCCGCGCACCGATGATAATACGCCCGTTTTCTGCTGAATACCGGATAGCGTTGGAAAGTAGGTTCGTCAGCACCCAAGCTATCTTTTCACTATCAACAAACAGTTTGCCCATCTTCTCTTCCGGATATTGCACTTCTATCTGAATGTTGAACTTCTCGGCCTGTATCCGGTTTGCCTTGATGGCATATTCAATCAACTCGATAGGCTTGGTGATGCGCGGTTTCAGTTGTAACTTACCGGATTCCACCTGGGTCATGTTGAGTAATTCACTGGTGATACTCAGCAACCGGTCGCTGTTATCCTGAATGCTTTGAGCCAGTTCCTTCTGTTCCTCATTCAGAGAGCCCACTCGGCAGTCTTCCAGCAGTTGCAGGCTCATCAGAATGGCCGAAATCGGTGTTTTTAGTTCGTGAGAGATGGTAGAGATGAAGGTGGTCTTGGCGGAATCCAGTTCTTTAAACTCAGTGATGTTTTTTAAGAGAATCACATATCCTTCTTTTTGCGAGGAACCTTCTCTGCCTGTCTTCATGCACCTCATTTGGAAATAGCTTTCCTTATTGTCGGCATAGATTTTAAGCGGCTCGTTTTTAGAGGTGCTCTTTTCATCGAATGCATCCTGCAATCCCCGGAGCAATCTGCGGAGAAGGTCATTGCGCAGGGCTATCTCCTGAGCTGGTTTCAGCAAGACTTCTTCTCGCTGAAGGTTGAGGATGCTGAGGGCTTCATCGTTAATGAAAAGGATGGTCATCGCATTGTCCAGTCCGATAATGGGTTCCTTCACACTGTTGATGATGGTTTCCATATAATTCTTGGCTGCCTTTATTTCAGCCAGTGTGCTAGAGTTGTAGTCAGCCAGCCGTTTAGCCATCCGATTGAAGTTTTTGGACACCTCTTCAAACTCCTTGCTTTCGAGGTTCAACCGCTGTTCGTAGTTGTGATTGGCAATTTCCTTGATACCGTCTGTAATTTCTTTGACGGGCTTGTTGATGGAGGACGGCAACTGTTTCAACATCCAAAGGCCGCAGACAATGCAGAGACCTCCGATGATGGAGACCCATACCAATGCCCGTTGCAGACCGGGACCGGCCGCCGGGCTAGTCGGTTCGGTGGCGGTCAGAATTTGCAAGTTGACGACAGAGAGTGAAACTAACAGCACAATCATGGCTACCAGCACACCGATATTCAACGTCAGTTTTGTCTTGATATTCATAAAACAATCTATTTAACCTAATTTCCGCAACACTATTATTTAATATTTTTTATAAGCACCTGAGCAACAAAAAGTTGCCAGGATTTTGCCATGTCAGAAATTTCACTTATCTCAGTGTTGCAAAATAAAAACAAACAAAATTCTGAATGACATGGCAAAAGTACAAATAAAATCTGAGAAACTCACTCCTTTTGGGGGATTTTTTTCGATTATGGAGCAATTTGATGCTCTTTTAGCTCAAACCATAGATTCCACCTTGGGATTGAGATGCACTATGTGTTTGGTTATCAATATAGCGAGATTCTAGACCATGCTTTTCTGGTTAAACCAGCGTATTACCTCAAGTCGCTTTGCAAGCAAAGTCCCACTAAACCCTATAGGTTGCGGATTTGAGGTTTAGGTTTATTACTGCGGAAAGATAACCAATTTTATGTTCTCATCCGAGAGAAATCTCAAAAAAGACCGGTATCGTTTCAGATGAACTAAAGTCGAGACATAGGTGAAAGCCGGTTGTCCGATGCACAGCGTCGTGACCTGACGCTCTTTGCACACCGTTTGAATAGTATCTATGACATCCGGTGAAGCCCGCTGTATCAGTTCACCGCCCAGCTCCGCCGCCAGTTTGAAGTGATTCAGCAGATGGCGCTGGGTAGCCAATGGAATGCGGTCCGGATGTTCGGCAGGGGTCTGTACATAAAGAACCAAAAAATCGGTATCATATCGAGAGGCTAACCTGGCAGTGCGGCGAATGAGCCTTTTGGGAGTTATTTCATTGCTGCTGATGCATACCAGAAAAAGTTCGCGATGTACACCTTTCTCTCCGCTGATAATTTCGTTCTCCACTTTCCGTTCCACACGAAAGGCAACCTCTTTTAAAGCCAGTTCCCTGAGCTGAAGGATGTTTTCAGTTTTGAAGAAATGGTTCAAGGCTGTTGGAATTTTTTCTTTTCGGTATATTTTTCCAGCTTTCAAACGATTGATCAGTTCTTCCGCTGTCAAATCTATATTCACAACTTCGTCTGCTTCTTCTAGTACCTTATCAGGAATCCGTTCTTTTACTTCGATGCCGGCAATTCCTTTTACCTCTTCATTTAGGCTTTCTATATGCTGAATGTTGACTGCAGTGATAACATTGATGCCTGCTTCAAGCAATTCCATGACATCCTGCCATCGTTTTTCATGCCTGCTTCCTTCCACATTGGTGTGCGCAAGTTCATCTACCACTACCAATTCTGGGTGTAACAGCAAGATGGCATCCAAATCCATTTCTTCCAATTCCTTTCCTTTATAATAGATTTTTCTCCGTGGTATAATCGGCAGTCCGGCTAGCTGTTCTTCCGTTCCAGCACGTCCATGCGTCTCGACATATCCTATTTGCACATCAATGCCGTTGTTTAACATTTCATGTGCTTCCTGAAGCATACGGTAAGTTTTTCCCACACCGGCTATCATGCCGATATAGACCTTGAATACACCCCGCTGTGAACGCCGTATCAGCTGTAGGAAATGCTGTGCGTTTTCTTCTCTATCATTTCTATCCTTCATATTTATGTTTATTTCTGTTGATATTCTTGCAATCTGCCCGAGTTGACGATTAGGGAAATCGCCCTACATCCTTCTCAAAGAGGCAGATTCCGTTATTCGTCTTTCCAATATCCCCGATAAAAGAGTAGCAAGATACCGAAAATCTCCAAACGCCCGATGAGCATCAACGCAGAAAGTATCCATTTGGCTGCATCGGGAAGAGCCGCCCAGGAGAAAGCCGGTCCGAAAGCTCCCAGTCCGGGACCCACATTGCCTATGGCGGATATCACTGTACTCATGGATTCGGTCAGTCCCACTCCACAGCACATCAATAATATCCACCCTATAAAAATACATATCAAGTAAGTTCCGAAAAAAGTGAATACCGTAGCAGAGGTCCGTACTGGGACACAGATACCGTTTACTCGTACCGGTAAAACAGCCCGAGGGTGAAGCATCTGTTTGAACTGATTCCGGATGTTACGGGCAATGATAAGCAACCGCATGTTTTTGACTCCTCCGCTGGTAGATCCAGTACATCCGCCTGAAATCATGGCGAAAATCAGCAACATCCAGGTGCAAGGAGGCCATAAGTTGTAATCATCTGTAATAAATCCGCAGGAAGTATGAGCAGTAGCTACTTGAAACAGGGCTTTACGGAAGGACGTTTCCAAATCGTAGTAGTCTGTCAGGAATAGGGCTCCAGTAATGAACAGGGTGAGTATTCCGACGGACTTCAGATACCAGCGTAATTCTTCATCTTTCCATAAATGGCGAAAGTTACCACGCATAGCAGCCAAATAATAAAGAGAGAAATTGACGCCAGACAGAATCATAAAAATTGAAATCACGTATTCAATGTAGGGCGAATTCCAATAGGCCACACTTGCCTGCTTGGTAGAGAAGCCACCGGTTGCGGTTGTAGCAAAGGCGTGACAGACGGCATCAAACCCACTCATACCACCCCCTACAAGCAGAAGAGTTTCCACAGCTGTCAGTCCGATATAGATTGTCCACAGCCACCGTGCCATCACTTTGATTTTGGGGTGAATCTTGTCATGGGTAACTCCCGTTGCCTCTGACAGGAAGAGCTGTTGGCTGCTGCCCGAAAATAGAGGCAACAGTGCAATAGTAAAAAGAATGATGCCAAGTCCACCAATCCACTGGGTCAGACTTCTCCAGAACAACAGTCCGTGGGGAAGGGTTTCGATATGATCCAATATTGTGGCACCGGTAGTGGTGAACCCTGACATGGTTTCAAAAAAGGCATCGGATATTGATGGAATATATCCACTAAATAGGAAAGGAAGCATTCCCAGTGCCGAAAACAGTATCCACGAAAGACTGACAATACAATAACCGTCACGTCGATTGATGGATACTTCATTTCGTTTACCCACCAACAGCAGCAGTCCACCAAGTACAACGTTAATAAGCAGCGTTTCTAAAAAATGAATATAGTCTTCTTCCTGATAGTAGAAGGAAACACCTGCACAAAGTGCGAAAAGCCCCGCTTCTACCAGTACAAGCACGCCTAATGCATATGAAACATGTCGATAGTTGACCATACAGTCCCTGTTTCTCTGAAAAGAAACTTTATTGCTTTGATACCATTCTTCCATTGTTCTTTTATTTTAATTTTATTACATGAGAAACAAGGACTGTGCCATTGTTCCAAATCTTTCATTATCACTTGAAAATCAGCAGCTATGAAGATATAAAAGAGGAATGAAAAGGCAAACTGTTTTCTCAATCTGAGAAGAAACCTTTTCATTTTGAGAAAACAAGTCTTTCCTTTCCATTGTCCGATAGGAGGCCGAAAGGTAAGTAGATGCCTGCAGATTGCTCTTGATAAAAGCATACATATTACAAACAGATTAAATGTTATTTCTTATGTTCATCTAAAGCAACATTCAGTTTCAACACATTGATTTTGGAAGGCCCGAAAACGTCGAAAAGCGGTCTTTCGATATGGTTTTCCACCAGTGCTTTCACTTCTTCTTCACTCAATCCCCTGGCAGTAGCTACCCGTTTTATCTGCACATAGGCACAGGCCGGTGTGATGTCAGGATCCAATCCGGAGGCACTGGCCGTTACCATTTCTGCAGGCACCTCCGCACGTTTCAGGTACGGATGGTGCAGCAAAAAGGTGTCTATCCGGGCATCGACTTCTTTCAGGTAGCTTTCATTGGTTACCCCTTTGTTGCTGCCGGCCGAACTGGTGCCGTCATAACCGTCACCTGCACAGGAAGGTCGTCCCCAAAAATAAATATCTTGGGTAAACCGCTGTCCGACGTTGGCTACCCCCACTACTTTTCCGTTCAGGCTAACGGTTTCGACATTGCCACCCTCACCCGGCGCGGCGAACTGGGCATACGCCCACAGGACCAGCACATAACATACGGACAAAAACACACAAAAAACAAGAGTGAGTTTTATTGATTTTATAAGATTCTTCATAATGAATATTTTTACGAGTCAATTTAAAATAATTTGAATAAATTATCATGAAAGATAGGTTAGACAAATAGTCCAACGAGCAGATCAATCAGTTTGATACCCACAAAAGGAGCTATTAAACCGCCTACCCCATAGATAAGCAGGTTTCGACGAAGCAGAGCACTGGCACCGAGCGGCTTGTAGGCAACTCCTTTCAGCGCCAGGGGTATCAGCGCAGGAATGATGAGCGCATTGAAGATGACGGCAGACAGGATGGCACTTTCGGGACTGTGAAGCCCCATGATGTTAAGGGCACCCAATTGAGGAACAGAAACCATGAACAAGGCCGGAATGATAGCAAAATATTTTGCCACATCGTTAGCGATGGAGAAGGTGGTCAGTGTACCTCGTGTCATCAACAGCTGCTTTCCTATCTCTACGATTTCTATCAGTTTAGTCGGGTCATTATCCAGGTCAACCATGTTGCCGGCCTCTTTTGCCGCCTGTGTACCGCTGTTCATGGCTACCCCTACGTTGGCCTGTGCCAAAGCCGGAGCATCGTTTGTACCGTCACCCATCATGGCCACCAACTTGCCGGCCGCCTGTTCCCGACGGATGTAATTCATCTTGTCTTCCGGCTTGGCTTCGGCGATGAAGTCATCCACACCCGCTTTTTTGGCAATGTATTGTGCCGTCAAGGGATTGTCTCCCGTTACCATCACCGTTTTGACACCCATTTTTCGTAAGCGTTCAAATCGCTCTTCTATACCTGGTTTGATAATGTCCTGCAATTCAATGACACCGGCTACTTTCTGATTGACACAGACCACCAAAGGAGTACCTCCGTTGCCTGATATGTTTCGAATAGCATCTTCCGTTTCCTGGGGGAAGTCATAACCGGCTGCCTGCGTCAGGCTGCGGATGGCATCAAAAGCCCCTTTACGAATTTGGGTACCGTCTTTCAGGTCTACGCCAGAGCATTTGGTTTCCGCCGTAAACGGGATTATGTGGGCCCCTTTCGTTTCCGTCTGGAGTGTATGCATGCGGATGCCTTGTTCACGTCCCAATTCGATGATGGATTTACCTTCCGGAGTGTCATCGGCTAAGGAAGAGAGCATGCATATTTCCACAAAAGGGCGCAGAGGAATCTCTTTGACCGGATGAAAGGCTGTAGCCTTACGGTTTCCGATAGTGATGGTACCCGTCTTGTCCAGTAAAAGTGTATCCACATCTCCTGCTGTCTCAACGGCTTTTCCGGATTTGGTGATGACATTGGCACGCAGTGCGCGGTCCATACCTGCAATTCCGATGGCGGAAAGCAGTCCACCGATGGTGGTAGGAATCAGACAGACAAAGAGAGACAAGAAAGCGGCTATCGTAATGGTAGTGCCGGAATAGTCGGCCATCGGCTTCAGCGTAATGCACACCACCAGAAAGACAAGTGTGAATACAGCCAGCAGGATAGTCAGTGCAATCTCATTCGGCGTTTTCTGCCGGCTAGCCCCTTCGACCAATGCAATCATCTTGTCAAGGAAACTCTCTCCGGGCTGTGTGGTAACCACCACCCGAATCCGATCTGAGAGCACTTTTGTACCCCCAGTTACCGAACTTTTATCTCCGCCGGCTTCACGGATAACCGGAGCGGATTCTCCCGTAATCGCACTTTCATCGATGGAGGCCAGACCTTCTATGATTTCACCGTCTGCAGGAATGACATCCCCTGCTTCACACTCAAAGACATCGCCTTTCTTCAGTTGGGAACTGCTTACTGACTCCAGCTTTCCATCTGTGACCCGCTTGGCAGGTGTTTCCTCACGAGTCTTGCGCAGGCTGTCAGCCTGAGCCTTGCCCCGTGCTTCGGCGATGGCTTCCGCAAAGTTGGCAAAAAGCAAGGTCAGAAAAAGAATGACGAAAACGCTGAAGTTATAGATTACCGAGCCCTGTGCATCGCTTACCGCTGAATAGACGGTCACCGGCAGCATGAAAAAGGTGGCGATTTCCACTGTGAACATAATAGGGTTTTTCACCATCAGTCGTGGATTCAGTTTGACGAAAGACTGTTTGAGACTGGCTTTCAGCTGGTCTTTCTGAAACAAAGAGTTGTTTGTATTTTTTGTATTCATATTTTCTTGCTATTAATCAGTTGTAATTAGAGAGTAAAATGTTCCGTCAGTGTGGTCAGGGCCTGTGCCGGGAAGAAAGACAAGGCTGCTACAATAAAGATAACAGCAAAAGTCATGACAGCAAAGGTCACCGTATCGGTTTTCAGCGTACCAGCACTTTCAGGAATGTATCTTTTCTGAGCCAGCAGTCCGGCCAAAGCTACCTGGCCGATAATCGGAATGAAACGGCTCAGAATCAGTACAATGCCACAGGAAAAATTCCAGAACCAGGTATTGTCACCCAAGCCTTCGAATCCAGATCCGTTATTGGCCGCACAAGAGGTAAACTCATAAAGCATTTCTCCCAATCCATGGGAACCAGGATTGTTGAGCCATCCGCCTTCACTCGCCACAAAAGCCGGGGCATGAACATACAGATAGGCAGCCAGAGCCGTTCCTACCAGGATGACAAACGGATGCAGCAGCGCTACGATAGAAGCGATTTTCATTTCGCGAGCTTCCACCTTGTGGCCCATGAATTCAGGAGTTCGGCCTACCATCAACCCGCTGATAAATACAGCGATGATGAGGAACGTAAAGTAATTCATCCAGCCTACGCCGACACCACCGAACCACGTATTAATCTGCATGTTCAGCATTTCTATCATCCCTGAAAGAGGCAGGGTAGAGTCATGCATGCCGTTGACAGACCCATTGGAGGTTACGGTGGTCACAACACTCCACAATCCGGTGGCACCAGCCCCCAAACGTATTTCTTTTCCTTCCATTGAGCCATTTTCTTGTGCAATTTCCATGTCATCAATACGTGGATTACCTCCCATCTCTTGTGATACATTGACAAAGACTCCAATCAGAAAGGCTACCAGCATAACTCCATAGATGCTGTATCCTAATTTCTTCCGTTTCACATAAAATCCGAATGCAAAAGCCATAGCCATAGGGATAATCAAGATGGACCAGCATTCTATCATATTGGATAAATAGGTCGGATTTTCCAAGGGATGGGAAGAGTTAACACCGAAATAGCCTCCGCCATTGGTACCCAACTGTTTGATGGGGATAATGGCAGCCGCCGGACCTTGTGATACATATTGGGTTTCACCTTCCAGGGTGGTTACTTCCATTTTTCCGTCAAATCCCATGGGAGTACCTTGCGTAATTAGAATAAAGCCGACAACTAAAGACAACGGAAGAAGAATACGGGTACAGCTAAGTACCAGAAATTTCCAGAAATTGCCGATAGTTTGTGTGGTCTTTTCTCCCAAAGCTTTCATAATTCCTGCCATGGCAGCCATACCGGTAGCAGCAGTCAGGAACTGGAACAGCATAATAACGAAGAGCTGAGTAAAATAGGTTAAGTTACTTTCTCCACTGTAGTGCTGTTCGTTGCAGTTTACCATAAACGAAATGCAGGTGTTGAAAGCCTGGTGAGCACTTTGTGCCAAATTGCCATCCGGATTCAGAGGCAACCAACCCTGCAAGGTAAGCAACACCATACCCCAAATGAACCAAAACAGATTCACGGTGAGTAGTGCTCTCAAGAATTGTTTCCAGTTCATTTCTTCATCGGGATGAATGCCCGAAAGACGGAAAATCCATCCTTCTATCGGCTTCATAAAATCTGTCCAAACCTTTTTTCCTCGATATACACGAGCGATGTATTTCCCCAGCGGATAGCTGAGAACAACCATCAATACCACTTGGGCTACTATACCTATTATTTCTGTATTCATAATTTTCTACTTTTTAGAATTTTTCCGGCTTAACCAAGACATAAGCAAGATAGCCGAACAAGATAAAACCTACGATAAACAATGCTGTATACATACCTTTCTTTTTTTATAGGTTATCGAACCAATCGATACACTTCATAAACAGTTTAAAACAGGCCAATCCGCTTGCTACACAGATGGCGATTCCAATCATTTCATTCATTTTCTTTTCATTTTATTTATTACAATTATTATGAGTTATACATGATGGCATCATATAGGCAAGGGATGTGCCAAGAAAATAAATCAAGAACTAACAGACTGTGTATCAGCTATAAAAAGAAATTCAACTGACTATAAAGCAAGAGAGCGGCCCTCTCAGAATGAGAAGGTCGCTCTCTTGAAATGAAATGATAAAGAAACCGAAAGTTTCTTTCAAAAAAATCTATAAATCGCTGAATCAGAGAACAAAAAGTACCAAGAACCGGTTTATGGTCGGCGATAAGTCGGTGTTGCTCTATTCAATTATGCGTCTTACCGCAATCTTTATTATGTTTCATTTAGCCTGCTATTTTTCCGCAAATTCTCAAAATAAAATTGATTAAATATATAATATATGTTAGATTCTTGCGTTTTTAATATAGATGGCTGTAATGGCATCTTTGACAGATTGCATTATACCATATTAAATATATATTAGTATTAACTAGGGCATTTCACTTAAAAAATTAGAGAAATGACCAAAAAAAAATTATCTCATCTCGAAAATCAGCCTATCCAGGAGATTATTGGATGGACTCCGCCTGTTCTGCACCAGGCGTCCGAATGTTATGTATCCTTTAAAGCTTATGACCCTAGCTGCAGTCGTATGCGTCTGAAGAAGATCATGCTCGGGCATATTAAGGGCAAGCGAAATCAAAGAATTTATGGGGAAGCTCTTATTAAGCGTCTTACCCAGAAACTTCTTGAAGGATGGAATCCTTGGATAGAGGAATCTCGCCCAGAGGAATACGCATTGTTTAATGAAGTATGTGACAAGTACAATACGTATCTCTCTAAAATGACCAAGGAAGGAGGTATCACGGCAGGTACAAAGTCCAACTACGAGCATAAACTTGCTTTTATGCGAAAGTGGATAGACAAGACTCAGCATATTACATATATCTATCAGTTTAACAAGAAGCTGATTTCCGACTTCCTGGACTACATTCTTATCGATAGAAACAACAACTTGAGAACCAAGAATAACTATATTGGCTGGCTTAAGTCGTTCTCAAGCTATCTCATCGCAAGAGGGTATTTGACTAGCAACCCAACTTTAGGTCTGAATACCTCAACCAAGCTTGGTCCAAAAAACCGAGATGTAATCCCTAACGAGATACTAATAGAGATAAAATCGTATCTTACCAAAGAGAACAAGCATTATCTCTTAGCCTGCTACATGATTCATTATCTGTTCGTCCGTCCGGGCGAAATGTGTTTTCTGAAAATCAAAGATCTATCTGAGGATAAAAGAACGCTAACACTAAGCGGATCGCATACGAAAAACGGTCATGATGCAGTTATAACTATCCCCAATCATGTCATAGATCTGATGAGAGAGCTGGAGATTTTCTCTGCGCCTCCTGGTTATTATATATTCAGTAACGATTTTCGACCAGGATCAGAAAGAATAAAGGCTATAGCATTCACTAGATTCTGGACGAGCAACGTAAAGAAAGCTTTAAATTTAAGTGATGTATATAAGCTCTATTCTCTTAAGGATACGGGTATCACTAACATGATCAAGGCAAAAACAGACCTTCTGTCCGTAAGAGATCAGGCAAGACATTCCTCTGTGAAGGTTACGAACATCTATACTCCGCAAGAATGCATTGAAGCAAACGCTGCACTTGTCGGATATGAAGGGGTGTTCTAAACATAGCGATTGTAGGGGATTTATTCTCCTACAATCATACTTTCCTACAAAATACTGTTAGGATGGCGGAAAACCTTCTATTCGTATGCGCCCATTTGGGGTTGCATATATCTCTAGTTCGTATCCGCTATCCAGCATCCTGGATATTTCGCTTTCGCTCGGGACTTCCTTTCTCTCTTCTATTTTTCTATTTAAAATTTCGCTTGCCATATTCTTATATTTTATATCGATATTAAACTTCTTCCTCAGATGAATCGACTGAAAATGCCCCTTGACCGTGAAGTATTGCCAGGATTCCTTGCTCAGTTCTTCCTTGATGATTTTCCTCTTCATACCATATTCGTTATAATGACTGAAGATTCCCAGGTATGAATTTACCGACCGGATAGCCTTGTTGATAGCTTCAATATTTCCAGCCTTTGCAGCTTCATTGAGCTTGCGTACAGACTTCCTGTAGTTATTGACGGTATTGTTAACCGAATATATCCTATCCCGCTTAATGATGGCTCCAACAAACCTTACTCCCTTAGAATAATGCTGGAAATAGAATTTCTTCTCATTCAGTCGCAGACCTAAGGATGCAAGCGTCTCCCTTATCATCGGCATCAAGCGAAGGAGCGCCTCTTTCCTTCTTGCTACCAGTACCATATCATCTACATATCTCACATGATGCTTGCAGTAGTAGTCTATCTTCCAGTCGAGTTTTGATAGTAGGAAGTTTGCAAAGAGCTGGGCAAAAAGATTACCGATTGCTACACCTCTGTCCTCTCCGTTCGTGAACAATGACTTCTCTTTGGGCAGGAACTCCCAGAGATAATCTGCGCTTTTCTTCTCGCAATCCTTTTCGGGATGGTGCATGACTACCATATTGCACAACCAGCGCAGATCTTCCTTATCTTCTCCATGATAATTCTTGATGATAAAGTCATCTACCATCTTGGCAAGAAGTGGCTTGGAGATGCTCATAAAGAATCCCTTCAGGTCGATTCCCATCACGTAGGCATCCTTCGTGTAATTCTCGCTCACTTCCCTGATATCCTGCTGAAGCTGCCTGATACCTGCCAGTTGGCCCTTGCCTTTTCGGCAGTTGTATGTACGGTCAGAAAACTGAGACTCGAACAGAGGTTCGAGTCTCAGTGCAATGTAATGGTGGATAATGCGGTCACGAAACTGACCGGCAAACACTTCTCTGTAGCGAGGGTATTTGACAACAAAGCAGATAGATTTTCCAATCTTATATTGACGTGAATTGATTTCATCGAGCAACTGAACGAGGTTGCTCATATAGTTCATCTCGAATTCCGTAGCGCCGACTGTTTTCCGCTTGTGACGGCGGCAGTCGAAGTATGCTTCTAAGAGTATGTTAAAATCTATCATTTTCTATCTTGTCATATAACTTATCTTCCTTATTTAGTGCTGAAACCGGGCGAACGTGATTCCTGTCTCCAACCTTATCGTTCCAGTTGTTGAGGTTGCCGTCGCCGAAGTTCAGATTCCACGCGTTCGCAGAACTGTTCTCGGTTGTCGCCGCAAATTTCTTGTTCTTAACTATACATGACAGGATGCGGCCCATTTAATAAGGAAGGATGCTCTCTCGGCTTGACTTATCTTACCGACCCTGGCTTAAACCACTCAAGCTACGGGCTACTGTCTGGAACTTCTTTCGGTAGCCTGTGCTTTAAGGAGTGATCCCTTCCATGCTGTGCATTGCTTGCCAACACTCTCGCGCAACCGGAGAAGAGTTGCCAGTCTGTTCGTACCCATTATCCACCTCTGTTCACCTGCGATATCAATCAAGGTTGATATGACTTCAAGGTCTGTCTGCAACTGTGCGAGATGTTCGATTCTGACATTCAGGTCGCCAAGCATATACGCTTTGGCGATATGATTCAAGCTGTCAATAAGCATATTGCATAGCCTGTCTCCAAATATCGGACGCTGCGATTTCGGGAAATTCCTGACCACGCCAATCGTGATATCAAGCATCTGCTTGGTATCGATGTATATTCTTGTTTTGCTTGCCAACTTCGTTGCTGTCATATCTCTCTTGATTGATATTTTAATTTGCCTTTCTGGGGTGTCCTCGACTTTAAGGTCGAGGACGATTAACTATTAACAACTAACTATCGTAAAAATGCTGAAACCGGGCGAACGCGACGCATGTCTCCAAACTTACCGCCCCAGCTGTAGAGGTTGCCGCCGTCGCCGAAGTACAGACTCCACGCGCTCGTAGAACCGGCCTCGGTTGAGGACCAGTACCAACTGCTATCGAGGAGCTGCGCACCCTTGATGAGTGACAGAGCATAGTCGATTTTGAGCTTGTTGGCATGCATCATCAGTAATTCTCCGACAGATGGCAGCCACCAGTAGCCGGCTGTCAGACCCCCGCCCTTGCTGTTCGCACGGCTATATGCGCGACAGTATCCTGGAGCGTATGATGCCGTATTGGTGACGTGAGCAGAGGATGATGCATTGATGGCAGCGTCTGTATGCTGACGGCCATTGAAGTCGAGCATGGCTGCGAGACGGTTGTTTCCGCTAACCTCTGCTGCATAATTATCATCATTTCCGTAATTTGGCGAATCTGCCTGTACGGCAGCACTCGACCATGGCAGCGCATCTGCCTGGGTTGGAGCCACAACCAGGTGGCGGCCACCCTCGAAGATCACGACTCCGTCTGCAATTTCTCCCGATTTTTCGAGAGATGGCCATTGGTGCGGTTTCACCATCAGCGGATAGTTATCGCTAGCGCGATGGTACATGATGAAGATACCATCCTCGATGGCGTTGAGATCCAGTCCGCTGGTAATCACCTTGCGAAGTGTATCGAGGGTGATTCGGGTTATGTTTCCGTTGCTGTCAACAATCGGGAATGTCTGATTGCTGTTAACTGTTGATACGGCATTAACCGTTTTTAATGTCTTTACTTCCATAATCAATAAAATTAAAGTTTGTTACCAATTTAAATCCGTCTCTCCAGTCCAAAATACACCTCTTCCAATATTAGATGTGCCCGGTACTGGATTTAGCCATGCTGGGTTTACATACATACAATTTACTGAGGCACCGCCCAATAATGAGTGCCAACCGCCAACATCACAAAAATGTACTGTCTGGTTGTTGTTTCCGTTAATAACTCGCCATTCCTTACCATTTCCCATGCCCGAAAAAGCATAATAGTAATCACTTGATGTGTTAAAAACCACAACGTCGATTGGCAAACCCGACAAATCATCAGTATTTGATGGGCTGTAAAGCGGTACGTAGTAAAAAGTCTTATTATCTGAGGTCTTGCCTGTTTCGAGGCTTACATACGTTCCTGTCTGATCCGCTCCTTTTGAATACACATACATATATGCACCTTTAACGACGGCCATAATCTTTTCCCTGTGCCCAAACATTCCACGGCAAAGTACGTCACTTGTGTAAAATCGGTTGCTTCGCTTTTTTTCACTGTTGTAGCCCTGGCTGTACATATCGCCATCAAACCACATTCGCCCATCGCTACCAAAGGTAATATTACCCACGACTTTGCCGTTATTATCCACGCAATTTAGACTTTTGAAACTTCCGCTTACGGCTTTCATCGTTCCGCTAAATTCACTATCACCTGTAACTTTTATGTTGTTGAATGTTCCGCTGTTGCAAATTACGTCACCGTTTTTTGCCTGAAAGATAATGTTGCCATTGGCATCTTTCATGTCGATGGTCTCAACACCCAGATTTTTGACTAAGACGTACTGCGCTAGTAATATCTTTGCTGCCACCATGCTGAACCGTATACCGAGATTCCAGTTTCCTTTACCTCCGTATGCCTTATAGTCAGCAAGCGGTGTCACAGAGGAATTCTTCGCGTGCTTCTTGTCGCACTCGTAGTATTCACCTTCATATTCGATGGTATCGAAGAAAGCAACTTCATTGTTCTCAAGGGGGTAAAAGGTGAATCCATCTGGGAGCGATTTCCAGTCCTGGGGACCTCTCATATACTTTCCTTTTTCGCCCTGGTTGCCCTTGTCTCCTTTATCACCCTTATCACCTTTTTCGCCCTGGCTTCCCGTCGTGCATATCGGTGACGTGGAACTGCTGGTACCATCGGTGTATGTGATGACGGATTTCGTCCAGATGTAATATCCGTTCTTCCATGTAGGTGCCTTATCCTTTACCCACGAGCCTCCTGCGAGCGAGGTTGCCGACGAGGACAGGTAATACCATTCCTCAATCTTGGCGATGCCCTTTCCGGATGGAAGGCAGACTGGTTCACTCAGCTTCTCGTTCCCATTCGTATAGTAGATATGGGTGCGAGTCCAGATATAGTGACCATTCTGCCAGGCAGGAGCATTGGTCTGCCAGCCGGATGTAGGGGCAGTAGAACTGCTCGTGGAGTCTGCATATTCCACATCGGTGTTGGAAATGCCAACACCGATGTGGTTGAATCTGATTACTACATTTTTTGATGCCATTACTTTTCCGAATCTATGGTGAGTCCAATATCGCTGTATCCGCCGTTGATGCAATCCTGTCTTGTCACGGTGAAGGAACTGAGCGCCTTGGTATTATTTCTGCTTGCTTCCGTGTTGAGAACCACCCCCGACTGCGACTTCAGGGTAAAGAAGAACTTGGAGGCTACTACGTTATTCGTACCTCTGGTCACGAGCTGGGGAGTATAGGTTACGGATCCGTTGCCCGAAGTATCCTCATCGATGCTTCCGTCCGAAGGAGATGGATGAGGTTCTATCTCGTAAGGATCACTTGTATCGATGACGGTCTGGAAATCGAATCCCAGCATGCTGTCCTTGCTCATGCTGCTGTTGTTATATACCTCTACCATGAATTCTCTCGTACAGTTCACGTCGGTAGCCTTCACGGTTATGGTGGCACTGCTAGCCTCTGAAATCTGCTCCCAGCCGCTCGCCGTGTTGGCGGCTCTGTACCACTTGTAGTACAGTCCGCTGGAAAGCGTCTCGTTGCCCTGCGTGGTCTTCGCCTTCAGCACACAGCTGTCTGTCGGACTCTGAAGCGTAAACATCTTGCTGTCTCCAGCCATGATGGTGACTCTGTAGACAGTTCCGGTATAAGGACCTACGGATATCGTGTACGTCTCCTGGATATCATCCGTCAGATCCGACTGCTGTCCCCTGGCTGCTATCTTGCCCACCATCTTGATGACGATAGATGCAAACCGGGAAGCTTCAGCAAGATTCTTCACGATTCTGAGACCGAAGTATGGCTGGTTCGTACTAGGGCGGATGATTTCAAACATTCCGGCAAACAGCCCGTCAGAAACTCCGCTGGAAGCGAAGGTGATTTCGGAATCGTTGAAGTAATATCTCATGCTTACCGGAGTAACCGCACCTTCGACCGCTCTCGAAGATGTGCAGATGAAGTACAGTTCCGGCTTGGTCTTGGAGAAATCCGGGTATGTCACCACCTGATTTCCTACCTGCTGGTATTCCTGATACAGGTCTCCGCTTGGCGACTGGATCAGCGGGGTGTAGGTACCAAGCTTGCTGAGAAACTTGATATGGACGGTTTTACTTGCGCTACTCATACCTTATTCCTCCTTGTTTTCAGGTTGAACACTTGCCTCCTCGCCGGGAATCTGCTCGCCAGGTTCCTCCTTAGCCTCGGCATTACCGAAAGAAGGCTCCTCCTTACCTTCGGTTTCATCCGTGGCAGGCTCCTCTATGACGAATCTCTCGTCTGTAGCTACAGGCAGATGATGAGTACACTCGCCATCCTGCTCCTGCTTCGCAGATTCCCCGTCCATGGCTACAGCACCAATCTGGGCGAGAATCTGATTGAAGTTGATGAGACTGCCGAATACCATGATATCCTGCATCCAGAGCAGGAAATTGCCGTCCTTGAACTGTGTACGGTCATTCTCAAGGTGCAGGAACTCTGCTACCTTGCGGTTCGCTTTTACATATCTTTCCATAGTTATATTGATAATTGATGTTTTTCTGAAAATTAATGGAACACGATGGCCTTTCCGTCGCCATCTGTTATCACCTTTCCGTCTCCGTCTGCCAGCAGAGCCAGCGGATTGAGGATTTTCGGGTCTATCTGCAGGATACCTCCAAGCTTGGCATCCATCAGGTCTGTGGGGATGGTAGGATTGAGCCCGTGCCCCTGCTGGACGAAGTCTATCGCCTTCGTATGACTGTTGGTGCCGAAATACCATATCGGTAGGATATCCTTGGTAGGATTAGGAATCTCGCCCACATTATCATATATGTAGGCTCTCGGATTGAAGTTCCTGGTTCCCGGCTGCAGAGTATCTATCGTGTCCAGGATCTCGACATCTACAGGTGGAACTCTTCTTGCTATGGTAATCACCTTGGAAGGAGAGGCATCTGTGAGCTGCACGGCAGATGGATTGCCGGCTGCGCTGTACTTCGCCCTGCATCTTATCGTAATCTGCTCACCCATCAGGGAGCGGTCCAGGGTGGCAGTGGTCCCGTCTGAAGAGATCTTCAGCTCCAGGTCGTCTGCCGTCACCGCCGTGAAGTATCCGCTGCTGCGGGCTATCTCCCATACGAAGGCCCGCTTGCCGGCGCTGCATTCCTCTGTTCCGAGACGGAGAGATGCCGTGATGGTCTGCTTGTCCTCATCACGGGTCGGGTTATAGTAACTGCTTCCGCCAGAGAGCTGGAGCACCGGAATGTAATGCGTCGCATTACGGCACGTAATAGAGACGTCTTCTACAATATTATATATCTGTCCGGTCCTGGGGTCCATATACGTTGCCTTGAACCTGAGGAGAATGGGATTCTGCGGTGCGGCATTGACATACCAGAGCAGCTTGCCGTTCTCGTCTCCACTCGTAGTGATCACATATTTCCCTGCTGTATTCACCAGAGCTGTCTCCTCTTCCACTCCGTCTATAACCCTGCGCCAGCTTACGTCCGTAAGCTGGGCATTGACGCTGCCGTTCGTCAGTATCAGGTCTCTGTCGATGATGCCGACTATCGGCTTGATGCAGACCGGTACGAGGGAATAGTCCGGCGAAAACTCTCCCGAGTCGGCATCATAGGTCTGCTCGTTCGGAACGCCACCTCCCAGCGTCACCGATTTATTGACCTGAAGGGGCTGGTACTTGAAATCAAATCTTATCTGTTTCATGATGATATTTTTTATGGTTTCATATAATCTAAGGATACGGATTGCCTGTCAGCTTCATAGCCCATGCCGTCCCTCAGGATGACTGTGGCGGTGAAACTGATTTTCTTCGGAACACCATCACTGTCCAGCGAGAGGTCTTCCTGTGTCAGGACGATAGACTTGCCTGAACCTCCCCGCTTCTCTGCCCAGACGGTGTCCGAAGTCACGCGCTGCACTCCCTGCGAGTTCTCAGTATATCGGGTCCAGGCAACGTCCGTATCGAGGATGTCATCCGTAATATCCTGCCCGTACAGGGTTGCCACGATGGTGAGCGGGGCGATGAAGTTGTCGAAGTCGTAGATGGCTTCCGCTTCCCGGAAATCCACGGAGAAGGCGGGATTGCCTTCTATCATTGCCCAGTCGGTGCTGTTCCATCTCGGTTCCGCATGGGTTCCCGTCTTCTGGCATCTCCACTTGCAGCCGGTGTACCATACGTCTGATGTTTCATATTTGCCGGTTTCAGCGTTCAGCGATGCACAGTAATACTGGGCAGTCTTGCTAAACTGACCTCTATCCACGTAGGTCACCACTGGCTTGCCCTGATAGTCTATCTGTATAATGTCCTGGGTGATGATACCGGCAGCGTACATATAGTCCCGGTCCTTCATCAGTGGCAGGTTCATCTCCTTCAGGAAGGAAGGCATATCTCCGAACACCATGCCGTAGTTCCAGTTCTCCAGGATAGGCTTGGTTACTCCCGTAAGCTTCACGATTCTGCCTTCAGAACTCGACAGAAAGAAACATTGCTGAAGACTCTCATCCGTCTGATTTCCCCATCTTGCGATATTCATGAGTTCGCAGGGAGGGAAATTCTTTCCGGCAGGAACCTCGCTGTCCGGATACAGAGACACCTCTATGTAGTTAGTCACGGCATTCACGCTGTTCACACGCATCCACGAGGTGTAATAGAGAGCTTCCGTGCCTTCCACTGCTGCAGTGGCGAGATTGTTGACGATACCCTTGAGTACGTTGTTTACGTGCTGGGCTGTGAAATAGCCTTTGTATTTCTGGCGAAGATGGAGTCCGTAGCAGTTGTCTCCCAGGTAGCTGACACTCTCTATGGTGTCGCTCTCCGTGAAGAGCTGGTCTCCCTCCAGTGCTGTCAGGCGGTTCACGATCAGTTCCATCACCTTCATGTACGAGCGTACGGTGATGCTTTCCACCTCAGCATTGCCAAGGGCATCAATCTGCGCACCCTTTCCGCCATTGATTCCTGATACGAAGTCGCCAAACGTAGCACCTTCGGCAAACCGGATCAGCTTCTCTGCCACATCGGCAATATCCTTGCGGAGAATCTTCCTGCTAGCCTTGCCGTTTTCTGAAAAATCATCGGTTTCATCGGCAAAACCTGCCTTTATCTTCTTGTCCAGGAAGTGGAGATATCCGTTGAATTCAGACAGAGCATCCAGCACCTCCATATTATTGTGGCGGTGGCCTACTCCACCTCCTCCAGAATAGGAGTCCGACAGATTTCCCACCAGACTTTCCAGGATGGCTGCCAGCGTAGTGACGCCCCATTCTTGCGAATAAGGACTCTGCACAGGGAAGAGAGCCCCGCTACTAAGCGTCAGCCTTGAGCATTCAACTAAGCGCGGGGCGATAGTAAAATTTCCCAGATCCGGAAGCTGGATATCCAGCTGCTTAAAGCTTCCTGCTTCCGAGCGTGAGATATTCAGATACGGACGGGCATCTGAATACTTGTAGGTGAAGGTGTAGTCTGAAGGCAGTTCCTTCGCCTCGTAGTTCACATCGCTCTCGATAACGGTTATCTTCCTGAGAGCATTACCGTGGTAAACATACTTGCCCAGAGATGGGAAGAAATCGAGTAGCCATTGGCGCTCTTTCTTATCCAGGAACCCGGTATTTTTCTTAAACTTCCGGGTAGTATCTATGCGGTATTCTTCAGAGTCTTCCTCTATTTCTGCCACATTATGTGTATGTTCTGCAGTATTTTCACTGTTACCGTAAGCACGGAAACAGTCTATACCTCCCAGCGAATTCTCGAACAGGAACCATTCTTCTTCCTCGCTCTTCATACCACCGGCAAAGTATTGCTGTACGTAGGTAACCCGCTCTCCAGCCTGCTCTACCCAGACTTCGTAAACATGTGGCAGAATGTCATCGCCTAATAGTTTGGCGATGATGGCGTATTGTACCGGAACAGTATATACCTTTCCTGCCTCCAGGCTTGCCAGCGTCAATACCTTCTCTTCGTAGCCGTGTCCGGTCCATATATATGCCTTACACTTCACCTCGCTAGCTTCAGCTGCATAGTAAGTGAGAAATTCCGGAGAATAATAGGTCACCTCCTTCGTCTGCGGCTGCCAGGTGAGGAAATTGTTTTTCAGAAAATTTGCTGCCGAATCTGCCAACCGATCTACTCCGGCACGTATCACAGAGAAGGAGATCTCCTTCCTGCTGTCTTCGCTGCCAACCTCGTAAACCGTTGCCACGAAGGCTTTCATGATATTCGGCTGGATATAAAGTTCACTACTGTCCTTCACCTCGAAACTGAGCAGAGGAAGGATGATGCCCTTGACGGACACCGTAATTCGGTGCTCATCGTTCGGCGTATAGGTATGCTGAACGATGTTCTGCTCTGATCCCTGGTAACGAAGGGCAAATACCACGTCTGTCTTCGAGTCGTTGTATATCTCGAAGGCATTCATGGAGCCTACCATGCTCAGGGCATCTGGATATAATAAAACCTGTATCATCTTAATGTTGGGTTGATTATTTATACCGCAAAATTAAGATAATACAGGTAACTTGCAAAGGACGCCCGCGTCCTAGATCTTCTCGCATTCCAGCCATGTCGTGGTGCAGTGGTACACCCATTTGGAGTGACGGAACATCGTTGCATGTCGGGTCTTCTGGCTTACAAACGTCTTCTGCAGACCATATTTCTGCCCCACATACTCGGCTGAAGGAAGAGGAGGATAGATAATCTTGAAAGTGCGGTCTTTATCGTCACCGGAGTTATTGTAGGCACTTTCCGAAACCTCCACTGTCTCTTCATGGCCAACCCACTTGTAACCGCAGCTCAAGGCTGGCATTACATCTATCATCCGCGAAGCTTCATGTATAGGGGTAGTCAGGGCGATGGTCCTGAGCTCGCTTTCCGTAGGTTCACTCTTCCCTCCGAGGGTAAACTTCAGCTTGTTGAAGAAGAAACTCACTCCCCTGATCACCACCTTGGCATGGGATGGCAGGTTCTGCTTCTGCGACTGGGTGAGCAGCAGCTTCACCTTTAGTTCCTGGAGTGAATTCCTCAAGAGGAGGTCATACTGGCGGTAGAACTTCTCGAAGATGCCGTCATCTCCGTTATACACCAGGGCATAGTCGAATATCTTGCGGTAGAGGGACTCCTCTGAAGCATGGGATGGCGGACCGAAGCGGTTGTCGTATTCGTAGTGGATATCGTATGCCGTGACGGTACCGCAAGGCATCCCGTCGGTCGATACATACGGGAAGGCAAGCATCACCGGGGTGGTCACCGCTTCCTCGCTGCTCTCCGAATTGTCCTCGGTGGCAACCTTCATCGATGAGTTGAGCGTGGCATAGCTGCCTATGTAGAGAAACCTTCCCATCTCCCGGCTGATGGTGTCATCATCTGCCGACTGGCGGTACTTCAGCGTTCTCGTCTCCGGTATCATCTCGGGTATCTCGATATCCTGGGTGTCGGTATCTTCCTCGCCGGTATCATAGCTCTGCGAACCCTCGCCTATCTTCGATTTCACATGATAGTTGCCCGAATATCCGTCCTTGTAGAAACAGCCATCCACCTTGTCGAAGTAGGCGCCGGTGTTCTTGGCCAGCATATCCTTCAGGTCGTCGTAGCTGTCCTCGGCATCACTGTCTGCCTGATGCTTCGCCCGCAGCACCACCCGCTTGTAGTCGGATGCCGTCTTATAGGATAAGGTAGGCTCCTCGGTCATCTGGCGGGTGAGATCTGCCACCGGAGCACTCCCCACCGCATCCTTCAGGAAGATAATGCTCGCCTGGTGAGTCCCCTCATCGGAGATGAACTCGCACAGGAACTTCTTGCGGAAGACAGAGAGGAAATCGGAGACGGAAACATCCGGCAGAAGGTCCTCGATGCGGATATGCCCGTTCACCATCACATCTATCACATTATTCACCAGCACCATCTTGGTGAACGGCTCGGTCCGGGTGAAGAAGTTCTCCTGCAGGTCGTAGCCGAAGTACTTGAACACCCGCTTCAGTACGTAGTTGGCTCTGATGAACGGAGAGATGTAGTAGCCCCGGGTCAGACTCACCGGAATCTCGTTTACATATTCCGTGCGGTTGAACTCGCCCTGAAACCGGTTTGACTTTCCGGCACACGTCACGAAGTCGTAGGCATCAGGAGCCGCCACATACTCGTAGCCTCCGGTGTTCTTGAACCTCCAGTACTTGGCATCCGGCAGCTTCTGCTGGTTGCCCCATCCGTTCAGGATCTTGTAGTCGTAGCCGGCATCCTTGCCCGAGTCGTCGGTGAGCAGCACCGGGAAGATATCATAGTTCTCGTTCTTTCCACCGATGAGCGACCGGCAGAAACTGATGCACTCATCGATGGTGCTGCACCCCGGTATCATCTCGTCCTCGAAGATACTCTTCAGCTTCACATTCTGTATCTTCGAGTAGAAGGATCCGTCGTTGATGTAGAAGGAAGAGGAGATGTTGCCCTTGTGCTGAGCCGAGAGCACAATCTGCCTGCACTGGGCAAAATATTCCCCGTCCTCGATGCTCACGTTGGCAGCCACCATCTTCTCCCGCAGACCGAAGGTGTCGGGATATCCCAGTATCATGCGGTTGTAGTCGCTTGCCGGAATATCCAGCGGGGTCGTCGTCTCCCCGTAGTCGTTGAAGAACGGATTTGTCCGTTCCACCTCCAGCTTGGCACCTTCGCCAAGCTGGTAGGTTTTTCCCTTATCCAGATTCGTTATTTTCATAGATCATCATTTATTTTTTGGCAAATTTCCTCGCCTGGTTTCTCAGTTCCTGCTTGGCATCAAGCTCCGTGAGCGAGATATGGGAGCGGATACCGTTGTCTCGAAGCTCCCTGAGCAGTGCCAGGAGCTCGTCATTACTGCGTCCCGACGTAGCAATTCCCGCGTCGCGATGTGGGAATTCCTGCGTCGCGACGTAGGAATCAGCCCCACTAAGACTTGGTACGGAGCGGGTGCGGAGCGGGTACGGAGCAGGTTCTATGCTGCCTCCCAGTGCCCTGCCCTGCATGGCCATCAGATACTTGCTCATATCGAAGGTTCTTATCTGTCCGGCTCGCTGGGCTGCATCCATCAGATGGATGAGCGGGGCGATGGTAGGATTTTCCAGGGCTGCATTCGATGCCACCCACTCCTTGCTTCTGCCCTTGGGACCATCGCCCACGATGACGGTAGGCCTATCGATGTACCCACGCTTACCAGGTGAGTATTCGGCATTGAAGTGCTTGCCGTCCTGTTCCCGCTCCACGTCGATGCGTCCACCACTCTCCCTTCCGCTGGCTATGCGACTGCCAGCCGAAGAGGTTCCGCTGGCTGATCCGTTGAGGGTCATGCGCTTAACCTTCTGGCGCTCGGCATTCGCCACCGCCAACTGGGCTGCACCTGTCACTCCCATCAGGGCTGCTGCCACGCTTCCGGCTATCGGACCCATCTCGCTGTATGCCTTCATGATGGAGGTGGCAGTATTCGAGATGATCTGAGCTGCCTGCATGGCGAAGTTCACGTCGGCATACTTCTTCTGTATCTTCAGCTTCTCGTTGGCCTTCTTCTTCTCAAGCTTTTCCTGAAGGGCGGTATTACCCTCGGCTGCCTTAATCTCTGCATCATACTTGGCATCCACGTTTGCCATCTCGGCATTCTGCAGCGCACCCACGGCATCGCTGAAGAGGTCGGTGTAATACTGCGCCTGCTTCATGAAGGATTCCTTCTTCATCTGCTGCACCTTCTTCTCGTATTCCTCCTGGGTGATATACTGGTTGTCGAGTGCCTGCTGAAGCTGCGTCAGCTGCTGGTCGTATTCACTCTGATTGTCGAAGCCGAGAGCCTGCCTTGCCTGCTTCTCCTTGTCTGCCTGCTGGGCAAGCTGCTCGGAGTGCTTGGCAGTGTATTCGGCATCTATCTGCGCCTGGGCATCCTTGTATGCCTTCTCCAGCTGGACAGTATCTTCCCCGTTCTGCTTGGCCATATTGAGCGCAGCCTGATAATATCCCTTCAGAACTTCCAGTTTCTGGTCGCGTTGCTGTTCCAGGGTCAGTTCCTGCTGCGTCTCCCCCTGCTCCATCACCTTGGCAAGTGCATCCTGGTAAGCCTGTTCGGCTGCCACCTGCTGGTCGAAATGTGCCTGCTCTGCCTTGCGCTGGTTGTCCAGCTGTTTATCCTGGAGTGATTTCTTCTTCTCGGCATCCTTGATGTCGATGTTCTGCGACTGCTCGCTGTAGGAGGTCTCGATGGCGAGGATGTTGGCGGTATGCTGGGTCTTCAGCGCCTGCATGGCGAGGTCGTATTTCTCCTGGGTGGTCTGCTTCTGGGCGAGAGCCATGTTCCAGTTGTTCACGTCCTGCTGGTAATCCTGGTTGGCGGCATCGATATCAGTCTGTCGGTTTTCAGAAAACTTTTTCGATGCGATATCATCAGGATTCGGTGCGGTTGATGTTCCGGTGGTATGACCGCCGCCCGATTTTCCGCCACCCTTGCCACCGATGCCACTGTCAGGAACCTCGGGTTCTGAAGCTTCCTTTACGGTCTGGTGCATGATGTCTTCGCCGAAGGCGTTGCCGATGGTATCGATCTGCTTATCGAGCTGGTTGATGCCATCAGTAAGCGATTCTACTTCTGACTTGAAACGAGAGACGGCATCCACCTGCGTGTTTCCGGTAGCGCCCCATGATGTGGTATATTGGAAGCCACGGGCATTATTGGCATCTGCCAGACGGCTCTTCGCCTTGCTGAGCTTAATGGTGAGACCTGCACGCTGCTCGGCGAGTTCCTGGATCTGCTTCTTGGCGCCCTGCACCTCGTAGAGTCTTACAAGGCTGTTGATGTAAGCCTTCAGTGCCTTGTTTGATGCCTTGAATTTCTTGGTGGTCTGATCGATGGTGGCGTTATAGTGAGGAACTATCTTGTTGAGTGCTTCCACAGCCTTGTATCTCTCGTCCATGGAGAGCTTCTCGTCCTTGGCCACCTTGATCAGGTTCTCCAGCTTCAGTTTCTCCTCCACTACCTGCTTCTGGGCTTCTTCCTTGATGGCATTGAGCGACTTCTGTGCCTGAGTAGCTGCATCGGCTGCCTTCTTCATCTCCCATAACTTCATGGCGAGGAGTACCACTCCTGCAGCTATCAGCCCGAAGACGCTTGCCTTCATCGTAGTGTTCATGGCAGCCCATGCCGTCTTGGCTTGCGTCACCCTACCCGTAAGCAGATAGAATCCTGCTTGCAACAGCTTCATCAAGCCTATACCAGTGGCACAAGTCACATTCCACATCTGCTGTGCGGCAGCTGCACCCTTGGTCACGATGATGTTCGACTTGATGGCGTTGCTGGTGGCAATGGCTATCACGGTGAAGGCGGTGAGCATGATACCCAAGGTCTTGACCACACCTTGATGCTTAACCATCCAAGAGATGAGACTGATGGTGTTGAGCTGCATATCTGCGTATGCGTCATCCCATGCCTCCTTGATGGGCAGCAGCTCATCACCCAATGCTTTCTGTGCATTTTCAAGTTCCACGGTCTTTTGCGCCGCACGGTCGGCTGCACTGATGTAGGTTTCTCCTGCCTCGGCAAGCTGGTTGTCGATGATTTCTGCCACGGCTTTCATAAAGTCTCCTGTCTCCTTGGTCTTTTCTGAAATCTCGGCTGCGGATATTCCCAGGTTGTCAAGAATCAATGGGGACTTGCGACCCAAACCAGTCACGATGCTGTTGGTCATGTAATCTACCGACTGACCTGTCTGTTGTGCCTTCAGTTGGGCAAACTGCAAGTACTTACCGAGGTCTTCGAGTGGTATGCGGAAGTCCTTGGCTTGCACGGCTGCGGTCATCAACTGCACATCATTGACAGTGTTCTTGGTTGCCTTGCGAAGATTCTCCAAGAGGTCAGGCTGATCCATATCCTTGAAGGCCTTGGTCACACCATCGGCGGTTTCTGCCATCTCCAAGCCACCATCAATAAGTTCTTTGACGGAATCTTTGAAACCTTGTGCGTAACTACCAAAGAGTTCTGCTGCCTTGGTCATCATGTTACCATATAGCATTCCGTTAGCTTGGTCGCTAGCCGCAAGTTCACCAAAACTTTTAGCGTTCTGTTTCAATTCAGCCATTCTACTGCTTACCTCTTGCAACTTTTGTTCCAGTATACCATAAAGTTCTGGGTTGAGCGTTTTTGAGGTATTTTCAAGTTCCTTCTGCAAACTTTTCTGCAGCTTCTTCAATTGACTCATAGTCATATCAAGCACATTGAGTTTACTGGTCTGCTCGCCTATCTGAGAGGTAAGGTTGCGAATTTCCTTACCAGTCTCGGTATATTGCTTCTTGAGGTTCTTGTAGGTATCAGTCTCTTTCTTGCCAGCTGCCTCCAGCTGAATCATCTGGCTGAGTCGTGCCTTGTTCTCGGAGCGCAGCTTCTTGCTCTGCTGCTCCAGCCGGTATATTTCCTTTTGGGCTGCTGCCGTCTTCACATCGACGGTATAGCGAATTTCGTCTTCCGTTAAATGTTTACTTGCCATAACTTATGATTTTTGAGGGTTGAGTGACTTTTCCAGTTCCTGACGGATGCCTTGGCGTATCTCATCCGTGAAGCCATAACGGAGCTTAGGGAACGTTTCGTGATAGAGCACGCCCCATACCACACGGTTGTAGAGTGCAAGGTTCCTGCGCTTGAACTTGCTGATGCGGTCGTTGCGCTGGCGGTATTGCATATCGAGGAAACGGAGATAAGGAAGGATTCGCACGAAGATGGTGCGGTTCTCGCCTGATATCTGGCTATCAAACGAGTGTGCGGAAAGCGTGGTGAGCAACCTGCCTGTACGACGATGGTAGTTGTTGCGCACCACGTTCTCCTGCGTGGAGTATATCTTCAGGATACCCTCCTGAAGAGTCTCGTGAACGAATTTCTTTTTAACAAGACTGTCTGTTACCATATTCTTTATACATTACTAATTAGTAATGCAAATATAATAACAGGCGAGTATATGGCAAAGGACTAGTACCTGAAGAACTTTACGTATATAAGTATTCCAAACAAAGGAGTAAATATGGTACATAAAGTCAGATAAACAAGCCATTTTGCAAACATCCTCGAGCCGACAACAAACGGTCCAAGAACAAGCGCAATCACGAACGACACGAACTGCACGAAGCCAAAGAAAGTATCTAGCATAATCTCAATAGTTTTAATAGTTACAACGTTATTACTTCTCGGGTGCAAAGATACACCGCTTTTTCTGAAAAACCAAATTTATGACTAAGAAAAAAGATGGCTACCCTCACGGGCAACCACCTTCGGCAAAATTTCGCTTTATTACTAAAGACTCTTATATAACAAAATAACCAAAAAAAAATCTTATTTCTTACGATACTCCTGGAATGCCTCGTAATCCTCCTTGCTGATCTCTAGGCAGCAGCAGATGTGGGCGTTCTTGAAATCGAGATCCTCCGCATATTTGGAATCCTCGAAAAATGCATGCGAATGATGAAGGGCGTCCACCAGCGGGAACTTGTCTCCATCCGTCTCTACCACGAAGTCCTTCTTGCAAAGTATATCGCCATTCTTGCGAGGAATAGAAGCCTCTGCATAGAAGTACTTGCGTGGCTTCTCGCCTGTGAGCAGCTCCGTAAGCTTCTCGTGCATCTCCTTCAGCTGAGCATCGGTAATGCCGGCAATATACATGCCGTTCATGTTGAGCGTGTGTTCGCGCTTTACTACGCCAAAGTCGTTAACCTCGCACTCATCAAAGATAGGGTGCATTCTCTCCTCGTTCAATTCAGCAGCCTTCTTTGCTGCATCTGTATTCTGATTGTTCATAATTTACTAGTTTAATTATTTGTTACTATTGATTGGCTTGCTCTCTCAACTTGAAAGCGTCAATCATCATCTTCCGAAACTCCTTGTCGTTCTCCAAGACTCCGCACATCATCTTAGCGATCACTTTATAGTCACCACAGCAACCCGATACCAGTCCGCTGCCGCAGCCTTTGTCCTGACTATCGCACGTGGCTATCAGCAGGAAACCTCTTTTGTCGTCCTGACCGCCCCATTCTTTCAGCAGCTTGTAAACTTTCTGTATGAATTCCAGCGGCTTGATATCATCGGGAATTACAGCATCTGCTCCCTCGCCAACTTTCGTTGCGATTGTAACTTTCTCATTGTTCTTCATCGCTCACCCCTCCTTTCTCGTCTTTGATCCAACTTGGGTGCAGGAGACCTTCGGTGCCTTGCGAGAGTACCCCACCAGAATTTCTATAACGCTCGAAGATGTCGTGGCGTTTGGCCTGAATATTCTCGTTGACTTCAGCCCAGTGGTTCTTGGCTTCTGCCTTGCCCTCGTTGTGGATTCGCCCAGCCTCGTTGCGCTCTTTCTTCAGCTGTCTGAGGGTCAGTTCGTAATCCTCCTTGGCTCTTTCGAGCTCTTCGCGGGCCTCGCGGAGTTCTGCGTTCGCCTGGTGCTCCTTCTTCAGTATGATATCCATGGCATCGTCATACGCCTGCTGAAGGTCGGCAATCGCGGTGGCGTAGGCTTTTCTCGCCTTCGAGAGTTCGAATATATTGGCTTCGAGCAGCGTGTGGAATTCCTCTGTAGTTAGCGGCTCATCCTGCGTGCCGACGTTCTCCTTTTTATTATTCATTACGTCCTGTGTATCGATATTGTTTGTCTGCTGTTCTTTCATAATCCTATTAATATTTAAATTTTTATACTTCAAAATTACTCACTTTTAGTTATTACAATAGCTATTGTATTCACACCTGTCCCGCTTTCCTTGAACTTTCCTTCGCCTATCTCGTAGGTGTGCGCACCTACCTCCTGCAGCCACTTGCGGAAATCGGTACAAATCTTCTCTTGCCCCATCTGCCAGTGAGTAGAGGTGATGGCTGCCACGGTTCCACCAGGCTTTAGCCAGGCGTACATTCGCTTGACATGGCGGATGTCCTGATTGCCCGAGAAGGGAGGATTGGCGATGATGCGGTCATACTGCACGCTGGATTGCTCCTCGTAGAAATCCTCACCCACCGGTCTCACTTTGTCCATGGTAGAGAGAAACTGCCTGTTCTCTGGCATCAGCTCGTAGTAGTCCACCACCACCTCAGGGCATACGCGATGTATCGCCTTGATGATGGCGCCCCTGCCCGCACTAGGCTCCAATACGCTCATGCCTGGCTGTATGTCATCTGCGAGAGATGCCAGCCAGTCGGCAATCTCTGGTGGAGTCTCGAAGAATTGGAACTCCTGCTGCAGGTTACAACGCTTGCCTTGCATTAAGACGGAAGCCACACGGGTTGCATCGAAGTCGAAGGTGAATCCTTGCACCTTTCCACCTTTCCACTTGCCCCCGGCTTCCTCCACCCACAGCTTCACCGTGGCATAGCTCTTCTTGTTGAGCTGTACCTGTGGAAGATAGAGCACGTTGTCCTTGAAGGTACAACGCTTGAGGATGTCTTCGGGAGGTAGTTTGGCTCCTTCATCTCCTCCTGATTCCTTTCTCTTCTGGGCTTCGAGATATTCCTTCCTGTAGCCGGATTGCATTTTTCTGTCCAGATAATCATTCAGGGCGGTCTGCATGGCTACTTGTGCGTCTGTCACCTCCACGATGCACTGAACAAATTCAAATAATGCATCGAAGCCAGCGGTGTCTGTTACGGCAAGTTTGCTGAAGGCATCTGCACTTTTTCTCAGCTCTGCCGTGCTACCACGTAACGTTTCGATTAAAGTCTCTTTGCTGCTCATCATAACTTTTCTGTAAATAAATCCTTGTAGTATCTATGCTGCCGTGTCCGAGGAGGTCGGCAAGCTGCACGATGTCCTTGTTCTTCTTCAGGTACATCTTGGCAAAGAAGTGGCGGAAGGCGTGGGCATGCATCTTCTTGCTGTCGATGCCCACATGCCTGCCCCAGTCTTTGAGATTTTCTGAAAAACCACGCTGGTTCATCGTCTGTCCAAACCGGTTCAGGCAGATAAGGCCTTTCTTTCCAGTCTCCCTGACATAGTCCTTCACCTCGCGCTGCAGCTCCTTCTGGAAAAAGAAGCGGCGGTACTTGCTGCCCTTTCCTTTCAGCACCACTTCGCCACGGACGATGTCCTCCCACGTGAATTTCATGAACTCATGCAGTCGGGCACCTGTGGTGGCGAGTATCCTCACAAAGAAGTAATAGTCTTTGTTCGGTTTCGTCTTCAGATAGGCCAGCAGCGCCTCGTATTCCTTCTCCGTCGGCACGTTCTCCACAGACAACGATCGCTTGTGCTTGCGCCGTTTGACCGATATGGGCTTCTTGGCGAATTCGGCAAACTTCTCGAATCCCGATATGCGAAGATTAATGGTATTCGCCTTCTTGCCCTGGTCTTCCATCGTCTTGAGATAACGTTTCACGTTCTCCGTGTTGAAGTCATCTGCATACTGATAGAAGAGCTTCATGCCCGTGACGTAGCATGCCTGCGTGTTGTGCGAGAGATCGAACTCCTGGGAGAGCCAGTTGGCAAAAGCATCGAGCTTATGCTTATTGCGCTCGGAAACCACAGATTTCTTTTCCAGCGCCTTCACCTGTCTCTTCTTTCTGTTGTAACCGACACCCAGAAAAGTCAGGAAGTCGAGTACACAGTCGGAGGATCCTGGAGTAAGAGCCATATCAGATGCGAAGCTTCGCCTATACTGTTGGTATCCCTTGCGGTTGATACTCTCAGCATGCTCCAGGAAATGGGTGACGTGCTTCACGCTCGCGCCAAGTTTCTGTGAGGTGGCGTTGGCGTTGCATAGATATTCCAAGTATCTGATTAAATACTCTTGTCTTGTTTGTTCCATGAATGTTTGCGTTAATAATTCTCTGGGTGCAAAGGTACGGAATTCCTGCCTTTGCACAAAGGACAAACTTACAAGCCCCGTATGGCTACTTCCCGCCCTCCTCTACCGGGCGCCAATATACTGCGAAGGTGTCGCTATTATTGCCGGAATCGAGTTCGCTGTCCTCTGTCCAGATAAAGGGAATGCCGCAGTTATATTGCATGCCGTCTGCCATCATTACGCTCTCGTGGCATACGGCGGGCGTGCGGGGGTCGTGGAATCTCACCCTGGCTCCCTTCTTGAAGCCATCTGCCACCTTCAGAAACTCCCTCGACTTGTAGATATACATCTGACCGCCGAATATAGAGAACTCAAGCAGTCCGCTATGCGTCATGTGGCATACCATCTTGCTCAGCTCAAGGCCATCCTTGCCGGAGATGGATTTCCCGTCGGAAGAGCCAACCGTTGTAAGCGTGGTGTCGGGATAGAATATCTTATATTCTGCCAGGCGTTCCTGGACTAGAGACGTTATACTATTCTTCTCCATAGCTACACCTCCCCTCCGAAAATAAATCCACCGACTGCTGCCAAGGCCATGAAGCCCAGGAGGCCCACCATGGTCATCGCCACCTCGCCATACGTAACCTTCTCCTCGCAGAGGAAGCTGAAGGTCTCGCTCTTGGTAGCCATGAGACGCTTAGCCTCACGCTTGATTGCACACTTGAGGGTATGGATGCCCTCGTTCACGTTGATGCCTGCAGGTCTCACCTGCGCATCATTTAATAAAATAGAACTCTGCATATAGCATCGCCTTTTAAGCATGAGCAGCCAACTTGTTTCTGATAATAGAAAAGGGTGGCGGCTGCATTCCCCGTTGCTTAAAAGACGATGACTTATCCGAGAGGACTAATCAATTCTTACGGTTCATGCAGCCGCCATATCGGTACACCTTTTTCCCGTTGCCGGGAAAATGATACTCTTGGGCATAAAAAAAGCCTGCGGCTACGAAGCCATAGGCGAAACGGTCGCCCTGCCGGATAGTTTACTATCGTCTTTTAAGCGGTGGCAAAGGTAAGAAGAATATTTGGAACCGCCAAATATTTTGCGGGAAAAATTCTCACGATGGGAAAAATTAACATAAAAACATGCTGTAGAGCATAAAATCGGGGTGGTTTGGGGAATTATTCGGAATCAATCGGAACCAATCGGAACGAAAAAGCCCCCGATGCATCACGCACCAGGGGCTCAAGAGTTCATTTAATTTTTATGAAGTACAACCGTTAGAATACGGTTGCTTGTAAATCCGCTTTAATATTGCTCATGCAAGCGTTGAGTCGCTGATACGTTTTTTCTCCAGCAGTCTTGACTCCACTTACATACTGGCGCATGAGCGATGGGTTGATGCCTGCACGTCTGGCAATCTCCGTGGCGTTGAGGAACGAAAACTCCTTGAAGAAGGCTTGCACGTCGTACTTATATGTAAACGTCAAGTCTTGCAAGTCCTTGTTACCGGGATCATCATCCCTGCATTCCTGAAGAGCTTTCATGAAATCATCCTTTGCCTCCTCAGCGGTAGCCCCATCGCCATCGATGACACCATAATTACCCAATGGCTCATCATTGTAACAAGAGTATCCGCCATCACCATACTCCAAAATCAACACTACGTTTTTTGCCATATTTCTTTTAATTTTAAATTCTCAATAAAAAGAGTCCCCAACATATTTTTCTATAGAAGACAACCCCTTGTAAGGTTAAGGGCAGTTGCCCGGACTTATTGTCCGAGCAACGTCTTTTTAATGCGTCTAAGCAACCCTGGTCTAACCTCATGGCTACCATGTCTTGGAACTCTGATTTTCATCTGAGTCTTAGGACTGAACCACTCATCGTGTTCTGCGCCATGTCGAGTGACAAAGCATCCCGCTTTCGTCAACTCGTTGTACAATTGATTATACTTCATATAAAATTAAATATATTAAAGAACTCTTTGTCTGAATGACACTGCAAAGGTAGCAAAAAAGCTACAAGCTACCAAATATTTAGGTAGCTTTTTTGCTACATTAACTAAACTTTAACATTAATGGGCGCAAAATCCCCATTTATTCTTCAGAAAAGTGTATCTTTGCAGAAAAGAAATGTTTCACCTATTAATATATATATAAGGTATGGAAAAGATAATAAGTAATAAGGTTCGCAAGAACCTGAACGAGCACACCGCCCGCATCATCCTGGAACGCTCAGACAGAATGGCCAGCAGCACGCTGGAGCAGCTCCGCAAGTCCACCGACCGTTCCTACACCATGACAGGGTTCCTACTCACGGTGTTCATCGCCCTCACGGCATTCGTATTCTCCAGCCCGTCTTTATGGCAGCTCTCTACTGCTGTAGTCCTATGGTCAGGCATCTTTATTGCGCTATACATCATGGTAAATCAGGTACTGTGGGTACACCCCTTCCGGCACACGGGAAATGAACCCAGGAATATGATACAGGAGGAGAATATCGACAGGCTCCTGAAGAACGGGTACAACCAGGAAGAGATGAATGCCCTATACTCCATCAATACCCTGCTCGATGCCATCCGCCATAACCAGGATATCATCGACCGCAACAAGAGCATTCTTGCCGACCGCTGTGACCATATAGAAAAAGCAATGACGGTGATCAGGTGTACTGTCATCATCGCCACCATCATCACCGCCATCTCGCTTCTAGTCTCTGTTCTGGGGATGTATCACGGTTCCGCCATTTGAGCGGTCGTCTCCACCTCCACGCTGAGGAATCCAGTCGTCATCGTCTGTTGGTTTCATAATCATAAAAAAGGCCCCGATGCATTGCTGCACCGGGGCTGAGTTGAGTTATTGAACATGTTAGCTATGCTAACTGCAATGCGCCACAAGGCTATGGCGACTTCTGTCTTATGGGGAACGATGACCCCAGCCTCATTATATCCTGTCCGCAGCCGCACGCAAGCGATTGGAAACATCGCAAAGTGCTCCACGGAGCATAACCTTCTCCTCTTCGGTGAAACCGCCTACACCGCCATTTCCGTCAATGCCATCGAGCTTATGATAAAGCCATGATGCCGATTTACCGAAATAGGCGTGTGCTATCTCGCGCCATGATACCATCATCTGGATATCCTGTATGCGCTGCTTTACTGTGCTGTCCTTAGCCTGCTTCATTGTTATTTCCATAATCTTATGCTTTTTTTAGACGCAGCAAAGATACTACTATTTTTCGTAGTAGCCAAATATATAGTACGAAAAATCGTAGTATTAACTATGTTTAAGCTTTCTATCCATGAAAAGATAGAAAATGAGCGGGAAAAAGTGTATCTTTGCAGAAAAGAAATGTTTCACCTATTAATATATATAAGGTATGGAAAAGATAATAAGTAACAAGGCTGCCTCTTTTGCCAGCATGGAGCTTGCCAGATATGCGCTGGAACGGGCAGACCTGAGAGCCAGCAGCATCCTGGAGCAGTACCGCAAGTCAACCGACCGCAACTATACGCTGGCGGGTTTCATCATGACGGTGTTCATGGCACTCACGGCTTTCCTTGCCACGGAAAAGATGACCCTGATGCTGATGGCCATCACACTCCCTTTATGGATAGGAACCGGATCGGCACTGCTCATCCTGTTCTGTAAGGTAATGTGGGTACACGACTTCATGGCATCGGGCGATGATGCCGCCATGATGCTGAGGGATGATCTGGTAGATGTGGCCATGAATAAGGGATTGCAGGATGAAGGAAAGGCAAACGATGAGTACCTGCACCATCTCGTGATATCATCCATCAGGCGCACTCTCAAAGCCACAGAGCATAACCGCGCCTGCCTTAACAGAAGAAACCGCCACGTAAAACGGGCAATGACCGCAATCATTGCCTCGGTGATAGTGAGTGCAACGACTACGGTCATCCTGCTGGCCTTATCTTCTCTTGGGATTCTCCCCGTGACTTGATGTATCCGGATAACTGTTCGGATCTTCTGGCCAACCATCCTCATCGTATTTTGGTTTCATAATCATAAAAAAGGGCCCGTGCATCCGGAGGGCATTCCTTCAGCACGAGCCACTGTGAGAGTGTGCATCTTATAACTGTCGCCATGCGCAAGCCATGCCCTGCCTACGAATAGCTATCGTTTATTTCTTCATTCCGCCTGCAAAGATAGCACTTTTCTTTGAAACCATCAAACATTTGGCTGATTATTTTCAGAAAAGGCACGAAAAAGCCCCGATGCTTCACGCACCAGGGCAGGAATGCTTTTTATTATTTGTTTGAAATCCCGTTCCTATTCCGTACAGAACGGACCCGATAAGAAACGGGTGGAGCGAATTATTAACACACGCCTGTGATACATTCTAACCATTAGTAAAAGAGAAATCTACACGTACTTAACGTATGAGTTGATTATAGCATATCTTTCCCCTAACTAACTCAATCATTCAAAGATTTTAATATTCTATCATCTATTTGGCAAAAATAAGCAATTTGGGATAGGAGAGCCTGGTATGTGGATTCTGGCTCACCACCTCCATGCGCACAGCCTTGGTTCCGTATCTGAAGAAGAGGAACTTCTTCGGCACCCTGTGGATGATCATCTGCAGGGTATCCCTGATCTCTATATGAGCATGGAAGCTGTCGGCCTCCAGGGACCCCCGCAGACTCACCCACGGATCACTCCAGGATATCCTCTGCGGGGGCATATAAAGGAGTATATCAGAACGTTGCGCTGTGGTATCTGTAGAGTCGGAGGTAACGACGGCATGAATATCGACCGAGGACGAAGAGGAGGTCCTGGCTGCTGCCACCATCCGGCTGTTCTTGATCTTCAGTTCCTTCTTGGTAACGGCAAGGAGAGAATCGGGGTTACGCTTCAGGCTGGACGGCTCCAGCAATATGGCTGAAACTGATGCCATCGGCTTACCTGACTGCGTCTGCCCGATCTCCACCTCACCGTTATGAAGTAGTAAATCCTGACTTCTGCTGGTGCGCTCGCAATACTTCTTGTAGTTATGGCACTCCCGGAGCAACATCACTGCCGCAAGAGGAATGAGCACCAGCACGACAACCTTAAGAAAACTCGAAAAACTAGTTTCTTGCATCTTCACAACTAACTAAACACTAAACAAAAAATTAAAAAAGACTACTTTTCTATTAACTAATAAACCTATAACACTATCCTTATCTGCATTTAGACTTCACGGTCTTGATGATCGAGGTAATGGTAGTGAGGTATGCCGGATCTGTGGCATACTTGCACCCCACCCCGTCGCATATCTTGCGGGCAAACTGGTAGGCATCCTTGCGGAATGGCCATGCATCCTTATAGCCCGGCTTCTGGAAGAGCCGCTCATGCTCCTTCAGACACTCGCCTATAGAGGAGAAATCCTTGAAGGCACGTTCCACGGTGTAATACCAGAGGTTCTTGCCCTTCGCCTTGCATACGGAGATGACGCGGTCGGGAGCCTTGAACTTCTGGTTGGGAGTCTTGAGATACTCGTGGGTCTTCACCATCACGATAGGACCATCCCACTGGCTTCCCTTGGTAATGCCGAAGAGGTTGGCCTTACCGATAACCTTCTTGCCCCACCCCGACTCAAGCATTGCCTGGGCGGTGACGAATGCAGGATCTATTTCTGTGTTTGCCTCCACGGCTGCAGCATATACCTGCCGTGCGAAGGCCATCTGAGTTTTGTTTGGCATACCTTATATATATTAATCATTTAACGAATCAAACTTCTTCCTGGGCATCCTTGTCAGAGAACCTGATAGGTTTGCCGCTGATATATTCTCCGCTGTCGTTGAAATCCTTCATACGCTTCACGAAGTTCTTGGGCAGTATGGGATATATCGCCTGGATGTTCTCTACGATGGAGAATACCTCCCTCACCATTATGAACACGCAGAGATAAGTACCAATCCACTGCATCGGGCCTACCACAGTGCCACCGACGGTGGCATGGCTGGCAAAATTGCTGAGAATCATCAGGAAGATATATATCACAATCTTGCGGGTGAACCGGAAGAAGAACGATTCGCTCGATGCATCCTTGTGAATGAAATGCTTCCACACACCCAATATGGTATCGATGGTGATTGCCACCGCTATCCACTTGGCAAACTCCCAGTCCTGATAAACATACTGGAACCCCTCCGTCACTATCGTGATCGGGAGTGATGTGATTGCTATCATCGGTATATTACGTTTTAATTGTTTCATATCGAAGGTCTTTTTGTTGTAAGACGTTGCAAAGATACGCTTTTTCCTGCAGCCGGCAAAGGACTATCCTTTCATCATCTTCCGGCTCATGCGGTGGGTGTCCAGGATATCTGCGCCTGTGGCTGAGAGCATCAGCGTCCACCCGTAGCTCTGCAGCTCGGCAGAGACGAAAGGAATGATTTCGCAGTTGGCCACGCTGTCGCGGTCCATCCAGTAGAGTTCCTCGCGCTCGGCATCTGCCATGATGCGTGCGTGGATCCTGGAGAGCATCTGGAGGGTGCGGTCGTTGGCTATGATGCGTTCGAGCATATCCGATGTATTGGGCAGCTTCATGGCCACCGTCACCGCTATGCGCTGGGTACACTCGAAGCTTCTGCGGCCGTCGCTCTGCATATCCACCTCGCCGTAATCCACGAAGAGGAAGGAACCGGTAAGCTTGTCGATGCGCTGCTTCAGCTCATCGAACGACTGACCATATACGTAGTTCTCTATCTCGGGAACCAGTTCCTTCTCCTGCATATTGCCCAGCATGCTGAGCACGGTGGCATACTCTTCCATACTGCGGCTCTCGCCCTTGGTGGCAATACCCTTGGTAACACCTGCAGAAGCAGGAAACTTGGCGAAATATGTAAATAGATCCAATAACATAAGCTTATAATTTTGTCGCAGGAATGCGTTTTCCTGCCTGGTTATACTATCTTGTTGATGATATCGGTGGGCAGCCCCACCTCGGTAGCTATCTTTGCCACGTCCATACCGTATGCCTTCAGGCTCTTCACTCCGTCGATGGTCTTCTTGCGAAGGATGCGCAGGTAGGTGAGCACATTCATCTGCTCTACCTGGTGAGCATTGCCCAGCCCGTCCTTCGAGAGGTCGTAGAGCGCATCGGTGGCATCGGTAGTGATGCTGCAGCTGCCCGGCTCCGCCTTGAACTGGGTGAGCAGCGAGAATTCCGTCTTCGAGAAGAAGAAGTTGTTTACTGCAGTAAAGTTCAAGGCTATCGCCATGAGTGTATTGGCAGGCAGCTTCCTGAACTGCTGTGCCAGCTTCTGTGCCTTCTCCGAGGAATATTCACCCTTGCAATAGAGCACGGCTGCCAGCAGCGGCAGACTCGCCTCGCCCATATCGAGAAGCTGGCGCGCCTCGATATACTGCAGGGCTGTGAGCGAGCAGGTGAGCGACTGGAAGTCGGTGTTGATCTCGTAGCCGTAATACGCCTTCTGGTCGATGAAGAGGATAGGCAGCTGCTGGCGGCAGAAGCAGAGATCGAGCACGATCTTGCCGTCAGCCTCCTTGAAGATGAAGGTAAGCTGGTCGGCTATCGACATGAAATTCTCGAGAGCCTTCTCGTCTCTTTTTATCTTTCCCAGATCCCACTTCATCAGGTGGCAGAGGAACAGACGCTTGATGGCACCTGGGGAATACTGCCCATTCTCCATGAGCGAAAGCAGCTCTACAAGTTTCAGGAACTGCTCAGAAGTGAGTAGTTCCCATGAGTTCGGGATTTCGTATTCCTTCCCGTTGGCTCTTACGGATATCGATTTTTTCATAAGCTATGGCATTAAGTACATATTATCATCCGGTCGGTTCTCTGCCGAGAAGGAGAGGAAATCATTGCCTTCCTGGGCATCGAGCAGCATATCCACATTGTGGAGCAGGTCTTCTGCCTCGCCTTCCAGCTGGGTAGCCAGCAGGAGAGCCCGACTCGCTTCATCGCTGCCCGAACGGGTGGCGGTATTGTCTTCGAAGAGGTTGCGGATGGTGGCGGGGAATTCCAGGATATCGAAGCGCCGGAGCGATTTCGCCACGGTCTTCTTCACCAGGGCACGTTTCAGTATAGGCAGCGCCTTCTGGCCGAACTCGGCAAAGGTCTGGTCTTCCCCACCCTTCTCCAGCCGCTCGAAATAGGCGCCTATGCTCTCATCGAGCACCTCCTTCTGCAGGGGAACGCAGCGGAAGAAGAAGAGATACGAGAGGTCGATAGGGTAAATTTCATCGAATTCATCGGCTGTATCTACCTTCAGCTGGCTGAGCATCCTGCAGTAGTTGGTCTTGCGCCAGTCTTCCATGGCTAGGCGGATTTCGGCGGCTTCATCGTCGCTGATATCCCCGGTAAGCTCCGAAATCAGCGAATCCATCGCATTGAAGTAATTCTCCATGTACGAGCGCTTCATGCCTTCAAGCTCGTACTTGTAGAGATTCACCTCGTTCTTCCTGCGGTTTACGGCATCGAAGATGATCTGCGTGGCAAGCGTAAGGTTTGCCATGGCTGCACGGAGGAAGTCCTTCAGGCAGCTGTCTTCATCCCCGATGGCAACAATATCGAAGAACGTATTGCTGCCAATAATGGCAACAATACGCTTGCGTGCGGCAACGGCAGAACCCCGAAGGCTGTCGAAGTCGGCGCTGGTATCAGCACCTGGCGCACTGTTGCAGAACTGTGCGTAGCTGCTGAAGAGGTCTTTGAGTTGAAATTTCTTGTTCATGACTGCTGGCGGTTTAATCGGTCATCCGGAGAGATATCTTCCTGTCGCTGCGGAACCTCGCGGTAGAAGCCCAGACGACAGCCCTGCCTGTAGAGTTCCGGAAAGTTCAGGCGCAGCGCCCAGTTGAGCGGTTCTGCACAGACCTCATCCTCGGAGGTGAGCGACATGATGTAGATGAGATAATTATAATAGGTATCGCTTCCGCTCTTCGAAATCACTCCATCCTTATCTACTGCAGATATGGCTGAATCGAGACCCACGGAAGAGAGAAGAGCCTGGTCGGTGCGCTTGTCGTAGGAGATGAGCGCATCGATGTACTCCTTATACTTGAGGTCGATGGTCTCTACCTTCCACGCCTGCTCGTGACCCTGCGCATCCATGAAGGAGATGGAGGAGAATCCCTTGCCCTGATTGTCGGCGCCGGAGAGATAGGTGCTGAACTTGCGCACCTCGTCGCGGACGTAGCGTACCATGCACGACTCCTTGAAGTCGGTACCGATATCGATGCCGTTGTACTTCAGCAGCTCCAGCCCCTTCGCCTTGCGCCGCTTGTTCTCCTCGCAGAGCTTGGTCATCTGGGTGCGCTTGCTCTGGATCCAGGCATTCGGAATGATGACGTGCACCTTTGCGGCAAGCGAGTTTTTCAGAAAACTGTTGATGTATCTTGCCGTCTTGTTGCTGCCCAGGATGGAAGGTCTGGCTCCCTGATGGGTCTCGTTGGATCCGTAGTATTCATCCACCGATTTCTCCCGGTGATGGGAGATTGCAGCGTAGTTGTAGTTGTCCACCTCGCTGAAGCTGAACTTCGGATAAACCGAGTAACTTGACAAGCCATAGGCGAATCGCCCTACCACTACCTGGCGGAAATCGCTGTAGGAAACCAGCTCGGAAGCTACATCGTGACGGGTAGTTGCCAGTCGGCAGTAGCGGTTCTCCATGGCTTCCAGTGCTGCCACAGGCTTGCCCACGCCTATCATCTTGCCTCGGGTGAAGCGCCACTTCACGAAGAAGTCGCCGAAGTAATAGTAGTTCTTGATGCAGGTCTTGCAGAACTCCTCTACCGATGGGATGCCTCGGGAACTCCAGGAGTCGAGCCACTCCATCACTTCCGGCTGCTCCTCGTACTTGCGTACCAGCTTGCCGTCCTCGATAGCCTGCTTATATACTGCAAGCCCATGACCATAGAGCATCTTGATCTCCTTGGAGTAGAGACGTGGAAGCAGTCGGTTCTCCTTGATCTCCTTGGTTATTTCCTCACACTGCTGGTTGTTATAGCCGCGCATCAATACCTGATAACCCTGTATGCCCAGATACTGGTGCTGCTGCATCCAGAGCGTACCACCGAACGGAGACTCCAGGAGTGGTGACTGGAAGAGCTGCTCTGCACCCAAGGCAGGATCACCCTCGCCCAGCTGGAAGGTGAAGGTATTGCCATCGGCAAGATAGATGCCGGCATTGCCATACATATCTATTTCGTAATCGTTCATAGCCAATCTATTTTGTGTAATTTAAATCCGTCCTGAGGGAACCCCATGTACCTGATGAGAATGCGGTAGCACATCTTGGGATTCCCGTCCTCGTCGGTATAGAGGAAGTAGTTCTCACCATCGATGGCGAAGCGCTCCCTTGGCAACTGGTTGCGGTACTTGCAGTGATGACGTACCTGAAGCTTGGCGCTTGCCTCGTCTCTCTGCCTGGAATAGGGAAAGAAGACCAGGGTAAACTCCCCATCGGGCAGCTTACTGATCTCTCTGGCCCACTGCAGCGCCGTGATGCCATCCATGATGATGTTCTTGCTCTTTTTGCTCATAACGATGCGAAGTTAGCAAAAAAATATCGCCCTGCAAAAGACCGGCTGCACCCTGCTGCCGTCATATTTCCGAGAACCGTAAGGCCTGCACCTCTCTTCTCCTTCCCAGCGGTGCGTGCACGATTCCGTGACACGTTTTTCTGGGATTTTTCTCTGCCAGGGCTGCTTGGGCTGATTATCAGCATCTTGCGTTTTGCACCCCTTCATTTTACCTGAATTATTGATTCCTGCAGTAATTTTATTGCCGCAGAAATGGGATATTATCCACCGTTTATATCTCGAAATTATCGGGTAAATCGGTAGGATACGTACTTAATTCCGCCTTCACGGCATCAGAATAGAGACCATAGAGCAGGTAAATCATGGCTGAAGGAAGCTGCGTGGTGAGTCCTGCCTGGTTCTTGAGCTGCTGCTTCTTCTCCGAACTCTTGTCGAGCTCTATCTTACCCTCCGTCTTCTTCAGAGGAGAGATCATGATGGCGCTGCACAGGTTCTTGCACTCGTTCTCATCAATGCGGACCACGGGAAGCAGCGGACTGCGCTCTCCGAAAAGCATCTGGCAGAGCTTGAACTGCTGCCAGTGGTAGATGGTAGGGGCATCTTCGTTGTAAAGCACCACCATGAAACCGTATGACTCCAGGGCAGCCTTCAGGTTGAGTGAGTCGGTGGTTATCTGTTCACGTTCCTCCCTGCGCTTGTTGCCGGCACGGTCTGGGTAGAGATAAATCGTCTTGTTGACGGCTGCTGATCCGAAGAACTGGTGCACCTCTGCCACGAGGTCGTTGTAATCCTTGGGTAGGAAGGCAAAGAACTCCTTGATGATATCGAGCCGCCTGCCATAGTCCTTCTTCTGGGCTACGATGAGCGACTGGAAGTTGCCGGGGTCGTAACCCATGTAGAGCGGTTCCTGAGTATCGTAGTGAAGTAGATACTCGGCAGAGAGGATGAATCTATCCTTCAGATTCAGGCGAAGGATGGAGTCGTACTTGTAACTGTCCTTGAACTGATGCCTTACGTGGTCGTAGTTGATGAAGAACTTGTTGGTCACTTCCTTGTGGCGGATGGCACAGATGGCAGTGAGGAACTCATCGGTATCAAGGGTATCGAGCTGCGTCTTGAAGAACTTAGGGCCCAGGATATCCTTGTTGCAGAAGGAGGATGCACGGATGTAGAAGATGGCGTTGCGTCTCATGTCGGCAAGGCGCGGCTTCCATCGCTCCACGAAGGAATTGAGCCTGACTGTCTCCAGTCGCATCTTCTCCAGAAGAACCGGATCCTTGGAGTCTCTCTCCTGCTGCCTGAGAATGAAAAGCCGGTAGAGACTCTTGTTAAGTTCCAGGGAAACGGTGGCGATTTCCTCGATAAGCTTCGGGTTCACCTTCTTCTCGTACTCCTCGAACCAGTCATCTTCTCCGAGGTCAACACGGGCGGTATCACTCACACCGGTAACACCTTCATAGTAAGCAGAACATCGCACATTGGCTGGACCTCCACGCAAAGATGGGAAGAGTCGGGTCTTCAGCTTCTCTCCGCTGTTGTGCTTCATCTCCTCCACGAAGGCGTGCACGGCATTTCTACCTGCCACGGATTCCGGCTGATCACTTGATACCAGCTGAAGGTGGGCGCCGTTGCGGAAGATCACGCTATGCTTGGCATAAGCTATCGGGTATCTCGGCTTGCGGAAGTGGGAAGGCAGCGTGCTCTCCCCTACCACGTAATCGATGCCATACTCGAGCATGGGGCGCTGCTGGCCGTTCACCACAACCTGGCGGGAGAAGTATGCCTGGATGTTAGGCCAGACGTTGGTCATCAGCGCCACGTAGGTCTTGTGAACCAGGAAAGATAACTCTCCCGGCATGTCATTGGCAACACGTATCAGGCGAGGACCCGTCACACCTTCAGTCTTTCCTCCGGCACGGGCTACCTCTGCAAAAAGCATGTTGGGGTCGATGATGTTGGCAAGCAGCTGCATGTGGTTCATGTAGTAGTGCTCGAACTCCCCTAGGGTATTATCATTCAATATCAGTTGGCTCATCGCTTAAATCCTCCACAATTTCCGCTTCCTGAATGTCAGCATCACGAAGCAGACGTTTCTTCTCTGAGCTCTCGATAGGCAAACCATCGATGAGCGAAATATAGAAGCCGCGGTTGTGCTTGGCGGCAATCTCCTTGAGACTCTTTTTCTGAAAACCCAACTCCTCAGGAGTGATCTCCGGAGTGATGAGGAACACCACACCGAGGTCTCTGTCGGCTTCAGCCTGCTCTGATGCACGGCGGCGGCATTCCAGTGCCTGGTCCATACAGGCCTTCTGCATCTTGTAGTCGCGACTGGCTGAGCAGAGCTTGGCAAGGTCTTCGTACTTGTTGGCGAAATCGTTCTCCCAGACCTTGATGCTTACGTTGCAGTCAACATTGAAATAAGATATCGCCTGGTTGATGCGGGTCATGCAGGTACGCACATCGAGGGAGATCTTCTGCTGTGCGGCTATGCGCTGCTTGAGCTGGCGGGCTCCACGGGTAATGTTGCGCTCATACTCGTAAATCTCGGCAGCCCACTGCAACTGCTTCAGGAAGGTCTTCACGTCTTCCGGAATGCCTTCACCATCGCCCGTGGTGAGGAAGGTGGTGATAAGATCCGGATGTACACTTTCCAGTTTTTCTATCTCACTTTTCATACGCCGAACAACTCCTTTCTCAGTTTAAGTTCCTCCCGGTCCTGCATACGCTCGTTCAGAAGCTTGATGGCATCGAGGTCTCCGGCTTCTGCCTGCTCAGCTATCTTGGCGTCTGCCTTGAGCTGAGCTTGCTCTAACACTCCTCCGTTTTTGACCATCTGAACGCAGGTTTCTGATATCTTTCGTAATTCCTTCTTATCCATCTGATTGGTCACAGTATTGTTCCATCACCATCTTGAACATGCGTTCACGCTCCTGATGGCGCTGGAGGTTCTCACGGTCGCTGGCACGTTTTTCCTTGCGATCGTTCCTTTTAATATAACTCTTGTAGCGCTTGATATTATCGAGCACATTCTTATGCTTATGAAGAAACTCGGCAGGGTCCTTCCTGAAGAGCTTCACGAGCTCGTCGAACTCAGACTTGCCTCTCAGAAGCGGGTGCTTATAGAGGAACTTGCCTGTATCGTTGTATGCCTTCAGCTCCTCGAAGGCCTGAAGGTTCCTGATGCGGAGTTCTGCCATGGCAGCCACGTCCCGCTCCTTTGGCTTCTTGTCTAGAACCTCGTCGAGTTTCTTCATCTTGCGCCAGGTGTTGATACGGTCGTTGTAGATGACGGTAGCCATCTGCACGTCCTCATTATAGAGGTTGTCCCAGTCGATGTTAGGATATTCCTCTTCCTTTTGGACTACTTTTTTTTTCCGTCTTCCTCCTGCCCGGCAGCTTCAGCAGTTTCTTCTGGTGGCGCCTTGCCTTCAGGAATATCAGGAGTTTCTTCCTTCGTTAAAGTTTCACTTGAACCCTCCGAGTCTTTCTCGGCTTCACCAGTTAAAGCTTTACTTGAATCCTCGGGACCTTTCCCGGTTTCATCCGTTAAAGTATTGCCTGAACCCTCCGGGCCTTTCTCAACCCCTCCCGTTAAAGTTTCACTCGAAGCATCTTCCATGCCTTTAATGAATTTGCGGTTATCCTCGATTTCGTCTGCATCGCAGATATCAAGGAGTGCATAGAGAATTTCATCAGCGTAACGTTGAGGGTCACGGGCAAAACGGGTAAGCTTAGGATGGCGTGGATTTTCGTCATCAAGGAGCGAGAGGTCTGCCTTGGCATGTTCCTCTCCTCTCAGCTGATTGAACAGCTGCAGTTTTTCTCTTCTGTTATACATACCTTATTATATATTAATAAAGGTGCGCCACCCTTTTGATGGCGACACACCTTTTGAGAATTTAGAAGATAAATTATTTTGGGAAATAGAATTATTTGCCTGTTACAGCCTTCTGCTGAGAAGTATCAGCTGAGCGGCTAACCGTATCAGTAGTCACGCCAAGAGGATCCTCTGCATAGAGACAAGGGAGATCGACAGATGTGCGCTTGAAGGTGAAGGTGGTGTAACGGCCATCCTTGTCGTCCTTGGTCTCGGTGTTGTTGAGAATCATTGGTCGCTCTGGCTCGCCGATGATATACCACTGGGTATCCTTCACGTGCTTATAGAGGATGATGAACTTACCGCCGGCATACTGCTCAATGAAGTTGTAGAGATCCACACGAGTACCGCCCATGATGATCACCAGGTTATTCTCGCCGGAAGTTGTGATGTCTCCCTTCTCGGTCGTAGCGGTGAACGTTGGAATGTCGTGGGCATCGAAGAGATAAGCCTTCAGCGTATCTGCAGCTGCGGTTTTAAACGGCATCGCATTCACCATTCGGTCTTTATCCGGCTGCGGGAACGCCTTGGTCATATCGATGAGAGTTGTAGGAACCAGCACAACCTGATAAGCGATAGCAGAACCATGGGTGTCGCGGTCGGTTACGTCATCGATTGCGGTAAGGGCTACGAATGAAGCCATGGAGACACCGGCTCCACCCATACCCATGGATGATGTTGGATTATCAAGCATCTGAAGGAGCGAGACAATGCCAAGCAGCATCATGATCGTCATGAAGAGAAGACGGCCCTTGTGCTGGACATAACTGTATCCCTTGTTGGGATTGTACGCACGGTGACGTACTGGAATATTGTTTTTCTTCATAATCTTTTTCTGAAAATGTAGGCAGGGTACATGGTGTACCCCACCTACGAATTAACACTAAATACTAATATATTATGAATTAACGTCCACCAGGAACGTTAGGCTGAACTGCCTTGTTGACGGTTCGCTTTCCACCTATACGGCGCTCAAGCTCACGGTATTTATTATCCTTACCGAGGATAACCATGATGTAGTCGCCTGGCTGGCTAGGAGTCCACTCGGCTGTGATGTTGGCAAAATTACCGCTCTTGGCGATAGTAAGACCGTGGGTAGCATCGTCCTCACCAATCTCGATGCAGTAAGCTACACCCTGCTTTGCCTTCTTGATCTCAGTGATGGCTGTAGCAGAGGTATTGGCATCTGAGATGTGCCAGAAGCCGCTTCCGCCGTCAATCTCAGCACCGATGACTGTAGCAGGCAGGTTGGTAAAGATCTGCTGGAACTCGTAATCGTTCTCATCCATATCTGCCTTGGTCTCGAACTTTCGGCCAGTGAAGGCTGCACCGCATCCTTCCTTCCAAGTGCTCCACGCACGAACCATCTCCATCTGTTCCTCCATCTTCACGGCAAACATCTCGCCTGGGAGATACTCCACGAACTGGAGGTTGCCAGGAATATCCAGGAACATCCAGCAAGACTTGCCCTCGTATGGGAGCCACTTAATCTGGATGGTAGAGTCTGGCACACGGTTCTTGTAGCCGTCAGGGCCTGTGAAGTCGAGATCCTTACCATAGGTCTCGCGGCAGTTGGCAAGCCACCAGTCGATGTGGTTCTCGTTGAGGTAGAGAACGTGCTTGTCGAGCGTCATACCTTCAGTAAGGTGAGTCTTGACGTCTGTGATGAACTCCTTGACCGCATCCAACATATTAGCTGAAGTATAGGTGTTGTAGCTCTTGTTGGCAAATGGCTTGATGCTGTAGTCGTGGATATAGCGAAGCAGGGTGTACCAGATACCAGTACCAGCATTGAGATAGCTGGAAGGCTGACCGTCCTCTGGCTTCACATAGATACCACGCATACGGCGCTGGTTCTGCTCGTCCTGAGCCTTCTTGAGAAGGTTGAGCAGGCAGAATTCAATCATAGACCACTTGATAGGATCAGAACCCTCCTTGTTGAGGTAAGCGATATACTTGCGCTCAATCTCCTTCATCGGACCGAACTGTACCTTGATCATGGCGTCATCCACGTAGCCCATCTCGTTCTCGAGCTGCATGCCACCCTTGTAGATCTCACCTGGCTGATAGCCCTGAGATACCTCATCGAAGAAGGCATTGAAGAGAATATCGCGATCCTGCACACCATAGCGAACTGGGAAGTATTCGGTAAGATTGCGAAGCTCCAGAATACGTGCTATAAGAGCATCCTGGCGGAGGATAACAAACTGATCTCCCAAGCCGGCATTATCTACACCGCCATAGTTGGTAGCGAACTGGCCAGAAGCAAGCGCCTTGACATCACCAAGCTCATTGCGGTTCTGATGATACTTGTAGCGCTGCTGAAGAGCTCTTGCGAACGCCATAGACTCCTTGCGGAAAGCCTTGCCATCGCTCTCCTCATCAGGTTCAGACGCTAAGGCAAGTGCCGGATTGACTGTAATCTGGTTCCAGCGCTTCTTCATGTCAAACAGAGAGTGCTCGACACCGAAGAGATAGTTGCTGTTCGACTCGAAGCCGTTGATAGGAATAGAAGGAGCAGTGACGTGGGCAGCAGGCTTGTCAGGAGCAGTACCCTGTGCCATCTTCATCACGTTCTCTGCGAGACCAGACACAGCCTTGGTGAGCTGCTCGTAACTTACGTTCTGAGGAGCACCGGCAGGCTGCTGGCTGTTCTCGTTCTTTTTGCCAGCATCAGAATCCTTGCCCTCATCATCATTGTCGCCATCATCACCAGCGGCATTGTTGGCCTTGGATACGATAGCGTAGAGGGAGTTGATCTGCTGCTGATGCTCTGCCTCTTCGGCTGCACTGTTCTCGGCTGCAAGGTCATCGACGAGAGTACTCTGGTACTCCTTCTGGTATTCCTCGCAAAGAGCCTTGTACTCCTCTGAAGTCAGGCTCTTGTTCTCGAACTTCTTGACGAAGCCAATCTTCTCGAGAACTTTGTTAAGTCTTGCTTTGAAATTCATATAAACAAATTAACTAAATATTAAAACAACAATAGAAACAAACAAAATTCTTATCTAAGTATTAACAGAATCCATACAGGTCCTGGGTTCCCATATAAGCATCTCCCATCTGGGCAACCTCGGCAATAGCCTCGAGTAAGGTTCGCTTGCCATCGATGAGTCCGACTTCCTCGGCAGGATCCGTATAGAAACTCTCGCCCTGAAGAACCGGAGCATCGTCGCCGAGTTCAGATAGTTTAGGGCGCATGGCCTTGACTTCTGCCAGGAACTGCTCGTTCATCGGATCGAGCACATTCTTGATGTACTCTTCTGTCTTGCCATCCTTCAGATCCTCGAAGACCTTATTCTTTCTGGTCGAATTGGTAGCCTTGGCGGTAATCTTCTTCAATCCCAGCTTCTCGAAGTAAGGCTCGAAGTTCCAGAAGGAACACATTGTACCGATGCAGCCTACGAAGTCGTGGCTGGTCGTTGCATAGAGCTTCTGGCCATGACAGCCGATATAATAGGCTGCCGATGCGCAATATTCCTCGTAGATGGCGAGAATCGGTTTCTTGGCATTGCGCAAAGTCTCACTCAGACGGTCCATGTACCAGGCTTCTCCTCCAGGAGAGTTGATATGAAGCAGGTGGGCAGATATCTGAGGATTATTTTCTGCAGCTATGATATCCTGCTCCAGCTGTCTGGAAGAGAAGTACCAGTAGCTATCTGCTGACACGACACCAAATATACGGTGATAGGCGATAGATCCTTCATTCAGTGAAGGAGAATCATATTCGTCGGTAAGCTGCACCTCCTTGGTCTCTTCACTCTGGGCAGCCTTGGAGGATAGCACTTCCAGGGCTTTATGAGTCTCATACTGATAGAATGTATGAGTCTTGAGATATTCCCGAACCTCGGCTATGGTTATTGCCTGCTCGGCTCTCTTATGTTCGATGCTAGCCACGTTACTATATAGCGGGAAAGCTGCCACCATCAGCCGACGGTAGGCATCTTCCGTGATCCATAGCGGATGCGTGGAGAGCAGAAGGGTCTGTATTTCGTCCATCTTGATATAAGTTTTCTACAAAGGTACATTATTATAATAGGTATAGAAAAGACCTTACCCAAGCGGGTTGCGGAGCATTTTGCAATTAACTATCAGTTTCGCCTTGTTGAGATGCTTCACGAGCTGCACCCTCGCCGGAAGATCTTCCGTACCTATTTTATATTCCACAGGATCCTGCGAGCCACCTGCATGGCTAACGTCTGAGAGGGAGACAATAGCGTTGCGAGCAACCCTAAGCTCATTAATCATATCATTATCGGGCAAATCGACCACGAAAGTCTTGCTGCAATCCCAATACACGCCACCGTTCTCCTCGGTCATGGCTGGTTCAAAAGTGAAGGGATCTGCCATAAATATATCCCACTTTTCGGGACTCCCGACGAGGGAGACACCCACAAGACAAGAAAATTCTACCATAATGCGTATTTTTAGAGTGATTATTGCTAATTTTTGGGTGACAATATTTTATACTCGGTATGTATTAAAAATAATTAAACACCGCGTTTTTTTTGGTATTTTCGCGGAATTTTAGGGCAGAGACGCTGTCGGTAGCGATAAAAGTTCTTCAGAAGCGCATCCGATGATATCGACTTCAGATGATACGTTCTGATGAACTCTTCCACGACATCCTGGTTGCGCTTCGGCCTTCCAAGTTCCTCGTTCTCCAGCATGATGCGGTGGAACTCGAAGTTGAAAAGCAGACGGATGTGTTCCTCTATCTTCTTGGCTGCCCGCTGCGACAGATAGTTGTAATAGGCAGGATCCTTACCCGGATGACCATCCATACAGGAGCGGCGGGAAGGAAGATAGATGGTGAGGTTACAGTCTTCTTGGCCAACGCTGTTCGCATCCGGCTTGGCCATGAGATTCCACACCACGTAATACAAATCCGTGGTGTAAGGTATCTTTACTCCGCCCGTTTCGGGCTCAATTTCCAGCTTTTTTTGAATGTACTCTGCCAGATATGGCTCGATTCTGACTGAAGCAATTCGTTTCGTGAGACGTTTTTTTCTTTCCATATTGTTTTTGCTTATTTTTGCGTCCTACCGTCCTACAATCCTACAAATCGCAGGTACGATAATGCAAAGATACTAAAAATCAGCGAGTTAAGCAAATTTTACCAAACATTTTTTCGACCTACGCACTCATTTTTTCGCGTCCTACACGTCCTACAATCCTACAAATAGGGGTATTTTGTAGGAAGAAAATGTAGGAAACGGCAAAATGTAAACAATCCTTATTTCCTACAACATCCTACAATCCTACACCATTTCCTACAAATCCTATAAAACCGCAAAAACAACCTAACTAACTGATAATAAGATATATAATAGATAATAACAGTCTGAAAAGAAATGCATTTGTAGGATTGTAGGATTGTAGGAAGGTGTTTTTCTAAAAAACATTTTCAAAACATCGCTTTTCCCGGTTATTTTTGTAAAATTAGGGGGTACGGGGGATTTTTCGCATCTGGAAACCTCGCGTATGTAAGAAAAATGCCCACGCTCACCCTCCCGGGTTTGCGTGGGCAGAAATATGCGAAATCAACTCAAAATAAATGCTTTTTCGCTTGGTTTTCTCGAATATTTTTTTGTATCTTTGTATCGTTAAATTGGGGTATTATATACCTATTATAAGGTATGAAAAGCCGTCCTTCTAGAACGGCTTCCCTCCCATCTTTCCTGCATCAGTCTCGTCAAACGGAATGCAGCCAGGCTTGTATTCCTGGGAATTAATATCAGTATTAGACTCCCCATTCGCTTCTGGAGCGCTCTGAGGGGCATTCTCGGCAGGGATATCTCCTCGCCTGAAGTCGATGTTGTACATCTCCACAAACTTATCATAGTCGATGATAATAGCACTGGTGGATGTAGAACGTTCCTTGCGGACTCTCACCATCGTCTCCTGATCATCCAGCTTGGCAACTTCAACGGTCTCCTCCCAGGAAAAGCGGCGTGACGGTACGGTTCCAATATATGATGGATGTGAACGAAGGTTCTGCTCCAGGGTAGATAGCGTTGTGTTCTCACTGTTGTATCCACTTCTGTCGTATATGGAGTACACGCTGCTGAGACGGATGAACAGAACATGTGTACCAGGCTCGAAAGCGAACGTTTTCTTGTCTCCGTGAGAATCCTTACCCGTAACACTCTTAGGCTGCTCGATGAGCATTTCTCGGCCAACGAGCACCTGTTTGGTATCGATCATGTTGTTGACTGCGTTGAAGAACATAGCGAGCTTGTCTGTACTTCGGATCAGAGATAACTGGAACTTAATTTTCTCCTGCACCAGGGCGAAGAACGCCTCGTATGTAAACGGAAGCTTCAGGTCCGAATATCGCTCCACCAGTTTCACCATTCCCAGGAATAAGGAAGCAGTCTTCATCAGTCGGTCCATCTCACCAGAATTGATTACGTCACTCTTCAGTTCACTGTAGGCTTCCTGTTTGAGCGATCTGAAATGATCCATCACGGCAGGGCGAAGCGACAATACCTTCAGTAATACGTTAGACAGACCGATATTTTTCTCTATATTCTTCAGCTCCTCAAACAGTTTCGTCTCTTCTGGTGTTCTGTTCTTAGGCTTCGGAACCTCGCAGATGATGACTCGGCTCATAAGAGCATTATCATCTCGCTGAGGGGTCTCCTGGCCACAGATGACTACAGGTGCAAATACTTTGTCGTTTTCGATATCTCTTCCCGAGGTTCCACGGCGCTTCTGCTTACCATCACCATCATATACGATACCCTTCAGCGCCTGGAACTTGGTATCCGAGATATCCTTGTTATTGTACTCGTCGAGAACAACCGGAACATCACGGAATGTACCCATCATCGTGCTCATGGCCGCATCCGTACCTGTATTAAGGTTGAATATCGGGATGGTAGGGCTGATGAAGAGAGAGCGGATAGATATTGCGATCTGGGTCTTACCTGAAGACATCGGACCCATAAAAAAAGGGGCTGTGAAGAGTCGATCCAGGCAGTGTATGTTACTTCTGAAGGCACACATCAATGCAAAAACGATAGCCCATTTGCCGTTATCATTAATCTTATAGACCTTATCCATCAAGGATGCCCATTTCTCGAAACTGACCTGCTTGTCAGCAGGAATATCATCGTATGTCAGCTGAGATATCAGCTCGTACTTGTCTGACTGACGCCCGGATCCGGCGTAAATGGTTGAAAACGCAGGAAGATAATAATTCATGTGATTGTGGGTGACAACGCCCAGCTCATTAACCTTCTCGAATACATATTTCCCATCCTTGTCTTCGTGGGCAATTCCATTGGCAAAAGCGAAAAACTGCTCATCAGTCTTCCGGCTCATTCCCTCCGACTGCTGGTTGCCATATACCTGGATCTCCCGGCACTGAACAAAATGGCGGCTCATATATTCCTTGATACGTCTCCACTGCCATTCTTCTCCGTCCGTGAAGTTCACACCTTCATAGTTGATAAGAACGTCCTCGATAGTACTCATCTTCTTCAGGGAACTTGACAGCACCTCGATATATAATGGCTTGTCGAAGTAACGACGGTTCACCTTCAGCACTCGCTTGTTCTGCTCAAAGTCCTCGTTGAAGATATGGAGCAGAGGAACCATATAGAAATCTGCAACCTGAGAGAATCCACGCCCGTTCTTATTCTGGAACATATAGCAGACCGGTATTCCCTGCTTATTAAGGCGAGGATAATACTTGCACTCGCGAAACATCTGTGCGTACTCTCCCTCCTTGACATAACTGGGAACTTCATCACCGTCAAAGTCATCATCGTAGAGATCATCCTTCAGGGCATTCGCCTTCATTACATTTTTGCGCTTGTTGACGAACGGCTTACGGATCTCGTCGAACTGGCCCTTGGATAGCCCTAATTTACTGCAGTAATGGTTTTTGTTGACAGTTATCACAGTTTCCTCCGCATAGCTGGTCAGCTCGATACATCTGGTAATGATCGGGACCTTGTCGCCTAGGAATCCAGACAGCAGCTCTCCATGTATGCGGATATAGAAATCGATGAAGGATTCCACCTTATCCTCGTGCATGACTCTTATCTGAGAGATACCTGCCTTATACATCTCTGCGAGTGTTGCCATATAGGCGCTATCCTCTCCTGTAGTGGTATTGATACTGCATCCCTCTTCGGTGGTGACGAAATAACAGCAGATACGTCTGAGGTTCTCGATATCAGTCGAGGATGGCGTGCCGGCAACATACACGATAGGATTATCTCCGTATGATTCCATGAACGTATCTATCGATGAGGTTACTACAGCAGGCTCGTTGTTTCTCAGATTCTCCTTTAAGCTATCAATGCCAAAGATGCCATGCTGCAGGTTTTCCTTCTTGACACTATCTACATTACGGCGGATATCTCTTACCTTATCCTCCAGGATGGTCATTTTCGTATCGAAGTCTCTGGCCATAGTCTTCATGTACTCGAGACGGAGCCCTGCATCCTGTACGCAGGCTATGAGATTGGAGATTGTATTCATTGCTGCAGCAATGACTGCTTCATCCTTGCAACCACGAGGAACCAGCATTCTTTTCATTGCCTTCGGGAAGGTATCGATAGCTTCAGATAGCTTCTTTTTTGTTTCTTCCTTGCAGAGCTGGCCATAGCTGTCTGGGTCGTACCCTTTTGGCAAGCGGATGCACTTGACACTTGCACCAGCCTTCAGCAACAGCTCGCAGTTCTTGACAGCAGCCTTCATACCTGCATCATCAGCATCATATATCATGACTACAGACTGGGTGAAGCGCATGATAAGCCTTACCTGGTCGTCTGTAAATGCGGTTCCGGAGCCGCCGACGACATTCTCTACCCCATATTTATGGAGGGTAATAACATCAAATTGCCCCTCGACAAGATAAGCAAATCCTTCTTTGGCGATTGCTCTTTTAGCCTGGTAGAGTCCGAAAATGTGCTGACCTTTTCTGAAAATAGGAGTCTCCCCAGTGTTGACATACTTTCCGGCATTATCATTCGGAGTGACGATTCTTCCGGAAAACGCAACAATTCTTCCTGATACATCGTAGAACGGAAACATGACGCGATCACGGAAGAAATCATAGCTTCTCCCATCTTGAGACTTGCCTAATACCCCAACGTCTGTGAGAACCTGGAGATTATATCCGTTCTCCGTAAGGTGCTTCATTGCTACATTGCCAACAGGTGCGTATCCAACACCATATTCCGCAAGCGTCTTGTCAGTATAGTCATAGCCACGACGCTTGAGGAAGCTTTCTGCCTGGGATAGGTTCCCCTGATAGAATTTGGCAGCCGCAGCAATAGCTATGCGGCGAGATTCCAGAAGTTTATATGCAGCGTTCTCTTCGGGAGTTGCCTCCTGCTCGGGGAATTCTACATCTGCAAGCTTGCAGGCCATTCGCAGAGCTTCAGGAAATGTGATCTGATTGTACTTCTTCAGGAAGTCCAGGACATCTCCATGTTCTCCGCAGACGAAGCAATGATAGGTTTGCCTCGTCTTGCTCACCATCATGGAAGGATGGCTATCATTGTGGAACGGGCAAATGCCCTTGTAATTGATGCCAGCCTTCGTGAGGGTGATATATGAACCGATTACGTCAACAATATCCAATTTACTCTTGACGTTCTCGATGAAGTTTGAGTCGATTTTCATATCTCACATATTTATTGTTCGAAAAGATTAAGCTGAAGGGAATCGAATGCCTCCGAGATCGTAATATTGAAATATTCGGCAACAGCCTTGTATTCCTCCGGATTGATTGGCTTCCGCCCGAAGAACAGATCCCAATATCTCACCTGATTAATTCCGGTCTCCCGGAAGAAGAACTTGCTCGGATGAAAGTCTTCGAGATGACGGAAACGATATTCCAGCAGCTTCTTCAGTCGGTTTTCTTTTACTACCTGATGTTTGTCGTCCAATCTATGACGAAGCGCATAGAGACGCACAGCCATGACGGAACGGCCGAGATTGGCAGACAACTCCTCAAGGCTCATCTTGCCATAGTTGTCAATCAGGTAAGCCGCTTCTTTCTTGTTCCATTTTTTATTGCTCATTTTTGCAGATAGGTTTATTGACGTATTCAACATATCTTTTCTGCGGCAGGCAGAATCTGCCATTGACGCAGGCTCTGCCATCCACGCATTTCATGCATTCCAGAGGTGGCATCGCTATTTATTTTTGATGTGTTCGTGGTAATAAGCAGAGACTTGGGCCAGAGAACGCATCTGCAGTTTAGCCTTGATATTCTCTCGGTGGCGCTGCACTGTCTTTACAGAGATGCATAGTCTGTCTGCAATCTCTTGTGCTCTGAATCCCTTGGAGATAAGTTCGATGATCTGCAGCTCCCGATCTGTCAGCTTTGAATCCAGCTTCGGCTTGCAGATAGCACCTTCCATTCTGCACTCACCGCGAAGAGGGCATTTAACCTCTTCGAAATGGAAGAATCCGTCTGCATCTATATCTGGAGTATGAGCGTCATACTCACCAAAGTTGCATCTGCAGAACCTGGAAACAATATTAAACTCGTAAACCTTGCGATTCATTTCGCTTGCAGTATATAGCTCGCAGAGAGCTTTGAAGGCCTGAGGATATCTGTTCTTGATAACATCAAGCATCTCCTCTATAATATCTCTACTCTCCGGCGTAAGCTCTTGCACCGGCTTCCCAATCGGCTTGTACATGACATCGCCTTCTGGGGTATTGTAAAACTCTATCGACTCCATACTATTGACAATTAGGAAAAAGTTCGCTCTCCTGCATACCAAGATATCCAGAGACAAGACCTCTGCATAGAGCGTTCGGCTTGGACTTGCCCTGTATCCATCTATAGACGGAACTATTAGACACTTTGCATAAGCTAGCTATCTCCTCCACGGCCTTGGCCCGCGGATAAGGGAGACTTTTCATGTACTCACTAAAACCCATTTTACTAAATTTTTGTTTGAAATTAGCATTATGTGCGATATTTTTTGTATATTTGCACCGTACGAACCATTCGTACGCTGCGAAGGTACAATATTTCGGTGATATAACCAAACATTTCGCTGATTATTTTGTATTTTTTTCAGTATTTTGAGTGAATTTGTTTGAAATTAGATATAATTATGTGTACAGAAGAAACTACAGTAACAACAGAAACTATCGGTGATCGCATCAATGGCATCATCGAGAGAGAAGGTCACACCATTGCGACTTTTGCTAAGAAGATCGGTGTACCTTGGACGACAATCAAGAATATCGTATCAGGAAGAAACGCTCCTGGTTACGATATCATGCTGAGAATCATTAATGCCGTTGATTGGGTTGATGCTAATTATCTCCTTCTGGGCGAAGAGCTCTCGAAGGGTAATCAAGCCAATCTGCTGAAGATCGTCGAGCGCCAGAACAAGACTATCGAGAGTCAACAGCAGACCATCGACAGACTTACGAAAAAGATGCTGGAGCAATAGCATTTTAACGAGTTTTTATGCACCGTTTTGCGCGAAAAAGCAGCGCTTTTATCAAACATTTGTTTTATACAGTCCACACAAACATTTGATTATCAGCGTTTTGTTTGGCGCGCAACTCGGTGCATTCTCGGTGTTTAATATGTAATTTTCAGAAAAGCTCTAGTTGATTATCAGGCAGTTACGCGGGTGCATTGTAAAATAAAAAACCGGATGTTTTATGTTATTGAATGCCGTAAGAGTCTATTTTTCGGTATAAAGTGGCAAGACCGATTTTCAGTAGACGAGCTGTTTCTGTCTTGTTCCCATGGGTATGTTGGAGCACTTTGAGAATATGCTTTCGTTCAATAGCTGCCAATTCAAACTCATCCCCCTTATCGTCACTGCGTGAGCATGGATGATGCTGAAGTTCAATGGGAAGGTCTTCCAAGGTTATCCGGTTGTCGCAGATGATGACACTTCTTTCAATGACATTGCGCAATTCGCGCACATTGCCTTTCCATTCTGCCTGCCGAAGGGTAAGCAAGGCATCCGGATCTATATCTTCAATGTGTTTGTTGAACTTAGCAGCATAACGCTGCAGAAACATGCGGGCTAAACTCTCAATGTCTTCTTTTCTCTCCCGAAGAGCCGGCAGGTGAATTTGAAAGACTGACAGACGGTAAAAAAGGTCTTCCCGGAATCCTCCTTTCTCTATCTCTTCCTTTAAATGACGGTTAGTAGCTGAGATGATGCGTACATCTACTTGGGTTCGCTTCGTGTCTCCGATTTTGATGTATTCTCCTGTTTCTAAAACGCGCAGCAGACGGGCTTGCAAATCAAAGGCCATCTCTCCAATTTCGTCCAAGAATATGGTACCATGATTGGCGATTTCAAATAATCCCTTCTTATCCTTAACTGCACCGGTAAAGGCGCCAGCCTTGTAACCAAACAATTCACTTTCCAACAAATCCTTACTGAAAGCCGAACAGTTAATTTCCACGATAGGATACTGTGATCGGGCGCTGGCTGTATGAATGGCATGGGCAAACACTTCCTTGCCTGTTCCAGTCTCTCCGGTCAGTAAAATCGGGACATCGGTCTTGGCTACTTTTTGAGCCAGACTGATTGCTTGTTGCAAACACTCTGACTGGCCGATGATAGACTGAAAAGAATATGTTAGAGGAGCGTCATTCTTTCCTTTTTTCTTTTCACTCTCTTCTATGGCACGGCTGATGGTAGGAATAATCTTACGGTTATCATCTCCTTTCGTAATATAATCAAATGCTCCATTTTTAATGGCTTGTACACCATCTGGAATGTTTCCATGCGCGGTAAGTAAGATAACAGCTGCATCCGGTTGAATTCTGTGAATGTCGAAAATGAAGTTCACTCCGTTTCCATCCGGTAGGAAAACGTCACAAAGTACCACTTCAAAATGTTGAGTATTCAGCATTTTCAAAGCAGAACGGCAATCTGCGGCTTTCGAGGCCTGGTAACCTTCTAATTCAACCATTCGAGCCAGCAGGTTACGTATAGGGTCTTCGTCATCAATAATTAAGATATGTATCATAAACCTAATTTCCGCAACACTATAATTTGATGTTTTTTATAAGCGCCTGTGCAACAATAAGTTGCTCAGGATTTTGCCATGTCAGAAATTTCACTTATCTTAGTGTTGCAAAATAAAAACAAACAAAATTCTGAATGACATGGCAAAAGTACAAATAAAATCTGAGAAACTCACTCCTTTTGGGGGATTTTTTTCGATTATGGAGCAATTTGATGCTCTTTTAGCTCAAACCATAGATTCCAC